>OCAO01000202.1_pt1 | contig 37573 bp, 34 predicted proteins | sample 1477151 | NCBI WGS metagenome assembly OCAO01 (sample SAMEA2580298, study PRJEB22360) | human gut metagenome | biome: human gut; feature: human-associated habitat; material: faeces | place: Denmark | collected 2008/2010 | reverse complement strand
TATGGGCTGATAAGTGCGTCTGCGGAGAAGGAAGGATCTACGCTGCTGTATTCAACCAACGGAACAGAATACAGTGAGACGGCCCCGACCTTTACGGAAGCAGGAACGCATACCGTATACGTAAAGGCGACGAATCCGAATTACAAGGAAACTGAAGCCGTAAGTGCGGCGGTAGTGATCAGGCCGAGAAATGTGACCATCACGGTGAACAGCGCGTCAAAGACGTATGGAACTAAGGATCCGGAGTTTACAGGAAACTATGATGACCTGGTAAGCAGCGGAGCAGTGGTAAAGGAAGGCGACCTTGGAAAGGTAAGCTATGTAAGGGCAGCCGGAGACGAGAATAAGAACAACGTTGGAGACGAGATCAGCCTGATGGCAGAGTACACAGAAAACCCGAACTATACGGTGGACATCGTACCAGGTACGCTGACGATTGTGGCTGCAGGTGACAATGGAGTAAGTGCAGAAGGGCAGACGGTAACGTATGACGGGACCGGTCATGGATTAAAGAGAGCGGAAGCGCTGAAAGAGGGATCGACCCTGTGGTATTCAACAGACAATAAAGAATTCAGCGAGACAGCGCCGTCATTTACAGATGCTGGAAGCTATACGGTTTATGTAAAGGCCACAAATCCAAATTATAAAGAGACACCTGTAGTAAATGCAACTATTGTTATTAACAAAAAAGAAGCAGTAATTATTGTTGATAATGTAACTAAGGTTTATGGATATGAAGATCCTCTATTTACAGGCAGTATAAGTGAACTAATAGGATCAGATGACCTTGGAACAGTGACTTTTGTAAGACAATCAGGAGATGAAAGAAAGAATAATGTAGGGGATAAGGTTAGATTGACGGCAAATTACACCGAGAATTCCAATTACCATGTAGTTGTATATGAAGGACATCTAACAATTGTGGCAGCAACTGACAATGGTGTAAATGTTGAGGGGCAGGCACTCGTATATGATGGATTAAATCATGGATTAAAGAATGCCATAGCTTTGAAAGAAGGCTCTAAACTCCTTTATTCAACTAATAAGATTGAATTTAGTGAAACAGCCCCAACCTTCACCGAAGCCGGTACCTATACCGTATATGTAAAAGCCACAAATCCGAATTATAACGAGACTCAGGTAGCAGAAGGAACCGTAGTAATCGGCAAACGTGAAATTACAATCACTGCCGACAGTGCTGAGAAACGTTATGATGGAACTGATTTAACCGCCCCGACAGCAACGATTACGGGTGGAACACTGGCGGAAGGCCAGACACTTGAAAGCGTAACGGTAACAGGAGCTCAGAGATCGACAGGAACCAGTGCCAATGTTGCAAGCAATGCAATGATTAAATCCGGTAATACGGATGTTACTGCAAACTATGCAATAACCTATATTGATGGCGTATTAACCGTGACATCAGTGGGTGGCAATAGCGGCGGCAACCCGGGTGGTAACGGCGGTGGCAGCACCCCGAATGAAAACAAACCATACCAGCCAGGAGGTCCTGGGGACAACAATGGTCCTACCGTAACCATCGATCCGGACGCAGTTCCGTTAGCCAATGCACCGGTTGATGGCAGTCCGACAGACAACTTAATCCTGATTGACGATGGCAATGTGCCGTTGGCAGGTCTTCCAAAGACTGGCGACCGCGCAGGTGCACAGGCAGGATTAGCAGCAATTCTTTCCGGATTCTTGTTGGCGGCATTCTCAATGCTGAATAATAAGAAAAAGGAAGAAAACAAGTAATTAAGAAACAGATGAATAAGCAGTAAAGTGGCGTCCGCCCGGCAGAATGTACAGTCTGCCGGGCGGACGCTTTTTATTTTTGGTTATTCCCCCATTTCTGAAGAAATCACTGGTAATCACAGAACAGATGTGATAGATTATATAGTTGATTTTAGTAGTTGAATTGTGAGATGAGGAGTATAGAAAAATGACAAAGGATATGACACAGGGAAAGCCGCTGAAGCTGATTCTGGCTTTTTCCATTCCTCTGCTGATCGGTAATATTTTTCAGCAGTTTTATAATATGGTGGATTCCATTATAGTAGGGCAGTTTATCGGAGAGGAAGCGCTGGCAGCCGTGGGTGCGACCGGCTCCATGGTATTTCTTGTCATCGGTTTCTGCAACGGAATTGCCAGCGGTTTTGGGGTTATGATATCCCAGGCCTTTGGAGCAGGAGATAAAAAGCGTCTGCGAAACTACGTCGCTGTGGCACTGATGCTCAGCGCTGTGGTAATGGTGGTTTTAACCGGAGTGACCATGGTGACAACGGAGCCGCTTCTGCACCTCATGAGAACGCCTGAAAATATTATGGATGGTGCTTCTTCTTATTTAATGATAATTTACGGCGGTCTAGGCGCAACGCTTTATTATAATGTGCTTTCCTGCATACTCAGAGGCGTGGGGGACAGCAGGACACCGCTCTATTTCCTGATCGTGTCTTCTCTTTTAAATGTAGTGCTGGATCTGCTGTTTGTTATTACCTTCCATATGGGGGTGGCCGGTGCCGGGCTGGCTACGGTAATCGCTCAGGGAGTTTCAGCAGTGCTGTGCCTGATTTATATGTTTAAAAAGTTTCCGATGCTGAGACTGGAAAAATCAGATTTCCGATGCCGGTGGTACACGGTAGTTCAGATGTTCAGTGTTGGCCTTCCCATGGCGCTTCAATTTTCCATTACTGCTGTTGGCGTTATGATATTGCAGAGTGCAATCAATGATTTCGGCTCCACCGTGGTGGCTTCCTATACAGCAGCGTCTAAGGTGGAGAACCTGTCTACACAGATCATGATTACGCTGGGGGCGGCGATGGCGACGTATTGCGGACAAAATATGGGAGCCGGGCGGTTTGACCGGGTGAAAGAAGGGGTACGCCAGTCCTACATAATTGTACTGGGAGCGGTAGGTGTTGCAGTGTTTGTCTCGGCCGTGTGCGGCGAAAGCATTGTCCGCTGGTTTATATCCAACCCATCTGAGGAGGTGCTGGCGTATGCGACAACTTATCTGCATACGATTTCATGGTATTTCGTATTTTTGGCGTTCCTGTTTTTATACCGCAATGTCCTTCAGGGGCTTGGCAATGGAATTCTGCCAATGCTGTGTGGTGTGGCTGAGATGGTGGTGAGAACAATCATCGCCTTTACACTGACTGGAAAATGGGGATATATGGCGATTTGTATGGCGAGTCCGCTGGCCTGGATCGCGGCATGTATACCATTATGGCTCTGTTATCAGATACAGATTCGTGATCCTCAGAGATGGTTTTTAAGAAAACGTACAGTACGTGCCTGATCAAAAAACGGCCTGTTTTAAGCTCCGCTGATCAAGATAAAATGCCCGGGAAGAAATATGGTTCCCGGGTTTTTCAGTCCGAAAAATGCCTGTTTTTGCAATTGCCGGATATTTAACCAATATTTAAGAAATTTGCAGTAAAGGCAGGGCTTCCACGAATCCCCTGTTTATGGTATACTGTAAAAGAAAATCATTAAATTTACATATAATCTAACACACTGGAGGAGAGAAACATGAGTGAAGAAAGAAATGAAATTTTGGAGCAGGCTGCAGCAGCGGATGCAGTGACTGAAACAGCAGACGCAGTAGTGGACACTGCAGAGACCGCATCAGAGGAGGCGGCAGCCCCGGAGACGGAGACCCCGGCTCCCCAGCCGGAAGCCCGCGTTGAGACTATGGAAGACTATGCCAAAGAACTGGAAGCTTCCTTCAAACGCGTTAAGGAAGGCGATATCCTGACCGGAACGGTAGCAGGAGTGACAGAAGATCAGGTTCTTGTTGATTTAAAGTACTACGCAGGCGGAGTCATCAACAAAGAGAACATCAACGGTGATCCTGATTTCCAGCTTCAGGCGGAGATCCATCCCGGCGATGAGATTACAGCCACAGTCATCAGCACCGACGACGGGGAGGGCAATATCGAGCTTTCCATGAAGGAGGCCAATGAGAATCGGTTATGGGATAAGTTTGCCGCGATGATGGCTGACCGCACCATTGTAAACGTTAAGATCGCCGAGATCGTCAAAGGCGGAGCGGTTGCCTATCTCGAGGGCGTCAGAGCATTTATTCCGGCTTCCAAGCTTGCGGCGGAATATGTTGAGAACTTAGAGGAATATAATGGAAAGACGATAGAAGCCACTGTCATTACCGCCGATGCGGAAGCGAAGAAACTGGTGCTTTCCGGTAAAGAACCTGCGCGTGCAAAGCTTCAGGAAGAAAAGAATAAGAAGATTGCCAGGTGCGAAGTGGGCGCCGTTATGGATGGAACCGTAGATACGTTAAAAGAGTATGGCGCGTTTATCAATCTGGAAAATGGCTTATCCGGACTTCTGCACATTTCACAGATCAGCAATCAGAGAATCAAGCATCCGGGAGCTGTCTTAAAGGAAGGCCAGACTGTAAAAGTAAAGATTATCTCCATCAAGGACAATAAGATCAGCTTAAGCATGAAGGCTCTTGAACCGGATGAGGAAATCGACCTGGAAGGATTTGATTACAAGGGCGACGGAGAAGTGACTACAGGCCTGGGCGCACTGTTAAAAGGATTAAAATTTTAGAAAGTCAGGAAAAAGAATATAAAATGCCGGGTTTCTATGGTATACTAATTCTAACGGGCAGAGGCGTTTTGACGCGGCTCTGCCCGGACTGACTAGAATGCGGACACGTGGTGAGGAAGGGAGGAATGAAGATGAATATTCCCAATTCATTTAACCAGGTTGACCAGTGGAAATCTGTGATGTTTTTGTATGACTCGGCATTAAAAGAAATCAATACGAAGATTGAGATACTCAATAATGAGTTTGTGCACATCTACAATTACAATCCGATTGAACACATCAAGTCCCGTCTTAAGACGCCGGACAGCATCGTTAAGAAGCTGAAGCGCTACGGTTTTGAAGTGACGATCGACAACATGGTGGAAAAGTTAAGCGATATCGCAGGAATCAGGATTATCTGTTCCTTTACATCAGATATTTATCAGATTGCTGAGATGATTACGAAACAGAGCGATGTTACGGTGCTCTATGTAAAAGATTACATTAAGAATCCCAAGCCCAATGGCTATAAGAGCTATCACATGGTGGTGACGATTCCCATATATCTGACTGACGGGCCTGTTGATACAAAGGTTGAGATTCAGATCAGAACGATTGCCATGGATTTCTGGGCAAGTCTGGAACATAAGATTTATTACAAATTTGAAGGAAATGCCCCGGCGTATTTACAGCAGGAGTTAAAGGCCTGTGCAGACGTGGTGAATATGCTGGATGTAAAGATGTTTTCCCTTAATCAGGCTATTCTGGAACTTGCTGAGGCACAGCGGATGCAGGATCAGGAGATGCCCGATGACGAGGAAGTGGCAGAGGAAGAATTACCGTAGAACGTGGGCAGCCAGAGCGGATTCCATCCGTTCGGGCTGCTTTTTAACAGGACAGTGAATGGAACGAATAACCCTGTAGAAGAAGGTTGTATATGAGGACGTTGACGAAGGAAACATGCCAGATTCTTAAATTTAATCAGAAGAATGCATTGCTTTTTGAAGTCCTGTACCGCCTGCTCACCGGGCCGCTTTATCTCTTTCTGCTTAATAAGGGGTTAAAGTGGTCCCTAAAGATGGCCGGATACAGCTATTTAACTGCGGGCAATTTCGGTTATTTCCTGCTGAAGCCGGGGACGATCCTCATGATTCTTCTGATAGGGATTGTTGGTGTCCTCTTTCTCGCGCTGGAGACCGGCTGTCTGCTGACCTTGTTTCAGGGGGCGGCGTATTTCAGGAAGCTCCGTGTGGGAGAGATCTTTTTAGGCGGCTTATCGAAGCTGTCTGATGAGGTTAAGAAGAAAAACTGGAAGCTGGGGCTCCTGATACTGGCTGATTACGGGATCTCCAACCTGTATCTGATCTACCGGGTTTTAACCCATGTTAAGCCGCTGAATTTTGTCATGTCGGAACTGATGAGGCAGAACGCGGGACGGCTGGCAGTCTGTGCTGCGGTGGTGCTCATCCTCCTGGCCGTTGTACCGGGGCTGTACACCTTTCACGCCTGTATGATCGAACAGAAGAATTTCCGGGATGGATACAGGCGAAGCCGGAGGCTGCTGAAGGGGCATTTGGCAAACACGGTGGTTTTGCTGGGCGGATATTATGCCGGACTGATTCTACTGCTTCATGTGATCTATATTTTCTGTATCCTGGTAGCGGCGGTTGGTATGAGCCTGTTTACGGACAACCGCCTGGCGCTGGCCATACTGCCGGCGGTTGGAGACAGGATCGAGCTGGTGCTTATCTTCCTGGCCAGCATGGGGCTGGCCCTGGGGAATTTTGCGGCGCTCAGCGTTCAGTATTACCAATACAGCAACCGGCTGAGCCGGGAACCCCGGTGGGATTTTTCCTATCCCTCCAGAAAAATCGTTCCGCGGACGGATCCTGGGCGCGGGAGTGGCTGTGGCGGCAGCGCTCAGCCTCTTCTTTCTCTTCAACCTTGTGAGAAATGGTTCCGCCATTACAGACGATATCCTGACGGAGATTCAGATTACCGCGCACCGTGGCAGCTCTAAATCTGCACCGGAGAATACCATGGCGGCGATGGAACTGGCCGTGGAGAATATGGCCGATTTTGTGGAGATCGATGTGCAGGAGACGGCCGACGGCGTGGTGGTTCTGGGCCATGATTCCACATTGAAGCGGGTGGCAGGTGTGAACCGGACGATTGGCTCCTATACGCTGAAGGATCTGCAGGATCTGGATGTGGGCAAATGGTTTTCCAGGGAGTTTGAAGGGGAGAGGATTCCGACGCTTACAGAGGTTATGGATTACTGCAAGGGCCGGATCAAGATGAATATTGAAATTAAAAATCTGGGGAAGGACAGTCCGCTGCCGGATAAAGTGGTGCAGTTAATTACGGACCATCAGATGAAGGAACAGTGTGTGGTGACGTCCACGCGCCTCTCCTATCTGTCCAGGGTGAAGGAATTGGATCCGGATATACGAACCGGATATATTATTTCTGCCGCATACGGCGATTATTACTCGGATGATGATGTGGATTTTATCAGTATCCGCTCCAGCTTTGTCAGCGGAAAGCTGGTGGAAGCCGCTCATGAAAAAGGAAAAGCGATCCATGCATGGACCGTGAACAACAAGAGTGAGATGGAGCGGATGAAGATGCTGGGAGTTGACAACATCATTACGGATTACCCGGTACTGGCGAGAGAGATTGTCTATCGGGAAAGAGCGACGGAGACGCTGTTTGAATATCTCCGGCTGGTATTAAAATAGACGCAGCAGTTCAGGAAACTGCTGCCAATAGACAGGAGTGAACGACATGAAGGTGGTACTGCAGAGAGTGTCCCGCGCGGCGGTGTCCGTGGATGGGGAAGTGATTGGCGCCATCGGAAAAGGATTTCTGCTTCTGCTGGGTGTTTCGGATACGGACACAGAGCAGACGGCGGACCGGATGGTGGATAAGATATGCAAACTGCGTATCTTTGAAGATGAGAATGGAAAGACAAATCTTTCGCTGGCGGATGTCGGCGGAGCGCTTCTGGTGGTAAGCCAGTTTACGCTGTATGCCGACTGTAAAAAAGGCAACCGTCCCAGCTTTATAAAGGCTGGAGGCCCGAAGCTGGCGGAGGAACTGTATGAATATGTGATTTCACGGTGCCGCGAGCGCGTACAGATGGTGGAACATGGAAGCTTCGGTGCACACATGATCATTGATCTGGAAAATGACGGACCGTTTACCCTGGTACTCGACAGCGAAGAACTTTAATAAACGAATAGTACAATAGACAAATATGGAGGTTATTGACACGATGGAAAAGACTAAAGGAGAACTTTTAGCAGAAGAATTAACCTGGGAATTCCCCAATATTGCAAAGGAAGCACCGGAACAGAGAGAGGCTGCGGAGATGTTCTGTGCAGGCTACAAAGCATTTCTGGATAAGGGAAAAACAGAGCGGGAATGTGTAAAGGAAACCGTTAAAATACTGGAAGCGGCAGGTTATGAGCCTTTCGAAGCCGGTAAGAAGTATGCGGCTGGAGACAAGGTATACATGGTGAACCGGAAAAAAGCAGTGATAGCGACTACCTTTGGCAGCAAATCCGTGGAAGAGGGGCTTCGTTTCAATGGAGCGCATATCGATTCCCCGCGTCTCGATTTGAAGCCGAATCCTGTTTATGAAAAGAAGGATCTGGCGTATTTTAAGACTCACTATTATGGCGGAATCCGCAAATACCAGTGGGGAGCCACTCCGTTATCCATGCATGGAGTGATCGTGAAGAAAAACGGCGAGATAGTAGAAGTGAATATCGGCGAGCAGGAAGGTGATCCGGTCTTCTGTGTGACTGATTTACTCCCTCATCTGGCGGCCGACCAGAATATGCGCCCCTTAAAGGATGGGCTGAAGGGCGAAGAGCTGAATGTAATCATCGGTTCCATTCCCTATGTTGATGAAGCCAAAATCAAGGAGCCGGTTAAGCTCCTGGCGCTTCAGCTGTTAAATGAGCGCTATGGAATTACCGAGGCTGATTTCTTCCGTGCAGAGATCGAGCTGGTTCCGGCTCATAAGGCCAGCGACGTAGGTCTGGACCGCAGCATGATCGGCGCTTATGGACAGGATGACAGGGTGTGTGCCTATACGGCGCTTATGGCGGAAGTGGAAACGAAGAATCCGGTTTATACGACGGTGACGATTCTGACAGACAAGGAAGAGATCGGTTCCGTGGGAAATACCGGACTGAATTCCGATTATGTGCTTCATTATGTGGAGGAACTGGCAGAGACGCAGGGAGCGGATGTGAAGCGCGCGCTGAAGAATTCCATCTGTTTATCCTCCGATGTAAATGCAGCTTATGATCCGACGTTCCCGGAAGTCTATGAGGAGCGGAATTCCTGCTTCTTAAATAAGGGCTGTGTACTGACGAAGTATACAGGAAGCCGCGGAAAGTCTTCTTCCAATGATGCCAGCGCTGAAGTGATGGCAAAGGTTATCGCCATGATGGATCAGGAAGGCGTGTACTGGCAGATCGGCGAGCTTGGCGCGGTCGATGTGGGCGGCGGCGGAACGATCGCCCAGTATGTGGCTCATATGAATGTAGATGTAGTTGATTTGGGAGTGCCGATTCTTTCCATGCATTCTCCGTTTGAACTGGCCTCCAAGCTGGATGTATACAATACATACAAGGCCTTTCTGGCATTTTACCGGGCTTCCTAAAACTCTGCGAACAGTAACCGCCTATTCTGAAATTTTTGTTAATTTCGGTAAAAAGCTTTTTTTACATGCTCCGATATGGTATAACTGTCAGGAAGCATTTTATATTTTTATTATTTTGATTAAAGGAAAAGGAACGTATTATGAGAAAATTTTTAAAAGTTGCTGCCTGCGGACTGATTATGGCGGCAGTTGTGACTGGCTGCTCCAAGAAGGCGGCAGAAGAGACGACACCTGCGGAAACTACCACGGAGACTACTGCAGAGGCAGGTTCAGAGACGGAAGCATCTGAACAGCTGGAGATGATGGATTTATCCGGAATTGATAACGGTACCGTGACACTCGGCGAATATAAGGGCATTGAAGTGACCAAGACACCGGTGGAAGTATCTGATGAAGAAGTAGACGCGGCAATCTTATCAGAGCGTGAGAGCAAGACCACCTACGACGATGTAGACCGTGCCGTTCAGGATACGGATAAGGTAAATATCGATTACGTTGGAACGAAGGACGGCGTGGCATTTGACGGCGGTACTGCACAGGGACAGGATCTTGTGATTGGCTCCGGCCAGTTTATCGACGGTTTTGAGAGCGGACTGATCGGTGCGAAGAAGGGCGATGAAGTAACGCTCGACTTAACCTTCCCGGAAAACTACGGCAATGCTGACTTAGCCGGTCAGGCAGTGGAATTTAAGGTAACCGTCAACAACGTACAGGAAAAGAACATGCCGGAATTAGACGACGCGTTCGTTCAGGAAGTATCTGATTTCAAGACGGTTGATGAATACAAGGAGAGCAAAAAGCAGACCATTCTGGAGCAGAAGGAAGGACAGGCGCAGGCCGCTGTTGAGAATGATATTCTGAAAGCAGTCGTTGAAAACAGCCAGATTGAGACGACACAGGAAGCTGTTGATGCGAACTTCAATAACTATCTGCTTAATTATACGAATCAGGCCGCAATGTATGGGATTGATTTAAATACATTTACATCTGCATTTTACGGTGTGGATGAGGAGACCTTTAAAGAAAACTACGTGAAGAATATCGCAAAATCTGCGGTTGAGCAGAGACTGGTATTCCATGCGATTGCGGATAAGGAAGGCATTACCGTATCGGATGAAGACCGTGATAATCTTGCCGCTGAGATGGGATACGAGAGTAAGGATCAGATGATTGAGTCAGCCGGAGCTTACAATGTGGACGATTATCTGATTTCTACCAAGACCATGAAATTTTTAGTTGATAATGCAGTAATCAAATAAAATAATTTTACGAGTAGGGGGAACCTTTATGCAGCTTTTAAAGGACAGGATACGGAAAGACGGAAAGATTAAATCCGGCGATGTATTGAAGGTAGACAGCTTTTTAAACCATCAGATGGATATTAAGCTGTTCGAAGAGATCGGAAAGGAGTTTAAAAGACGCTTTTCTGATGCTGACATCAATAAGATCCTTACAATTGAGGCATCCGGAATCGGCATCGCATGTATTGTTGCCCAGTATTTCGATGTTCCGGTAGTTTTTGCGAAGAAGTCCAAGACGAAGAATATCGCCGGAGATGTCTACACCACCAAGGTGGAATCTTTTACACATGGAAAAGTCTATGATATCATGGTTGCCAAAGAGTTTTTAGGTGCCGGAGACAAGGTGCTGCTGATCGATGATTTCCTGGCTAACGGCAAGGCTTTAGAGGGCCTGGCAGCCGTGGTGAAGGATTCGGGAGCAGAATTGATCGGTGCCGGGATTGTGATCGAGAAAGGGTTTCAGCCTGGAGGAGACCGTCTGCGCGCAGATGGAATCCGTGTCGAATCCCTTGCAATCGTAGAAAGCATGGATGAAAAAACGGGCAGTATCCGTTTTCGGGGTGATGAATGACAAGTAACAGAAAGGCATTATTTTTTGATATAGATGGTACGCTTCTCTCGGAAGTGAACCGGAATGTACCGGAGAGTGCCAGAAAGGCTGTTGCGGGAGCACGGGCGGCCGGACATCTGGTATTTATCAATTCCGGCCGTACATACAGCCTGATCGGCCCGATCAGGGACCTGGTTGAAGTGGACGGCTATTGCTGCGGATGCGGCACGAGGGTGATCGTGGGAGATGAAGTGCTGTTCTCCTTTACCATTCCTCATGAACGCGGTCTTCAGATTAAGAAAGATATTATAAAATACAATCTGGGAGGAATTCTGGAAGGCACGGAGCACTGCTATTTCAGAAAAGAAAGAACCAGATTTACCCAGCTGGAGCAGATTCGGGAGAATATCGAGAGAGACGGCCATGGGGCCCCTTATACCTGGGAAGACGACTGCTTTGATTTTGATAAGTTCTGTGTGTTTGCAGATGAGCAGAGCGATCTGGCCGGATTTTCAAGGGCTCTGGGACTGGAATACAACATCATTGACCGCGGAGACGGATTCTATGAATGTGTTCCGGCGGATTATTCCAAGGCGACTGCTATCGATGTGGTTCTTGAGAAGTACGGCATGGCGCTGGAGGATGCTTATGTGTTCGGTGACAGCACCAATGATCTTCCTATGTTCGAACATGCGAAGAACTGTATTCTTATGGGACACCATGATGTGGAACTGGAACCGTATGCCACGTTCTTTACAAAGAATGTGGAGGATGACGGAATCGAGTATGCCATGAAGAAGCTGAAACTGATTTAAGCGGGCTGCAAAGACAAAAGTAAGAGTTGAGAACAGGCGCCACTGCCGGATATTTGGAGTGGCGCCTGTTTTCTGTAAGAAAAGAGGTTGACATTCCCAGGAAAAACAACTAAAGTTAATCGTAGTTTAACAAAGGAATGGGTTAAAGTATGAAAGCAAAGATAAATGTGATCGCGGCCATGCTGATGTTTGGAAGCATCGGGCTGTTTGTACGGGGAATCGCGCTCCCCTCCAGTGTGATCGCACTGGTGCGGGGAGTGATTGGCTGCTTCTTTCTGGTAACGGCGGGGAGTCTGATGAAACAGCCGGTTAACTGGAAGGCGGTTAAGAGCAACTGGCTGGTGCTGGTTTTATCGGGAGCGGCAATCGGGTTTAACTGGATTTTTCTGTTTGAGGCATATCGCTATACGACGGTGTCCTGCGCGACGCTCAGCTATTATTTCGCGCCGGTGTTTGTGATTCTGGTGTCTCCGGTTGTGTTGGGGGAGAAACTGACAAAGCGAAAGCTCTGCTGTGCGGCAGGAGCGGTCATTGGAATGATACTGGTATCCAATGTACTCTTTCTGGATCAGGGAGAAAATGGCCTGATTGGCATATTCTTCGGCCTGATGGCGGCGGTTCTCTATGCCAGTGTTATGATACTTAATAAATTTATGAAAGGACTGACCGGCCTGGAGACCACCGCTGCACAGCTGGGGGTGGCGGCAGTCATCCTGCTTCCTTATACACTGTTGACTTCGGCTGAGCCGTTCTCTGCGGTGTTTGCGGCGGTCCCGGCGGTCTCATGGATTCTGCTGGTATTTGTCGGAATTGTGCATACCGGGGTGGGATATCTTCTTTATTTTTCAGCCATGAAGAAGCTGCCTGCGCAGACAGTGGCAGTCTTAAGCTATATCGATCCGGTGACGGCGATTATCTTATCTGCCGTGATCCTCGGAGAGACCATGAGCGGCCCACAGATGGCCGGAGCCGTGCTGATTCTGGGAATGACATGGCTGGGCGGCAGGGAATCACAGAATAAACAAGGAAATTAAAAAGCTTTGGAACTACTGTCGGCAGTAATTCCAAAGCTTTTTTTAACCTTATAATTTTAAAATGAATCTGTCCTGTACAATCTTATTCTGCACTGCTTCCCGATTCCATGGCCTCGCTGCTCTCAGCCACCGCAGGTTCATCGCTGTCCTGAATGCCGCTGGCGCCTTCAGCTTCATCTCCATCCGGCACCTCACTGCCCGGTGAAGATGGTGGTAAAGGAACAGGCGGTTCAGCCGGAGCCGTTTCTTCATCCTCGGATATCTGTTTAAACTCCAGATTGTCGAATGCGGTGGCGATGCAGATTCCGGTACCGCTTGCCATATAGCTGATCTTTACACGGTCACCCGGCTCTGTGAGGGCCAGTTCATTGCTTAAATCGTAGGAAATGGTGAAGATCTGGTTCGGTTTTTCCTTCAGGATCAGCTTGTAGGTGATACTCTCACCCAATGCCTCGCTGGCGATCCGGTAGACCTTTCCTTCCGCTTCCTTCGCACCCTGACCAGTGATGATGCCGTCGTTGCTGCTTCCCATTACCTGCCTGAAATTCCGAAGAGCACTGTCGATGGTCTCCCCGGTGCCTACATTTGTATAGTTGGATACGGAGACGAATGCGTACTGCTTGATCAGACCCGCTCTGTCCTTCAATGTCATGAAATACGTGGCTTTTCCATCCAGATTGATAATCATCGGGAAGGAGGCGGTATAGCCATACTGCTGAACCTTACCCTGGGCAGACTGCTGGGCCGCCATCTCCGTGGCACCGCTCATCTGGTACATCTTCGGCTCCTTTGTCACCATGTCTACCATGATGAAGCCGATGGCCGATTCGTCGGAGCCCACGCTGGTGAGTCCTGTGAAGAGGTAGCAGTCAGAACCGTTGTAAACGATGATATTGCCCTGGCTGGTACGGAACTTATCCTGGTTGGAGAAGTTGAAAATGCCGTGAACGTATGCGCCCTGATTCTGAATCTGCTGCATGATGAAGGCTTCCGGCTGAACACGGTCGACCCATTCCGGCAGATTATCGACATCGTAGTAGTTGGTCTCACCGGTGGTGGCGTTGACGATCGCCACTCCGCTTGCTTCGGGCAGGCTGAACAGCCAGCGGTTCTTATAGGTAGTGATGACCCAGTACGGAACACCGTCATCATCCAGCTCGAAGGAGTAATCTGTCATACCCCGGAAGAGACCGCCTTCGAACAGGCGAACGTGACGGTTTAAGTCATCCAGCAGATAGGCATTCTCCTGATACTTGATCTTGTGGTCTGTCACCAGATCTACATCGCTGACGTCGGTTGCGGAAACGATAATGTATCCGGCGGAACCGTCCAGATTCTTTAACCATTTGAAGAAGCCGGAGTGCTCCAGCGGTACAACCCATACCAGCTTATCATTGACCTTCTGGATGACTGGTGTGCCCAGTACGACCTGGCTTCCCAGTCCGGGGTTTTCACCGACCTTCTTATCGGCCAGCTCCCTTGCCAGAGCCTTGTCCACGACCGGAAGCTGGTTTAAGGCCAGCGGCTGCACGGTATCGGTGAATTCTGAAATTTCCGGCTGTCCCAGCTGGTCACGGTAGGCCTTATAATTAAACAGAGGCATGGATATAACCGTAGCTGCAAAATACAGCACCCAGAAAATAATGAGCAGCGTAAATCCTGTTTTAATTCCCTTGACGTTCTTGTCCACACTGACGGACATATGAGAAGCCTGATCCGTGGTAATACGGATTCCGCCGAGCCCGATCAGGAAATTTAAGACGACGTAGGCGCTGAATATAAAACACCAGGCAAATGCGCCGTCTGAATACAGCGGATTTAAGTTGGGGCCCTTGACAATGATCATGACCGCAAAAAACAGGGTCAGAGCAAGGTTTAAGAGTAGCTTTGTTTTTTTCTTCATGCGAAACTCCCTTTTAAGAAATATTGAGTGGAAATAAAAATAGTAATAGTATTATTATATTGCAAAATAGAAAAAACACAAGGAAGGTTTTGCATTTCGGATATAAAGATTTTATAAAGACTGTGAAAATGGGATCCGGAACGAAATACAGGTTCCCATATGCTTCTTGCTCAGTATTTTCAGTCTGGATTCCTCCCCGTACTGCATGACCAGCCTGCTGTTTACGTTGGCTAGTCCGATGTTCTCATTTCCGGGATGGTTTATTTTTTCGTAAAGCGCTGTTATTTCCGCTTTTTCCATACCAACACCGGTATCTATCACAGTGACTGTCAGCCAGTTATCCCGTTCCGTGATCTTTAACTTGATAAAACCGGAACCGTCTAACGGTTTGATTCCGTGATACAGACTGTTTTCAATGAGGGGCTGAAGAATGAGCCGGATAATAGGAGTGCTTTCCAGCTCTTCCTCGTAGTCGTAGTAGAGGATGTATTTGTCCTCGTACCGGTACTGCTGGATGTGATCGTATTTTTTCAGATATTCGATTTCGTCTTTCAGCGTGACCATGGACATTGTGTTTTGGAGCGAGTATTTGAGAATATCCGACAGGGCCTCGATGATTCTGTTTAAGGCTGTAGGCATCCGGGTATACTCCAGTGCCTTGAAATCCAGGGTCTGAAGCGTATTAAACAGAAAATGGGGGTTGATCTGCAGCTGGAGGGCCGTCATTTCCGCCAGCTTCTGTTCCTGCTCCTTTAAGGCCAGCTTGTTCTTCAGGAATGTCTGGTTGATAAAAAGCTGTACGATATTGTTCAGGATGAGGTCATATTCATCTTTGATAAACGCCGGTTTTTCATTATTATAGGTTCCCCGCTCGGCATCGGAAAATACGGTGACAAAGTAATCAATCTGCTGAAAGTTCTTTTTGGTAATGGTGTATGCGATCCACACTACGGTGCAGATGATGACTGCCAGTACGATAAACAGCTGTAAAAGAAGCGTGTACAATGCCTGGTAATAGCTGGAACGGCTGGTGCATGCAGCGATGTAGGTGCCGCAGTCCGCGGGAATGATCCGCACCAGATATCTGGTGCGTCCGAGTGAGAGCCAGTCCTGGAAGGGAGTTCCGGAAGCGGCATGTACCGCCTCTATAAGGGCCTCTTTCGATTCCGGATCCGGTTCCTCCGTCCCTTTTCCCTGAAGAAGAAAATTGCCGTCCGAATCGATGATAAAGAACTGATCCAGGCTGGAATTTGATTCCAGCATCTGTTTTAACTGGTCCTCGTAGATATTTACCATGACGACGCCACGGAACATGCTGAGCTTTTTATAATAGGTCAGCACCGGGACCGGATTGGTATAAGAGTATAAGTGCATATTCCGTTTCTCGATCCATTCATTCTGATCTGATTCGGCATAGGAGGGCAGCCAGTTTAAATCGGAGTACTGGGCCAGACTGGTGAGGCCTCCTGTATTGGAGGTTAGGAGGGAATCGTAACCGTCCAGATAGTAGTAGACCGAAGCAATGTAGGAGGCATGGTTGGTCAGCGAGGCAAAATTGGACAGGATGCTGTTGGTGAGAATCACATCCAGATAGCCAATCTGTTTATGGGATATGTAATTGCGCAGGGAGATGGACATCCTGGGATTTCGGGCCAGAAGCTCGTATTGGGTCGCGGCGCTGTCCAGCACAAGAGAATAGTTATCCCTTACAGCCTGAGCCGATTTGATGGCCTCAGTCTCGATGTCCTGCTGTTTTCGGTATACGATGACGGCCATGAAGATAAAGCACAGCGTAATAATGGGAATGGTGATGATTCCCGTATAGTATAAAAAACGTTTGATAAAATTGCGTTTTCTCATGATATCCCCCCGTAATCATGATCTGCGCCGCTGCTTTTCCGATACTGCGAAGGCGTCATGTGAAAATACTGGTGAAAGGCCCTGGAAAAGTTTTTGGGATTGTCGTAGCCCACCCGATAGGCGATCTCATACTGTTTGCAGCCGATATCCTTTAACATCCGCGCGGCATTTTCCATGCGGGTTTTTAAGAGATAATCGGAAAAATTGACATCAGAGTGTTCCTTCATGATTCTCGATAAGTAGTTGGGGCTTAGATTTACGAGCCGGGCCGCCTGTTCGAGCGTGGCATTCTGATAGTCGGTGTCCAGGTAATTCTTAACCAGGCTGATGATTTTTTCGTAATAGGTCAGATTCTCTTCCTCCCTGGCGGGGGCCGCGTGGGTTTCGCTGTTTAAGCGATCCCGGATGCGGGTGAGGCAGTCCACCAGATCCTCGTATTTTACCGGTTTCAGCAGGTAATCGACGACTCCGGTGCGCAGCGCCCGGCGGACATACTCGAAGTCCTGGTAGCCGCTGAAGAAGATGATTTTTATGTCCCTTTTCTCGAGGAGCTTTTCGGAGAGCTCCAGGCCATCCATGATGGGCATGCGGATATCAGACAGTACCAGATCCACATGGTTGGCAAGTGTGTATTCGTAGGCGGCTTTTCCATTGGAAAAACAGCCGGCAATCTCAAAGCCCAGCTGGCTCCACGGGAACAGCCCGGCGATTCCGTTGCGAATCTTGGCTTCATCGTCGACAATGATGACCTGATACATACGAAGTGACCCCTTTCTCTGAACGTATGGTTTCTGTTTGCTTCTATTGATTGTTATTATATAGAAAAAAAGGAGAAAAAGCATCCGTATTTTTTCAACAAAGCCATTCTTCCATGATAATGAAGAAATATCATAAGAAATGATACCTTTTTCCACAACTTTGTAAGAAATGATACGATTCCGTAATTGAAGTTTCTTCTCTCTTTGTAAAAAATTCGTTATACTGGGATTAATCAGTTAACGGTACCGTTAACAATAAACGGAGGTAACAGATATGAGAAAAGGAAAGAAACTTACCTGTCTGCTTATGACAGGACTGATGGCAGCGTCGTCACTGACGGCCTGTACCAATGAACCGGCTCCGGCCGCATCAAATGCGCCGGAAGGAGGACAGTCAACAGAGAAGGCAGCGGAGAAAACGACGGAAAAGGCTTCCGGAGACCAGATTACCCTGCGGTTTATGTGGTGGGGCGGCGATGCCAGAAATGAGGCGACTCTGGCCGTTATCGATCAGTATGAAAAACTCCATCCGGAGATTAGGATCGAAGCTGAGATGAACTCCGATCAGGGATATATCGATAAGGTTTCCACCATGCTGGCCAATGGAACAGCTCCTGATATTCTTCAGCAGAATGTGGACTCTCTCCCGGACTTTATCTCGAGAGGCGATTTCTTTGTGAATTTTAAGGATTATCCGGATTTATTTGATCCGTCCGGATTTGATGAGACCTTTATCAGCCAGTTTGGAACATTCGACGGTAAGCTGTTAGCGCTTCCGACCGGTATGTCATGTCTGGCGACGGTAGCCAACACGGCGGCGGCAGAGGCTAACGGCGTGGATTTGACAAAGCAGATTACCTGGGATTCCATGCTGGAGGATGGAAAAGCCCTTCACGCCCAGAATCCGGACTATTATTATATGAACGTGGATACCAAGATTCTGTGTGAGTATGTATTGAGACCGTATTTACGTCAGATGACAGGTGAATCGTTTATTATTGACAGTGAAAAGAAGATCAGCTTTACGAAGGAGCAGCTGGTGGAAGTGCTTCAGTACATCAAAGACTGCTACGACGGCGGTGTCTTTGAACCGGCCGAGGACAGTGCAACCTTTAAAGGACAGATCCATACCAATCCAAAATGGATCGACGGCAAATTTGTATTTGCTTATGGACCGTCTTCCAGTATCAGCCTTTTAATGGATGCGATTCCGGAAACGAAATGCAGCGTAGTCCAGATGCCGATGGCGGAGAACCGGGTAAGCGACGGCTACTTTGCAGACACACCTCAGTACATGACGGTGAACAAGAATTCCGATCATGTGGAAGAGGCTGTAAAGTTCATGGATTACTTCTATAATGACCCGCAGGCCCAGGAGACCTTAAAGGATGTAAGATCCGTACCGCCTACCGCTTCAGCCAGAACACTCTGCGCAGAGAAAGGTCTGTTAAATGCAACCGTAGTGGAGGCTGTTGATCTGGCGGCAGGGTTAAACGGTAAAAGTGATAAGGGCTATACGACGAGCGCCGAGGTCTATGCGATTCAGGAAGACATGATCGAGAGCGTTGCCTATGGTCAGAGTACGCCTGAGGAGGCGGCAGAGAATGCCATTGATTTAATCAATGATTACTTAAGCGGTTTGAATTAAGAAAGAGTTTGAATACGCCCTGAAATGAGATGTGCGGCCCGGATAGAGAACGATTCCGGGCCGTTTTAAGAGGCAGGAGGAAGCTATTATGGCGAATGTGAGTGTGAAGCCGCGGCCAAACCACGGCGGCTGGACCAAGAGGAACCGGATTGGATTCCTTTACGTGTGTATCTGGATTTTTGGTTTCCTGGTATTTCAGCTGTATCCCTTTGTGAGTTCATTACTTTATTCCTTTACCAGCTACGACATTTTCCACAAACCTGAGTTTGTAGGTCTGGACAATTACGTGCGGCTGTTTACAAAGGACAAGGAATTCTGGAATTCTTTAACCGTTACCTTAAAATATACGTTTATTACGGTCCCCGGCAAGGTGGTGCTGGCTCTGATCATTGCCATGATCTTAAACCGGGAACTGAAGGGGATCAATTTTATCAGGACCGTATACTATATTCCGTCGCTGCTCAGCGGCTCTGTGGCGGTCGCTATTCTATGGAAGGTGCTGTTTATGAATGACGGCTTCATTAACAGTCTTCTGGGCGTGATCCATATTGCGCCGGTCAAATGGCTGGGCAGGCCGGAGATGGCTCTGACCACCATCTGTATGCTGGAGATTTGGCAGTTCGGCTCTTCCATGGTTTTATTCTTGTCCGCACTGAAACAGGTTCCCCAGTCGCTTTACGAGGCGGCCAGGATCGACGGCGCTTCCAGGGTAAGAATCTTTTTTAAGATCACGCTTCCGATGATCACGTCCATCGCATTCTTTAACATCATAATGCAGCTGATCACGGCGCTTCAGAATTTCACCTCGGCGTTTGTCGTGACGAACGGAGGTCCCAACAAGGCGACCTACGTGCTGGGGATGAAGCTTTATACGGATGCGTTTAAATATTTTAAGATGGGATACGCCTGTGCGACATCGTGGATCCTGTTTGTCATCATCATGATCATGACCCTGATCTTGTTTGCAACATCCAGGAAATGGGTTTACTATGATAACTAGGAGGAAATCGGGATGAAAAATAAAGCAGTAAAAAAGGGTCTGACCTACGTGTTTCTGGGCCTGTTCGGCATCGTCATGCTGTTTCCGGTCATCTGGATGTTCTTCGCGTGTTTTAAGACCAACAATGAGATATTCGGCAGCTTAAGCATTCTGCCTCAGGGCTGGAGCCTGGAAGCTTTTGTGAAGGGATGGAAGACCACAGGGACCTATACGTATGCCCAGTACTTCATTAATACCTTTGCCCTGGTAGTTCCCACGACGCTGCTCACGCTGGCATCCTGTTCGCTGGTGGCCTACGGGTTCGCCAGGTTTGATTTTCCGGGAAACCAGTTTCTGTTCATGGTTTTGATCGCGACGCTTATGCTTCCCAATGCGGTGATCATCATACCGAGATACGCGCTGTTTAACAAGCTGGGCTGGCTGGACTCCTATATGACCTTCTTTGCTCCGGCGGCGGCAGGCTGCTACCCGTTCTTCGTATTTATGCTGGTACAGTTTTTAAGGGGGCTCCCGAGGGATTTGGACGAATCGGCTTATATCGACGGTTGCGGCCCGTTTCAGTGTTTTATCCAGATTCTGCTTCCGCTGCTGAAGCCGGCTCTCTTTTCCGCAGGACTGTTTCAGTTCTTATGGACGTGGAATGATTTCTTCAATACCAATATTTATATCAATACGGTTTCCAAGTTTCCGTTGTCTCTGGCACTCCGGGTCAGCATCGATGTCACCTCCAACATTCAGTGGAACCAGGTGATGTCGATGGCGCTGGTATCCATTCTTCCGCTGATTCTGCTGTTTTTTGCGGCGCAGAAGTATTTTGTGGAAGGGATTGCAACCACTGGTATGAAAGGATAGGAGACAGCCATGGAATTTGATCGGGGATTGCTGTACCATGTGGAGAGTCTCGAACAGGACGATACATATGGGGATTATATCATCGGCCGCATTCCGGAGGCCGTCAGGCGCCAGCTGAATCCAAAAGCACAGAGCAACATGCTGTTTGTAAGCAACAGTGAGCTGCGTTTTGTAATGGAAGAGGATGCGGTTACCATTGTTCTCAGAAGACTGCCGGTAAGCGGGCAGATTAAGTCCAGGGGAATCCTGGAGGTCTTTTCGGGAGATTACCAGGGGAGCTGTGAGATCAGCCCGGAGGTTATAGACGTGAATGTGACGGAGATCACCATTCGCAGACAGGACTGGAGCCATATCTGCCGTTTCCCGCGTAACCCGGGCGGATTTGCTCCCCAGGTGACGAGAGTCCTGCTTCCCTACGACTGGGGCTGCTGTATCCGGGAGATCCGGGGGGCGATCCGGCTGCCCAAGACGGAGGAAATGCCGGAAAAGCGCCTGCTGTTTTACGGTTCATCCATCACCCACGGCGGCAACGCTTCCGTTCCATCGAGGACATATGCGTTTCAGACGGCGTGGGAGCTGGGATACGATTTCATCAATCTGGGAAGTGCCGGCAGCGCATTTATGGACTGTGCGATGGCAGAATATATTGCAGGCCTGACAGACTGGGATGCCGCCGTGTTTGAGCTGGGAGTGAATGTGATTGAAGAATGGACCGACGGCCAGCTTTACGAACGGGCTTATCAGTGGATCGATACTGTTAAACATGCCCATCCGGAAAAGACCGTTATCGTGACCGACATGTATTACAATCATTACGATTTTGAGGGAGACGAACGGTCTGACGCATTCAGAAAAAAGATAGAAGAGTGTGTATCTGTACTGGAAAAAAAGTATGATCGGTTGTATTATAAGAAGGGAACAGAGATCATGGGAACTTTCCGGGGGCTGTCTTCAGACGGACTGCATCCTTCGGACGCGGGTCATACCATGATTGCACAGAATTTAACGAACTTTATGAGAATACATGGCCTGTAGTAACATCTTGTTCACAGCCTGCTCCTGCCGGAGCGGGCCGCAGGGGCAGGCTGTGAACAAGAACGGCAGGGCAGAAACGGAGGATTTTATGCAGACTTACAAAAACCCGGTATTGTATGCGGACTATTCGGATCCCGATGTGATTCGGGTGGGAGAAGACTACTATATGGTGGCGTCTTCTTTTACTTATCTGCCTGGGGTACCTCTCCTTCATTCGAAGGACCTGGTGCACTGGGAACTGATTAACTACTGTGTGAAGGAGCTCCCTTATGAAAAATATGCGGTGCCTTCTCACGGTTCAGGAACCTGGGCGCCGGCCATCCGGTACCATAACGGGACCTTTTTTGTATTTATCCCATTGGTGGATGAGGGGATTCTGGTAGCCAGAAGCAGCGATCCATACGGAGAATTTCAGCTGAATATGCTGTGCGAACGGAAGGGCTGGATCGATTCGTGCCCGTTCTGGGACGAGGACGGGAAAGCTTATATGATATTTGCCTATGCGGGCAGCAGGGCCGGGATTAAGCACCGTCTGATGCTGGTGGAGATCGACCCGGACTGCCGGGAGCTCATCGGGGAACCGGTTCTGATATTCGACGGCGAGCAGATTGCCCCAACCACAGAGGGACCCAAGATGTATAAAAAAGACGGATATTATTACGTTCTGATGCCGTCCGGCGGAGTGGAAAACGGCTGGCAGTCCTGCTTAAGATCCAAATCGGTATATGGACCCTATGAGTATAAGATTGTCATGCGCCAGGGAAATTCTCCGGTTAATGGCCCTCACCAGGGGGGCTGGGTGACCTCCACGGATGGGAGAGACTGGTTTCTCCATTTCCAGGATGTCATTGAACTGGGAAGAATCATTCATCTCCAGCCAGTGTGCTTTGTAGACGGCTGGCCGTTTATGGGGCAGGATACGGACGGAGACGGAATCGGCGAACCCGTAGCAGAATGGAATATGCCTGCGGAGGACATGCCGGAATATGAGATTGTGCGTGGGGATGATTTCTCCTCGGAGAAGCTGGGACTTCAGTGGCAGTGGCAGGCGAATCCGAATCGGGAAAACTATTCATTGACCGCTGCTCCGGGACATTTGAGGCTCTACTGCCGCAGAAACCCGGACAGAGATAATCTCCTGTGGTACGCCCCTAATGTGCTGACACAGATTCCGCAGCAAAAGGAGTTTTCCATGATTGTCAAATTGGAACTTCATGGGGAGAAGACCGGAGATTTTGGCGGTATCGGCATGGTCGGTCATTCCTATGGGTATGCAGGCATTTACCAGGGGCCAGAGGGACCGGAGCTTCGCTGTTACGAGGGAACGGTGTCGGATAAGATGTTTCAGGGAGAAGCAGAAGAACGGTGTATCCTTAAGGTACCGGCCGAAGGCAGCTGCCTGTGGTTAAAGCTCTCTGTTTCCGGGGATAAGACATACCGTTTTACCTGGTCTGCCGACGGAACTGTTTTTCAGAAACTGGAGCCGGTATTTACACTTTGCCGGGCTACCTGGACGGGAGCCAAGCTCTGTCTGTGGTCCTGCTCGCGTGAAAATGAAGAATCAGCGGGATACTGTGATTATGAGTATGTTTTGTTTGAATAAAATGTGAATCGGTGCATGGGGAGACCCTTCGGTTTAAATGTAAATAATTAAATTAAAAACACAATAAAAATCTGATTATCCGCTAAAATACAGTATCTATCAGCATTTTCAAGGAAACAAACACATCAATTTACTACTTATTTACTACTAACGAATGAGCCTTGATACGCAAGTTTTCCTAGATATGCAAAGATATGGTACAGCACATCAGTATTGAAACAAGAAAAAAATTGAATATTTTATAGACTATGGAACGCCTAAAATGACGTTCCTTTTCTATTTTCAGCCGTTCTTATTGGACGGCTATTTTATTACCCAAAATGAAAGGAGCATTAGATTTATGAAAAAGATGTTAAAACGATTGTGTACGGGCTTCTTAGCTCTTGCAACTGTCGTTACTGCTTTACCGACGACACCCGTCCATGCAGAAAGCAAGCAATACTGGACGGAGTCAAAGGAGCGTGTCGGTATCGTTGAAAAAGTAATGAATGACGGTTCGATTGGTTCTACTTTTAACGAGGGGCATTTGACCGTTGAGGGCGAGGACGCTTACTGTATCGACATCAACACAGACTTTAAGAATGGCTACAAAACCAGAGCTGACGCAAGCTCACGCATGAGTACCGACCAGATAAGCGACGTTGCCTTATCTATCGAATATGTAAAACAGTACACAGATAGCCACAGCGGAATAAGCAAAAATCACGCTTACCTTTTAAGACAGCTTGTAGTCTGGCAGAGATTGAGCGTACATCTTGGCTGGCAATGTGATAACGTGCGAGCTTCTTATGATGAAATTCCAAAGGCAACGCAGGACGAAGTTTTCTCTGGTGCTAGAGCCTTTGTCAAAGAAAATAAAGGACGCTATGAATGTGGCGGTTATATCTACTCTGGCGAGGGGCAGGAATTGGGACAATTCTGGGCGAAACTGAATGTCGGAAATGCGAAACTTCAAAAGGCTTCCAGTAATACCAGCATTACAGACGGTAACGGGAATTACTCAATCGCTGGTGCAACATACGGTGTCTTTGCTGATAAGGACTGCACGAAACAGCTTGCCACCCTTACGACTGATGAAAACGGAAACACAGATGTTGCAGAGGTAAAAGCAGGCACAGTCTATATCAAGGAATTATCCGCACCAGCAGGATATAAAGTAGATAAAACTGTATATTCCTTAAAGGTTGAAGCTGGAACGACAGCAACCTTGAATGTATCTGATACGCCGAAAGTAACGGACACTTTGATTGAACTTTTCAAGATTGATATGGAAACACAGAAAGACAATCCGCAGGGGAACGCTTCTCTAGCAGGTGCGGAATTTACATGGAAGTATTATGCAGGCTTCTATAACAAAGACAATCTCCCTGCCGAAGCTACTCGTACATGGGTTACAAAGACAATCGCTGAAACAGACGGCGACGGGACAACTCATTACATCACAAAATTAGCGGACGCATACAAGGTATCTGGCGACAGCTTCTATATGCAGGACGGTAAGGCGGTTCTTCCACTTGGGACGCTAACCGTAGAAGAAACAAAAGCTCCAAACGGCTACTTGTTAGAGGGTGCATATATGCAGGCTGGCGATAAGTCCGAACAGATTAAGGGCTTATATGTAACACAGATTACCGAGGACGGCGACCTTGCCGTATTATCTGGAAGTAACCAGTTTTCCGTATCAGACAAGGTTATCCGTGGCGGTATCAAAATTCAGAAACGAGATTTAGAAACGGGCGATACAAAGCCACAAGGAAGTGCCACTTTGAAAGATACTGCCTTTGACATCATTTCCTTAAATGATAATTCTGTTTTGGTTGAGGGCAAGCTATACAAGAAAAATGAAGTGGTAAAGACAATTCGTACAGATATTGAGGGTATCGCTTCTACTTCTTCTGACCTTTTACCTTATGGAAAATTCCGTATTGTTGAGAGTGAAGCTCCCGACGGTTACTTAACTGACGGTGCAAAACCGATTGATTTTACAATCACAGAAAATGGAAAAATCGTGGACTTAACCGACGAAGCTCATTCTATCTATAATCAGATTAAGCGTGGAGATATTGAGGGTGTAAAAATCGGTGCAGGTACACACAAGCGTCTTGCTAATGTTCCCTTTAGGATCACAAGCAAGACGACGGGTGAAAATCATGTAGTGGTAACTGATGATAACGGGCAATTCTCCACTTCTGCTGAATGGGCTTCTCATAAGCACAATACAAACGCAGGAAAGACCAGTGAGGACGGTGTGTGGTTTGGAACTTCTGAACCAGACGACAGCAAGGGTGCGTTACCTTATGATACTTACATCATTGAAGAATTACGCTCTGAAAGCAACAAGGGTTTTGAGCTTATCCCACCTTTTGAAATCGTGGTATCAAGAAATAACCTTGTGGTTGATTTAGGAACGCTGACTGATGAATACGAAAAAGAAATCTCTATCCATACCACAGCGACCAGCAAGGACGGCGAAAAGACTATCCTTGCAGGAAAAGAGGTAACAATCGTTGATACTGTCAAATTGGACGGACTTACAAAAGGCACAAAGTATCAGTTAAAAGGCTGGCAGATGTTAAAGGAAGAAAACGCCGAGCTTATCATTGACGGGAAACGTGTGGAAAATGACTATACTTTTGTCGCTGATAATGAGGAAATGAAAGTGGAAATTTCCTATACATTCAATGCGTCTGCTTTAGGTGGCAAAAATCTTGTTACCTTTGAAGAATTGTATGATTTAAGCAATCCAGACGAACCCGTGAAAGTTGCGGAACATAAAGACATTGAGGACGACGGGCAGACCGTTTTAATTACAGAACGTATCATCAAGATACATACGACTGCTACGGATAAGGACGGCAACAAAGAGCTTGAAGCTGGAAAAGACGTTACAATCATTGATACCGTAACCTTAGAGGGCTTAGAAGTCGGTACACAGTACAAACTTGTGGGCTGGCAGATGTTGAAAGAAGAAAATGCAGAGCTTCTTATCAACGGAAAACGTGTGGAAAGTGATTATACGTTTACTGCTAACAGCGAGACTATGAAAATTGAAGTTGCCTTTACCTTTGACGCTACTTCTCTTGACGGCAAACAGCTTGTAACTTTTGAAGAATTGTACGATTTGAGCAATCCAGACGAACCGAAGAAAGTTACCGAACATAAGGATATTGAGGATAAGGGACAGACAATTACCTTTAAGGAAAAGCCAGAAGAACCAGAGAAACCCGAAATACCACCGACACCAGAAAAGCCTAACAGACCGAGCGACAGTCCCAAAACGGGCGATAACACAAACCTTTACGGACTGCTTGCACTTCTTTTGACCTCTGGTGCTGAACTGGCAGGTATCTTCTTCTACAAACGCCGTAAAATGAAAAAATCATAAGGCGGTAACGGTATGAGAAAAGAAAAATCACGCTCTCCGCCGAAGCTGTCAAACGGCAGACTTCCGCTTATTCTGGCTTGTCTGCCTACAACCTGCAAGAACACGGATAGTCAAGGGTGCGAAGCATTTATTTTACCCTTTACTATCTGTGGGATTGCTGGTATTTCTAAAAACGCCAGAATAAGAAATCACAATCAATTAACTTATCAAATATAGAAAGAAACGAGGTAAAACAATATGGAAATGAAATATGTCGTGCCAGATATGGCACAGTCTTTTGGAACTCTTGAATTTGCAGGCGAAAGCGAGCCTATCTTTGAAAGAGATAAAAATAACCGTAGGGTCTTAGCCAGACGAAGCTATAACCTTTATTCTGACGTACAGAAAGGCGAAAATGTTGTGGTGGAAATTCCCGTGCAGGCTGGCGAAAAGAAGTTCAAGTATGAGCAGAAAGTAAAACTTGTCAATCCGAAGTTATACGGCAGAGGTTACGCAATCGGGGATATGGGACATACCGATTATGTATTAGTTGCTGATGATATTGTAGCAGTTGAAGAAAAGTAAAGGAGTGAAGAATTTATGAGATTATCAAACGGGTTTGTTATTGACAAAGAAAAAACATTTGGAGAATTAAAATTTACAGCGGTGCGTGATGTGTTCTTACAGAATGAGGACGGGACACCGAGTACCCAGCTAAAAAAACATATTTATGATTTGAAGTGCAGTCTGCATGGTGGAATTATCCCCGTGTCTGTACCGCCAGAAGTACCGTTAAGGGAATTTCCGTACAATGCAGTCGTGGAGCTTGTCAATCCAGTAGCCGATACAGTATCACGAAAAACTTATACGGGTGCAGATGTGGACTGGTATGTAAAGGCAGAGGATATTGTGTTGAAGAATAAAGGCAACCAGAACGCAGGCAGTCCACAGAACCATACACCGCAAGGACAGTCAAAAAAATAAATCTAGGTCATAGATTTTACTCTGAAATTACAGTATAATGAGCCAAAAGAGCCGTATTTAAGCTATGTAAAACAATTTTGACAAGGAAAAAAGGCTTTGTCGAAGATATTGGATAGACATTTGAGGGTTAATATATGACAATGACACCGAAAGGAGCAATCGAAATATGGAAATAGGTAAGAAACTTAAAAATGCACGAGTACAGTCTGGAATGACACAAGAAAATGTTGCAGAAAAAATCAATGTATCAAGGCAGACAATTTCAAACTGGGAAAATGAAAAATCTTACCCAGACATTATCAGTGTAATAGAGTTGAGCAACCTATATTCTATAAGTCTTGACGTATTGCTAAAGGGTGATGAAAAAATGATTGAACATTTAGAAGAAAGTACAAATGTTGTAAAAAGCAACCAAAAAATGATATGGGCAATTATTGTAAATATCATTGTCGTAGCATTGCTGATAACATTAAATATGTTTATACCAGATAACCGTTATTTCTTAGTTGGAATATTTTGTCTTATGGTTATCACTTCATCAGCATTACTTTACCAGATAATCAAAAAATTTTAAGGAGGATATTTTGTTATGGATTTGAACATAGTTTTAGCGGTAATTTGTGGAGCAGTTGCACTTGTAGGAGCGTTTTGTGTTGTGTTTCAGATTTATCATATGACTGTTATAGACGCAACAGCCAGAGGATTAAAGCACCCTAAATTTTGGGGAGTATTTACAATGAGTGGGAATAATTCAAGTGGTTTGCTTATGTATCTAATCGGAAGAAGAAAATACCCTATTGTAAATATGAGTGAAAGCAACTCAAAAGAATTAGAAAAACGTAAAAAATCAGCAGGTGTTGGACTGTTATTTTTGGCTATTGGTGTAATTGGCATTATATGTGCGACCTTAATATAACTAAAAATGCAGATTTATGATTATATCTTGCAACATTTACAAAGCAGTTAGTCTATACGATTGACTGCTTTTTTCATACCCAGAAAGGAGCGAATGATTTATGCGTAAGATTTGGAATAAAGGACATCGTATCAGAGCCAGCGACAAGCACCTTGTCTACCACTTTTCCATAGGGACGCTTCTGTTTGTGTTCGTGGCGGTTCTCCTGCTACTGAATAGCAAACAGCTCATGTGTACCGATTGGGAGCATTTCAGCTTGTTAGAGAACGGCTTGACGCTTTCCCCTTACAACTTCATAACCATACTGATAGCGACTGGTGTTTGTGCATTGGTCGCTTTTCTGTATTACCGCTTCTGTTACGACAGTTTCAAAAAGCTACTGCACCGTCAAAAGCTGGCACGAATGATACTGGAAAACAAGTGGTATGAAGCTGATACCGTACAAGACAGCATTTTTTTTACTGACCTGCAAAGCAGATCAAGGGAAAAAATCGTCTGGTTTCCAAAGATTTATTATCAAATGGAAAAGGGACTGCTTCATATCCGCTGTGAAATTACGCTGGGGAAATATCAAGACCAGCTTTTACGGTTAGAGGATAAATTGGAAAGTGGCTTATATTGCGAGCTGACCGACAAGACCCTGCATGACGGCTATATCGAATATACCCTGCTTTATGATATGATAGCGAACCGCATTACCATTGATGAAGTACGGGCAGAAAACGGCAGTCTGAAACTGATGAACAATCTTGTCTGGGAATATGACGCACTCCCTCACGCTCTGATTGCTGGTGGAACGGGTGGCGGTAAAACCTATTTCCTGCTGACGCTCATTGAAGCCTTACTGCATACCAACGCTGTCCTTTATATCTTAGACCCGAAGAACGCTGACCTTGCAGACTTAGGGACAGTTATGGGAAATGTGTATCACACCAAAGAAGAAATGATAGATTGCGTCAATGCCTTTTATGAGGGCATGGTACAGCGAAGTGAGGAAATGAAGCGACACCCGAACTATAAGACTGGCGAAAACTACGCCTATCTGGGACTTCCACCCTGCTTTCTTATCTTTGATGAATATGTAGCATTTTTTGAAATGCTTGGGACGAAAGAAAGCGTGAGCCTGCTTAGCCAGTTAAAGAAAATCGTTATGTTGGGACGACAAGCAGGATATTTCCTTATCGTTGCCTGCCAGCGTCCAGACGCAAAGTATTTTTCAGACGGTATCAGAGATAACTTCAATTTCCGTGTGGGATTGGGGCGTATCAGCGAATTGGGTTACGGTATGCTGTTTGGTTCAGATGTGAAAAAGCAGTTTTTCCAGAAGCGTATCAAGGGGCGTGGCTATTGTGATGTGGGAACAAGCGTTATAAGTGAATTTTATACGCCTTTAGTCCCGAAAGGACATGATTTTTTGCAGACTATCGGCTCTCTTGCACAAGCAAGGCAGGACGGGACGGCGACGTGCGAAGCGAAAGGCGACGGCACGGACTAGCCGTTGCTGGTGTGGCGTCAGCCACGCCAGCAGGTAAAACCCCTCGGTATCTAACAGAGGGGTACGTTTGCAAATAGACAATAGACAAAAAACATAGGAAACATAAGGCTTCTGGCATGGTTTCCTAACGAAAATCGACTGTGAAGTCGTCTTAAAAAACTTCACACTTGACAGATTGGGGGTATGGTTCTGAATGAAGAACAATGGATAAAAGAATTACGGGAGAAACGGATTGCTTACGGTATCTCACAAGGCAGGCTGGCGGTGGCTTCGGGTATCACAAGGGAATATCTCAACAAGATAGAAAGCGGAAAAATGAAGCCGTCAAAGGAACTTCTTAATACTCTGCATAAGGAACTGGAAAGGTTCAATCCAGAAGCACCGCTTACCATGTTGTTTGATTATGTGAAAATTCGTTTTCCCACGCTGGATATACAGCACATCATCAAAGATATATTAAAACTGAATATCAATTATATGCTCCATGAAGATTACGGACATTACAGCTATACGGAGCATTATTCTCTTGGGGACATCTTTATCTATACGTCGGCTGACGAAGAAAAAGGTGTCCTTTTAGAGTTAAAAGGGCGTGGTTGCCGACAGTTTGAAAGTTACCTGCTGGCACAGCAAAGAAGCTGGTATGACTTTCTCATGGACGCACTTGTAGACGGTGGCGTGATGAAGCGTATCGACCTTGCTATCAACGACCATACGGGTATTTTGGATATTCCAGAGCTTGCGGAAAAATGCAGGAAACGGGAATATATCGGAAAGTCCAGAAGCTATAAGTTTTACCAGTCGGGTGAGCTTATCAAGCACAGAGAGGACGACAGAGAATATATGGGACGTACCCTTTATCTTGGGTCGCTGAAATCAGATGTGTATTTCTGTATCTATGAAAAGGACTACGAGCAGTACGTCAAACTGGGGACACCTCTGGGAGAAGCCGATATTATCAACCGTTTTGAGATACGACTTCGCAATGAACGTGCCTATTATGCAGTACGAGATTTGCTGACTTATTATGACGCAGAGCAGACCGCTTTTTCTATCATCAACCAGTATGTGCGGTTTGTTGATGAAGAACCAGACAAGCGAAAAAATGACTGGAAACTCAATGACCGCTGGGCGTGGTTTATCGGCGATAACAGACAGAGCTTGAAGCTGACGACAAAGCCAGAGCCTTACACCTTAGACCGTACATTGCGTTGGGTACAAAGGCAGGTAGCACCGACCTTAAAAATGCTGAAAAAGATTGATAAGGGAAACGGTACAGACTACATGGAAACAATCGAACAGCAGGCAAAGCTCACAGAAAAGCATGAAATGATAATCAAACAGCAGACGACTCCTGCAAAAGATTTGGTGGAAAGTTAGGAGTGATAAAAAATGTGGGTATTATTAAAAGACTTCCTGCTGGTATCTATGGGAATGGGTATCGGCGTAGTCTTGATGTGTATTTTGAATGTCGGCAAAGAAGCTGACTATGAAATGAAACAATTAAAAGAAAGCGAGGACAAATAACATGAATTTCGGGCAAAATTTGTATCAATGGTTTTTATCAAACGCACAGAGCTTAGTGCTTATGGCGATTGTGGTTATCGGTATCTACTTAGGGTTCAAGCGTGAGTTTTCAAAACTTATCGGCTTCTTGGTAGTTGCCTTGATTGCTGTCGGCTTGGTATTCAACGCTGGCGGTGTGAAAGATGTACTGTTAGAGCTGTTCAATAAGATTATCGGTGCATAAAATTTTATTGTGGTGCTGATATAGGAATGTTATAATACGGATATGAAGAAAGCGAAAAATTAGAAGTTGTAGGAGGTGCAATATGAAAAACAAAGATTGGATAGTTTTTCAAATCATTCAATTCATATTTTTCTTATGTGTTAGCGTGTTCTTTTTTACAAGAACAGTAGATGGACACGGAGCTATACAAACATTAGACGCAAAGCTGATTAGTTTTGCTGTATGGGGAATTACATACCTTGTTATTTTAGCAATCGAGTGGTTAATCTATTTTATTGTTCGACGTTCTAAAAAGTAAAATTTCAGTTTAACAATTTCATATCCATACACACAAAGCAGTTAGTCTTAGGATTGACTGCTTTTTTCATACCAAAATTTCAGATTGGAGTGATGAAATGAGCGATATTTTTAAGGATATGCAAGCAAAAGTCGGCTGTGAATACATTTCCGACCTGCCCTCTTACAAGCGTAAGGTGTGGCAGGAAATGAAACGACTGAACCCTGCCGATTATGAAGAAAGACAGTTAGAAGATTTTTCTAAATATGTGTTTGGTATGTCGTACCAGACCTTAAAAGATGTGATGAAACAACAGAAAGGACGTGAGGAACAATGCAGGAAACAAGGGTGCTGGTGGAAACGAGAGGAACAACTGGCGAAGAAACAACATCATACTGGTTCGACCTGCCGATAGATGTTGCCGAGTTTGAAGAAAAGTTAGGTGTCGGTGCAGAAAGTGGGGATTACCGCATTATCGAAAAGGTACTGCCCTTTGCTGATGAAGTCCACGAACATACCAGCGTGTATCAGCTCAACGAATTAGAGTTTATGTACCGCCAGCTTTCCAGCGATATGCAAGAAGAATATACAGCACTTCTTACCGTGTATGAAAATTTAGAAGCACTTTATATTTGCAGGAACGTGATTACCGTTTATCCCGACTGCAAAAGCATGATTGATGTTGCAAGACAAAAGCTGATGAACGACCCAACATTTAAGCATTTATCCGAGGACTGTCAAGAATATTACTTTGATTTTGAAGCCTACGCTTCTCACTTGCAGGAACACGGAAAATTTTTAGTAACAGAACACGGTATCTTTGAACTGCCAGAGTAGGAAATGAGGTGGTGCTTATGATTGATGATATGGCGGTTTATATTGCTAATCTTGGCAAATACAATGAGGGCTATTTAGTCGGTGCTTGGTTCACATTTCCTATTGACGAGGAAGATGTAAAAGAAAAAATCGGCTTGAATGAACAGTATGAGGAATACGCTATCCATGATACCGACAACTTCCCTATTGCGATTGGCGAGTATGTTTCCATTGAAGAACTGAACTCTATGTATGAAATGATAGAGGAACTTCCCGACTATATCGTAGAATGTCTGGACGAATTTATCAGCCACTACGGGACGCTGGAAGAAGTCGTGGAACACAAGGACGATATTTATTATTATCCCGACTGTGAAACCATGACAGACGTTGCCTATTACTACATAGACGAATTGCAGGCACTTGGGGATATTCCACCCAGCTTACAGAATTACATTGACTATGAAGCCTACGGGCGAGATTTGGATATGGGCGGTTGCTTCATTGAAACAAGCCGAGGTATGTGCGAGATACCATATTAACGCTGGAAGATCAGCGACAAGCATTGTTGCTACTGACAGCGTATTTCTCTTTAAGGGACAGTCTGAAAATGGCTGTCCTTTTCTCTTTGAAGAACTTACGAAAGGAGCTGAAAGAACTTGAAAAAGATTAAATCTTACACGGGTATCTGGAACGTGGAAAAAGTCTTATATGCAATCAATGATTTTAACTTACCTTTTCCCGTTACTTTTACACAAATTACATGGTTTGTGATTACGGAATTTATCATCATTCTGTTTGGGGATATTCCCCCATTTTCCATGATTGAGGGAGCATTTCTCAAATACTTTGGTATTCCCGTTGCTCTCACTTGGTTCATGTCGCAGAAAACCTTTGACGGAAAGAAGCCGTACAGCTTTTTGAAATCACAGATAACCTATGCCCTGCGACCGAAAATCACTTATGCAGGAAAAGCCGTAAAACTGCATAAGCAGACCTTGAATGAAACAATCACGGCAGTAAGGAGTGTGAACTATGTTCCCGATAAAATATATTGACAATAACCTTGTCTGGAACAAGGACAATGAGGTGTTCGCTTACTATGAGCTGATACCGTACAACTATTCTTTCTTATCCGCAGAGCAGAAATTTATTGTGCATGACAGCTTTCGCCAGCTTATCGCACAGTCCCGTGAGGGTAAAATTCATGCGTTGCAGATTGCCACGGAAAGCTCAATCCGCAGTATGCAGGAGCAGTCAAAGAAACTGGTAACGGGGAAACTTCGTGAGGTGGCAGTCCAGAAAATAGACGAACAGACCGAAGCGTTAGTATCTATGATTGGGGACAATCAAGTGGACTACCGCTTTTTTCTTGGCTTTAAGCTCATGGTTACAGAAGAACAACTCAATCTGAAGAATATTAAAAAATCGGCATGGCTGACGTTCACGGAATTTCTCCATGAAGTGAACCACACGCTGATGAATGATTTTGTTTCCATGCCGAATGATGAAATCAACCGCTACATGAAAATGGAAAAGTTACTGGAAAACAAAATATCCCGTCGTTTCAAGGTGCGACGCTTGGAAACAAACGACTTCGGGTATCTCATAGAACATCTTTACGGTAGGGACGGTGTCGCTTATGAAGATTATGAGTATCAGTTACCAAAGAAGAAATTGAGGAGAGAAACGCAGATAAAATACTACGACCTTATTCGTCCGACAAGATGTGTGATTGAGGAAAGCCAAAGGTATTTACGCTTGGAACATGAGGACAAGGAAAGCTATGTGTCCTACTTTACCGTCAATGCGATTGTAGGCGAGCTTGATTTTCCGTCCAGTGAAATCTTCTATTTCCAGCAACAGCAATTCACATTCCCCGTTGATACTTCTATGAATGTAGAAATCGTGGAAAATCGGAAAGCATTAACGACAGTCCGCAACAAGAAAAAGGAATTGAAAGATTTGGATAATCACGCCTATCAAGCTGGAAGTGAAACCAGCTCAAATGTGGTGGACGCTTTAGACAGCGTGGACGAGCTGGAAACGGACTTAGACCAGAGCAAAGAAAGTATGTATAAGTTAAGCTACGTCATACGGGTGTCTGCACCCGATCTTGACGAGCTGAAACGCCGTTGTGATGAAGTCAAGGACTTTTACGACGACCTCAATGTAAAGCTGGTGCGTCCTGCTGGGGATATGCTGGGGCTTCATTCTGAATTTTTACCTGCCAGCAAGCGATATATCAATGATTATGTGCAGTATGTAAAATCAGACTTCTTGGCTGGGCTGGGTTTCGGTGCGACACAGCAGTTAGGAGAAAACACGGGTATCTATATGGGCTATTCTGTTGATACGGGAAGAAATGTGTACCTGCAACCGTCTTTAGCTTCGCAGGGCGTAAAAGGCACAGTTACAAATGCCCTTGCTTCTGCTTTTGTCGGTTCGCTTGGCGGTGGGAAGTCGTTCTGTAACAATCTTCTGGTGTATTATTCAGTTCTCTTTGGGGGACAAGCAGTTATCTTAGACCCTAAATCAGAGCGTGGCAACTGGAAAGAAACGCTCCCAGAAATCGCCCATGAAATCAACATTGTAAACCTTACCAGCGACAAGGACAATGCAGGACTTCTTGACCCATTTGTGATTATGAAGAATGTAAAAGACGCTGAAAGTCTGGCAATCGACATCTTGACATTTTTAACGGGTATTTCCTCTAGGGACGGCGAAAAATTCCCCGTGTTACGAAAAGCGGTTCGTTCCGTTACCCAGAGCGACAGTCGGGGCTTGCTCCATGTGATAGACGAGCTACGCCGTGAAGATACACCCATATCAAGAAATATCGCAGACCATATCGACAGCTTCACGGACTACGATTTTGCACACCTGCTGTTTTCAGACGGTACGGTAGAAAATGCAATCAGTCTGGATAACCAGCTCAATATCATTCAAGTAGCCGACCTTGTACTGCCAGATAAAGATACCACTTTTGAGGAATACACGACCATTGAATTATTGTCGGTGTCTATGCTGATTGTGATTAGTACCTTTGCCCTTGATTTTATCCATTCGGACAGAAGTATTTTTAAGATTGTCGATTTGGACGAAGCGTGGGCGTTCTTAAATGTGGCACAAGGCGAAACACTTTCTAACAAGCTGGTTCGTGCTGGACGAGCTATGCAGGCAGGCGTTTATTTCGTTACACAATCTTCTGGGGACGTGGCAAAGGAAAGTCTGAAAAACAATATCGGCTTGAAGTTTGCCTTTCGTTCTACTGACATCAACGAGATAAAGCAGACCTTAGAATTTTTCGGCATTGACAAGGACGACGAAAATAACCAGAAACGCTTGCGTGATTTGGAGAACGGACAATGTTTATTACAGGATTTATACGGGCGTGTCGGTGTGGTGCAGATACACCCCGTTTTTGAAGAACTGCTACACGCCTTTGATACAAGACCGCCCGTACAGAGAAATGAGGTGGAGTGATGAAAGAAAGGATAAAAGGTGCGTTCACAAAAAAGAAGATACTTCACGTTCTCAAAATGGCTCTGTTTGTCGTGGCACTCTCCCTTATCCTACTTTCACTTCTGGGGACGGTGGCTCATGCGACGGGGCTTGTGGACGATACCATAAACGCAGAAAATCTTTACTCAAAATATCCCCTTTCCAACTACCAGCTTGATTTTTATGTGGATAATAGCTGGTCGTGGCTTCCGTGGAACTGGCTGGACGGTATCGGAAAATCGGTGCAGTACGGGCTTTACTGCATTACCAACTTTGTCTGGACGATAAGCCTATATTTAAGCAATGCTACGGGCTATGTGGTGCAGGAAGCCTACAAACTTGATTTTATTAACGATATGGCAGACAGTATCGGAAAAAGCATACAGACCCTTGCAGGTGTTACGGCAAACGGTTTTTCCAGCTCTGGCTTCTATGTTGGTTTCCTGCTTCTCATTATCTTAGTGGTGGGACTTTATGTTGCATATACGGGACTTATCAAACGGGAAACCAGTAAAGCACTTCATGCCGTTATCAACTTTGTGGTGGTGTTCGTGCTGTCCGCTTCGTTTATTGCCTATGCTCCCGACTACATCAAGAAGATAAATGAGTTTTCATCAGACATCAGTACCGCTTCACTTGACTTGGGAACAAAAATCATGCTCCCAAACTCTGACAGCGAGGGCAAGGACAGCGTAGACTTGATACGGGACAGTCTATTTTCTATTCAAGTGGAACAGCCGTGGTTACTCTTACAATTCGGGAACAGCAACGCAGAAGAAATCGGGGCAGACCGTGTAGAAGCTCTTGTATCGGCAAGCCCAGAGGACGAGGACGGAAAGACCAGAGAGGAAGTCGTGAAAACAGAAATCGAGG
>OCAO01000190.1_pt1 | contig 39545 bp, 49 predicted proteins | sample 1477151 | NCBI WGS metagenome assembly OCAO01 (sample SAMEA2580298, study PRJEB22360) | human gut metagenome | biome: human gut; feature: human-associated habitat; material: faeces | place: Denmark | collected 2008/2010 | reverse complement strand
TCTGGCAGCCTGAGTTCACAGATAAAACACTCTCCAGGAAACCCGGGGCGGTTCATTGAAAACTTTGAAGAGTAAAGGTGTAAATTCACTCAGTGATTTTTATGCTATTGACTTAACCAGTAAAAATGGACGAGAGTTATGCCGTACACTTGCCTATAAAACATTCGAAAAAATCATAATTAATACGGATAATAAAACCTGTGATATCTATTTTATGAATGGCATTGTTTTTAAACACTATCCTTTAATGAAAGTAATATCCGCCCAGCAGGCGATAAGTGCTCTCAAATATATGGTTGATGGTGAGATTTATTTCTAAATAATGATCTCGGATTTTAAGTTATGCTATGGTGATAAAGTGCAAGACAGAATTAATTATCTTTGACGAAACTTAATGGGTAATTACTTTGTTTGCTCCCACAAGCGAGTTTTGTACGGCTGTATTGGGGTAGTAAATGAGCTATACAATCTTAATCATTTGTTAGGTGAGAACTCTTGGTCGCAGATTCAAATACTGAAAATACGTGACAAATTATTATGAGCAAAATGGTGTATGTCACGTATTTTGAATGATAGGTTAAAAAATAACACCGACTTTCGTAGGTATTACTAATAATAAAGCAGAGTTTTTAGATAGTATCAATGTGCTTTGTGTATATTGTGGCAAATAATTGGGTTGGGGGTACAATTGTGATTGCTTTTGCATAAAAATTGCGCCTTTATGCATAATGAGATAAAGGAATATCAAATAAAATAACGATAGGTCATAACAAAGAGGTTTTTATGAAAACACTTATCGTTTCAACTGTATTGGCATTCATAACATTTTCTGCGCAGGCTGCAGCATTTCAGGTCACTAGTAATGAAATAAAAACAGGAGAGCAACTTACAACGTCTCATGTCTTTTCTGGATTTGGGTGTGAAGGTGGTAATACATCGCCCTCATTAACCTGGTCTGGTGTTCCTGAAGGTACCAAAAGCTTTGCCGTAACTGTATATGATCCAGATGCACTTACAGGCAGTGGTTGGTGGCATTGGACTGTTGTTAATATTCCAGCAACAATAACATATTTGCCCGTTGATGCAGGGAGACGTGATGGAACAAAACTGCCGACTGGTGCTGTTCAAGGCCGAAATGATTTTGGCTATGCTGGGTTTGGTGGCGCATGTCCTCCTAAAGGAGATAAACCACATCATTACCAGTTTAAAGTATGGGCTCTAAAAACTGAAAAGATTCCTGTAGATTCTAACTCCAGCGGAGCGTTAGTTGGTTATATGCTTAATGCTAATAAAATCGCAACCGCTGAGATAACACCAGTTTATGAGATAAAGTAGGGTGAGAGTATGCTGGCAAGAGGTAAGACTAACTTAAAGATCGAAGAAATACGGATGCATAAACATCATGAGATTCATAGGGTTAAGCCTCTTATGCCAGCTTTGTGTCGTATCCGTCAGGGAAAGAAAGTTATCAATTGGGAGACGCATACTTTAACTGTTGATAATAATCAAATAATATTATTTCCTTGTGGTTATGAATTTTATATTGAGAATTATCCTGAAGCAGGGCTTTATCTTGCAGAAATGCTTTACTTACCCATTGATTTAATTGAGAGTTTCCAAAAACTTTATACGGTAACTGATCAAATACGTAACAAAACAAGTTTCTTTTTACCTCAGAATCCTGAGTTAATATATTGTTGGGAGCAACTAAAAACATCTGTTTCCCGAGGCTTCTCAACTAAAATTCAGGAGCACTTAGCAATGGGCGTTCTACTTTCGTTAGGAGTGAATCATGTTAATCATTTACTTTTATCATATAGTAAACAATCATTGATAAGTCGTTGTTATAACCTGCTGCTATCCGAACCCGGCACAAAATGGACAGCAAACAAGGTTGCTCGATATCTCTACATTTCTGTTTCTACATTACATCGCCGTCTAGCAAGCGAGGGGGTAAGTTTCCAAAGTATACTGGACGATGTGAGGTTAAATAATGCGTTGTCTGCTATACAAACGACGGTAAAACCTATAAGCGAGATTGCCAGAGAAAATGGTTATAAGTGTCCTTCTCGTTTTACTGAAAGATTTCATAATCGTTTTAATATAACACCAAGAGAGATAAGAAAAGCTTCCAGAGAGTAAAAGTGTTTTAAGAAGGAGCAATTCTATCGATTTTGATTTTGGGAAATCAACACGGCATAATTATGTCACCGGAGCCTGAACAACTCCGGTGACTTCTGCGCTAAACGGGGACGTTTATGCGCACATACAATCCAAACTCTCTTCTCCCTTCACAGATGCAGAAATGCACCTGCAATTCTTTGCATCTAGCGTTTGACCTCTGCGGAGGTGAAGCGTGAACCTCTCACAAGACGGCATCAAATTACATCGCGGCAACTTCACCGCTATCGGTCGGCAGATCCAGCCTTATCTGGAGGAGGGCAAATGCTTTCGCATGGTGCTTAAACCGTGGCGTGAGAAACGCAGTCTTTCCCAGAATGCACTCAGCCACATGTGGTACAGCGAAATCAGTGAATACCTCATCAGCAGGGGTAAAACGTTCGCCACTCCAGCTTGGGTAAAAGATGCTCTCAAACACACATATCTCGGTTATGAAACCAAAGACCTGGTTGATGTCGTAACCGGTGATATCACCACTATCCAGTCGTTATGCCATACCTCCGATCTTGATACCGGAGAGATGTATGTCTTCCTGTGTAAGGTTGAAGCCTGGGCGGTGAATATTGGCTGCCACCTGACTATTCCGCAGAGCTGCGAGTTCCAGCTGCTCCGCGACAAGCAGGAGGCGTAATGGCTACACCGCTTATTCGTGTCATGAACGGACACATCTACAGAGTATCAAATCGTCGTAAGCGTAAGCCTGAGCTGAAGCCATCCGAAATACCAACACTGCTCGGATATACCGCTAGCCTGGTTGATAAAAAATGGTTGCGACTGGCAGCAAGGAGGAATCATGGCTGATTTGAGAAAAGCAGCGCGTGGTCGGGAATGCCAGGTAAGAATCCCTGGCGTATGTAATGGCAATTCTGAAACGTCTGTACTGGCACATATCCGGCTGGCTGGATTGTGCGGTACCGGTATCAAACCGCCAGACCTGATTGCCACCATTGCATGTTCTGCCTGCCACGACGAAATCGACCGCCGCACACATTTTGTCGATGCTGCATATGCAAAAGAATGCGCGCTGGAAGGTATGGCGAGAACACAGGTTATCTGGCTGAAAGAGGGGGTTATTAAGGCGTGAATACCTACAGTATCACATTACCCTGGCCTCCGAGCAATAATCGCTATTACCGCCATAATCGCGGGCGCACGCACGTCAGTGCAGAGGGGCAGGCATACCGCGATAACGTCGCCCGAATCATTAAAAACGCAATGCTGGATATCGGCCTGGCTATGCCTGTGAAAATCCGCATTGAGTGCCACATGCCGGATCGCCGTAGCCGTGACCTGGATAATCTGCAAAAAGCCGCTTTTGACGCACTCACTAAAGCAGGTTTCTGGCTGGATGATGCTCAGGTCGTTGATTACCGCGTTGTGAAGATGCCTGTTACCAAAGGTGGGAGGCTGGAACTGACCATCACCGAAATGGGGAATGAATGATGTTTGAGTTTAATATGGCAGAACTTCTTCGCCACCGCTGGGGGCGTCTGCGCTTATATCGTTTCCCCGGCTCTGTTTTGACCGATTACCGAATACTGAAGAATTACGCCAAAACACTGACAGGAGCAGGAGTATGAAGTCAGAGATAACAATCAACTAATACTGTTTTGTTGATTTTTGCTTGTAATTGGCGTTCTGGTCTGAGTTTTGTGGAGTAAGTTGATGCGTGATATTCAGATGGTTCTTGAGCGTTGGGGAGCGTGGGCGGCTAATAATCATGAAGATGTGACCTGGTCGTCCATTGCCGCCGGTTTTAAGGGATTAATTCCTTCAAAAGTAAAATCTCGCCCGCAATGTTGTGACGATGACGCGATGATCATTTGCGGGTGCATGGCCCGTCTGAAAAAGAACAACAGCGATTTGCATGATTTATTGGTGGACTATTATGTCGGCGGCATGACTTTTATGGCGCTTGCACGTAAGCATGGGCGATCTGATTGTTGGGTTGGCAGGATGCTCCAGAAAGCTGAGGGCGTAGTGGAGGGTATGCTGATGGTGTTGGATCTCCGATTGGAGATGGATGGTGATTGTTCGAAATAATTAAAGGAAAAGTTGCTGTCTGATTCTCATTAGTCTAACATTTTAAATGTTGGAATCGCAACGTAGTTATTATCATATAACAGCTTGTTTCCTGATTTAGCCAGCCTCCCCAAAGGCTGGTTTTTTTCTAATAAGTATTATTTCGGGTAGGGATTTTATTGTTTAACCCATAATAATTCATTGACATTGAATCCCAACTTTTGAGCGGTTCGCACATAGTCTGCTTTTACTTTATCTGGAATAGTTGGGGTCCTTGCCAGAATCCATAGGTATTCTCTGTTCGGACCACTGACAAGAGCATACTTATACTCATCATCCAGTTTGATTACATTATAGCCACCATAGAAGGGGCCAAAAAACGAAACCTTCAACGCTGCAGTTTTAGTATCTCCAGTAAAGTATGCTTTACCTTCGCTCTCGCTCCATTTATTTTTCGTTGGATCGTATCCACGGTTAAGTACACGAATCCCTCCGTCGTTCCGTTTTCCATAGGTAGCGCTGACCTGTTCCAGACCACGTTCGAACCGGTTCTCGAGGCGAGCTATTTCATACCATTTTCCGAGGTAGCGGTTGGCGTCAAAATTTGTAATCGGCTGCACACCTTTAGGTGGTGTCGGGGCCTTACATGCTATAAGAGTGAAAGAGAGTGCAATGCCAGTCAACACAGGCCATAACTTCATAATAAATCCTGTACTTTTGATAGTTGAGAGTAAGTATGAAAGATAGATGATTACGACCGATCACTTAAAGAACTTTCATACTATATTAGGAATAGTCTATAACAGAAAAATTGTCAGTGATGACGCCAGAAAGGCAATTTATTCCGTGCACTACACAGTTTATGTGTTAATGAATTAGTCAAGGGGGAGAATATGATAAAAAAACCTGTGATTGGAATCAGCGGTTGTTTGGCCGGCTCTGCTGTTCGTTTTGATGGTGGTCACAAAAGAGCTGACTTTTTAATGGACAAATTAGTGGAATGGGTAACATTCAGACCAGTATGTCCGGAAATGGCTATAGGGCTGCCAGTTCCGCGTCCTGCTCTACGTCTTGTGCGCTCGACGCAAGGAAATATACGGATGTGTTTCAGCCACGACCAGAATGAGGATGTGACAGAGAGAATGACAGAGTTTAGTCGTTCTTATATGGACAAATTAAAGGATGTATCGGGGTTTGTGGTTTGTGCTAAATCTCCCAGCTGTGGCATGGAGCGCGTGCGTGTCTATGATGAAAATGGTAATCGAGGTCGTAAAGATGGAGTGGGACTATTTACGAGCACTTTGATGGAAAAGTTTTCTTGGCTACCGGTTGAAGAGGATGGGCGATTACATGATCCAGTGCTTCGTGAGAATTTTGTTGAAAGAGTTTTTGCTTTGCATGAGCTCAATCACCTTTACAAGGAGAAATTATCAAGAAGAGAGTTATTAGCTTTTCATAGTCGTTATAAGCTTCAGTTGTTGGCGCATAGTCAGGCAGGCTATAAAGATATGGGACCATTTGTGGCTGCAATACACGAGTGGGCGGACCTTGAATCATACTTTGAGGTGTATCGTGATAAGCTGATGGCGATTCTCAGAAAACCTGCATCACGTAAAAATCACACGAATGTGCTGATGCATATACAGGGGTATTTTAGTAACTACTTAAGTACACGCCAGCGTAAAGAGTTGAGCGAGGTTATACTTAACTATCGTTCTGGCACATTACCTCTTCTTGCGCCGTTGACTCTGCTGAAGCATTATCTGGGTGAGTATCCTAATGATTACTTGCTTACACAGAATTACTTCGATCCCTATCCGGACGAACTGGCTCTAAGACTGATGGTAAATTAATTGTATGCGATATCATCCAAAAGGATGAGTTCCTGCATGCAGGATATTTACAATCGTAAAAACTACACTATGATACCCAGAGTGTCAGTTTGTATAAAAACTCTGTTTACGCTGAAGAAACCATTGAGATGCAACTTAAAGTTGGTAAACATGCCAGTCAAAATATATAATATTATGATTCCACGCAGCTATATATAATATAACAGATTGGTTTAATAATTTGTCTTTGTGAGTTAAATACATAATTTTATACTTGTGATGCAATGAGATTTTCCTTATTGTTGAACTGGCGAATATTGATTTTCCACCTATACTTACCTGGTGTAACCCCAATGATATCAGGTGGATAATATGCCATACATATGTTCTATCATTTTGGTGTTGAACTCGTTTGATGTCCGAATTGGTAAAGAAGATATTTTGTTTAAAAAAGGAAGTGCTGTTCTCATTGATTACAATTTAAAAGATTTTTTTTCATCAAATATAGATCATGTAATGATCGTAGATGTTGAAGAGAAAACAGTTAATGATTTCTTTAAAAGCAACACACTCTCACCTTTTTCTGTAAGAAGGTTTTATCCGGCATACTTGATGGTGGAATGTGAAGATTTTTCATTGTTAAAGAACTTGATTGCATGCTTGAATTGTGATGGCAGAACTGTGGATTTTGTTAGAAATCAAATATCACTTGCATGTCTTGCTATCTTATCTTCAGAGAAAATAGTGCAAAGTTTTTTATTTGGATGTCTTAATAGTTTAGGAAGTAAAGTTAAGGCTATTATTCACACGGATATATCTGCAGCATGGAGACTTTGTGATATATCTTCAAGACTGTATCTGAGTGAAAGTCTGTTAAAAAGAAAATTAAAGCACGAAGGCTTATCATTTAGTAAGTTAATTCTTGAAGAGCGAATGGTGATGGCGGAAAGGTTATTAAGCTACAATTTATATTCTGTTGGAAAAGTTGCTGAGATATGCGGTTATGAAAACACGTCATATTTTGTAAGTGTTTTCAGAAGATATTTTGGTGTTCCTCCCCATCAATATTCATCAAGACTTTTTTTAGAAAAAGACATGATGTAACGTGATGCGTTTTAATGATTTTGTAATTTTCGTATTTGATAATTGTATGATGCTTTCAGCTACGCCAGAATAATCGCTGGCGTTTTTCTTTTTGAATAGATGTTCAAGCCTTACGCTAATGTAACTTCTATACCTTTCCTCTTCGTTCCGAACCGTGTACACCATCCGTTATTTGCGGAGGTGAGGCTATGAAATCCATGGATAAGTTAACAACGGGCATTGCCTACGGCACCTCCGCAGGCAGTGCTGGCTACTGGTTTTTACAGCTGCTCGATAAAGTCACGCCCTCACAGTGGGCAGCAATAGGTGTGCTGGGTAGCTTGGTATTTGGCTTGCTGACGTACCTGACAAACCTTTATTTCAAGATTAAAGAAGATAAGCGCAAGGCTGCGAGAGGTGAATAATGCCTCCATCATTACGAAAAGCCGTTGCTGCTGCTATTGGTGGCGGAGCAATTGCTATAGCATCAGTGTTAATCACTGGCTCAAGTGGTAACGATGGTCTGGAGGGTGTCAGCTATATACCATACAAAGATATTGTTGGTGTATGGACTGTATGTCACGGGCATACAGGAAAAGACATCATGCTCGGTAAAACGTATACCAAAGCAGAATGCAAAGCACTCTTGAATAAAGACCTTGCCACTGTCGCCAGACAAATTAACCCGTACATCAAAGTCGATATACCGGAAACAACGCGCGGCGCTCTTTACTCATTCGTTTACAACGTGGGTGCTGGCAATTTCAGAACATCGACGCTTCTTCGCAAAATAAACCAGGGCGATATCAAAGGCGCATGTGATCAGCTACGTCGCTGGACATATGCTGGCGGTAAGCAATGGAAAGGTCTCATGACTCGTCGTGAGATTGAGCGTGAAATCTGTTTGTGGGGTCAGCAATGAACAGAGTAACCGTGATTATCTCCGCTCTGGTTATCTGCATCATCGTCTGCCTGTCATGGGCTGTTAATCATTACCGTGATAACGCCATTACCTACAAAGCCCAGCGCGACAAAAATGCCAGAGAACTGAAGCTGGCGAACGCGGCAATTACTGACATGCAGATGCGTCAGCGTGATGTTGCTGCGCTCGATGCAAAATACACGAAGGAGTTAGCTGATGCGAAAGCTGAAAATGATGCTCTGCGTGATGATGTTGCCGCTGGTCGTCGTCGGTTGCACATCAAAGCAGTCTGTCAGTCAGTGCGTGAAGCCACCACCGCCTCCGGCGTGGATAATGCAGCCTCCCCCCGACTGGCAGACACCGCTGAACGGGATTATTTCACCCTCAGAGAGAGGCTGATCACTATGCAAAAACAACTGGAAGGAACCCAGAAGTATATTAATGAGCAGTGCAGATAGAGCTGCCCATATCGATGGGCAACTCATGCAATTATTGTGAGCAATACACACGCGCTTCCAGCGGAGTATAAATGCCTAAAGTAATAAAACCGAGAAATCCATTTACGAATGTTTGCTGGGTTTCTGTTTTAACAACATTTTCTGCGCCGCCACAAATTTTGGCTGCATCAACAGTTTTCTCCTGTCCAATTCCCGAAACGAAGAAATGATGGGTGATGGTTTCCTTTGGTGTTACTGCTGTCGGTTTGTTTCCAACAGTAAACGTCTGTTGAGCACATCCTGTAATAAGCATTGCCAGAGCGGCAGAAAACAACATTTTTTTCATCTTATTATCCTGCATTGTTAAAAACGGCAGAATCCTATGTGACAACAATTAAACGATAGTTAAATGGATTGATGAAAATTAAAACTATATAGGTGGATGCTCAGCCTATTGGAGGAGGGGGGGGCACTCAGAATCCTGTGGAATGAAATAAACCGCTCTATCTGTCCATTACCCTTTTAGCTGCGCTGTATCGTCGCCGTATTCCCGCATTAACCATGACCGTAGCCCGACGGGGAATTCCTTCTGCGTGAGTGTGCGGGAATAATCAAAAACGATGCACACCGGGTTTTTACCGCGTTTATGGTTCGCGGGGGTGTCCCTCATGCTCGCCAGTCCTGTGCGGGGGTGGAAGAAACAGGACGTGTATTCAGGTCTGTGTGACTGTGGTCGCAAGACTTTTGTCGTTCAGCTATTAAATCCCATTACGAAGTAGACCAGAACGGCCAACGGGTCCTTTCCGGCGATCCGACAGGTTACGGGGCGGCGACCTCGCGGGTTTTCGCTATTTATGAAAATTTTCCGGTTTAAGGCGTTTCCGTTCTTCTTCGTCATAACTTAATGTTTTTATTTAAAATACCCTCTGAAAAGAAAGGAAACGACAGGTGCTGAAAGCGAGCTTTTTGGCCTCTGTCGTTTCCTTTTTCTGTTTTTGGCCGTGGAATGAACAATGGAAGTCAACAAAAAGCAGCTGGCTGACATTTTCGGTGCGAGTATCCGTACCATTCAGAACTGGCAGGAACAGGGAATGCCCGTTCTGCGAGGCGGTGGCAAGGGTAATGAGGTGCTTTATGACTCTGCCGCCGTCATAAAATGGTATGCCGAAAGGGATGCTGAAATTGAGAACGAAAAGCTGCGCCGGGAAGTTGAAGAACTGCGGCAGGCCAGCGAGACAGATCTCCAGCCAGGGACTATTGAGTACGAACGCCATCGACTTACGCGTGCGCAGGCCGACGCACAGGAGCTGAAAAATGCCAGAGACTCCGCTGAAGTGGTGGAAACCGCATTCTGTACTTTCGTGCTGTCGCGGATCGCAGGTGAAATTGCCAGTATTCTCGACGGGATCCCCCTGTCGGTGCAGCGGCGTTTTCCGGAACTGGAAAACCGACATGTTGATTTCCTGAAACGGGATATCATCAAAGCCATGAACAAAGCAGCCGCGCTGGATGAACTGATACCGGGGTTGCTGAGTGAATATATCGAACAGTCAGGTTGACAGGCTGCGGCATTTTGTCCGCGCCGGGCTTCGTGCCCTGTTCAGGCCGGAGCCACAGACCGCCGTTGAATGGGCGGATGCCAATTACTATCTCCCGAAAGAATCCGCATACCAGGAAGGGCGCTGGGAAACACTGCCCTTTCAGCGGGCCATCATGAATGCGATGGGCAGCGACTACATCCGCGAGGTGAATGTGGTGAAGTCTGCCCGTGTTGGTTATTCCAAAATGCTGTTGGGTGTTTATGCCTACTTCATAGAGCATAAGCAGCGCAACACACTTATCTGGTTGCCGACGGATGGTGATGCCGAGAACTTTATGAAAACCCACGTCGAGCCGACCATCCGCGATATTCCGTCGCTGCTGGCGCTGGCTCCGTGGTATGGCAAAAAGCACCGGGATAACACGCTCACCATGAAGCGTTTCACCAATGGGCGTGGCTTCTGGTGCCTGGGCGGTAAAGCGGCAAAAAACTACCGTGAAAAGTCGGTGGATGTGGCGGGTTATGATGAACTTGCTGCCTTTGATGATGATATTGAACAGGAAGGCTCTCCGACGTTCCTGGGCGATAAGCGTATTGAAGGCTCGGTCTGGCTAAAGTCCATCCGTGGCTCCACGCCCAAAGTGAGAGGCACCTGCCAGATTGAGCGTGCAGCCAGTGAATCCCCGCATTTTATGCGTTTTCATGTTGCCTGCCCGCACTGCGGTGAGGAGCAGTATCTTAAATTTGGCGACAAAGAGACGCCGTTTGGCCTCAAATGGTCGCCGGATGACCCCTCCAGCGTGTTTTATCTCTGCGAGCATAATGCCTGCGTCATCCGCCAGCAGGAGCTGGACTTTACTGATGCCCGTTATATCTGCGAAAAGACCGGGATCTGGACCCGTGATGGCATTCTCTGGTTTTCGTCATCCGGTGAAGAGATTGAGCCGCCGGACAGTGTGACCTTTCACATCTGGACAGCGTACAGCCCGTTCACCACCTGGGTGCAGATTGTCAAAGACTGGATGAAAACGAAAGGGGATACGGGAAAACGTAAAACCTTCGTGAACACCACGCTCGGTGAGACGTGGGAAGCGAAAATCGGTGAACGTCCGGATGCTGAAGTGATGGCAGAGCGGAAAGAGCATTATTCAGCGCCCGTTCCTGACCGTGTGGCTTACCTGACCGCCGGTATCGACTCCCAGCTGGACCGCTACGAAATGCGCGTATGGGGATGGGGGCCGGGTGAGGAAAGCTGGCTGATTGACCGGCAGATTATTATGGGCCGCCACGATGATGAACAGACGCTGCTGCGTGTGGATGAGGCCATCAATAAAACCTATACCCGCCGGAATGGTGCAGAAATGTCGGTATCCCGTATCTGCTGGGATACTGGCGGGATTGACCCGACCATTGTGTATGAACGCTCGAAAAAGCATGGGCTGTTCCGGGTGATCCCCATTAAAGGGGCATCCGTCTACGGTAAGCCGGTGGCCAGCATGCCACGTAAGCGAAACAAAAACGGGGTTTACCTTACCGAAATCGGTACCGATACCGCGAAAGAGCAGATTTATAACCGCTTCACACTGACGCCGGAAGGGGATGAACCGCTTCCCGGTGCCGTTCACTTCCCGAATAACCCGGATATTTTTGATCTGACCGAAGCGCAGCAGCTGACGGCTGAAGAGCAGGTCGAAAAATGGGTGGATGGCAGGAAAAAAATACTGTGGGACAGCAAAAAGCGACGCAATGAGGCACTCGACTGCTTCGTTTATGCGCTGGCGGCGCTGCGTATCAGTATTTCCCGCTGGCAGCTGGATCTCAGTGCGCTGCTGGCGAGCCTGCAGGAAGAGGATGGTGCAGCAACCAACAAGAAAACACTGGCAGATTACGCCCGTGCCTTATCCGGAGAGGATGAATGACGCGACAGGAAGAACTTGCCGCTGCCCGTGCGGCACTGCATGACCTGATGACAGGTAAACGGGTGGCAACAGTACAGAAAGACGGACGAAGGGTGGAGTTTACGGCCACTTCCGTGTCTGACCTGAAAAAATATATTGCAGAGCTGGAAGTGCAGACCGGCATGACACAGCGACGCAGGGGACCTGCAGGATTTTATGTATGAAAACGCCCACCATTCCCACCCTTCTGGGACCGGACGGCATGACATCGCTGCGCGAATATGCCGGTTATCACGGCGGTGGCAGCGGATTTGGAGGGCAGTTGCGGGCGTGGAACCCACCGGGTGAAAGTGTGGATGCAGCCCTGCTGCCCAACTTTACCCGTGGCAATGCCCGCGCAGACGATCTGGTACGCAATAACGGCTATGCCGCCAACGCCATCCAGCTGCATCAGGATCATATCGTCGGGTCTTTTTTCCGGCTCAGTCATCGCCCAAGCTGGCGCTATCTGGGCATCGGGGAGGAAGAAGCCCGTGCCTTTTCCCGCGAGGTTGAATCGGCATGGAAAGAGTTTGCCGAGGATGACTGCTGCTGCATTGACGTTGAGCGAAAACGCACGTTTACCATGATGATTCGGGAAGGTGTGGCCATGCACGCCTTTAACGGTGAACTGTTCGTTCAGGCCACCTGGGATACCAGTTCGTCGCGGCTTTTCCGGACACAGTTCCGGATGGTCAGCCCGAAGCGCATCAGCAACCCGAACAATACCGGCGACAGCCGGAACTGCCGTGCCGGTGTGCAGATTAATGACAGTGGTGCGGCGCTGGGATATTACGTCAGCGAGGACGGGTATCCTGGCTGGATGCCGCAGAAATGGACATGGATACCCCGTGAGCTACCCGGCGGGCGCGCCTCGTTCATTCACGTCTTTGAACCCGTGGAGGACGGGCAGACCCGAGGTGCAAATGTGTTTTACAGCGTGATGGAGCAGATGAAGATGCTCGACACGCTGCAGAACACGCAGCTGCAGAGTGCCATTGTGAAGGCGATGTATGCCGCCACCATTGAAAGTGAGCTGGATACGCAGTCAGCGATGGATTTTATTCTGGGCGCGAACAGTCAGGAGCAGCGGGACAAGCTGACCGGCTGGATTGGTGAAATTGCCGCGTATTACTCCGCCGCACCGGTCCGGCTGGGAGGCGCAAAAGTGCCGCACCTGATGCCGGGTGACTCACTGAACCTGCAGACGGCTCAGGACACGGATAACGGCTACTCCGTGTTTGAGCAGTCACTGCTGCGGTATATCGCTGCCGGGCTGGGTGTCTCGTATGAGCAGCTTTCCCGGAATTACGCCCAGATGAGCTACTCCACGGCACGGGCCAGCGCGAACGAGTCGTGGGCGCACTTTATGGGGCGGCGAAAATTCGTCGCATCCCGTCAGGCGAGTCAGATGTTTCTGTGCTGGCTGGAAGAGGCTATCGTTCGCCGCGTGGTGACGTTACCTTCAAAAGCGCGCTTCAGCTTTCAGGAAGCCCGCAGTGCCTGGGGGAACTGTGACTGGATAGGCTCCGGTCGTATGGCCATCGATGGTCTGAAAGAAGTGCAGGAAGCGGTGATGCTGATAGAAGCCGGACTGAGCACCTACGAGAAAGAGTGCGCGAAACGCGGTGACGACTATCAGGAAATTTTTGCCCAGCAGGTCCGTGAAACGATGGAGCGCCGCGCAGCCGGTCTTAAACCGCCCGCCTGGGCGGCTGCGGCATTTGAATCCGGGCTGCGACAATCAACAGAGGAGGAGAAGAGTGACAGCAGAGCTGCGTAATCTCCCGCATATTGCCAGCATGGCCTTTAATGAGCCGCTGATGCTTGAACCCGCCTATGCGCGGGTTTTCTTTTGTGCGCTTGCAGGCCAGCTAGGGATCAGCCGCCTGACGGATGCGGTGTCCGGCGACAGCCTGACTGCCCAGGAGGCACCCGCGACGCTGGCGTTAGCCGGTGATGGTGACGGACCACGACAGGCCCGCAGTTATCAGGTCATGAACGGCATCGCCGTGCTGCCGGTGTCCGGTACGCTGGTCAGCCGGACGCGGGCGCTGCAGCCTTATTCGGGGATGACCGGTTACAACGGCATTATCGCCCGTCTGCAACAGGCTGCCAGTGACCCGATGGTGGACGGCATTCTGCTCGATATGGACACGCCCGGTGGAATGGTGGCAGGGGCATTTGACTGCGCTGACATCATCGCCCGTGTGCGTGACATAAAACCTGTATGGGCGCTGGCCAACGACATGAACTGCAGTGCAGGTCAGCTGCTTGCCAGCGCCGCCTCCCGGCGTCTGGTCACGCAGACCGCCCGGACAGGCTCCATCGGCGTCATGATGGCTCACAGTAATTACGGTGCTGCGCTGGAGAAACAGGGCGTGGAAATCACGCTGATTTACAGCGGCAGCCATAAGGTGGATGGCAACCCCTACAGCCATCTTCCGGATGACGTCCGGGAGACACTGCAGTCCCGGATGGATGCAACCCGCCAGATGTTTGCGCAGAAGGTGTCGGCATATACCGGCCTGTCCGTGCAGGCTGTGCTGGATACCGAGGCTGCAGTGTACAGCGGTCAGGAGGCCATTGATGCCGGACTGGCTGATGAACTTGTTAACAGCACCGATGCGATCACCGTCATGCGTGATGCACTGGATGCACGTAAATCCCGTCTCTCAGGAGGGCGAATGACCAAAGAGACTCAATCAACAACTGTTTCAGCCACCGCTTCGCAGGCTGACGTTACTGACGTGGTGCAAGCGACGGAGGGCGAAAACGCCAGCGCGGCGCAGCCGGACGTGAACGCGCAGATCACCGCAGCGGTTGCGGCAGAAAACAGCCGCATTATGGGGATCCTCAACTGTGAGGAGGCTCACGGACGCGAAGAACAGGCGCGCGTTCTGGCAGAAACCCCCGGAATGACCGTGGAAACGGCCCGCCGCATTCTGGCCGCAGCACCACAGAGTGCACAGGCGCGCAGTGACACTGCGCTGGATCGTCTGATGCAGGGTGCACCGGCACCACTGGCTGCAGGTAACCCGGCATCTGATGCCGTTAACGATTTGCTGAACACACCAGTGTAAGGGATGTTTATGACGAGCAAAGAAACCTTTACCCATTACCAGCCGCTGGGCAACAGTGATCCGGCTCATACCGCAACCGCGCCCGGCGGATTGAGTGCGAAAGCGCCTGCAATGACTCCGCTGATGCCGGATACCGCCACCCGTAAGCTGGTTGCGTGGGATGGCACCACCGACGGTGCTGCCGTTGGCATTCTGGCTGTTGCAGCTGACCAGACCAGCACCACGCTGACGTTCTACAAGTCCGGCACGTTCCGTTATGAGGATGTGCTCTGGCCGGAGGCTGCCAGCGACGAGACGAAAAAACGGACCGCGTTTGCCGGAACGGCAATCAGCATCGTTTAACTTTACCCTTCATCACTAAAGGCCGCCTGTGCGGCTTTTTTTACGGGATTTTTTTTATGTCGATGTACACAACCGCCCAGCTGCTGGCGGCAAATGAGCAGAAATTTAAGTTTGATCCGCTGTTTCTGTGTCTCTTTTTCCGTGAGAGCTATCCCTTCACCACGGAGAAAGTCTATCTCTCACAAATTCCGGGACTGGTAAACATGGCGCTGTACGTTTCGCCGATTGTTTCCGGTGAGGTTATCCGTTCCCGTGGCGGATCCACCTCTGAATTTACGCCGGGATATGTCAAACCCAAGCACTTAGCATGGCTTTCTGAGGCTTTCGTGTAGTTGCTGGTTTTTACACTTAATCTTTTGATAATAAAGAATAAATTTATCTGGCGCTTTCACTGAATTTTCCTCGTTATCTGTGTGTTGCAATCATCTCTGTATTGCAGCTTGTATTGCTTTTTGGGGCTAAAAATGGCTGGCGAGAACAAACTGAGCGACAAAGCGCTTAAAGGATATCTGGGGAAACCCAGAGAAAAGCAGATCACCATTGCTGATGGAAAGGGGCTTTCTATTCGTGTGAGTACTAAAGGGGCTGTGAGCTTTGTTTTCTTCTACAGGTTAGCAGGTGGCCGGGCTGCTCCGGTCTGGCTAACGTTGGGTAAATATCCTGATATGTCACTCAAACAGGCAAGGGAAAAGCGCGACGAGTGCCGTGGTTGGTTGGCTGACAAACGTGATCCGCGTATCCAGATTAAGATTCAGGCTGAAGAACGCTTAAAGCCGGTCACAGTGGAGGATGCACTAAATTACTGGTATGAAAATTACTGTAAGGTGCGTCGTAAAACTCATGCTGTAACGCTTGGCAGATTTCGAAAGCATATCTTTCCCTATATCGGTCATTTGCCCGTAAATGACACTCACCTATATGAATGGCTGGACTGTTTTGACCGAATTAAACGTAATGCACCAGTTATGGCGGCGTATGTTTTTTCTGACACTAAATTAGCTCTTCGTTTTTGTCGGGTACGCCAGTACGCGACGTGTGATGCTTTAAAGGATTTGCGCATGAGTGATGTGGGGCAGATTGCAGGTAAGCGGGATCGGGTTCTGGATGAAGCCGAACTCGGCCAGCTCTGGAAGGCAATTTTTGTCGAGCCTGATTTAAAACTAATGTCTGAATACACGCGAAAAATGTTTGTGCTTTGTACAGTATTTGGATGTCGAATGAGTGAAGCCCGATTATCAGAATGGAGCGAATGGGATCTCGAAAGTTGGGTTTGGACTGTACCAAAAGATCACTCAAAAACTGGTGTTGAAATCGTCAGACCAGTACCTGAAATTCTACGACAGTGGGTAACGGATGTTCACGAAGAGACAAAACATACTGGTTATGTGCTGGGAAGTCTGCGAATTAGAGAAAGCGTAAGCAAGATTGGGGGGAAAATCGGTAAACGTTTGGGCCATGAAAAACAATGGTCACTACACGACCTTAGAAGAACGCTATCTACTCATCTAAGTGATCTCGGTGTTGAATTTTATGTAGTAGAACAACTGTTAGGCCATGCGCTACCTGGCGTGGCAGGTGTTTACAACCGGAGTAAGTTTATGGCTAAAAAACTGGATGCTCTGGAACTCTGGACTACATATCTCAATAGCATCGCAGGTGCTGATTCAAAAGTGACGATCCTCAAACAAAAGGTTGGTTAACATGAAAAAAATGGCAATTGTTGATAAAAAGGGTCTGGAGTACATTCCTAACATTGACCGAATGATCCGTGAGAAAGAATGTCGGGAGCTAACCACTCTTGCGAACAGCACACGCTGGAAGCTGGAGAAGGAAGGAAAATTTCCTAAGCGGATCAAGATTGGTTCCACTGCTGTTGCATATCGTCTTTCAGAAGTGCAGGCATGGATTCGAGGTGAGTGGGTAGTTTAAATTATCTCAGAATAAAATATTATGAATTACTGATTTGAGAATTTGTACTCAAATCAGTAATAACATTCTTTATAAGAGATTAAATCCAAATAAAGAGTAATCATATACCGGGGTGCATTGCATTCCACTGAATATGCTGATGTTTTTTTCTGTTTCTATCCTTTTTTCAATAAGTTGTTGTATATTTTTACAGTACAATTTGTGTGTGATGTTATTATCGTAAGCCTGATATAGCAACGTCAATGTTGACGCTAGGAAACATACAGATAAAATTAAAATAATATATGCAGTTTTTTTATTTTTTGTCCATGATCTATTTGTTTGTGAAATATAAAGAATTCTGAGGTGGATAATGGTGAGAGACAATAGCAGGCCACTCAATAAAATAAGTATTGGGTTTGCGTATTTTATTAATGGTTGAGAGCAAAAAACTATTATAGCTCCTGTGACTGCGTATGAGAAAAAGGAGTAATTAAACTTCTTACTCCTTCTCTCAAGTATTTTAATTTCATCTTGTGTGGGGGTTTTAGATGCCTCTAATATAAGTTTATTGAATGTTTCTGTTATCTTGTTTTTTGTGTTTGTGGCTATTTTTTTTAGATTCATAGCATTCTAACTCCCTTAACTTATTTATTACTTTCTCTTTATGATAAGAGAGGGGAATGACTTGGTAAAGTGATTTGTCATTAATAATGATAATCCTTGCGATAAATATTTCTGCAAGTTATTTATCTGTTTGTTGCTATCTTGTTAAGCGTTGGGTGTGGTTTATATTTGGAGCGACTTTATTTAATCGTGATTTTATGGATTTATATTTATATCCTGTAAGATAAGCGCATGTTAGTTTAGGAGTAGTGTCAGATAAAATTATTCGGAGTAGAACTACCTTTTCTGTTTATTGCCAGTATTTACATAGCAATGCGCCGTAGTTACTCACATCACGGCGCTGATACTAATTATTCAGATTCTTTGGCTTTACGCCGCTGGAGTTCTTCACGAGCGACGGCTACGAGTTGCCCGATTTCCTCCGCTGCCTTGATGCCGATTTGTTCGACCTTAGCTAAGGCATCCAGTGAAGACACGAGGGGATTTTCTCCGCTTCCTTCTGCCTGGCGGCGGGCGATCTCACCGCGCATGGCGGTTACTATGAATCCGGCGTTGCTTTCGCCGTCCAGTTTTACGGATTCCATGCCCTCCATAACATCGTGGGGAACCCTGATCGTTGTCATTTGCGATTTTGCATTTTTGTATACAGACATAGTTAATCACCAATTTGTTATGTGTATATCACTATACACAAAAGTGAGATATAAAAACACTTGCAATGTATATCACCACAATATAATGTATATCTCACATTATGGTCGCTATGTATCTCACAATGATCGATTCATAAAAACGACGAAACCCGGCAGTGCGCGAACACTAACCGGGCTTCTAACCAAACCGTTAAACGAGGTAACTATTATGGCTGGAACACAGCATACCCAAACTCACCCTAAATTTATATACATCTTTCTGGCGCTACATCGCGATCGCATAGCAGATGGAGCAACTACGGTACATGTAGCCGCTGACACGCTGGTTGATGCCCGCAAGATGGTTAAGGAGATGGGCTATACTGCGGCTTTCTGGAAAGGGCGGGAAGAAAACACGCTGTTTATTCAGAAATGTGAAAACAATTTCCTCTGGCGTTTTATCGCCCTGAGTACGACACAACCGCGCGTGATTACCATCGAGGCCACCAGCGAACAGGAAGCCCGCCAGCAATCCCCAACTGGCTGCGTGATGATATTCGCCGCCCGTATTCGTCAGGAGGTGTGCCATGAATGATCTTTATTTTAAAGTGCTGACACATGCTGAAAACGCGCTCGTTTGTGGCAAAAATATGCGAGAAATCTTATCAACCTGGCTTGATGGGACAACAAATGCGGAACACGATGAACGGGATGCTAATTTAGCTGGAGCGTTAATTACGTTACTTGATCCTGTCATCAAAGAGCTGGATGAAGCTATAAAAATACACGATCAGAGCTATACCGAAGAATAAAAATGAAAAATAAATTTTCTGGCTTTATTGCTAGCGGTCAAGCTCATTCAAAAATCAGCCTTGGGGATATTTTCAAAGATAGCTATGGCTATCGGGTAAAGATTATTTCGGTTGATGATCGCCGTGTCCCTTATTTGCGTGATGGTTATGATTTTGAATGTGTTATGCCGCGTCAGCAGTTCGAAAGAGATTTCATTCTGGTAAAAAATTGCAAGACAGATAATCAGAGGCGTGCCGCAGGCTATATCCGCAAAATTCGGGCAATGTTAGTTGCCGGAGGTAATAAATGAAACGTGCTCCGAACTTAAAATACCAACCGCGCGACAAAATGACAGAAGTCATCATTTTTGCTGGCAGTGATGCCTAGAGCCATGCAAAAGAATGGAATGAATGGGCGGGTAAGCATATTGCAGCAGATGATACACCACCAGTAATTCTGGGTACGGAACAACTGGAAAACCTGGATGATATGCAAATTATCGATGAAGGCCGTCATTATGTGCGTGTTTATCGTGCCGGAAAGATTGCAGAGAAAAATCTGACGAAGGTTGCGACATTACTTGCTATTGCAGGCGTAAAGGAAGCACGTTGTTACCGTAGCTTTGTTGATCGAGAGCCTGAAGACTGGACTCCGCGCCTTGTCGGCCTAAAAGCTGAAGCGGAGCATGGGGAAAGTCTGGTGATTGAACTGCCAGTGAAGAAGGCTGAGCGCAAAAATGACGAGCGTGCTTCATCTTTGGCGTTGAATCAGATGGGGGCCAGCCAGCGCGGTGAAGTTCTCCTTGCACATTACGGCGGCGAACTGGCAATCAATGCCGACTCTGACACCGTTCATCATTACAACGGCGTTGTATGGGAGCCGGTTCAGGATAAAGAGTTACAGCGTGCTATGGCGCAGATTTTCATTGATGCGGAGATCAGCTATTCGCAGAACGCTATTAAATCGGCGGTAGATACCATGAAGTTAAGTTTGCCTGTAATGGGGAATACAGCCCGTAACCTGATTGGATTCAGTAACGGGGTATTTGATACCAGAACTGGTAATTTTCGGGAGCATAACAAAAACGACTGGTTGTTAATTGCCAGTGAATTACCTTTCAGCCCACCAGCAGAGGGGGAAACGCTGGCAACACATGCGCCGAATTTCTGGAAGTGGTTGCGCCGTTCGGTGGCTGAGAATGACCGCAAGGCAGATCGCGTACTGGCGGCATTATTCATGGTGCTGGCGAACCGGTACGACTGGCAGTTATTCATTGAGGTAACAGGGCCGGGGGGAAGTGGTAAAAGTGTGATGGCGGAGATTTGCACCATGCTGGCGGGTAAGGCTAATACAGTATCAGCAAGCATGAAGGCGCTGGAAGATGCAAGGGAACGTGCGTTAGTGGTTGGCTTTTCGCTGATTATCATGCCGGATATGACCCGCTACGCTGGTGATGGGGCAGGGATTAAGGCCATTACAGGCGGTGACAAGGTGGCAATTGACCCGAAACACAAAGCCCCCTATTCAACGCGTATTCCGGCAGTAGTGCTGGCGGTTAACAATAACGCCATGTCATTCAGTGACCGCAGCGGGGGGATCTCACGTCGTCGGGTGATATTCAATTTTTCGGAAGTTGTACCGGAGAACGAACGCGATTCGATGCTGGCGGAAAAAATAGAAGGTGAGCTGGCGGTAGTGATTCGTCATCTGCTTACAAGGTTTGCTGATCAGGACGAAGCCAGACGCCTGTTATATGAGCAGCAGAAATCTGAAGAAGCACTGGCGATAAAGCGAGAGGGGGATTCGCTGGTGGACTTCTGCGGTTATCTCATGGCATCGGTAATGTGTGATGGCCTGTTAGTGGGTAATGCTGAAATTGTGCCATTCAGCCCACGCAGGTATCTCTATCATGCCTATCTGGCTTATATGAGGGCACATGGGTTTGGTAAACCTGTAACACTGACGCGCTTCGGTAAAGATATGCCGGGGGCAATGGCGGAATATGGCAGGGAGTATATGAAACGGAAAACGAAGCACGGTTTGCGTTCAAACGTGACCCTGACGGAGGAATCAGAAGACTGGATGCCATCATGTGTATCGGTCACTAATGACGATAGCAAAAATTAAACTTATGGAATAACTGTTCACCACTGTTCACCCTGTCATAAATATCTTTTATATCAGTATATTATAGGGTGAACAGTTATTTATGAACTGTTCACCAAACTATTCACTGTTCACCTTTTTGATTGTTTATTGAGCTTCAAGGGTGAACAGTGGTGAACAGTTGGTGAATAGTTTTTGTGAAACTGTTCACCCATTAACATTATGAATTAAAAGAGAAAATATCAAAAGGTGAACAGGTGAAGGGTTAAAACGCAAAAATTTTAATTTACTGCTGTGAGATAAAGCCTATGACAGCGAAGCACACAAAAAAATCACAATCGCACGCCCTTGATTTGACGGAACACTGGTTAAGGGTGTCGATAAAAATCATCGACCGCAACGCCGGGGAAGGATACGCGAAAGCACATCCCGAACTGATTAGCGCATTCATGACAACGGCGGCTGCAAACTTTGCCACTCTGACCGAACGGGAGATTGCTGAAGCGGAGGAAGTGACAACAATCAATATTAAGTCCGGAGAGCAGGCAGCATGACGGCGCAAATATCAGTTTACGGGCGGTTGGTGGACGACCCGCAGACAAAACAGACCAGCAAGGGCACCCCCATGACGCTGGCGCGTATGGCGGTATCACTGCCCTGCAGTCAGTCGGATGACGGTCAGGCGACGATGTGGTTATCTGTCCTGGCGTTTGGCAGACAAGCCGACGCGCTGGCAAAGCATCACAAAGGCGAACTCCTGAGCGTGGCGGGTAATATGCAGGTGAGCCAGTGGACTGGACAGAACGGTGAAACGCGGCAGGGCTGGCAGGTTATCGCAGACAGCGTAATCAGTGCGCGAACGGTGCGACCGGGCGGCAAAAAAGGTCAACAGGGTCAGGCTACTGACGCACTGAACAGAGCAAAACAACAGGCAGATCAGCAAGGAAGCCATCCACCAGTGGGAGATAATGAGCAATGGGGAGATGATATTCCGTTTTAAATATTGCCAATAAAAAAGGCCGGAAAAAAATAAATTTTCCGGCATGCTACATAAATCCCGACCAAAGGGAGTGAAGATATTAACACTAATTATCCGCGCTGGAGTTGTTATCCCAAAACTTTATACAACATTGCACTCGGTTGCATGTATTCGCATGACAAATATCGGTGATAGCATATATCCACAATTATTTTTAATGAATGCAAAGAGGATGCGTATGGTTGATTTATATTCGCCTACCCAGCTTGTACAGGTGGTTAATGCTGTAGATGTACAAAAACAACTAAATGCGTTGTTTACCAGTTTGTTTTTTACTCGCTCGGTAATGTTTGAATCGCGCGATATTATTCTTGATACAATCGACGATCCAAATATCCCAATTGCAGCGTTTTGTTCTCCTATGGTAGGTAGTAAAGTTTCACGTGACGAAGGGTACGAATCAAAAACAATTCGTCCAGGCTATATGAAGCCGAAAAGCAGCATTGATCCAAATAAGTTAGCTGTGCGCCCTGCTGGTGTATCACCTGAGCAATACAATGCTTTTGGAGCGCGTAATATTAAAGTTAAACAGGCGATTGTAAATCAGGCTAAAGCTATTCGTGCACGTATTGAATGGTTTGCCGTTCAGGCAATCACAACGGGGAAAAATATCATTGAGGGCGATGGTATTGAACGTTATGAGCTGGACTGGAATATAAAACCACAAAATATCATCACTCAGTCTGGCGGTACTGAGTGGTCAGGTAAGGATAAAGAAACTTTTGATCCAAATGATGATATTGAGAGCTACGCAGAATTTAGTGAGGGCGTCACTAATATCATCATTATGGGCGGTAATGTATGGAAGAAATACCGTTCATTCAGAGCGATAAAAGAGGCTCTGGATACCCGTCGTGGTTCTAATTCCGAACTGGAAACGGCCCTTAAAGACCTTGGTGATTCGGTGAGTTTTAAAGGGTATATGGGCGATGTTGCGATTGTTGTATACAGCGGGCGTTATACCGACGAGGACGGAACTGAAAAACATTTCCTTGATCCTGATTTGATGGTGCTTGGCAATACGGCTCTTCAGGGGATTGTCGCCTATGGCGGTATTCAGGATCCGGAGCTAATCCGAATGGGGCTGACTAAAGCCGAACTTGCACCGAAAAACTATATTGTGCCTGGTGATCCGGCTATTGAATATGTGCAGACACATTCAGCACCACAGCCAATACCGGCCCGCATCAATCGTTTTGTTACCGTTCGCATTGGCTAAGGGGGAGCAATGGCTACTCATTACACTGAACTCATGGCTGGCACTGAAGCACTGGTGACTACGCTGGGGATATTTTCAGCTAATAAAGGGGTAATTCCTGCATTTACGCCACTGATGCAGGAAGATGCAACAGGTGCACTGGTGGTATGGGATGGTTCGAGCGTAGGTAAAGCGGTTTATGTTTCCGCTGTACAAATCGACACCGCGAAAAAAACACAGGCTCAGGTCTATAAGACAGGTGTCTTAAATGTTGATGCTCTGAACTGGCCTGAGTCTGTAAAAGAACTGTCAGTAAAGATTGCAGCGTTTGTTGGCTCAGGTATTTCTGTTCAGCCGCTGGCTCGTGTGTAAAGGGGGATACAATGCAGAATGATTACAATGACCTTAAGCCACTTGCCGAAATGATGTACCCGAATCCAGCTGTAGAGGAATTAAAAGCTATCGCTGACAAAATGTGTTTAAGCGAGCGCCTTGTTGATATGAATCAGGTGATGGAAATTACAACCCTGAGTCGGCGTACACTGCTAAACCTTGAGGCTAGTGGAGAGTTCCCGGAGCGTGTGCAGGTTACGGAAGGGCGTAAGGCCTGGTATTTAAGTGAAGTGATCGACTGGATAAATAATATTCCTCGCGCTTCTGAATATTGCCGCGTACCTGTCCCAAAAAAGCCAGATGCGGCGCTATGCCTCAAGATTGAGCGTGTACGCCGCAATGCACGGGATGGTCGCTATAAGCTGATTGGTTGATGAAATTAGGGCCCGCTCTGGCTGGCGGGTCCTTTCCGGCGATCTGACAGGCTACGGGGCGTCAGGCGCGCAGTTTTTTGCTATTTGTGAAAATTTTCCTGTTTAAGGCGTTTCCGTTCTTCTTCGCCGTAACTTAATGTTTTTATTAAAAACACCCCCTAAAAAGAAAGGAAACGACAGGTGCTAAAAACAGGCTTTTTGGCCTCTGTCGTTTCCTTTCTCTGGTTTTGTTGCCATCCGTCGCGGTCTATCACCAGAAAAAATCTTATCCCTGAGTTGAATCAGGCCCTATTCAGAAGCGGCCAATAACGCGCCGCTAGCTTCACTTCATAGTTATGGCCTACTTCTGCGCCATTGCAATTGCTTTATGCGCCTTGATGGTGGAATATAGAGCAAGCAGTTTGCGAATAACAAAGTTTCATATGTTTTTTGCTGTGTGGCTAGACAACTTTACAGCAGAGTTTTGTGTCAGTTCTTTATGTGTGCAAGCAAGCTTGAGGGGGAATTACTTCTGGCTGCATCTTTGCTTAAGAACAGCAATAATTTAATCATAAGGAAATGTATATAAGCCTGATTAAATTTCAGGCTTATTGAAATGTTAACTCCTTATTAGAGAGTAAATTCCATCCTCTTTAAGGAAGTCTATTACTTCAAAGAATGAGATAAAGAATTCCCAAGAACCAAAAGCATATGCATGAATTTCGTAAGGTGCAAAATGGAATCTAAATCCATCACTATTTATTGTGAACGAGTCTAAGTTACTATCCATGATACCCGTTGCAAACGTACTAATGTCGTCCTCACTTGGTTTTTCACCAGTTTTCTCCCAAAATTCACGAGCTGATTCAGAGATTATTTTTTGTTTTATCTTATTAATCGCTTCTTGCTCTTTCCCTTCGGTAAATACATCCCATAAACTAAATTTGTATGCGTAGTCATCCTTGGTTATTACGAAATTACTAGTTTCAAAATGACTGTTAGGGTGTGCTGCTCCCGCACCATACCAATGTACGGAATGAAGGATGCTCATAACATTTTCGTTACAGTATGAGATGTTATAACTTTCATTATAGGAACTAGTGTAAGTGTGTTTATATTCTTCATCCCAATATGGTGTTCCTGGCCATAGTGATGTGCGTTCAGAAAAAATATGTAAAGCCGCTTTTCCTGAAAAGTAATCACTAATGAGTTTTGCTGATTTCGGTAATGTATGGCTTTCAATTCTTGGATATGCTATTTCAATTTCATGCCCTGGGATCTTGTTATATTCTTCCTTGAAAACCTCGCTGCTAAAGTTAAATGGCCCATAAGTGATACCTTGAGATATTTCAAGTTTTTGTTGCGATGCTGCTAATCTTAAAGATCTAGATAAAATGTCCCAACCATCATTTCTCTTAAAATCAATGAATTGGAGCTTGCTTGATATGTAGGCGGGTACTTCGCAATCATCAATAAGTAATGGTATCACGAACACATCATCTGGTTTGTAATACTTTAGTTTATCAATGGCGTCATTTATTTCGCGGCGAATATAACCATTTTTCTGAGTGCTCACTTTGCTAAGGATAAGGATTATCAAGTTTGAATTAGCGAAGTTTTTTTGGATTTCATAATCCCAGTTTACGCCAGCGGGTATATCTTTTACATCCATCCAAGGGGAATATCCTCCACTTTTTAGCCTTTCATAGATTTCTTCAGTTATCGTTTCATCTTCTTTTGCATGAGCAAGAAAAATTTTCATTGAATATTCCTTTATAATTTAACTAATTAAGTGAAGGAGGCTTTACTTGGCTGTGTTAGAAAAAATTCGGTTTGTTTTTTGTACGATGCCAAGAAGGCTTTTCCCTAACCATGTATTGCAGCATGTATTGCTACGTAATTCTGCACCCTCTCATTTATAAAATAAATCTCTGTTAAATCAAGTATCTTTTTTCTATTTGACTCATGTAACCCAAGCATGAGGTGAATCCGCAGATGACCCTGCGTCGCCTGCCGGATGAAGATCCGCAGAATCTGGCGGACCCGGCTTACCGCCGCCGTCGCATCATCATGCAGAACATGCGTGACGAAGAGCTGGCCATTGCTCAGGTCGAAGAGATGCAGGCCGTTTCTGCCGTGCTTAAGGGCAAATACACCATGACCGGTGAAGCCTTCGATCCGGTTGAGGTGGATATGGGCCGCAGTGCGGCGAATAACATCACGCAGTCCGGCGGCACGGAGTGGAGCAAGCGTGACAAGTCCACGTATGACCCGACCGACGATATCGAAGCCTACGCGCTGAACGCCAGCGGTGTGGTGAATATCATCGTGTTTGATCCGAAAGGCTGGGCGCTGTTCCGTTCCTTCAAAGCCGTCAAGGAGAAGCTGGATACCCGTCGTGGCTCTAATTCCGAGCTGGAGACAGCGGTGAAAGACCTGGGTAAAGCGGTGTCCTATAAGGGGATGTATGGCGATGTTGCCATCGTCGTGTATTCCGGACAGTACGTGGAAAACGGCGTCAAAAAGAACTTCCTGCCGGACAACACGATGGTGCTGGGGAACACTCAGGCACGCGGTCTGCGTACCTATGGCTGTATTCAGGATGCGGACGCACAGCGCGAAGGCATTAACGCCTCTGCCCGTTACCCGAAAAACTGGGTGACCACCGGCGATCCGGCGCGTGAGTTCACCATGATTCAGTCAGCACCGCTGATGCTGCTGGCTGACCCTGATGAGTTCGTGTCCGTACAACTGGCGTAATCGTGGCCCTTCGGGGCCATTTTCTCTCTGTGGAGGAGTCCATGACGAAAGATGAACTGATTGCCCGTCTCCGCTCGCTGGGTGAACAACTGAACCGTGATGTCAGTCTGACGGGGACGAAAGAAGAACTGGCGCTCCGTGTGGCAGAGCTGGAAGAAGAGCTTGATGACACGGGCGACACTGCCGGTCAGGATACCCCTCTCAGCCCGGAAAATGTGCTGACCGGGCATGAACATGAGGTGGTATCAGCGCAGCCGGATACCGTGATTCAGGATACGGCTGAACTGGTCACGGTCGTGGCACTGGTGACGCTGCATACTGATGCACTTCACGCCACGCGGGATGAACCTGTGGCATTTGTGCTGCCGGGAACGGCGTTCCGTGTCTCTGCCGGTGTGGCAGCTGAAATGACAGAGCGCGGCCTGGCCAGAATGCAATAACGGGAGGCGCTGTGGCTGATTTCGATAACCTGTTCGATGCTGCCATTGCCCGCGCCGATGAAACGATACGCGGGTACATGGGAACGTCAGCCACCATGACATCCGGTGAGCAGTCCGGCGCAGTAATACGTGGTGTTTTTGATGACCCTGAAAATATCAGCTATGCCGGACAGGGCGTGCGCGTTGAAGGCTCCAGCCCGTCCCTGTTTGTCCGGACTGATGATGTGCGGCAACTGCGGCGTGGAGACACGCTGACCATCGGTGAGGAAAACTTCTGGATAGATCGTGTTTCGCCGGATGATGGCGGAAGCTGTCATCTCTGGCTTGGACGGGGCGTACCGCCTGCCGTTAACCGTCGCCGCTGAAAGGGGGATGTATGGCCATAAAAGGTCTTGAGCAGGCCGTTGAAAACCTCAGCCGTATCAGCAAAACGGCGGTGCCTGGTGCCGCCGCAATGGCCATTAACCGCGTTGCTTCATCCGCGATATCGCAGTCGGCGTCACAGGTTGCCCGTGAGACAAAGGTACGCCGGAAACTGGTAAAGGAAAGGGCCAGGCTGAAAAGGGCCACGGTTAAAAATCCGCAGGCCAGAATCAAGGTTAACCGGGGGGATTTGCCCGTAATAAAGCTGGGTAACGCGCGGATTGTCCTGTCCCGACGCAGGCGTCGTAAAAAGGGGCAGCGTTCAGCCCTGAAAGGTGGCGGCAGCGTGCTTGTGGTGGGAAACCGTCGTATTCCCGGCGCGTTTATTCAGCAACTGAAAAATGGCCGCTGGCATGTTATGCAGCGTGTGGCCGGGAAAAACCGTTACCCCATTGATGTGGTGAAAATCCCGATGGCGGTGCCACTGACCACGGCGTTTAAACAGAATATTGAACGGATACGGCGTGAGCGTCTTCCGAAAGAGCTGGGCTATGCGCTGCAGCATCAACTGAGAATGGTAATAAAGCGATGAAACATACTGAACTCCGTGCAGCCGTACTGGATGCACTGGAGAAGCATGACACCGGGGCGACGCTTTTTGATGGTCGCCCCGCTGTTTTTGATGAGGCGGATTTTCCGGCAATTGCCGTTTATCTCACCGGCGCTGAATACACGGGCGAAGAGCTGGACAGCGATACCTGGCAGGCGGAGCTGCATATTGAAGTTTTCCTGCCTGCTCAGGTGCCGGATTCAGAGCTGGATTCGTGGATGGAGTCCCGGATTTATCCGGTGATGAGCGATATTCCGGCACTGTCAGATTTGATCACCAGTATGGTGGCCAGTGGCTATGACTACCGACGCGACGATGATGCGGGCCTGTGGAGTTCAGCCGATCTGACGTATGTCATTACCTATGAAATGTGAGGACGATATGCCTGTACCAAATCCAGTAATGCCGGTGAAAGGTGCCGGGACCACACTGTGGGTTTATAAGGGGAACGGTGACCCTTATGCGAACCCGCTTTCAGACGTTGACTGGTCGCGTCTGGCAAAAGTTAAAGACCTGACGCCCGGCGAACTGACCGCTGAGTCCTATGACGACAGCTATCTCGATGATGAGGATGCGGACTGGACTGCGACCGGGCAGGGGCAGAAATCTGCCGGAGATACCAGCTTCACGCTGGCGTGGATGCCCGGAGAGCAGGGGCAGCAGGCGCTGCTGGCGTGGTTTAATGAAGGTGATACCCGTGCCTATAAAATCCGCTTTCCGAACGGCACGGTCGATGTGTTCCGTGGCTGGGTCAGCAGTATCGGTAAGGCGGTGACGGCGAAGGAAGTGATCACCCGCACGGTGAAGGTCACCAATGTGGGACGCCCGTCGATGGCTGAAGATCGCAGTACGGTGACGGCGGCAACCGGCATGACGGTAACGCCAGCCAGTGCGTCCGTAGTGAAAGGGCAGAGCACCACGCTGACCGTGGCATTCCAGCCGGAAGGCGTAACCGACAAGAGCTTCCGTGCGGTGTCTGCGGATAAAACAAAAGCCACCGTGTCGGTCAGTGGTATGACCATCACCGTGAACGGCGTTGCTGCAGGCAAGGTCAACATTCCGGTTGTATCCGGTAATGGTGAGTTTGCTGCGGTTGCAGAAATTACCGTCACCGCCAGTTAATCCGGAGAGTCAGCGATGTTCCTGAAAACCGAATCATTTGAACATAACGGTGTGACCGTCACGCTTTCTGAACTGTCAGCCCTGCAGCGCATTGAGCATCTCGCCCTGATGAAACGGCAGGCAGAACAGGCGGAGTCAGACAGCAACCGGAAGTTTACTGTGGAAGACGCCATCAGAACCGGCGCGTTTCTGGTGGCGATGTCCCTGTGGCATAACCATCCGCAGAAGACGCAGATGCCGTCCATGAATGAAGCCGTTAAACAGATTGAGCAGGAAGTGCTTACCACCTGGCCCACGGAGGCAATTTCTCATGCTGAAAACGTGGTGTACCGGCTGTCTGGTATGTATGAGTTTGTGGTGAATAATGCCCCTGAACAGACAGAGGACGCCGGGCCCGCAGAGCCTGTTTCTGCGGGAAAGTGTTCGACGGTGAGCTGAGTTTTGCCCTGAAACTGGCGCGTGAGATGGGGCGACCCGACTGGCGTGCCATGCTTGCCGGGATGTCATCCACGGAGTATGCCGACTGGCACCGCTTTTACAGTACCCATTATTTTCATGATGTTCTGCTGGATATGCACTTTTCCGGGCTGACGTACACCGTGCTCAGCCTGTTTTTCAGCGATCCGGAGATGCATCCGCTGGATTTCAGTCTGCTGAATCGGCGCGAGGCTGACGAAGAGCCTGAAGATGATGTGCTGATGCAGAAAGCGGCAGGGCTTGCCGGAGGCGTTCGTTTTGGCCCGGACGGGAATGAAGTTATCCCCGCTTCCCCGTATGTGGCGGACATGACGGAGGATGACGTAATGCTGATGACAGTATCAGAAGGGATCGCAGGAGGAGTCCGGTATGGCTGCACCGGTAGGCGATCTGGTCGTTGATTTAAGTCTGGATGCGGCCAGATTTGACGAGCAGATGGCCAGAGTCAGGCGTCATTTTTCCGGTACGGAAAGTGATGCGAAAAAAACAGCGGCAGTCGTTGAACAGTCAATGAACCGGCAGGCGCTGGCTGCACAGAAAGCGGGGATTTCCGTCGGGCAGTATAAAGCTGCCATGCGTATGCTGCCTGCGCAGTTCACCGACGTGGCCACGCAGCTTGCAGGGGGGCAGAATCCGTGGCTCATCCTGCTGCAACAGGGTGGTCAGGTGAAGGACTCCTTCGGCGGGATGATCCCCATGTTCAGGGGGCTTGCCGGTGCGATCACCCTGCCGATGGTTGGTATCACTTCGCTGGCGGTGGCGACCGGTGCGCTGGCGTATGCCTGGTATCAGGGTGACTCAACCCTGTCCGATTTCAACAAAACGCTGGTCCTTTCCGGTAATCAGGCGGGACTGACGGCAGATCGTATGCTGGCCCTGTCCAGAGCCGGGCAGGCGGCAGGGCTGACGTTTAACCAGACCAGCGAGTCACTGACGGCGCTGGTGAATGCCGGTGTGCGTGGTGGTGAGCAGTTTGAGGCAATCAGCCAGAGTGTGGCGCGTTTCTCCTCTGCATCCGGCGTGGAGGTGGACAAGGTCGCTGAAGCCTTCGGGAAGCTGACCACTGACCCGACGTCTGGGTTGACGGCGATGGCACGTCAGTTCCATAACGTGACGGCGGAGCAGATTGCGTATGTTGCTCAGTTGCAGCGTTCCGGCGATGAAGCCGGGGCATTGCAGGCGGCGAACGAGGCCGCAACGAAAGGGTTTGATGACCAGACCCGCCGCCTGAAAGAGAACATGGGCACGCTGGAGACCTGGGCAGACAGGACAGCGCGGGCATTCAAATCCATGTGGGATGCGGTGCTGGATATTGGTCGTCCTGATACCGCGCAGGAGATGCTGATTAAGGCAGAGGCTGCGTTTAAGAAAGCAGACGACATCTGGAATCTGCGCAAGGATGATTATTTTGTTAACGATGAAGCGCGGGCGCGTTACTGGGATGATCGTGAAAAGGCCCGTCTTGCGCTTGAAGCCGCCCGAAAGAAGGCTGAGCAGCAGACTCAACAGGACAAAAATGCGCAGCAGCAGAGCGATACCGAAGCGTCACGGCTGAAATATACCGAAGAGGCGCAGAAGGCTTACGAACGGCTGCAGACGCCGCTGGAGAAATATACCGTCCGTCAGGAAGAACTGAACAAGGCACTGAAAGACGGGAAAATCCTGCAGGCGGATTACAACACGCTGATGGCGGCAGCGAAAAAGGATTATGAAGCGACGCTGAAAAAGCCGAAGCAGTCCGGCGTGAAGGTGTCTGCGGGCGATCGTCAGGAAGACAGTGCTCATGCTGCCCTGCTGACGCTTCAGGCAGAACTCCGGACGCTGGAGAAGCATGCCGGAGCAAATGAGAAAATCAGCCAGCAGCGCCGGGATTTGTGGAAGGCGGAAAGTCAGTTCGCGGTACTGGAGGAGGCGGCGCAACGTCGCCAGCTGTCCGCACAGGAGAAATCCCTGCTGGCGCATAAAGATGAGACGCTGGAGTACAAACGCCAGCTGGCTGCACTTGGCGACAAGGTTACGTATCAGGAGCGCCTGAACGCGCTGGCGCAGCAGGCGGATAAATTCGCACAGCAGCAACGGGCAAAACGGGCAGCCATTGAGGCGAAAAACCGGGGGCTGACTGACCGGCAGGCAGCGCGGGACGCCACGGAACAGCGCCTGAAGGAACAGTATGGCGATAATCCGCTGGCGCTGAATAGCGTCATGTCAGAGCAGAAAAAGACCTGGGCGGCTGAAGACCAGCTTCGCGGGAGCTGGATGGCAGGCCTCAGGTCAGGCTGGAGTGAGTGGGAAGAGAGCGCCACGGACAGTATGTCGCAGGTTAAAAGTGCAGCCACGCAGACCTTTGATGGTATTGCACAGAATATGGCGGCGATGCTGACCGGCAGTGAACAGAACTGGCGCAGCTTCACCCGTTCCGTGCTGTCCATGATGACAGAAATTCTGCTTAAGCAGGCAATGGTGGGGATCGTCGGGAGTGTCGGCAGTGTCATTGGCGGTGCATCAGCGTCAGGCGGTACAGCCATTCAGGCATCTGCGGCGAAATTCCATTTTGCGACCGGAGGATTTACGGGAACCGGCGGCAAATATGAGCCAGCGGGGATTGTTCACCGTGGTGAATTTGTCTTCACGAAGGAGGCAACCAGCCGGATTGGCGTGGGGAATCTTTACCGGCTTATGCGCGGCTATGCCACCGGCGGTTATGTCGGTACACCGGGCAGCATGGCGGACAGTCGGTCGCAGGCGTCCGGGACGTTTGAGCAGAATAACCATGTGGTGATTAACAACGACGGCACGAACGGTCAGATAGGGCCACAGGCGCTGAAGGCTGTTTATGACGTAGCCCGTAAGGCGGCAATGGATGTTGTGACCGGGCAGATGCGTGATGGTGGTCTGTTCTCCGGAGGTGGACGATGAAAACCTTCCGCTGGAAAGTGAAACCCGGTATGGATGTGGCTTCGGCCCCTTCTGTAAGAAAGGTGCGCTTTGGTGATGGCTATTCCCAGCGAGCGCCTGCCGGGCTGAATGCCAACCTGAAAACGTACAGCGTGACGCTTTCTGTTCCCCGTTGGGAGGCCGCGGCGCTGGAGTCGTTTCTGGAAGAGCACGGGGGCTGGAAAGCCTTTCTGTGGACGCCGCCTTATGAGTGGCGGCAGATAAAGGTGACCTGCGCAAAATGGTCGTCGCGGGTCAGTATGCTGCGTGTTGAGTTCAGCGCAGAGTTTGAACAGGTGGTGAACTGATGCAGGATATCCGGCAGGAAACACTGAATGAATGCACCCGTGCGGAGCAGTCGGCCAGCGTGGTGCTCTGGGAAATCGACCTGACAGAGGTCGGTGGAGAACGTTATTTTTTCTGTAATGAGCAGAACGAAAAAGGTGAGCCGGTCACCTGGCAGGGGCGACAGTATCAGCCGTATCCCATTCAGGGGAGTGGTTTTGAACTGAATGGCAAAGGCACCAGTACGCGCCCCACGCTGACGGTTTCTAACCTGTACGGTATGGTCACCGGGATGGTGGAAGATCTGCAGAGTCTGGTCGGCGGAACGGTGGTCAGGCGTAAGGTTTACGCCCGTTTTCTGGATGCGGTGAATTTCGTCAACGGAAACAGCGATGCCGATCCGGAGCAGGAGGTGATCAGCCGCTGGCGCGTCGAGCAGTGCAGCGAACTGAGCGCGGTCAGTGCCTCCTTTGTGTTGTCCACGCCGACGGAAACGGATGGTGCTGTTTTTCCGGGGCGCATCATGCTGGCCAACACCTGCACCTGGACCTATCGCGGTGATGAGTGCGGTTATAGCGGTCCGGCGGTCGCGGATGAATATGACCAGCCGACGTCCGATATCACGAAGGATAAATGCAGCAAATGCCTGAGCGGCTGTAAGTTTCGCAATAACGTCGGCAACTTTGGCGGCTTCCTTTCCATTAACAAACTTTCGCAGTAATCCCATGACAGAGACAGAATCAGCGATTCTGGCGCACGCCCTGCGATGTGCGCCAGCGGAGTCGTGCGGCTTCGTGGTGAGAGCGCCGGAGGGGGAAAGATATTTTCCCTGCGTGAATATTTCCGGTGAGCCGGAGGATTATTTCCGGATGGCTCCGGAGGACTGGCTGCAGGCAGAGATGCAGGGTGAGATTGTGGCACTGGTCCACAGTCATCCCGGTGGTCTGCCCTGGCTGAGCGAGGCTGACCGGCGGCTGCAGATAAAAAGCGCACTGCCCTGGTGGCTGGTCTGCCGGGGTGACATTCACAAATTCCGCTGTGTGCCACATCTGACGGGACGGCGCTTTGAGCACGGGGTGACGGACTGTTACACGCTGTTCCGGGATGCTTATCATCTGGCGGGGATTGAGATGCCGGATTTTCATCGCGGGGATGACTGGTGGCGTAACGGTCAGAATCTCTATCTTGGCAATATGGAGGCGACTGGTTTTTACCGTGTCGCACTGACAGAGGCGCAGCCTGGCGACGTGCTGCTGTGCTGCTTTGGTTCATCGGTGCCGAATCATGCCGCAATTTACTGCGGCGACGGCGAGCTGCTGCACCATATTCCTGAACAACTGAGCAAACGAGAGAGGTATACCGACAAATGGCAGCGACGCACACACTCCCTCTGGCGTCACCGGGAATGGCACGCATCTGCCTTTACGGGGATTTGCAACGATTTGGCCGCCGCATCGACCTTCGTGTGAAAACGGGGGCTGAAGCCATCCGCGCACTGGCCACACAGCTCCCGGCGTTTCGTCAGAAACTGAGCGACGGCTGGTATCAGGTACGGATTGCCGGGCGGGACGTCAGCACGTCCGGATTAACGGCGCAGTTACATGAGACTCTGCCTGATGGCGCTGTGATTCATATTGTTCCCAGAGTCGCCGGGGCCAAGTCAGGTGGTGTATTCCAGATTGTCCTGGGAGCTGCCGCCATTGCCGGATCATTCTTTACTGCCGGAGCCACCCTTGCAGCATGGGGGGCAGCCATTGGGGCCGGTGGTATGACCGGCATCCTGTTTTCTCTCGGTGCCAGTATGGTGCTCGGTGGTGTGGCGCAGATGCTGGCACCGAAAGCCAGAACTCCCCGTACACAGACAACGGATAACGGCAAACAGAACACCTATTTTTCCTCACTGGATAACATGGTTGCTCAGGGCAATGTTCTGCCTGTTCTGTACGGTGAAATGCGTGTGGGGTCGCGGGTGGTTTCTCAGGAGATCAGCACGGCAGACGAAGGGGACGGTGGTCAGGTTGTGGTGATTGGTCGCTGATGCAAAATGTTTTATGTGAAACCGCCTCCGGGCGGTTTTGTCGTTTATGGAGCATGACGAATGGGTAAAGGCAGCAGTAAGGGGCATACCCCGCGCGAAGCGAAAGATAACCTGAAATCCACGCAGCTGTTGAGTGCGATTGATGCCATCAGCGAAGGGCCGATTGAAGGTCCGGTGGATGGATTAAAAAGCGTGCTGCTGAACAGTACGCCGGTGCTGGACAGTGAGGGGAATACCAATATCTCCGGCGTCACGGTGGTGTTCCGGGCAGGTGAGCAGGAGCAGTCACCGCCGGAGGGATTTGAATCCTCCGGTTCCGAGACGGTGCTCGGTACGGAAGTGAAATATGAAACGCCGATCACCCGGACCATCACGTCGGCAAACATCGACCGTCTGCGCTTTACCTTCGGTGTACAGGCACTGGTGGAAACCACCTCAAAGGGAGACAGGAATCCGTCGGAAGTCCGCCTGCTGGTTCAGATACAGCGTAACGGTGGCTGGGTGACGGAAAAAGACATCACCATTAAGGGCAAAACCACCTCGCAGTATCTGGCCTCGGTGGTGGTGGATAACCTGCCGCCGCGCCCGTTCAATATCCGGATGCGCAGGATGACGCCGGACAGCACCACAGACCAGCTGCAGAACAAAACGCTCTGGTCGTCATACACCGAGATCATCGATGTGAAACAGTGCTACCCGAACACGGCACTGGTCGGCGTACAGGTGGACTCGGAGCAGTTCGGCAGCCAGCAGGTGAGCCGTAATTATCATCTTCGCGGGCGCATTCTGCAGGTGCCGTCGAACTATAACCCGCAGACGCGACAATACAGCGGTATCTGGGACGGAACGTTAAAACCAGCATACAGCAACAACATGGCCTGGTGTCTGTGGGATATGCTGACCCACCCGCGCTACGGCATGGGGAAACGTCTTGGTGCGGCGGATGTGGACAAATGGGCGCTGTATGTCATCGGCCAGTACTGCGACCAGTCAGTGCCGGACGGCTTTGGCGGCACGGAGCCGCGCATCACCTGTAATGCGTACCTGACCACACAGCGCAAGGCGTGGGATGTGCTCAGTGATTTCTGCTCGGCGATGCGCTGTATGCCGGTATGGAACGGGCAGACGCTGACGTTCGTGCAGGACCGACAGTCGGATAAGGTGTGGACCTATAACCGCAGTAATGTGGTGATGCCGGATGATGGCGCGCCGTTCCGCTACAGCTTCAGCGCCCTGAAGGACCGCCATAATGCCGTTGAGGTGAACTGGATTGACCCGGACAACGGCTGGGAGACGGCGACAGAGCTTGTTGAAGATACGCAGGCCATTGCCCGTTACGGTCGTAATGTCACGAAGATGGATGCCTTTGGCTGTACCAGCCGGGGGCAGGCACACCGCGCCGGGCTGTGGCTGATTAAAACGGAACTGCTGGAAACGCAGACCGTGGATTTCAGCGTGGGCGCAGAAGGGCTTCGCCATGTGCCGGGCGATGTTATTGAAATCTGCGATGATGACTATGCCGGTATCAGCACCGGTGGTCGCGTGCTGGCGGTGAACAGCCAGACCCGGACGCTGACGCTCGACCGTGAAATCACGCTGCCATCCTCCGGTACCACGCTGATAAGCCTGGTTGACGGAAGTGGCAATCCGGTCAGCGTGGAGGTTCAGTCCGTCACCGACGGCGTGAAGGTAAAAGTGAGCCGTGTTCCTGACGGTGTTGCTGAATACAGCGTATGGGGGCTGAAGCTGCCGACGCTGCGCCAGCGACTGTTCCGCTGCGTGAGTATCCGTGAGAACGACGACGGCACGTATGCCATCACCGCCGTGCAGCATGTGCCGGAAAAAGAGGCCATCGTGGATAACGGGGCGCACTTTGACGGCGAACAGAGTGGCACGGTGAATGGTGTCACGCCGCCAGCGGTGCAGCACCTGACCGCAGAAGTCACTGCAGACAGCGGGGAATATCAGGTGCTGGCGCGATGGGACACACCGAAGGTGGTGAAGGGCGTGAGCTTCCTGCTTCGCCTGACCGTGGCAGCGGATGACGGCAGTGAGCGGCTGGTCAGCACGGCCCGGACGACGGAAACCACATACCGCTTCACGCAACTGGCGCTGGGAAACTACAGGCTGACAGTCCGGGCGGCAAATGCCTGGGGGCAGCAGGGCGATCCGGCATCGGTATCGTTCCGTATTGCCGCACCGGCAGCGCCGTCGCGGATTGAGCTGACGCCGGGCTATTTTCAGATAACCGCCACGCCCCATCTTGCCGTTTATGATCCGACGGTACAGTTTGAGTTCTGGTTCTCGGAAAAGCGGATTGCGGATATCAGGCAGGTTGAAACCACAGCCCGCTATCTTGGCACGGCGCTGTACTGGATAGCTGCCAGTATCAATATCAAACCGGGCCATGATTATTATTTTTACATCCGCAGTGTGAACACCGTTGGCAAATCGGCATTTGTGGAGGCTGTTGGCCAGCCGAGTGATGATGCATCCGGCTATCTGGATTTTTTCAAAGGCGAGATAGGGAAAAGCCATCTGGCTCAGGAGCTGTGGACGCAGATTGATAACGGTCAGCTTGCGCCTGACCTGGCTGAAATCAGGACGTCCATTACGGATGTCAGCAATGAAATCACGCAGACCGTCAATAAGAAACTGGAAGACCAGAGTGCGGCAATTCAGCAGATACAGAAGGTTCAGGTTGATACAAATAATAACCTGAACAGCATGTGGGCTGTGAAGCTGCAGCAGATGCAGGACGGACGCCTTTATATCGCGGGTATTGGTGCCGGTATTGAGAACACCCCTGACGGCATGCAGAGTCAGGTGCTGCTGGCGGCGGACAGGATTGCGATGGTTAATCCTGCGAATGGCAACACAAAGCCGATGTTTGTTGGTCAGGGCGATCAGATATTCATGAACGAAGTGTTCCTGAAATATCTGACGGCTCCCACCATTACCAGCGGCGGTAATCCTCCGGCATTTTCCCTGACACCGGACGGGCGGCTGACGGCGAAAAATGCCGATATCAGCGGTAACGTGAATGCGAACTCCGGGACGCTCAACAACGTCACGATTAACGAGAACTGCCGGGTTCTGGGAAAACTGTCCGCGAACCAGATTGAAGGCGATCTCGTTAAAACAGTGGGTAAAGCTTTCCCCCGGGACTCCCGTGCACCGGAACGGTGGCCATCAGGGACCATTACCGTCAGGATTTATGACGATCAGCCGTTTGACCGGCAGATTGTTATTCCGGCGGTGGCATTCAGCGGTGCCAGACATGAGCGGGAGAATAACGATATTTATTCGTCATGCCGCCTGATAGTACGGAAAAACGGTGCTGAAATTTATAACCGTACCGCGCTGGATAATACGCTGGTTTACAGTGGTGTTATTGATATGCCTGCTGGTCGCGGCCACATGACGCTGGAGTTTTCTGTATCAGCATGGTGGGTAAATGGCTGGTATCCCACAGCAAGTATCAGCGATTTGCTGGTTGTTGTGATGAAGAAAGCCACTGCAGGCATCACGATTAGCTGAATTTTATAACCCCAATACGGGCGCCAGAAATGGCGCCTTTTTTATTGCAGAAAAGCGAGAGGTAATTATGCGTAAATTATGTGCTGTTATTCTGTCCGCAGTAGTCTGGCTGGTTGCCGCTGGTACGCCAGCGAGCGCAGCAGAGCATCAGTCCACACTAAGCGCCGGGTATCTTCAGACCCATACTGATATGCCAGGCAGTGATGACCTGAAGGGCATTAACGTGAAATACCGTTATGAATTTACGGACACGCTGGGGCTGGTGACGTCATTCAGTTATGCCAATGCCAAAGATGAGCAAAAAACGCATTACAGCGATACCCGCTGGCATGAAGATTCCGTGCGTAACCGCTGGTTCAGCATGATGGCGGGGCCATCTGTACGCGTGAATGAATGGTTCAGTGCTTATGCGATGGCAGGTGTGGCTTACAGCCGTGTTTCGACGTTCTCCGGGGATTATCTCCGCGTAACTGACAACAAGGGGAAAACGCACGATGTGCTGACCGGAAGTGATGACGATCGCCACAGCAACACGTCTCTGGCGTGGGG
>OCAO01000183.1_pt1 | contig 41177 bp, 33 predicted proteins | sample 1477151 | NCBI WGS metagenome assembly OCAO01 (sample SAMEA2580298, study PRJEB22360) | human gut metagenome | biome: human gut; feature: human-associated habitat; material: faeces | place: Denmark | collected 2008/2010 | reverse complement strand
ATTCCCGTCACGGTAAAAAACATTATTTAAGGGCGGCGGCCGCCGATATGGCTGACGCCGCCAAGGATGCAGCCTCTGCCGCGAAGAACCTCGTGAAAGACGCAGCTAACATTGTGAACAGTACGGCCAGGGAAGCCGCTTCCGCAGTTGCCGATACAGCCAAGGATATGCTTGATACAGCCATGGACCGTTCAGAGGATGATGAGGAAGAAGATATCACCGAAGACGGCGGGCTCGATTACGCAGCCGGCGCTGCAGACAGTTTCAAAGAGGAACCGGAGCAGGCCGCAGATACCGAAGATAAAGAAGACTCAGATGAAGTTGAAGAAATATACGAAGGAACCGGTGATGCATTAAAGAAGTTTGCCGCAGAGGAATCCACGACGATTGTGGAGGATACGGTTGACGAACCATAACCATCCGGTAATTTAAGAAAGAGTTCCGGAGAATGAACGGTGCTTCCTGTCAGCGAAACAGGAAGCCACTCATTCCCTGGAACTCTTTTTTTGTTATTGTCTCACAAAAATCGGGGAAACCCAGGCTGTATCTCCATTTCTCAGATGTACCCGGAGCCGGTAACAGCTTCCCGCCTCCAGTGCAACCTTCTTTTCGCAGCTCATGGTATACGCCTCTTCCGGCACCGCCTGGCGGATTCTGGTTTTATAGGCGTTATGCCAGTAAAAATCATCACGGTAGTGCTCTACATTTCCAAAGACTTCTGCTGCCAGCTCCATACTCTCCCGGTACTGGGCAAGAATTCTCGATGATTTCATCAATTCTCCTATCTTCAGGCGGTATACGTAGCTGTCCACCTTCAGCACAATCTCGTCCTCTGTATTTCCCTCAACCTCAAACACAAAGCCTTCCTTTACGACTGTACTCGGCCCCATCCAGTGGCCCGTAGTCGTGCTCATATAAGTAGTCATATGGAATTCACAGGATTTTTCCGTCACGTTTAACAGCTCCTGTCCGAAGCTGTTAAAGCATTTCTGTACCGAACAGAGACGGCCGGGCACCTCCAGAGACCCCTCCCATGTCTTGACAAGCCGGTCTTTATAAAACTTTGGATTTGGCCCCCACCCGAACTCCACTGCAAATTTCACCTTTACAACGCCGGTATATTCCGCCTTTTCCCATGTTCCCGCATGAACCGCCATGGTATCGAGAACGTTATCCTTCAATATCTCTACCCGGTCAATGGCATCTGCCGCCCGAACAGTAAATGCAAGTGTGCCCTCTCCCGGCTTCACCACAGCCCCCATGGGACTTCCGTTGATCGTAAAATCAATATCCATGCGGCTTCTGCTGACACCATATACCCGGCGGTTTTTCAGTCCCTCCCAGATCGCTTCTTTGGTTCTGTCTGCTGCCAGCACGCACATGGTTCCATGGTCATGAACAGCCGGTACATTGTGGTTGTCTCCTGAGGCAATCGCGCCGACCAGATACCCTTTCTCCAGTCCCCTCTCGTAACACGTCTCTCCGGTTCGCGGGCCCATATGAAGATGGCGCTCCATGTCAAAGGGGCCGGTATCATTCTCACTGCACCCATGGCTGGAGTAGATCTCCGCAAATGGAGAGAACTCCTCCCGGTGAGTCTCCCAGTTTTTTCCTCTGCTGCCCAGCTGGTAGGCCACATGATGGGGAATGGCAATCGCCTCCGTATCCTTATATGCCTGATAAAGCTCCTCATATCTCATGGGATGGTGCATTGCCTGCTCATTATCCAAAAAGAACACATTATGGTCCCCATCCTTTCCGGAGCCCTGCCACTCATAGCCCATAAACATGGGATAACCGGCTGCATTTTCCCGTTTTACCGCCTCGCGCAGCTGCTCCCAGTCTTCTTCAATTAATTTTCCGTCATATAGATCCTCCAGACCAGCTCCCGTTTTGGTAGCCTTCATATAGAAGGGATAGTAAGCGACCGGCCAGAAATCAACGGTATTTTTGGCGTGCTCGATCCACTGGTCCAGTTCTCCCATCTGATTGTGATGAATATTGCTGTGTAAATCCGTCCATAATTTTTTATAATGCATAGGGTTCTTTTCCTTACCTCTCCGTATTTTCTCCATATTTTTCGAAAAATTCCGCTTCCATTTTTCGCTGCTTTTTATCATTCTTCTTTAAAAGCCAGATAAGAACAAAGGTCAGAATGATGAATGCCAGGCAGATCGGACGTTTAAAGAATATGGTCCAGGAGCCGCCTGAAAGGACAAGGGAATTTCTTAAATTGGCCTCTGCGATAGGGCCAAGGACGATCCCCAGAATGATCGGTACGGGAGGCAGTTCTACCTTCTGCATAAAATAAGCGATCCCGCCGAATATCAGCATAACCCGCACGTCAAAAGAGGAATTCGCCAGGGAGAACGCTCCTGTACAGCAGATAACAACCAGAAGGGCCGTCAGAAGCTCCTGGGGAATATGTGTGATTTTTACGAAAACCGGAAGCAGATACTTCCCCTGTAAAAACATCACAATCTGTGAAATCACACAGCCAATTAAAATTGCATAGACGACAGGCCCGGAAGAAGAAAACAGCTTAGGCCCAACCACCAGTCCATGCATGGTGAATGCACCCAGCAGTGTGGCTGCCACCGCATCGCCCGGGATTCCCAGTGTAAGCAGCGGAATCAGCGTAGCCGCTGTCGCCCCATTGTTGGCAGACTCCGGAGCGGCGATTCCCTTTAACTCTCCTTCCCCGAACTTCTCGCCCGGTTTTGCGCAGCGTTTGGCTTCATTATAAGCAATATAGGAAGCGATTGCCCCGCCTGTACCCGGTATGGCTCCGATGAACGCCCCGATCGCGGATGACTTCAGCATCGTTGGGATCGTACTCTTTATCTCTTTGAAGGTCAGTCGATCCGAGGGATCCGCCTTTTTCAGCTCCGTACCGGAATCCTCTTCCTCCGTGCCGTTTACGCGGCTGATCATCTGGGCGATTGCGTATACCCCCAGTAAAACTGCCAGCATCTTGATTCCGTTATACATCTGCAGGCTGCCGAAGGTAAAACGTGTGACTCCGCTGACAGCATCGATCCCTACCGTAGCAATCAGAACGCCAAACGCTCCGCTGATTACTCCCTTTAAAATACTGCTTCCGCTGACAGAGGCTATCACGGACAGCCCGAATACCGCCAGTGCAAAATACTCCGGCGCCCCAAAATAAATAGCGATTTTACTGATCTGCGGTGCAAAAAACAGAAGACACAGAGCACTCACCAGGCCGCCAAAGGTTGAAGCTGCCAGCGCCATGTCCAGAGCCTTTCTCGTTTTCCCTTTTTTGGACAGGGGATAGCCATCCAGCAAAGTGGCCGCTGCTGCATTCGTGCCCGGCGTATTAATAAGGATGGCCGTTATGGAGCCTCCAAAATTCGAGCCAAAGAAGATGGCGGTCAGCATCAGCAAAGCCGGTATACTGCCCAGTTTAAAAGTGAACGGAATCAGAACCGTAATGGCCAGATTGCCATTCAGCCCTGGTATCGATCCGAAGATGATTCCGATAAAAATCCCCAGGTTTACAAACACAAAATTCTCCAGAGTGAACAGCTGGGGCAGTGCCTGAACTATAATTTCCTTCATTTGCGGCCTCCTACTTCAATCTCACGTGAAGTACCTGCGTAAACAGCAGATACAAAACGATAACCGTGATCATTACAATTACATAATACAGCTTTCTTTTGCTCTTTGTAAAAAGCAGAGTCACGGTTCCAAGGAAAATGGAAGCCACAATAAAGCTGTAATCAAACAGTATTACATAGATGGCGAACACCGCCATGTAGAGGAGCGCCTTTCCTTCTTTCGCCAGATTAAGTTCCCGGACCGTGTCCTTCTTTAGAATCAGGCTCTGAAAGATTAGTGCCGCTCCGCACACGATAAACAGCATGGCCGCTCCGCCCGGAACAGCCCTGGAGGTCAGACCGCGTCCTGACGAATATTCTGTACCAATCTGAGCCGGAATCAGCCAGAGAACTGCCAGGCCGAAGATTACGCTTATGATTCCGGCACACAGATTTGTCCTGTACTTCACTTTCATATCGGTTTCTCCCCACAGGTTTAGTGATAATACTTTTCATAGATTTCCCGGCACATGTTTGCGGATTCCTCAACAATGGCACGTACACTCGCTCCGTCAGCAATATCCGGCACGTATTTCGCACTTTCAGCCAGTTTTTTACATTCCTCCGTCTCAGTATAGGCCAGAATCATATCGTGAATCTGATCCAGAGCAGCCTGATCCGCTCCCTTTTTTGCAATCAGGAAATTACAGGACTTAAACTGAATATCATAGCCCAGATCCACGACTGACGGAACGGTAAAGCCTTCGAATCCATCATAGGCTTCTGCGGAAAATACGGCAATGGGAACCGCTGTTCCCTCTTCGATAAACTGCTGACAGGCGCTGGCATTGCCAATGGCACAGATTACGTCACCGGAGGTCAGAGCCAGCATGTCCTTATTCGTTCCATCCGAGGTCACGGCTTCCGCGTTTAAACCGGCTTCTCCGAACAGTGCGGTTCCCAGCATATGAGTGGTTCCACCTGGCGTATTGGATCCGAACAGAATACGTTCCTTCTCTCCATAAGCCTTCAGTTCTTCCCAGTTATGGATACCGCTCTTCTCCGGGTTTACACAGAGCACAAAATCCTCAGATACCATACCTGACACGATGGTGAAATCGTCCAGACTGACTTTAATATCCTGGTTGAACAGAGGCGCCAGTGTAAACAGCGCAATTCCTGATGTCATCAGTTCGCAGGGGTCCGCATCTTTTGCCAGAAGATCATTGGCCGCGATAGCTCCGGATGCTCCGGTCAGATTATTAATCATAACCGTAGTCCCTGTGCTTTGCTGGATCCCCTGTCCCAGAATTCTCGTGATCGTGTCCATCGTCCCGCCTGCTGCATTGGGCACACGGATTGTGATGTCATGATCCGGTTTCCAGCTGCCCGCCTGTGCGGCAGTGCTGTCACCGGCCGTATTTCCCTCATTTCCATTCTCTTTCGTGCTCTCCTGGCTGGCCGCCTCCTTCTGCGTCTCCGGCTGCTTCACCGTTCCGCTCTGGCTGCTGCATCCCACAACCGCCGCCATAGCTCCTGCAAGTACCAATGCCATCAATTTTCTTCTTTTCATTTGCTGCCTCTCCTTCTCATATAATTTCATAATGAAATTAATTAGTTAAATTTTTAAGACACACCCCGTTGTCTTTTTATCATTATATCACATCTCTATATTTTTTCAATATGAAATTATATATTTTTTATGAGGTTTATACAATAATCTCGAGAGCCTGTTCCACAGACAGCCTGGCAATGCTTTCTTCAATACGGACATTTTTCTTTTCCCTCACCAGCCAGCAGTTATCCGCAATCTCCTCCGTAAATGCCAGTTCTTTTGTTCTCTGCTTTAAATACTCCACAATCCCGTCGACGCATTCAAACAGATCCCCATATAAGACAAGCGTTCCCGGATTCACAACCAGAAAAATCTGGTTAATGCCAATCGCCAGCTTGTCAATGGCATCCGTCAGGACTGCTGCAGCGGCCGTCTCCCCGGCATTTGCCAGTCTGCATATCTCCGGCAGTTCCAGTCTTTTCCCACTGGCCTCGAAATATGCTTCTTCCATCGCCGGCTTAGACACATACGATTCCAAATGCCCCCGTTTTCCGCAGGCACACAGTCTTCCCCCGCTCTCCACAAGAATATGGGCGAATTTCCCTGCCATGCTGTTCTCCCCGTCGATCACCTGGCCATTACAGATAATGCTGCCTCCGACTCCGTCAGAAATGTAGAGATACACCAGGTTCCGGTTCGTGCCGCTTAAGTCCAGATACTGTCCCTTTAAATCGGCAATCACATTATTTTCCACGAGAATCTGGCAGTCATACCGTTCTTTCATGTATTCCTTAACCAGAATCTCTTCACCGGAATCGGGTGTATAGATCACGCTTCCTTTGCCTTCATTTACCGTTCCGCGGGAAGCAATACCAATGGCAAAAAGGTGTCTTTTCTCAACGCCTGCTGTTTTCAAACAGTCTTCGACCGCAGATTCCATCAGACTTAGCAGCTGATCTCCCCTCTTTCTCCCCTGAAGCCTGATCTCTCCGGAATGGACTGGTTCTCCCCCCAGGTTCTTTATACAGTAATACAGTCTGGACCTGCTTAAATTCATTCCAATGCTGTAATAGGCATTCTTTTTAACACAAAGCATAACTGGTCTGCGCCCCATATGGGTCTGTTCTGTCCCTTCCTCACATATCAGCCCTTCCCGCAGCAGTTCCTCTACAACCCGCGTAACAGACGGTGCAGAAAGGCCCAGACGCTTCTCCAGCTGTTTTCTGGAAATGCCTTCATTATTTAATATTTCACGAAATACACGAACCCTGTTTCTGGATTTCATCTGAGATTTTCCGGAATTTTCGATGCGAAGCATATGACAAGCCTCCTTTACTGTCTACTATCATACCTGATATTCCTGTTTCCGGCAAGCAAAAAGGATGGTATAGTATCCGTATCCGGTATTTTGCTGCAGCGCAAATCTGCTTCGGAAGGCCAAAGGCTCCGGCCGATGTACGGGGTAAATGAATTCTGCTGAAAGGGAGAAATTTTATGTTGACTACAATTAGAAATTCAGAATTAACTGCGGTGATTGACAGTGCAGGGGCACAGCTGATCTCTTTAAAAGACCGCAGCAGAAAAGAATACATCTGGCAGCGCGATCCGCGCTTCTGGAGCCGATGCTCTCCGCTCCTCTTTCCCGTGGTAGGCGACTGCAGGAATAACCGGCTCCTGATCGACGGAAGCAGCTACAGACTTCCAAAGCACGGCTTCTGCAAGGACATGGAGTTTCAAAGGCTGGAACAGTCGGAGGACCGTGCATCGTTTTTACTCCAGGACAACGCACTCACAAAGGCCATGTATCCCTGGTCCTTCCGGTTGTCACTGACCTATGAACTGAATGCCGGAAGCCTTTTTTTGAAATACCGGGTTGCCAACAGGGACTCCTCTGCCCTGTACTACTGCATCGGAGCCCATCCTGGCTTTCGCTGTCCCATGGAGGAAGACGCTGTCTTCGAGGATTACTGTCTTATATTTGAGAAAGAGGAAGACGTTTATGCCATGCCGTTTGACCGTTTCCAGGGAGAATACCTCTCCAACGGCCGCGGATATGAACTCCGCGGCCGTACCATTTCTCTGTCCAGGGCACTCTTCCGGGACAACGCCCTCTATTTTCCTAAAATCGCCTCCCGCAGAGTCGCCCTCATTCACCGGGCTGACGGATGCGGAGTCGAGGTTTCCTATCCGGACTTTGAAACCATTGCCTTTTGGACCACATATCCGGACCAGGCGCCATTTCTCTGTATCGAGCCCTGGAACGGCTCCGGGGCCCGCACCGGAGAAGGAGATGAGCTGATTCACAAAAATCATGTACGCAGACTGGAACCGGGCGCCTCCCATGACCTCTCCATGGCAATCAGGCCGCTTACTTTTCGTACAGAAACTCCTCCGGAAGCGTAACCTTAAAATCTTTCGCCAGATCCTTAAAATTCTGCGGTGTAATGGTCTGCAGCTTATCCGGGCGGATCGACAGAACCTTTACCAGGATTTCCGCAGATTTCTCCACGGTATGCATCAGGCCGAAGGTCAGATCAAAGTCTTCGCCGGAGGCAAACAGGCCGTGGTGAGCCCATACGGCAACGTCGTATTTCTTCATCAGCTCACTGGTAGCCACGGCGATATCGCGTCCGCCCGGAACCATCCAGCCGACCACGCCCACGCCATCCGGAAATACGACCGGACACTCAGTAGCCATTTCCCATAACTCTCTTGTAAACACCTTATCTTCCAGCGGAAGAACGAAGGTCAGGGCGATGACGTTGGTCGGATGCGCATGGTAGATCACGCGGTGCTTTCCGCCTGTCACTTCTTTCTTCACTTCATGGTTCATTAAATGGGAGGGGAGTTCGCTGGTGGGGCGTCCGCCGTTTACAAGGCCCCAGCAGATGCGGTAGTTCTCTCCCGCTTCGTCTACCTCGATGATGCAGCTGTTAGCCGCCGGATCAAGAATCACATTACGGAAATACTTTCCGCTTCCTGTCACCATGAAGTACTCGCCTGCCAGCTTTGGAACGCTGGTTCCGATCGGCTGCCACGGATTGCTGTCTGTCAATTCTTCTTTTACGGATTCCACTTCTTCCGGTTTGATGCGGTAGCTTAAGTTGCCGCCGTTTCTTTCATGCCAGTTCTGCTTGAAGCCGTCGTCACAGAGACGGATAAAACCTTTTACAAATTCTGCGTCTGTTACTCTCATTTTATATACACCTGTTCTTTCTGTTCTTGTTCTTTCTGTTCTTATTCTTTTTATCCCAGTTATCTTCTATTCCATAACCACTGCCGTACTTAGCTTCTCTTCGCCAGAACGTCGGCCTCATATCTCTTTACTTCCTCAAACCACGCCTCTTTAACAGGAGCACCGTTCTGCTCACAGAAGTAATCCCACACGTCGCCTAACGGATAGGTCTTCATCTCCTCGGAAAGCATCATCAGCTCCGTGAACTTTCTTTCATTCTGAAGCTCCGCCATCTTACCGTTCGGAAGAAGCAGTGCGTTTAACAGCGCTTTCTGCATATTGCGCATGCCCACTACCCAGGCGCTGATGCGGTTGATGCTGGCATCGAAGAAATCGAGGGCCAGTAAGACGCGGTCTGCGCCGCCGCGGACGATTTCCTTGGCGATCTCTCTCGTCTCGTCGTCAAACAATACTACGTGGTCGCTGTCCCAGCGCACCGGTCTCGTCACATGAAGAGCCACTTTGTCAAAGAACAGAAGCATGGAAGAAATCTTGTCGGATACCACCTCTGTCGGATGGTAATGACCGCTGTCCAGCAGGCATAAAATATCATTCTTGGAAGCGTAATTCATATAGAATTCATGGGAACCTACGGTACAGCTTTCCATACCGATCCCGAACACCTTGGATTCAACCGCCACATATACCTTCGACTTGTCGTAATCTATGGAAAGGATTTGATCCAGGGAATCCTTCAGTCTCGCTCTCGGAGCCGTGCGGTCCGCAGGAATATCCTTGAAGCCGTCAGGAATCCAGATGTTCATGGTACACGGAGTTCCCAGTTTCTGTGCGAAATACTCGGAAATACGGATACAGGCCTTTACATGGTCGATCCAGAATCTGCGGATCTCGGGATCCTCACTGGATAACGTGGCATTCTCAGCTTTTATATGAGAGAATAAGGTCGGATTAAAATCGATGCCGAGACCTCTTTCCTTAGCAAATTCCACCCACTTTGCAAAATGCTTCGGCTCCAGCTTGTCTCTGTCCGCCCACTCGCCATCTTCGAACACGGCGTAGCTGGCATGAAGGTTGATTCTGTGCGTTCCCGGAATCAGGCTAAGCGCCTTGTCCATATCTGACATCAGTTCCTCCGGCGTTCTCGCACGCCCCGGATAGTTTCCTGTCGCCTGGATTCCGCCGGAAAGGGCGCCCGCGCCGTCAAATCCGATTACGTCATCTCCCTGCCAGCAGTGCATGGAAACGGGAATATTCTTCAGCGCCTCCAGCGCTGCATCCGTATCCACACCGGCTGCCCGGTAGATTTCTTTTGCGGCTTCGTATCTTTCTTTTACTGTCATGGTGTTATTCTCCTTTTTCCTGCTTTTCTATTATCATTTTCCAGTTATTCTGATTTCCCAGTTATTCTGATTTTCCTGTCTGCCCGCTGCCGGCCGTATCCTCTCCGGTCAGTCCAGGTGGAATACCGGCTTTAGATCCACGCTCACCGGGCTGTTGTCCGGGTTGGTGTCCATGATATCGGCCATATAATCCCACCATTTGCGGTTGATGGCCGTGTCGGCTGATTCCGCCCATTTATCTTCATCTTCAATCTCGATGTAGCCGTAAAGCACATTCGTCTCGCTGTCCAGAAAGATAGAGTAATTATGGCCGCCGTACTCATGAATCATATCCTTCATCTCCGGCCAGAGCAGGTTGTGCCGTCTCTCGTACTCTTCTGCCATGCCTTCATACAGATGCATTTTAAACGATTTGTGTATCATCCTTCAATCCTCCGCTATTTTAATAGGTACTGATCTCAAACGAGCGGTAAACTGCCGCTCTCGCTTCCTGAAGTCCCTTAAATTCACCGGCCTGAATCATCTGTGCCAGAAGGTTCCCGACAGCGGTTGCCTCGCCAGGACCCGCATATACGGTTTTTCCTGTAGCCCCTGCAGTCAGCCGGTTTAAGTAGTCTGCATTGGAACCGCCGCCCACAATGTTCACGGCCTGATACGTTCTGCCTGTGATGGCTTCCAGTTCCTCCACGGTCTCCTTATAGCACTGAGCCAGGCTGTTGTAGATGACTGCGGCCAGCGCGCCGGCCGTCTCTGGTACTTCCTGACCGGATTTTCTTAAATACTCTTTTATCGCTTCCGTCATACTCTCCGGCGCAAGAAATACGTCGTCGTTGCAGGGCACAATGGATTGTATGGTTTCCTCAGAAGCCATGCGGCAAAGCTCTGCAAAGGAATACGTCTCTCCGGCTGCCGCCAGTTCCTTTTTCACGGACTGGATCATCCACAGCCCCATGATGTTCTTTAAATAACGGAAACGATACTCATAACCGCCTTCATTGGTCAGATTGGCCTTTCGGCTTTCTGCAGAACAGTCTGCCTCTGTTAATTCCGTTCCCATCAGAGACCAGGTACCGGAGCTTATGTATAACAGGCCGCCGTCCGCATCACTGCTGTTTCCGGAGGCATTCTCCGGTACCGGTACGGCCATTACCGCCGATCCCGTGTCATGAGTTGCCGGAAGCACCACCTCGCAGGTAAAGCCAACCTCGTCCTCCACGGCTTTCGTCAGCGTTCCCACCACGGTTCCCGGCATGGACAGCTCTGTAAACAGTTTCTCAGGATATCCCAGACGCGCAATCAGCTCATAATCCCACGTTTTCGTCACCGGACTGACCAGCTGGGTCGTCGTCGCATTGGTATATTCCTGTTTCTTCACTCCGGTCAGCAGATAATGAAAGTAATCCGGAATCATCAGCATGGACTCTGCGCCGGCAAGCTCTTCCGGTCTCTCCTCCTTCACCGCCATCAGCTGATAGATGGTATTGAAAATCTGCTTCTGAATTCCTGTCCTCTCATACAGGGCTTCCGGAGAAATGGTTTCATATACCTTTTCATCCATTCCCTTCGTTCTGTCATCCCGGTAGCCGACCGCGTCTCCCAGAATCCGGCCTTCTCCGTCCAACAGGACAAAATCCACCGCCCATGTGTCAATTCCCATGCTGCATGGAATCTTTCCCAGTGCTGCGCACTGCTTCATCCCCATCTTAATTTCATGAAACAGGGATTCCACATCCCAGCAGAGATGGCCGTTCTTTTTCTTCATACCGTTTTCAAAACGGTAGATCTCTTCCAGACTGATGGTTCCGTCCTTCACTGTGCCGAGGATATGGCGGCCGCTGGAGGCGCCGATATCCACTGCGAGGTAATAGTTCTCCATTTGTATCATCCTCCGATATTTTCTAATCATATTTTATCGAATTGCCGGACAGAAAAAAAGGTCTCGGTTTATTAAAAAATATGTCCTTATTTGCAGTCTTGTGCTATACTGCATATAGAGATATCTGTCTGCGGATTAAACTCCGCAGGCCTTTTGATGGGAGACCGCCATGGCATATAAACAGACACGGGAACAGACCATATTTCAAAAGCAGCTGGAAAAAGCGGCAACCAGGAATATCGTTTTCCTGGTTTTTATCGGATGCATCTTTTTTTCGGCAGCAATATTCGGCATCAATTACTTAAACACGAGATTTAATGTTCAGGAACATATTGAATTTCTTACCAGCACCTTTCAAACAGCCTACCATGCCACGGATACGTATTTGAATGATGCGGAAAACGACTCCATTTTTACACGGTGCATTGAGAACCGGACAGACGGGAGCGAGGTACGCTACTCCTTAAGCAAGTACAACGTCGACAGTCCGATACGCTTAAACCTAATTCTTACGGACAGCAACCATAATATCGTCTATACCAGCTACGGAAACGATGACATGAACCTGCACCGGATCGCATTTAACGGAATCGTCTGCGACAATACCGTGAAAAACGGGCCGGGCCTCTATCACACAGTGTACTATTTTACCGGAGATACCTCGGAATACGTCTTTTCCAGGCCGCTTTACCGTGACGGCCAGCTCATCGGGTTCGCAGGCGCGTATTTAAACGGCCATGACTGGGCCAGGCTGTTTTCCAATTACCAGTACGACAGCATCATCACTACGGCAAACGGGGATATTATTTTCTGCTCCCGCGAGGGGTTTCTCCCGGAACGGAATACCAATAAATTCCGGAATGAAGAACAGCAGCGCCTGGTCTTCCTCCATGGAAACCGGTATCTGCTTTCGTCCCACTTTTTAAAGGATGAAGGCGTTACGATCTATTCCTTCATCTATTATCCGAAAAATGTACTTTACCTGGCCATCGGTATTCTGACCATCGTCTTTCTGGGAGTCATCTGGTTTATCATGACTCAAAAGCTGTCCAAACTCATGGCGGAGAAAAATGCGCGGTCTGTCGGCATACTGGCCGATGAGATGAGAATTATACGCCATGGTGACAGCAGCCATATCATTGAGATTCATACCGGAGACGAATTCGAGGAGATTGCCAGTCAGATCAACCGGATGGTAAAGAGCATCAACGAGCTGAACACGCGCAACACCGATTTAATCCGTTTAAACAGCATGATCGAGATCAGCAACTTACAGACGCAGATCAACCCGCACTTTATCTATAATACGCTGGACACCATCAAATACCTGATCATGTCAGAGCCAGACAAAGCCGCGCACCTCATAGAAAAATTCACTCACATTCTGCGCTACAGCATCAATAACACGAAGCAGGATGTATTACTGCAGGAGGATATGAGGTATATCGAAGATTATCTCTATATCCAGAAAACCCGGTTCGGCGACCGTTTCCTCTGTGAGACCGCCATTGCCGGCGAATGTATGAGATACGACGTTCCGAAGCTTCTTTTGCAGCCTCTCATCGAGAACAGCATCAAATACGGTTTTAAGAAAAGGATGGAAATCCGCGTCACCATATGCGGCCGATGTGAGGGGGATTACCTCTATTTAAGTGTGGAGGACAACGGCCCGGGCGTTCCCCGGGCGACGCTGGAGACGCTGCGCGCCATGCTGCGGTCGGAGGAATTGAAAACCGAGCACAACGGTCTGCAGAACCTGGCCCGGCGCATTGTTCTGGAATACGGGGATAACAGCGAGATGACCATAGACAGCCGGGAAGGTGAGTATTTCCGGGTAGATATCAAATTAAAAAATAAGGAGAGGACAACTTGTACAGTGTAATATTGGTTGAGGATGAGGACATCATCCGAAGAGGAATCAGGAACTCCGTACCGTGGGAGGAATTTAACTGCAGTGTCGTCGGAGAGGCTCGAAACGGGGAAGAAGGCGGCGCTCTGATTGCGGAACGAAACCCGGACATCGTCATCACCGACATCAACATGCCGGTGGAGGATGGGCTCCAGATGATCGCCAGAACGAAAGACACCTATGATTACGTCGCCATCATCCTGACCGGCTACTCAGATTTTGAGTATGCCAGGGAAGCCATCCGAAACGGTGTTTCCTACTACGTACTCAAGCCCCTTGATATGGAGGAAATGAAGGAGGCTCTGGAACGGGCCGCTTTAGAGCTTAAAAACATCAGAATTCTGCGCCGGGAAATGGAGGACCGGGAAAAACTGAAGCATTCCGTTTTGATTCCGGAGACGGACGCCATGAGCGGTATGGACCCGGTTGCCGCCCGGATTCTGGATTTTATCGCCGGAAATTACGACCAGAAGATCGCGCTGGCTGATCTGGAGGAAGAGCTGCATTACTCGGAACGCTATTTAAACCAGCGGTTCCAGAAAGCTTTGGGTACTACCGTGATCGAGTATTTAAACCGGTATCGGATCCAGAAGGCGCTGGCCATGCTGGCAGATGAGGACAACGCCATTTCCGATATCGGGTGGAAATGCGGAATTGGGGACTACAAGTATTTCAGCTATGTCTTCAAAAAATATATGGGATGCTCCCCCAGGGAATACCGTTCAAAAATTCTATAAAGAAAGTAAAATACCGGACAAATCGCCAGATGTGTTCGGTATTTTTGCTGTTTGTTCGGAAATTCAGGTATTATCTTTTATGCATTTTTACTAAGATAGTGGTATCAACATCAATCAAAGGAGGATTTACTATGAAAAAAACAATTGCAGTGACAATGGCACTCACCATGACGGCAGCCGCTCTGGCCGGCTGTTCTTCTTCCTCTTCCGCACCGGCAACAACAGCGGCACCGAAGACGGAAGCCGGCAGCGAGGCGTCAGGGGATACCCAGGCAGCCGGGTCTGAGGAAAAAAAGGGCGGCGGAAAGTTAGTGGTTTACTCTCCCAACTCTGAAGGACTGATGAACGCGACGATCCCGCTGTTTGAAGAAAAATACGGCGTTGACGTGGAAGTGATCCAGGCCGGCACCGGAGAACTGGTCAAACGAATCCAGTCTGAGAAAAATGATCCGTATGCCGACGTACTCTTCGGCGGTTCCTGGTCTCTGGCCTTTGACAATGAAGACCTCTGGGAACCATACGTATCTCCCAACGACGCCGGTGTGCTGGATGCCTATAAGAACACCTGCGGTTTCATCACCGGCAACGTCCTCGACGGCAGCTGCTTAATCGTTAACACCGATTTAATCGGCGATATCAAGATCGAAGGCTATGCCGATCTGCTGAATCCGGAATTAAAAGGCAAAATCGCTACGGCCGATCCGGCCAACTCCTCTTCCGCCTTTGCGCAGCTGACCAACATTCTGCTGGCTATGGGCGGATATGAAGATGACGCGGCATGGAAATATGTAGAAGATTTATTTACCAACATCGACGGCAAGATCATCGAGAGCTCTTCAGGCGTTTACAAGGGAGTCGCTGACGGCGAGTATCTGGTAGGCCTTTCCTACGAGGATCCCTGTGCACAGCTTGTAAAAGACGGCGCTCCCGTGAAGATCATCTATCCGAAGGAAGGCAGCGTTTATCTTCCGGCTTCCGCAACCATCGTAAAGGGTGCCAAGAACATGGATAATGCAAAGCTGTTCATCGACTTCATCATCAGCGAGGAAGTTCAGAATATCTGGGGAACGACCCTGACCAACCGTCCGGTATTAAAAGACGCAAAAACCAGTGATTTCATGACGCCAATGTCTGACATCTACGTAATTGAAGAAGATATTCCATACGTAAGTTCTCATAAAAAAGAACTGGTAAACAAGTATACCGATATCTTCACAAGCATTGAATCAGCCAAATAAAGAGAATGAGAGGGCCGGAGGATAAAGATGAGTAAGATAATGATTAAGGACGCAGTTAAGAAGTATGGAAATAACACAGTCATCCCGGACTTAAATGCTACCATCAGGGACGGGGAACTCTTTACCCTCCTTGGGCCTTCGGGCTGCGGCAAGACCACACTTCTTCGTATGATCGCGGGATTCAATTCCATTGAGGGCGGCGATATCTATTTCAACGACACCCGCATCAATGATATGGACCCCAGCAGGCGGAATATCGGCATGGTTTTTCAGAACTATGCCATATTCCCCAACATGACGGTACGTGACAACGTTGCTTTTGGGTTGAAAAACAGGAAGATCGAAAAAGAAAAGATTAAGACTGAGACAGATAAATACTTAAATCTGATGCAGATTATGCAGTACGCGGAGCGCATGCCCAACCAGCTCTCCGGCGGCCAGCAGCAGCGTGTTGCGCTGGCCAGGGCGTTAGTCATCACGCCGGATGTTCTGCTGATGGATGAACCGTTATCGAATCTGGACGCCAAGCTCCGTCTGGAGATGAGAAGCGTGATCCGCCACACCCAGAAGGATGTGGGGATCACCACCGTCTACGTTACCCATGATCAGGAAGAGGCGATGGCCATCAGCGATACCATCGCAGTCATGAAGGACGGCGTCATTCAGCACGTCGGCACTCCCAAGGATATTTACCAGAGACCAAAGAATGTCTTTGTAGCCACCTTTATCGGCAGAACCAACATCATCCCCGCCCGTGTAGAAAACGGCGCCATCATTTTCAGCAGCGGGTACCGGGTGGAACTGGAGTGCTTAAAACAGGCGGGAAGCCAGGAGGTCCTATGTTCCGTACGTCCGGAGGAATTTGTCATCTCGCCGGAGGGAACGGAAGGAATCGCCGGTGTCGTAAAAGAATATACGTATCTCGGTTTAAATACCCACTACTTTGTGGAGACGGACGACGGACACGGAGTCGTGGAAATTGTGGAGGAATCTTCCATCGAAGATGAGCTGAAGCCGGGTCAGAGGGTACTTCTTCAGGTGAAGAAGCATAAGATCAATGTCTTTAACAAAGAAGGCAGCTTAAATCTTGTAAGGAGTGAGGCATATGAAGGATAATAGCAAATTCCGGCTGGACATATGGGGAATCATCACGCTGTGTACAATTGCAGTCTACGCCCTGTTTCTGATTTATCCTATGGCCCACTTAATCCAGCAGTCCGTCATAGACGGTGAGACAGGCCAGTTCTCCATGGCCAACTTTACCAAGTTTTTTTCTAAAAGTTACTATTTTAATACCCTGTTCAACAGCTTTAAGGTCTCCATCGCGGCAACGGTGCTGTCTATCGCAATCGGAACCCCTCTGGCCTATATCTTTTCCGTTTATAAGATTAAAGGAAAATCCCTGCTGAACATATTAATCATCGTGGCATCCATGTCCGCTCCGTTTATCGGTGCCTACTCCTGGATCCTTCTGTTAGGCAGAAGCGGCGTAATTACTACATTTTTCAGGAATATTGGAATCAACATACCGGATATCTACGGCTTCGGCGGCATCGTACTTGTCATGACGCTGCAGCTGTTCCCGCTGGTATTTCTGTACGCGAAGGGTGCTCTCAAAAACATCGATAATTCACTGGTGGAGGCGGCTAACAACCTGGGCTGTTCCGGATTAAAATGCTTTTTCAAGGTTGTAATTCCGTTGATCATGCCGACGCTTCTGGCCGCGGCCCTGCTGGTATTCATGCGTTCCTTCGCAGACTTCGGAACCCCCATGTTAATCGGCGAAGGCTACCGTACGTTCCCGGTCGTCCTCTATACGGAATTCATCAACGAGGTGGGAGGCAACGACGGATTTGCTGCTGCGATTGCGGTGATCGCCATCGTCGTCACGACCGTGGTCTTCCTGGCACAGAAATACGTATCCAATAAAAATGCATTTTCCTTAAATGCCCTGCATCCCATTGAGGAGAAGACGCCGAAAGGTCTTACCGGATTTCTGGCTCACGCTGCCTCCTACCTCATCGTGGGAATCGCAATACTGCCCCAGGTATACGTCAGCTATACGTCCTTTAAGAAGACGGAAGGAAAGATTTTCGTTTCCGGGTACTCTCTGGAAAGTTATGCCTCCGCGTTTGGAAAGCTGGGACGCAGCATTCAGAACACCATCATAATCCCCCTCTGCGCCCTCGTCATCATTGTACTTCTGGCGATCATGATCGCCTACCTGGTGGTCCGCAGAAAGAACGCGCTCACCAGCACGGTGGATATCATCTCCATGATCCCCTATATCGTGCCAGGCACCGTTCTCGGTATCGCACTGCTTACCGGCTTTAACAAAAAGCCTGTTATGTTAAGCGGAACCATGCTGATTATGGTGGTTGCCCTCGTAATCCGGCGTCTGCCCTACACCATCCGCTCCTCGGTGGCCATCCTGCAGCAGATCCCCATGAGTATCGAGGAAGCAGCCATCTCCCTCGGAGCCTCAAAAATGAAGTCATTTTTCAAAGTCACCGTACCCATGATGACGGCCGGAATCGTCTCCGGCGCAATCTTAAGCTGGGTTACCATGATCAGCGAACTGTCAACTGCCATCATCCTGTATACAGGCAGGACAAAGACCCTGACGGTCGCCGTTTACACGGAGGTCGTACGAGGCAACTACGGCATAGCAGCGGCGCTGTCCACCATACTGACTGTCCTGACGGTCATTTCACTCTTGATCTTCAACAGGGTAAATGGAGGGAAGGATCTGAGTCTGTAGCTAATAAAATCGTCTGCAGGATGTTATGCCAGATATGAGAAATCTTCTTATGCCCGGTCCGTTCATGTGAAAATCATGATAAGGCCGGGCATGATTTATGCTTTGCGGCAGCTTTTATCGTTGTTTTTCTGTTTTATTTCTGTTTTACTTCTGCTTTTCCTCGTTTCCTGCCTCCCTGTCTGTTCTCTCCACTTGACAATCCCGGCATTTTTCGTTATACTGTTATACATATATATAACAGTATAACAGGAGGCCTCTCCATGGATTTTCAGAATGACCAGCCGATCTATATCCAGATCGGAACCTTCATAAAAGAGCAAATCATAATCGGAACCATACGTCCCGGAGAGAAGCTGCCTTCCGTGAGGGAATACGCGGTCTTTTTCGAGGTCTCCCCGCTTACGATTCACCGGACCGTCCAGTATCTGGAGTCGGAGGGAATCATTGAGACCAGAAAAGGCATCGGCAGCTTTGTCCGAACCGAGATACAGGAAAGACTTTCGGAAGACATGGTAACAGGAATCATTCAGGACTTTATAGTCCGGATGCATCACTGCGGGCTGACAGATGCCCAGATCAAAGCCGCAGTTTCACAGGAACTGGAAGGAGGTCTGAAATGAGAATGGAACAGATGACAGCAGATACCGTTCTGCTGAAGCTGCAGAATGTCACCAAAACGCGAAATGGCTGGAAGGTCTTAAACCACGTTACTGCCGAGGTCCGCGAAAACCGGATCATTGGAGTCATAGGCGACAACGGAATTGGAAAGTCCACGCTTTTAAAACTGATGGCCGGGCTGCTGAAGCCGGACGAAGGCCGGATTATCCGTGGAGAGGCGGCCATCTCCTATATTCTTTCAGGAAGCCACTTTTACGACTGGATGAACGCAGACGACTGTGTAAGATTCTATGAGGATTTTTACTCCGACTTTGACCGGGAACACGCCCTGATGCTTCTGGAGCAGTCGAAGATCGACCGCAGGACGCGGCTCTGCCGTCTTTCCAGGGGGAAGCAGGAACGGCTCTGCATGATTCTTGGACTGTGCAGATACAGCCGCCTCTATCTTTTCGACGAACCCTTCGACGGAATTGATCCCTATTTTAAAAAGGATATGAAACGCTTTCTTCTGGAAAATATGGCAGACAACAGTTCCATCGTTATGGCGACTCACCTTTTGAAAGATTTGGAGTCCCTGTTTGACGAGGTCATATTTCTCGCTGACGGACGAGTCTGGCAGATGGAGACAGAAGAAATCAGAACGAAGCACCACAAATCCGTAGAACAGTATTATCTGGAGGAGATATGCCATGATTAGAGTATGGAAAGCCATAAAATGGCAGATTCAGGCGGTATTTCATGAGATTCGGACAGCGGCGGCATTTTTCCTGGTCCTGAATGCAGTGTTATTGCTTCTTCCGCTTTCCGTCTGCCAAATCATCGATAACATGGCAGGATTCGCCGTCGTGTTCATAAGTGTCTGTTATGCCGCCTCCCTGCTTATGGCGCTCTTTTACGGAATGAACTGCATGCCGGAAAAACCGGATGCCCGCCAGAATGAGCTCTGGCGCCTGGCTGAGCCCAATCCGTGGCTGCGTATCTTCTCTCGGCTGACCGCAGTCGCCGTTTTGATGGCTGTCTCCTTTTTGAATGGTCAGGCCGGTACCATCCTGATGCAAAAATTTGCGGACGCCAACCACTCCTACTTTAGAATGGAGATGAATGGCAGCATCCCCCGCGCGTTCCTGCAGTTCGCTGTTTTCCTTCCGCTGCTGTATCTTTTTTTGACGCTGTTTTCCCGCCGAAGACAGAACGGTCATGGTACGGCCCTTACACTGATCGCGGCACTGATCCTTGGACAGATAGTATACGACATGTTAAAAAGCCTTTCCCTCATAGCCGCCATTCCGGCAGGGATCCTGCTTGTTATCTTCCTGTTCTGGCAGACCGGTAAACTGGAGGCTCAGAGAGATGTCATTTAGCTTTATTGATAAAAAACTGCCTCCAGGTCCTGGTACCTGGTTTTTCAACGATCCGCCTTTTCGCTACAGCGCCCGGTTATTCTTCCGGTACTCCTTCGGCGACATCTGATACCGCTCCTTAAAGATCCGATAAAAATAACTCGTGTTGTCGTATCCCACTGCCAGCGCCACATCCGCCACTGCCAGCCGCGTATTTAAAAGAAGAAACGCGGCCTGATTCAGCCGTTTGATCTGGAGAAGTTCCTTATACGTTCTTCCTGTCAGCCGCTTTACCATCCGGCTCAGCCAGTAGATGTCGTATCCCAGCATCGAGGACAGCTCGGTCAGTTCACCATCCCGGTAATTCTCGTCGATATATCCCAGCACCTGAAAAATCAGCCTCTGGTCGAAGCCCTCCGAGGTGTGACTGATCTTATCGGTATAGTGCATCAGCTGAAGGAACAGGAGCCCCATGGTAATCTGATTGATGCTCCGCTTGTTGGGCTGGTCGTTGAGCAGCGTCCATACCATATTTTCCACCAGATTCTGCACCGGAAGCACATCCGCCACCTTAAAATGCAGAAAACTGGCATACCGGGTGTCGTTGCACAAGCATCCCACCAGAAAATCCCGCAGCAGATTTTCTTCCTCCCCCATCATCTCAAAGGCAGTATCGAAAAATTCCGGCAATATAATGAAGTTCACGGCAACATCGCCCTCACCGGCAGGCAGAATCTCCTGGGTGGCGTGCTGATTTAAAAAGAGCAGCTCGCCGGTACGGAGAACGACAGTCTCCCCGTCGATCACATGGGTGGTTTCCCCTTTGCACATATAGATCACTTCGATATAGTTGTGTTTATGTTTTGGAAAATGAACAAACCGGGTGTGCGGCCGGATGCGGATCAGTTTTCCGTGCTCCAGCATCTTCCCGCTGTCAATATGAAAAGCACCTCTCACTTCCATTTGGCGGGATGTAACGAGTTCGTCTCCCTTTGTGTACCGTGTCCTGTCAATCTCCGTGCGACCGTTTAAAATCTCCCGCTCTTCTTCCGTAATCACACTGAGCCGCTCCAGCATTTCCTGATTCACTGCACCGCCCCCTCTTCTCTGCCGATTCTCAACGCCTCATCTCCGGCTGCTCTTCCGTTACTCTCCCCACTCAATCATGTTCTTCCAGCGCGCTTCCTTCATGGCATCGGCCTCCACCACATAGGCATGGCCATCATCCGTATCAGCCATCAGCCGAAAGACGGGAGTTCCGTCGTCGGACGTATCGGAAATCCACCTTGCATCCGGAACAATCACTCCTTTTTCCACCGTCATAGTCCAGGTAGTCGATTCTCCGCTCCCGCTGTCATCAGGGAAAGTCCCTCTCTCCGGTGTCTGGCGGGAAGAGGTATAGGTGATCTCCCCCTCCATCAGATCGTTTGAAAAGGTCCCTTTCTTCACCGTTTTTTTTGCCCCGTCCCCGGTTACACCCTCATAATAATCGTAACCGCACTCTCCGGGGCCTTCCATGACGCCATCCACCCATGTTCCGTCGGAGTAATCGTAACGGACTCCTTCATCCAGTGTAATCGCCTGAAGGGCCACACACTGCCCCGACGGCTTTCCGTCTTTAAACGTACCGTAGAAGACAGTTCCCGCACGCTGGAACACGAGGCCGAAGCCATCCGCCTCGTCCTTCATCACACTTCCATCATACAGACAAATCTCATCCGCCAGTTTTCCAAAAAATAAATCCTGAAATGCAGACTCATTCTCGTTCAGCACTCTCGCTGCTCCCTCTAAGTCATTGGCGCGCAGTTTTTCCTCCAGCAGCTTCAAAAGCTGTTCTTCCGTATAAGTAAGCGCAATCTCATGTACCGCGGTCTCTTCTATTTTTGACTCCTCGATGGATTCCTGCACCTCTTTACTGGCAATCTCCCTCTCGACCTGATGAATGGATTCCTCCATGCTGGCCCTTAAATATCCCGATATCCGAACGTTTCCAAGAATACCTACAACAAGCAGTAAAACCACAATTACAGCGGCTGCTCCGGCAGCCCTTAACGGAATCTTCACTATTACTCCTCCTGTTCTCCATCCGATGACCAGGCCGCACGAAGCAGCCGGATTCCCTCTTTAATCGCATCTTCACTGAGCATCGCATACCCCAGGATTACAGTAGGCGCCACCACCGCCTTCCCCTCCCGGATCAAATAGGAAGACAGACCGTAAACCTTTACCCCCGCACGTTTCGCAGACTCCACCAGCCACTTCTCCGTTCTGTTCTTCTTATCGGTCAGAAGCAGATGGAGGCCCGCATACTCTCCTTTTACTGCAAATTGATGTTCAAACGGCTTTAAAGCTCCGATCAGCGCGTCGTGTTTTGCCTTATACACGGCCCGCATCCGGTTTAAATGGCGCTCATAGCAGCCGCTCACCATAAACTGGTACAGGATATTCTGATCGATCCTGGACACCGTAGATGTATAAAAATTCACCCGCTCCTTATAGACCGCCAGAAGCGGCTTCGGAAGCACCAGGTAGCTTACCCGGATCGCCGGCGCTATGGATTTTGAAAATGTTCCGCTGTAGATAACCCGTTCCCTTCCATCCATTCCCTGAAGCGCAGGGATTGGTTTTCCTTTATACCGGAACTCACTGTCATAGTCATCCTCGATCAGATAGCGTCCCTCTTTTTTATAGGCCCAGGAAAGCAGTTCCTGCCGCCTTTTGACCGGCATCACAATTCCTGTCGGATACTGATGGGACGGCATCACATAGGCGATATCCGCCCCGCTTCCCTCAAGCAGGGAAGTCTCCAGACCGGAGCCGTCCATCTCCACAGGCACCACCGGGTATCCCAGACTCTCGAAGACGCGGTACGCCTGTTTGTAGGTGGGATTTTCCATGGCTATGGTATGATCCGGCCCCAGAATACGGGAAAGCAGCATCAGTAAGTATTCTGTTCCTGCGCCGACTACAATCTGCTCCGCTGTGCAGTTCACACCTCTGGCTGAATGGAGGTATCCCCGGATCGCCTCACGAAATGCGGGTTCCCCCTGTGGATCCCCTGTGGCAAACATCTCCTTGTTGTCGTCCACCAGCGTAATCTTCGTGATCTTTCTCCACGTATTAAAGGGAAAACTGTCCAGATCAACGCCGCGCGGCGAAAAATCCACCCGGTATTCCCCCTCTCCGGCTGCTGCCGGCTGGCTGTCTCCCGGCACTTCCCACGGATACATTCCAAAAAACGGGCTTTCTCCCCCGTTCTCCTGCCCCGTGTCCACCAGTTCCTCGATACGCGACACAAAGTATCCTTTACACGGCACCGATTCAATATATCCTTCCGACAGCAGCTGTTCGTACGCCATCTGCGTCGTGCTCCTGCTGACCTTCAAATGCTCCGCGAGCAGACGGGTCGACGGAAGACGGGTGGGGGACTTTAAATTTCCCTTCTTAATCTCTTCTCTGATATATTCGTAAATCTGTTCATAATAAGGCATCCCTGAATGACTGTCCAGAGGGATCATAAGTTCCACTGCTCCACCTCCTTAAGACTGAAGTGTAAACGCACGTTGCCGCCGCAGCCTCCACGGTGTATCACAGTACCTGCCGCCTGCATGTATAAAAAGTGCCGCGGGATCAGTCCTTCCGGCCCGTCACCGCAGTACGGTCCGGCCAGGTCAACAACATATCCCCCGCGGCATCTTTCATTGCCTGTTTATCAATTCAGTATCGTCTTTTCAAACATTCTGTTCTATCTTATTCGCTTCTCTGCCGCATAATTCCGCAGCTTCGGGCGAAACTTCTATTTCGTAATCTTAAAGGAGCTCTTTAAGGACACGATCCGGTTAAATACCAGATGCTCCGGCGTGCTGTCCTTACAGTCGGCGCAGAAAAAGCCATTTCTCACAAACTGGTAGCTGTCATACGGCTTCGCCTCGGCAAGCGCCGGTTCCACATAGCAATTCTTGATAATGGTAAGGGAATTCGGATTTAAATTCAGGCTTCCATCCTCATTTAACTTACCCTTCTCCTCATCCACAATGTTCTCATAAAGGCGGCATTCTACGGATACCGCAGTCTTAGCGGCTACCCAATGGATGGTTCCCTTTACCTTTCTGGCCGTAAATCCGGAACCGCTCTTCGTCTCCGGGTCGTACGTACAGTGAACCACAGTTACATTGCCGTTCTCGTCCTTCTCGCATCCGGTACAGGTCACGAAATAGGCATTCATCAGGCGGACCTCATTACCCGGGAAGAGACGGAAATACTTCTTAACCGGTTCTTCCATAAAATCTTCCCGCTCGATGTAGAGTTCCTTTCCAAAGGGAAGTTTTCTCTCTCCCAGCTCCGGATTCTCCAAATTATTAGGAGCGTCTAAATATTCAATCGTATCTTCCGGATAGTTGTCAATCACCAGCTTCACCGGATCTAAAACAGCCATCATTCTCGGCTTCTTTAACTTTAAGTCCTCGCGGATACAGTACTCCAGCATGGCGTAATCCACGGAGCTGTTCGCCTTGGACACACCTACCAGATCCACAAACATGCGGATGGCTTCCGGCGTATAGCCTCTTCTTCTCAGCGCTGCGATGGATACGAGACGCGGATCATCCCAGCCGTCCACAATTCCGTCTTCCACCAGCTTCTTGATATAACGCTTTCCGGTTACCACGTTCGTTAAGTACAGCTTGGCGAACTCGATCTGACGCGGCGGGTTCTCAAATTCACATTCTCTCACCACCCAGTCATACAGCGGCCTGTGATCCTCGAACTCCAGAGTACAGATTGAATGCGTGATATGCTCCACAGCATCCTCAATCGGATGGGCAAAGTCATACATCGGATAGATGCACCACTTGTCTCCGGTATTGTGATGGCTCATGCGGGCCACACGGTAAATGACCGGATCGCGCATGTTGATATTCGGGGAGGCCATATCGATCTTGGCGCGGAGCACTTTTTCTCCGTCCTGATACTTTCCTTCCTTCATCTCCTCGAAAAGCCTTAAGTTCTCTTCGATGCTCCGGTTCCGGTACGGACTCTCTTTTCCGGGAGTCTTAAAATCGCCGCGGTACTCGCGGATCTCCTCCGCGGATAAATCACAGACAAATGCTTTGCCCTTCTTGATTAAGAAGACCGCGCACTCATACATCTGCTCAAAGTAATTGGACGCAAAAAACAGCCTGTCCTCAAAATCGGCGCCCAGCCACTTTACATCCTCTATAATGGATTCTACAAATTCCGTCTTCTCTTTTGTCGGATTCGTATCATCAAAACGAAGGTTAAACTGTCCGCCGTACTTCTTAGCCAGTCCGTAGTTTAACAAAATGGACTTAGCATGTCCAATGTGTAAATATCCGTTGGGTTCCGGCGGGAATCTGGTCTGCACGTGGGAATAAACCCCTTCTGCCAGATCCTTATCTATCTCCTGCTCGATAAAGTTTTTAGAAACAACCTCTTCTTTTTCCGCAGTTTCTAATACTTCTCTGTTTTCTTCCATCCTGTTTCCTCCATATAAATAGTCCCAATAATATGGTATCATATCATATTTGGGAGAAATAGGAAAGGGGGAATGAGAATTTCTCGCGGAAACAATGATACTTGCATTCCTATGATCCTTGCAATAAAATAGTGATATTAGAGTACATGGACTATCAGAGAGGAAAAGTTATGAAAAATTACGGAGAAGAGAATAAGGATTTTTGGTTTACAATACTGAGGGCTGAAGATCCAGGGGCATTCTGGCATCTGGAACTGGAAATTATTTTTATTCTGAAGGGAACCGGACGGGTCTGTTTTGAAAACACCCAATCGGCTTATGAGTTAAACGAAGGGGATATTTTCACAGTCAACAGTTTTCAGCTGCGTATACTGGAACTGGATAAGGAAGCGCAGGCCATCTCTCTGATGATTTCTCCGCACCTTCTGTTCTCTATAAGCTCAGAAACCATGCAGGGGTACATTGACTGCCGGTCTTTTCTCTACGGGGATGACAGACAGGAAAACTTTGATATTTTAAGAAGAGACTTTGCGAATGTTTTCAGTCAGCAGAATAAAAGTGAATATGGCCGTTCCATATATTTAAAAAGTAAGATTGCCGTTCTTCTGGAAAACTTAACACGTCTCTTTCTGGATGATTCAAAATCCTCCTTTAATGGAAGCGGAAGGGAACGGCTCAAGTCAGCTGTTGATTATATTCAGCACCATTATAAAGAAAATATTAAATTATCTGATCTGGAAGATCAGACTTATTTAAGCAGTTCTTATATTTCTCACAGCTTTCAGAAGTATCTGGGTATGTCTTTCAAAACGTATCTCACTCAGATACGTCTTGCTCAGGCGACACTGCTGCTGCATGGAGACCGTACAATTACGGAGGTTGCTTCAGAAAGCGGGTTTTCCACAATAAACTCACTGATTAAGGCGTTCAACCAATACAAGGGCATGTCCCCTGGCGAATACAGGAGGCGTTTAAAAAAAGAAGGGCGGGGAGATATTCATTTTGACAACGGAGCGGAATATGGTATTTCTGATGTATTTTCAACGTTGATGAGGTATGCAGATGACAGTGATACACATACCGGAGAGAACTCCCCACAGGAAACAGTATTGGCGGTTTCTGTTGATATGAACAGCAAAAAACAGCGGCTTTCCATGCACTGGAAACGTTTAATTAACGCCGGATATTCTAAAAATCTTGTTAACGGGACCCTTCAGGAGGAAATCCGCAGAATACAACTGGATATAGGATTTGAATATATCCGATGTAAGGGGATCCTGGATGATGACATGTGCCTGTATCGTAAGGACTTAATTGGAAATCCTGTCGTTAATTATCATTATATTGATGAGGTTATCGACTTTATTCTGTCCGTCCATGCAAAACCTATGCTGGAATTAAGCCATATGCCAAGTATTATGGCAAAGCATAAAACCATGCTGTCCATGCGATCACTCATTATATCAATTCCTGAGGATATGGACCTGTGGGAAACTCTGATTTATAATTTAGTCAGCCATTTAAATCAGAGATATGGAACCGCAAACGTAAAAAAATGGCTTTTTTCTTTGTGGGCTCTTTTGGATTATGAAAATCTTAACTATATAACGATGGAAGAATATTCGTTAACTTATCAGGCTGCGTACAGAGCAGTCAAATCTGTATGCTCTGACTTTCTTATTTGCGGTCCCGGCTGTGAAAATTACAAGAAATATCTGCCATGGTACATTAAAATGTGCAGGGAAAACCACTGTATGCCTGATGTACTGACTTTTCGCTCCTTCGCAACAGTTGCTCCGGAAGAAGAAAAAGACGAATTAAAGCTTTGGGGAAATGGAGAAAGCCTTTTTATGTCGGTCAGCGACGATGAGGATATCCTTTTTCATTCCGTTCAGAATATACGCCGCATACTTAAGCAGGAACATTTAGAGAATATGCCCGTCATTGTGGAAGAATGGAGCAATAATATATGGCAGAAAGATTACTGTAATGATACGTGCTACAAATCAGCGTTTATTTTTAAGGGAATCCTTGAAAATAACGAGCATCTCAATGGCATCGGCTATTTTTCAATTAACGACAGGCTGGAGGAAGCACCTCCTTCCGGAGAGTTATACCATGGAGGTTTCGGCCTGTTTACAAGAAACAACATCCCAAAAAGCGGATACAGCGCAATGAAGCTTCTCTCACAGATGGGGGAATATCTCATTCAGAAGGGCAAGGGCTATTATATTACAGAATCTGATCATGAAATTCAGGTGTTTTTATACAATTATTGTCATTATGATATGCTTTATCGCTACAGGCATACTGTAAATATGAGTAAAACAGACAGATACCAGGTATTTAACCGTAAAGATTCCTGTGTTATCAATATTCAGTTGGACCATATGGATCCTGGAACCTATGTGTTTAAACATTACAGTATCAGCCCTGCCGGAGGAAGCAGCTATGATGCATGGATCCAGATGGGAGCACCGGATACGCCGGACAGTGAAGAACTTCTCCTGCTAAACAATCTGTCTCAGCCCAGTTATAAGACGTGGCAGACAGAACTGTTGCCTGGAAAATCGTCATTAAATATTAAAGCCGGTCTTCTGCCCCATGAGGTTCAGCTTTTTAAAATCTTTAAAAAATAAAAACAACCGGGAGAGGATACACCGTGATTGTCAGAGCGGTGTATCCTCTTTTTTCTGTCTGTACAAATATTCTGCTTTTTTATTGTCAAAATCTGCTGTCTTCATCAAATTATTTTCGTATCACCCCAAAACACGACATGAAATTGCGACAAAACAGCAAAAACGATATAGAAGCCGTTTGTCTATTTTTGTATAATTGTGTTAAACCAATTGGTAACAAACTGATACTTGGAGTATAAATATGACTAATCATAATTTTCCATCACAGCCCGCCGCGGATACTCATGATTTTGGACAGGGAAGTATCTCAAAAACCATACTGCACCTTGCTCTTCCCATGACGCTGGCACAGCTGATTAATATTTTGTACAGCGTCATTGACCGCATGTATATCGGCCGTCTTACATCGGCAGCGACGCTTGCACTTACAGGAATTGGCCTGACTCTTCCTGTTGTATCATTGATTATGGCTTTTTCTTCCCTATTCTCCACAGGCGGCGCGCCTCTATGCTCGATCGCACGCGGCAGGGGGGATATACAGGAAGCAGAAAAAATAATGGGAACTTCAATGTCTATGCTCATTGTCATCGGGATTCTTCTTACCGTTATTCTTTATTTATTCAAGAAGCCCGTTCTCTATTTATTGGGCGCCAGCAGCCAGACATTTTCTTATGCTGACCAGTATCTCAGCATTTACTTAATCGGAACTGTTTTTGTTATGATTTCTCTTGGCATGAACAGTTTTATCAATACACAGGGCTTTGCCCGTACAGGTATGCTTACAATTCTTATAGGGGCGGTTTTAAATATAATTTTAGATCCGATTTTCATTTTTTTACTTAATATGGGAGTTCAAGGTGCCGCCCTGGCTACAATTATCTCCCAGGGTGTATCCGCTGTATGGATTGTCTGTTTTTTAACAGGAAAGAAAACAATTCTCAGACTAACTTTAGCATCCATGATCCCCGATTTCAGACTGACATGTAAAATATGCACACTGGGGCTCTCCGGTTTCATCATGTCCGCGACTACAAGTGCGGTCCAGATGGCGGCAAATACAAGCCTTCAAGCCTGGGGCGGTGATATCTATGTAGCCATTATGACTGTTTTAAACTCCGTACGTGAGATAATCACCATGCCTGTAAGCGGATTGTCTAATGGTGCACAGCCGGTGATTGGTTTTAATTATGGGGCTAATAAATATCAACGTGTCCGTGATGGTATTAAATTTATGGGGCTGTCTGGGGTTCTCTATACTTTGGCCGCATGGGGTATCATTTTTACCTTCCCAGAATTTTTTATCCGGCTTTTTAATAACGACCCGGTGCTGCTGGCAAAAGGGATTCCTGCCCTGCGTATCTATATCTTCGGATTTTTTATGATGTCCCTTCAATTTTGTGGACAATCTACGTTTGTAGCTCTGGGCAAAGCCCGCTATGCGGTGTTTTTCTCACTGCTGCGCAAGATTATCATTGTTATTCCGCTGACATTCATTCTTCCCCATGTGGGAGGTCTTGGCGTTAACGGTATCTTCCTTGCCGAGCCAATTTCAAATTTTATTGGCGGCCTGACCTGCTTTGGCACAATGTATTTCACTGTTTATAAAAAGTTAAAAAAGAAAGAACAGATAAAAGGGGGAAATCTGTAATGACTGAAAAAACAAAAAAAGTAACTGTAGACCATGTAGAAAAGATAAGTACCTTCGAAAAAACCGCTTATGGCTGCGGTGATCTGGCCAGCAACCTGATTCTTATCCTAGTCACTTCCTACGTAACTTTCTTTTACACAGATGCACTGGGGCTAAACGCTGCTATTATCGGCAGTATTATGATGTTCTCGCGTTTTGCTGACGGTTTTTCAGATATGCTTATGGGGTACATTATGGACCGTGTGCGCACCAAATACGGTAAGGCGCGGCCGTGGCTGCTCTGGCTGGCCATTCCAATCTCAGTAGCCACCGTGCTTATCTTTCTCGTACCTAACACAGGAATAGTCGGAAAGTACGTATATGTGACAATTACCTACAACCTTGTAACCACTGTTCTCTATACGATGATCAATATTCCTTACGGAACATTGACCTCCTTAATGACCCGGGATCAAAATCAACGGACAGTAATTAATGTTTTCCGTATGCTGATGGCCCAGATCGGCTCTCTGATTATAAATGCATGTACTCTTCCTCTGGTAAATGCCATGGGCGGAAGCAGCAATCAGAAAAGCTGGGTTATCGTTTCTATCATTTATGGTCTGTTGGCGGCTGCTCTGTTCCTGCTCTGCTTTGGAAAAACAAAGGAAAGAGTCACTGTCTCTATGGAACGGAAAGAAAAACTTAAATTCACAACCGCATTTAAACTGATTATGAAAAACAATTACTGGCTTATGCTTGTGGCCGCCTGGGTAAGTTCAGCACTCAGTCTGGCCTTCAGCGGAGCTGTTGGGGCCTACTATGCAAAGTATATTCTTAACAACGAGAACCTTGTCGGGATTTTGAACGCAGCCACAATCCTGCCTTCACTCGTCTGCATCTCCCTGGTCGCTCCATTAAGTAAAAAATATGGAAAAACAAGTGTGGCTATCTGGGGAAGCGTGATTAATCTTGCTGGCCAGGTACTTATGATTCTCTATCCGGAAAATACAACATGGCTGATTATCTGTTCCCTGCTAAAAGGCGTTGGAAACGGTTTCCGCTCTGGTACAATCTTTGCAATGGTAGCAGATACAATCGAATACGGAGAATGGAAAACTGGCATTCGTGTCGAAGGCATGCTTTATTCCAGCACAACTTTTGGTTCAAAGATCGGATTTGGTATTGCAAGTGCTATTGCTCTCGGTATTGTAGGAGCTGCGGGGTATGACGGTCTTGCTGCAGTGCAGACTGAAAGCGCTGTCGCAGCAATTAAAGCAATTTACCTCTATGTCCCGATTCCATTCCTCATATTAATTCCGATTATCTATATCTTCTATAAGCTGGATAAAATTTATCCTCAGGTAATGGCGGATCTTCAGGAACGCGAGGCAGCTTTAAAAAAAGCCAACAACAATTAATAAAATATAATTAACAGGAGGAAATTTATATGGCTAAAAATTTTCGTTACGATGATGTTCCGATTGTGAACACAACAAGTGGAAAACTAAAAGGATATTTTTGGGAGGGCGAATACATTTTCAAAGGAATTCCCTATGCGCAGGCAAAGAGGTTTCAGATGCCGGAAGACGTAACGCCCTGGGAAGGAATTAAAGAGGTGACATCTTACGGATTTGTATGTCCTCTCTTAACTTCTGAAACACCTAACGGGGAACTTCTTGTTCCCCACCGCTACTGGCCGACAAATGAGAATTGCCAGAATTTGAATATCTGGACAGAGTCTTTATCACCCGAAGCCAGAAAACCTGTTGTTGTGTGGCTTCATGGAGGCGGTTATTCAGCAGGGTCAGCCATAGAACAGGTTGCTTATGATGGTTTTAACCTGTGTATGGAGGGGAATATCGTGGTTATCACGTTAAATCACCGATTAAATATTCTTGGATATCTTGATCTCTCTCCATTCGGTGAGAAATACGCAAACTCCGGAAATGCCGGACATGCAGATATCGTGGCAGCTTTAAAATGGATTCATCATAATATTACGGCTTTTGGCGGTGATCCTGATAATATAACTGTATTCGGACAGTCCGGCGGTTCGATGAAAGTTGCCGATTTGATGCAGATTCCTGCTGCAGACGGATTGTTCCACAAGGGGCTGATGATGAGCGGTTCTGCCGCGGAATATATACAGCCGGAATGTCACACAATGCCTCTGTGGAAGCTTTTGGGTATGCGCCATGACGAAAACGGCAGATTCCTTGCCGGTGGCCATGGAGACGGAACATCAATTGTTACGGCACTTCTTAAAGAACTGAATATAGACAATGTGGAACAGCTTGAAACCCTGCCATACGATGAACTTGCGAAAGCCTATATCAAAGTCAGTCCGACAGTTATTCAGGAAGGCGGCTATATCGGCGGTGGACCTCAGAGGAGTGACTATTATTACGGTGCTCCTTTGGATGTGGGGTTCCGGGAACATGCATATGAAATTCCTCTTATGATTGGTACCGTATTCGGTGAAGTTACCTTTAATCCGCCTGAATTCAACAAATATGAATTGACAAATGAAGAAATCCGAGAAATCATTGCAAAAACATACGGGGAATATACCGATGAAGTAATTGAAGCCTTTTCTAAGGCTTATCCAGGAAAGAATCCAACAGATGTTCTTTCTCTTGACAGATTTTTACGTCAGCCTTCCAAGAAGATAGCAAAAATGCATGCAGATGGTAAACAGGCTCCTACCTATATTTATAATTTCACACTGGATTTCCCATTCCAAAACGGCAAGACAGCATGGCACTGTTCAGACCTCCCGTTTATATTCAATAATACAGATAAAGTAGAAGTCTGCAATATTCCAGGCATTTCTGATAAACTGGAAAAGCAGATATCCGGCGCATTAATTGCTTTTGCAAGAACAGGCTGTCCGGAACATGAAGACTTACCAGCATGGCCGCCTGTAACTCCGGAAAATATTCCAACCATGATCTATGACCGGACATGTGAAGTCCGTTATAATTATGATGATGAATTACATGCATTAATCGATCGTATTCTACAGCCGTTTAATTTAATTAATCTGGTATTTCAGGATCAGAATTTCCAGCATTAATGTTTCTTCTTTATTTCAAAACAGCCGGGCAGAAAGGGTGGGGTAACCGCCCTTTCTGCCCGGTTGTTTTTGGTATGGGTAATATTTAACACCGTGCTACAGCATCCCACTCACTCCTGCGCGTATCATACTGTTCATTTAACCAGTCCACCACGGCCAGCCTTCCCTCTTCTGTAAATGGAAAAGAATTTTTCACCTTAGCGGTCTCAGGGGTCGCTTCGAAGCAATACGGTTCCGGATAGACAACTGCTTCAAACTGGTCTTCGGATTTTATCACGCGGTAGCGCATTCCCTTAAAGCTGCCTGTATAGGCTTCTTTCTTGAAAAATGCCATCGGCACAAATGACTCTTTTTTTACTGCTTCCATGCGTTAAATACCTCCCTTTTCTCTACACTTTATTTCCTGCCCGGAGTCCCGTGTCCGCTTCTCCCGGCTTATTCCTGATCACCGGCCGGATCTTTTCCGTCTGCCTTCCTCAGGTTTTCATAGATTCTGGAAACAAGGCTGATGACTGTATCCATCTCCTCATCTGAAAAACCGTCCATCATCTCTTCTTCCAGACCCTCAAATGTATCCTTCACCTTTACCGCCATCTTTTTTCCCTCTTCCGTCAGAGAGATTAAGAAGGAACGGCGGCACTGAGGATTGTCGTTTCTGATAATATATCCCATGGCTTCCAGACGGTCCAGCGCACGCGACAGCGTGGCCGGTTCGATACAGCATGCCTCTGCAAGCTCTTTCTGCGTTATATGATCTTTGATGAACAGCTGGCTTAATACCCTGGGCTGCCCTGCAATCAGCCCCATATCGGTCCATACCGGATGGATCCGCCTCTTTCTGGCCATCTCAGTACGGAACATTAAGTCTCTGACCTCCTGTTTTCGGTCCATTCTTTTGATACCGCCTTTCTTATCTCTAACGATCCAACGTCACTTATTATGCCCTTTTTTTTAACAGATTTCAAGTGTTTTTCACTCCAATTCAAACTGCCCCGTATAGAGCCGGTAATACCGCCCTTTTTGCTCCAGCAGTTCCTCGTGGCTGCCACGCTCCATGATCCTTCCGTGCTCCAGGACCATGATGGCCTTAGAATTGCGCACCGTAGAAAGACGGTGGGCGATGACGAACACCGTACGCCCCTCCATCAACGCATCCATGCCGTTTTCGATCAGACGCTCCGTCCTCGTATCGATGGAGCTGGTCGCCTCATCCAGCACCAGAACCGGCGGGGAGGCCACTGCGGCCCGTGCGATTGCCAGAAGCTGCCTCTGTCCCTGGGACAGATTTGCACCATCACTTTCCAATACGGTCTCGTATCCCTCTGGAAGACGCCGGATAAAGGAATGCGCGTTGGCAATCTTTGCAGCACGAATCACGTCCTCCTCTGAAGCTTCCAGATTTCCGTACCGTATGTTCTCCGCGATGGTACCGGTAAACAAGTGGGTATCCTGTAGGACAAATCCCAGTGAACGCCGCAAGTCTGCCTTCCTGATCTTTGTGATGTCGATTCCGTCATAGGTGATCACCCCGCCCTGAATCTCATAGAACCGGTTGATCAGGTTGATGATGGTCGTCTTCCCGGCGCCCGTGGATCCTACAAATGCAATCTTCTGTCCCGGCTTTGCAAAGAGGCTGATGTCGTCGAGAATCTTTTTCTTCTCATTGTAGCCGAATACCACATGTTCAAAACGAACATCACCCGTTAACGGAACGAGAGTACTTTTTCCTCCCTCCTCATCCGTGATTTTCCACGCCCACAGTCCGCTCTTCCGGCTGCATTCGCCCAGAGTTCCATCCGGCTTTTCCTCCACCCGGCACAGAGTTACGGTGCCCTCATCCACCTCCGGCTCCTCATCCATCATTTCAAAGATGCGCTCCGCACCGGACAGAGCCGCCAGAATGAAATTGACCTGCTGGGTGCATTGATTGATCGGCATGGCACTCTGACGGACGTAGACCAGATAGGAAGCCAGACTTCCGATGTCCATAAGGCCGGCCAGTGCAAACAGTCCGCCCACACAGGCGGAAACCGCATAATTAAAATAGGAAATACTGACGACGACAGGCACCATTAAGCCGGAATAGGCCATTGCGTTGGTCGACGCCTGGCGAAGACGCTCATTTTTCCTGCAAAATTCCTCATAATCCTTCTTCTCGTGGTTAAAGACCTTTTCCACCTTCTGTCCGCCCACCATCTCCTCAATGAAACCATTGATCTCCCCCAAATACTTCTGCTGTTCCATGAAATATTTCCGGCTCCGTTTACTATTGAACCGGATAAACAGAAACATGAGCGCCATACAGCCCAGTACGATAAGTGACAGCCGGAAACTCAGAATCACAATCATCACCATCGTGCCAACAGTTGTGATAAAGCTCTGGATCAGCAGTGTAAAGCTGTTGTTCAGCGCCTCCGCGATCGTATCCACATCGTTCGTAAAATGACTCATCAGCTCCCCATGGGTATGGGAGTCGAAATACGCCAGTGGAAGCGTCTGCGTATGATTAAAGAGATCTTTTCGTATTTCCTTTACAATCTTCTGCGACGTTTTCACCATCAGCCGGTTATACCCCAGCGTGGCCGTTGCTCCCACCGCATACATCACCCCCATAAAGACCAATGCCTTTACGAGTCCCGGAATATCCTTCGGAATGATGTAATTGTTAATGACCGGCTTCAGCATATACGTTCCAAATACACTGGCAAGGCTGCTGACAATCACCAGAATTCCCACGGCAAACATGGAAAATTTATGTCTCCCCATATAGGAAATGAGCCGCAGCAGCGTCTTTTTTGTATTCTTCGGTTTCTTATAGCCAATATATTTTGCCATTATAAGCTCACTCCCTTCTGCGGAAGTTCTCCCTCACTGCCGTCTGGCAGGAAATGCTGGGAAGAATAGATTTCCTGGTAGATGGGATCAGAGGCCAGCAGGCTCTTGTGAGTGCCTGCCGCATGAACCTTTCCGTCTTCCATGATAATGATCTGATCTGCTTCCTGCACAGAGGTGATCCGCTGGGCAATGATGATCTTCGTCATATCCGGAAGGCTCTCCCTTAACCCTCTTCGGATTCCTGTCTCAGTGGCCGTATCCACAGCGCTGGTAGAATCATCGAGAATCAAAATCCTGGGCCGCTTTAAGACAGCCCTTGCGATGCAGAGCCGCTGCTTCTGGCCGCCCGATAAGTTCACCCCGCCCTGATCGAGATACGTATCGTACCCATCCGGGAAACGCTCCACGAATTCAGCCGCCCCGGCGATTTTACACGCCCACTCCATTTCCTCCCTCGAGGCATCCTCTTTTCCCCATCGCAGATTATCTTCGATCGTTCCGGAAAACAGCGTGTTTTTCTGAAGAACAACGGCTACCGCATCGCGCAGGTGCTCCAGCGGATACGATTTCACCGGTTTTCCGTCGATGCGCACCTCCCCCTCCGTGGCTTCATAAAGTCTTGGAATCAGCTGGACCAGCGTCGTCTTCGCCGAGCCGGTACCGCCGATAATTCCCACCGTCTGCCCCGGCTTTATGTCGAGACTGACATCGGACAGGACGTATTCCTTTGCATTCTTCTTATATTTAAATGATACGTGGTCGAAGGTGATTCCGCCCTTCTCCACGACCAACGGTTCACTGCTCTCATCCTTAATCTCAATCTCCTCATCCAGGACTTCCAGAATACGTTTTCCCGAGGCCATGGAACGGGTCACCATCATAAACACATTGGAAATCATCATCAGAGAGTTGAGAACCTGAAGGACATAGCTTAAGAAACCGGTGAGCTCTCCCACCTGCATTCCTCCGGTAAAAATCAAGCTGCCGCCAAACCACAGAATAGACACGATGGTGGCATACATCACGTACTGCATGGCGGGCATGTTCATACAGGCCAGGCCGAACGCTCTCTCCGACACCGTCTGCAGTTCCGAGTTGACCGCATCAAATTTTTCCATCTCATAGCCTTCCCGGACATACGCCTTGACCGCCCGGACCGCAGTTAAATTCTCCTGTACAATGCGGTTTACCAGATCAACGCTCCTCTGCATCCTGGAATACAGCGGCCTCACATGGCTGATGATGGTAAACAGGATAATCCCGAGAAGCGGAGCCGCCACCAGGAAAATCAGTGCCAGCCTGGCATTGATGGAAAATGAAAGGCAGAGCGCTGTCACCATCATCACAGGAGCACGCACGACGGGTCTGAGGCCAGTGGTCACAGCGTTCTGAATCACCGTCACATCGCTGGTAAGCCTCGTAACGAGGGAGGAAGTGGTAAAATGATCTGTATTGGAAAAAGAAAAGCTCTGGATCTTCTGATATTCCGCCTTCCTGAGCTCCGCTCCCAGCCCCTGGCCGCACAGCGCCGCGAATCTGGAATATGCAGCTCCAAGCCCCAGCGCCATAAGCGCCAGTATGCACATCTCGATTCCCTTCGTGATAATGTAACTCCTGTCTCCGTTTGCCACGCCCACATCGATAATATCCGCCATAACCAGCGGAATCACCAGTTCGAACATAACCTCCAAAGCCACGCACGCACAGCTGAAAAGCCCGTATTTCCGGTAATCCTTCATATAACCGTAGAATCTTCGAAACATGTCTGCCTCCATCTCTTCACTTGCAGTTTCAACTGTTGCAATCGCAACAATTTCTCATATACTATACGTCTAATTTCTGCATTTGTCTACTGAAAGTCTGTTAAAATCATGAAAATTTCATTTACCTTCGATTCATTTTCTGCTACACTAGATATTACAGCAAAATAATTACAGCTTTACATTAGAATCACAGAAGAGAAGGTCAAAGGAGGCACTTATGAAACAGGATATGATAGTCATTCTGGACTTGGGAAGTACAGAAAATACAAGGCTGGCCCGGGAAATCCGTGCAGTCGGCGTTTACAGCGAAATTTATCCCCATGACATTACCGCGGAAGAGCTCAAAAAGCTTCCCAACGTAAAGGGCGTGATCATAAACGGAGGTCCCAACCATATCGTGGACGGCGTACGAATCGATGTTCTGCCGGAAATCTACGAAGCAGGCTATCCCGTCATGGCCGCCGGACACGAGCCGGCATCCTGCGAAAACCGCGCAGCAGAATGGCCTGAGGACGAGGACACAAGAGTCTCTCTGATAAGGGAATTTGTATTTGACACCTGCCATGCGCAGGCCAACTGGAACATGACGAATTTCATTGCCGACCAGGTAGAGCTGATCCGCAGCCAGGTAGGCGATAAGAAGGTTCTGCTCGCCCTCTCCGGCGGTGTGGACAGTTCCGTCGTAGCCGCCCTTTTGATTAAGGCCATCGGCAAACAGCTCACCTGTGTCCATGTCAATCACGGCCTGATGCGCAAGGGAGAATCTGAATCAGTCATCGACGTATTCAAGCATCAGCTCGATGCCAATTTAGTATACGTGGACGCAACCGAGCGTTTCCTTGGCAAGCTTGCAGGGGTTGCCGATCCGGAGCAGAAGAGAAAAATTATCGGTGCGGAATTTATTCGTGTATTTGAAGAAGAAGCCAGAAAACTGGAGGGAATCGAATTCCTGGCACAGGGAACGATCTATCCCGACATTGTAGAAAGCGGAACAAAGACTGCCAAGATGGTCAAATCCCATCATAATGTAGGCGGCCTTCCGGAAGATTTACAGTTCCAGCTGGTAGAGCCTCTGCGTCAGCTGTTCAAGGACGAGGTCCGTGCCTGCGGCGTAGAACTGGGACTTCCGGCAGAGATGGTATACCGTCAGCCGTTCCCGGGCCCGGGTCTGGGCGTGCGCTGTCTCGGCGCCATCACCAGAGAACGCCTGGAAGCAGTCCGTGAGTCCGACGCCATCCTGCGTGAAGAATTTGCCAAAGCCGGTCTGGACAAGACTGTATGGCAGTACTTCACCATCGTACCCGATTTCAAATCCGTCGGTGTCCGCGATAACGCCAGATGCTTCGATTATCCGGTCATCCTCCGCGCGGTCAACACCATCGACGCCATGAGTGCCTCTATCGAGCAGATCGATTACTCCGTGCTGTTAAAGATTACAGACCGTATTTTAAAAGAAGTGAAGAATGTAAACCGTGTGTGCTACGATTTGAGTCCGAAGCCTACGGCTACGATTGAGTGGGAATAACCCTCAATCCGGCGCAGGCTCCAAAATTCAGCAGAAACCATGAGAGGAATCAGCATATGCCGATTCCTCTTTTCTTAAAACTAATCTTTTCCCGGTCCCACCGTCATGAGATCCCCGGTCCAATCTCTTTATTCCCCGAACTCCCCGTTGGAATTCCAGGCCCCTTCTCTCCGCTCTCTGAAGAAGCCGTCGTCGAGGCTTCCGTCTCCGGAGCCTTCGTCGGAGCTGCAGTCTGGCTCTCCGTTGGCTTCGGCACAGGTGCCTCAGACGGTGCCGTGCTCTCAGGAGAGGCCGTCGTCGCTGCCGTAGTGGGAGCCGCAGGAGTTGTCGCTGCCGTTGTCTCCGGCGCCGCAGTCGTCGGCTGTATCGGCTTTCCCGCCGGTGTTGAAGTAGTCTTCGACTCCGTTCCCTCCAGATGGTAACAGAGTACCGGAGTACCCGCCGAGATATTCTCAAAAATCTTCTGCGCTACGGAATGTGGCAGATTAACACAGCCGTGGGATCCGCCGTTTTTATACAGCGTACCTCCAAAGCTGGACCGCCATGTCGCATCGTGCAGACCGATTCCGCCGTTAAACGGCATCCAGTAATCCACCGGCGTCTTATAATCTTCGCCCTTTAAAACCGCGTCCTTCTGCTTATACGTCAGCGGATAGACTCCCGCCGGAGTAGCCCAGCCTTTGGCTTCATTGCCCGACACAAAATCAGATTCCACCACAAGACTGCCGTCTTTATAATAGAACAGGTGCTGCGCCGTCAAGTTAATCTCCACATAGGTGCTGCCATAGTCATTCGCACCATGGCTGACCGCCTTCTGCTTATAGACCGGTTCTCTCGTCTGGCTCTCGCCGGAACGGATAATAGCCGCCAGTTCATCTGCCTCTGCGGCCTGGTCGATCCTCCAGCCATAGCTGCCTCCCGTAATCCTGACCGTCTTTCCGTACGAAGTATTCAGGGTTTTCGCCTTATTATAAGTGTCATATTTAGAAGCCAGACTCTTCACATACTCCGTAACTGCACTGCTGCTGACATAGGCATTCCCATCGTCACCAATGCCGACCCAATCCTTAATCGTATCACCGCTCAGCACTTCCCGGCTGTCTCCAAAAGTATAAGTCACCCTGACATTCACAAATCTGTTCAGCGCCTGCACACGGGCAAGAAGTTCCGCATCATCACTGGCGATTCCCGGCTTCACATATGCATCCAGCTCCTCCAGAGACAGCTCTCTCTGTAGCCCGCTAACCGCTTCTTGAGCACCGGCCGCCACCTTCTCCTTATCCAGTTCATTCCCCTCCACAGCCGGAATCACACTGTATCCCTGTCCGGACACATACTCCGACATGGCCGCATCCTGTGGTTTCACCACCTGTGCCTCATCAAAACACTTAAGCGCACCGATCACTTCCCCAAGCTTCTCCTCATTAAACTGGATCATCGTATCGATCTCAAAAGACTGAGGCGTCTTTCTGTGACGGAACCAGTCATTAGGCTCCTGTTCCTCCAGAAGCTTCTCGAGGCTGCCGTCAAAGACAGATTCCAGGCCAATATCATCGCCCGATATCACTTCCTCCGCTCCGCCTCTCTCCTTTATGGTCAGCGTATATCCATCGATGCCAGAAGCAATCAGCTGCTTCACTTCATCCACAGTCTTCTTCGACGCATCAACCCCATTAATTGTCGTATTCGGAAAAAACACAGTGCGATACTGCTTCCCCGTCTGTATGTACATCACTGTAACCGCCGCGGCCCCCGCCACTGCGATCCCACCTAAAACAGCGGCCCAACCCTTTATGCCCAGCGACTTCTTCTTTCTGCTGCGTGGTTTCTCTCTCTCCATCCAATTCCTACCTCTTCACTAGTAATTAATCAATACGTTTATTATAACGCACTGCCATGATTGATGTCCAACCCTTTTCTGATAAGATTTTATGACATTTTTATTACGATCAAAATTTATATCTCAGTCCCCCCTCCCCAATCCCACTCCCCCGTTTTTCGTTCTTTCTAAATTCAAAGCTTCGCGCTCAGAAAGTTTCTTCCCCGCCTCGGGGTGCGTCCCGGAGCAGGGGGAGTGGATATCCC
>OCAO01000160.1_pt1 | contig 46526 bp, 52 predicted proteins | sample 1477151 | NCBI WGS metagenome assembly OCAO01 (sample SAMEA2580298, study PRJEB22360) | human gut metagenome | biome: human gut; feature: human-associated habitat; material: faeces | place: Denmark | collected 2008/2010 | reverse complement strand
CCTCTAATAAATATAGATTCTAGTATATACATTCCTGTAATAATAAATAGAATGACATGTATTATCTTAATCCAATTACTTTTATTAAAAAAAATTTTATTAATCATTTATATTTTCTCTCCTTCCATTACTTTTTTAATATAATAGTTGTTTAAAACTGTTCATAACTTAATTCTATTTATTTTTTTATTTGATGCAACTATGATTAAATTAATTATAAAAATGATAAAACTAGTCGTTGAAATAAACCAAAGCCACTTATCCCAATAAGACCAGTTAAGAGCATTGTTATCAGCTAAAACTCCATAAACATTATTCCACACAACATGGTGTTATTTATTTTTTAAGTAGTAATAAGCTCATATCTAGACTGAAATTTATACATTTTGGTCTATCTTCAAACTAAACACAATAAAAATTAAAGCTAATCGAAAAACTTCCCCTTATAAAAATTCTCATTTCCAAGTTTCTTGGCCGTCATCCTAAACATAACGCAGCCATCTGGACATACAACATCTTTGCTACATTTGCTATTTCCACCAATATTCTCTAAATCTCCACCACTTCTGACAGCCTCCATGATTGGGAACATAATCATCATTACTTTGGAGCAAATACCCTGTCCATCCGTATTTACAGGACAGCCATAGGTGCAGGTATACTTATCTCCAACTTCCTCGCCGTTTCGGCAATACCGCTCTGTGTGGTCACTCCGAAGAAACCCTATCACCTCAATTTCCCATTCGTACTCCTCATCATACCATTTTTTCATGATTAACCTCCAAATTCTAATTTATCTGTTTATTATGAGCTAATTATATCATACTTTCCAATATCGAATTATTCAGTTTTCAAAGATCAATTTTATTAATTACTACTTACTTTCTGACTATTACACATTATTGAAATTATAAAAAAGTAGCTAAATTAAACTCACCTACGTGGCCCAATTTTTATGTCTTATGGCAATGCTACAAGCTTTTATAATTTAAGTTTACTAATAATATTTATATAAAAATATGAGTAAATTCTGTAATCTTCATTTTAAGATCATATATATTATGTGATCAAAAATGAAAGGGGGAATTTAATATGGCAGTAAATAAAGCTGTAGAATCAACTTCTATAAGCATAGAAGTACAAAACGGACAAGATAAAGCCGGCGACCCAACATTTGCTAAAAAGACTTTTTCAAATGTTAAAGAAGATTCAGATCTTCAAGCTGTATATGATGTTGCTGATGCAATCAAAAACATCATGGATGGTGAAACACGTGACACTTTAATAAATGTTACTTCAAGCTTAACTCAGGCTTAATAGCATCATTTATTAAAAATCTACGAAAGGAGGATATTTTCTATGGAATACATCTTATCAATGACTTTCAATACTGAAGGTGGTAAGACTACAAATATGAGCATCACTGGTGTTAAAAATGACATCAAAGAAGCTCAAGTTTTAGCCCTTATGAACCTTATAATTGAAAAAAACATCTTCTTAGTTGACTCTGGAAGCTTAATAAGCAAAAATTCTGCTAAGCTTACTCAAAGAGTTGTTACTAAGTATGAAGTTGCTTAAGTTTAAACATTAAAAAAGCTGTCATTTTTATGGCAGCTTTTTTAAATCCATATATTTACTTATGTATTTTTATATTTTATAATATGACTAATGCGGTATAGGAGGGAATTTCATATGTTTTCAATTCGTTTAAAGAATTATAGAATTAAGAATAGTCTAAAAAGTAAAGAAATGGCCATAAAATTGGATATAAGCGAGAGCTACTATTCCTTACTTGAAAAAGGAATTCGCACTCCATCTAAAACTATACTAAAAAATATTACTCAGTTAACCGAACTACCAGAGGAATATTGGCTTTATGGAATTAATTCCAATGAATCTAAAAACAGATCTTCTTTTCAGTCTTTAAATAAAGCTGTCACTCTTATTAAAGATCTTAATCTACCAATTAGTTCCTGTGATCTTTTTAATGAAGAAAATGAACCTATAGATACACTTGCTCAGCTTTTAATAAATGCTCTTCGAAGTGATATAGATTATATTCTTAGTTCAAAGAAAACTAATTCTGACACTTAAAATTCCTATTGGTGTTAGTATAGAAGTGTAGACACAGACAGATAGTTTTTATAATGATATAATATAAAGAAATCACCAAAGTAGAAATGGCTAAATTATTAGGAGTTGGATGTGCTACTCTTTGCAGATGGATAAAATTATATACGGATAACCAAAACATTTAATGTTTATTTTTATAAAGATTATAATATAAATATAAAAAAGTGCCATGCTGGTAACATGACACTTTCCTAGAACGTTTTTGATTTTAGGGCTATTAGATTAAATTAATTGTTGTTTAAAAGAATGCTAATTGATGGGAGTATTCTTTTCTTTTGTTTTAAAAGAAAATTTAAAACCTTTTATGTTAATTTCAAGATTAAATCCACAATTTTTAGAATTATGTTTTAATGCTCGTAATATCAGTATTAACATTATCGGTGATACTGATATTATTAACATTCCAATAATCATCCCTATGGTGGCATCACTACTTAATTAAAGAAATTTTCTAGTTCTTCTGCATCAACATCAATATCATCACTTTCTATTGTCAAATCAAGATTTCCCTCTTCTAATGGAATAGATTTACCACTTAATTTACCACCACTTGAAATTCTTTTTGCTAAATGTAGTAGTCTACATCCTTCTGCTCTCTTTTCCATTAATCATTCCTACTTTCTAATTTTATCTTTAGTTTAATTGGCATATTAAAAAAGCCATCATTACAATCAAGTGCGACTGTATGATGACTTTCTTAAATCCATATTCATTTAATTTCTTTATTACTTTTTCACTTGTTTCTGTTATATTTTATCTATCATATAAATTCAAAAGAATATCATATGATGTTGTATCTTCTTCATTATCTGCAAATGATGATGGTGTTTCTGTATAGTTAAATACTACACATGATTCTTTAAAATTGCCTTTTGATATATAAAAGGCAGGTAATTTTAGTTCATCAAATACTTGTATTATTCTTTTGCTAATCATAAATAACCTACCGTATACAATTATACTTATAATTGTATGAGCCATAATCCCTAACATCGCATTTACCAATATACAAATACTCAGTATCTGAAAATTTTCTTGCTTCATTAACTATTGAAATTTCAACATCTTTTGATACATCTTCAATAACTATTTTTTTAAATAATCAGAAAGCTTATTTACAATAAATATTGTAAATTCTAACTCTTTTTTTATTGCAGCTTCTCAAAAAAACTATATCTACCAATATTTTAAGCCTTGATATCGCAGTATTTTAATCTAGCGCCTTTGTTCATCTGCCATATCAAATCAACTCATAAAGAAATAATAGTCTAGCAATTGTTCTAATTTATAACTTGTCAATCCTTGTTCCCCGCAACCGAATGATGCTATTCTATACATAAGTACTTCATAAGCTCATAAAGATTTGATTAGCTTATGAAGTACTAAAATGTAAAAGGAGCATTTGACTATAATACAATGCTCCTTCCTCTAAAGATCAACATGTTGACCTTTATAACGTTAATTATATTTTAAAATTGTATCTGCTGCGCTACCTTCTCCGTAGTTCACGTATGAGAAAAATAGGCGATAAGTATTTTCCTATTGTGGCTGGTGCTGCCTGTAGATGTGTCATGTTTGGATTTGGTTTGAGAATCTTTATCCACCGTTGTGGCTCCGTTGTTGACGCAAGTGGTAAATACAAAAGCTAAAAGCAACACAAACTACAGTACTAAAATGTTTCGTTTTGATTTCATAATGTATATTACTTTCCTCATCAATCTAAATGTTTTCTCAGATAATCATAGATATACTGGATTGTCTGTTCACCATCAGCTCCATTAAAACCATGTCCATACCCGGAATGATTTTCAAATCAGCAGGAGAATAGACCTGGATAGCTTTTTCGGAATATGAAACATCAACAAGATCGTCTACATCATCATGTAAAATCAGTAGATCTTTATCATACAAGTCTTATTGGGCTGTTGCCCTCTGAAGTTCTAGTTCTTCTAACCAGCCAGTAATTTCGCACGTTCCAGTAATACGTTTTTCGCCGAAAACTGCCAATCCGTCACATGAATCCAAAAATGTAGGCATTGGCTCATCAATATCGCTTCCACCACTTGTACAAAACGGAATAATCAGCTTTCCACTCAAATCGTGGCTTTCAAGAAATGTATTGATTACCGCTGGCGTTGCATGCCACCATACTGGAAAGCCAACAAAAACCACATCATATTCATCCATATTATCTACGGTTTCTGCAAGCTCTGGTCTAGCACTATTTCGTATCTCATTATTTCCCTGCGTATATATATTACTGTATGCTTCTTTTGGTTTTATCTCAAATAAATCAGCATTCAGTTCAGTACTGATTTCTGATGCCATCCTTTCTGTAGTTCCAGAATTCGAAAAATATGCTACTAATATCTTAACATCTTCTTTCTTCAATATTTCACTTCTTACTTCCTTAACCTCTTCTTCCTTTAAGGAATTATCTGAAAGATTTCTGAATTTTGCTGGATATCGATATATGCTATATCCTAAAAATACAATTACTATAAATACAACAAGTACTACTAAAACTATTATAAAGGATTTACCTGCTTTCATATCACTTAGACTCCTTTAAAATTTCAAAAATCTCGTCTCTTTCAAACTTTTTACAACATCCGGCTGTTAGATTACAGGTGTCTGCTACAGAACGCAAGATTCCTTCATCTGTGATGCCCATTTCTGAAAGTGTGGTTGGCAATCCAATTTCTTTTATAAATGCTTCCAGTGCATCCACACCTGCCAGTGCGATTTCTTCTTCGCTCTTATCTGTCTCGTCCACATTCCACACTTCCCTTGCAAGTCGGGCAAACTGCTTTGCTCCTTCTGGTGCCATGTGACGATATAATACTGGATGAATGGCTGCCAGTCCTTGACCGTGATTACAATCTGTGTATGCTGCTAACTGGTGCTCAATCTGGTGTGCCTGGAAATCCGTAACTTTACCAATCTTTAAGATTCCGTTTTCTGCCATAGCCGATGTCCACATGAGTTCGCTTCTTGCATCCATATCTTTCTCATCGACAAGTAACTTGCGGATATTTCGTATAGTACTTCTCATAACTGCCTCGCTGATTTCATCGGATGTATTGAAATCTCTCGGTGAACCAAGATAAGTTTCCATGCAGTGACTTAACGTATCAAAAGCACCAGAAATCACCTGTTTCATTGGCAGTGATAATGTATATGTTGGATCAAGAACTGCAAAACTTGCATAGGTTCCAACTATTGGACCTTTCCACATCTTGTCTTCATAAGTAATGACTGCCCCTGGATTCATCTCAGCTCCTGTTCCAGATGCTGTGACTACTGCCCCCATCGCTATTCCAGTTATTAGAAACTCACCAGACTTATATTCCATATCCCAGATATCTTCCTCTAAAGTTGCCTGCGCAGATACCACTTTACAGCAGTCGATGACAGAGCCACCTCCAACTGCCAGGATAAAGTCCACATTCCTCTCCTTTACAAGTTTTGCACCTTCCTGTACCTTTGCATAGGTAGGATTTGGCATGATACCAGAAAAATCAACTACCTCTTTTCCAGCCTCCGTAAGAAGCTGTAGCAATTCATCATACACTCCATTTTTCTTAACAGAGCCTCCACCATATGCAAGCATAACTATTTTCCCTACTTTTCCAAGTTCCGCTCTTAACGCTCTCTTAGCAGCACCTTCTCCAAAATATACCTTTGTTGGGTATGAAAATGTGAATTCCTTCATTATTAATTCCTCCTATTCTGGTTTTTCCATATGATTAAGTTCTGATGCTCCGACAGCAAATCCTTTTAATTCCATTTCAGTTACTCTACATACATTTTTAATCAGATATTCAATTGTATCTACTGCTTCCTGACTCGGAGCTTCTCCTTGTGCAAAGAAATAAAGTTTTTTACCTCGAAGTGTTTTAGCTTCTGGCAGCATATAAAGTCTGTCAAAGAAAGTTTTTAGCAGTCCACCGACTGAGTACCAATATACCGGACTTCCAATCACCAATGTATCTGCTGTTTTAATTGGACATTCTTATCCTTTCTTATTCTGCCTTTGCAGTAACTTCATCAATAATATTCATCGCATTCAACGTACGTGGATAACCGATGTATGGCATACATTGTTCAACAACCTGATACAGCTTTTCCTTACCATTCCCAGTGCCAATGTTTCCCATTGTATGACCATGCAGCTGATTTTCACAGCCGCCCTGTGCGAGAATACAACAGAAGGTAATCATCTCCCTCTCTTGATTATCAAGTCCGGTTCGGGTGTAATAATCGCCAAAACAGTTATCTGCAAGCCAGCAATTTACATTTTTTCTTAAAACCGGACCGTTGGTCTGTCTTTCAGCCATTCCTATACCAAACAATTCCACCTGCTTAGCCAGACCTGCATCAAATCGACTTTCTGCATTTGTGGTACTTTGCTCTTTCAATGGAAGTTTGATACCGTGCTGTTCCATGATTTCACTTGTAACAACTACATAATCATAGATACGGCCAATTCCCAAATAAGCCGTTGCCTGATAAACAACCTCACGGATAGCTACTGGGTCAATTCCTGCATTTAATGCAGCATGTAGCATATTACGATATTCTCCCATCCCCTGACATCCAAGCAATACAGAAAGGATACATAGCATTCGCTCTTTTTCTGTTAGGCTTCCAGTATTGACTACTTCATTCTGAGAAAAGTTCGCAGTAATTTCTATCCATTCCGGATCACTTACTGCCAAAGTACATTCTGCTCCTTTAAACAGTTCTTCCATTCTTTTCTTTGCTGCTTCATTCATATTAATTAAAGCCTCCATTTTACTTCTTCTGGTTATTAGCTTCTATAATTTCACTCAGTTCAATATGCTCGTTTCGGTATCTTGCATCAGGATTTTTTTCTGGTATGGCAAGTCCGATTGCCTTCTGCGGACAGGCATGTGCACAAGCTAGACATGTCTGACAGTTACCTGGTATATGAAAGGCTTTTCCATTCTCTATTTTAATTGAGCTAGATGGGCAAACTTTTTCACAAATACCGCATCCTATACATTTTTCTCCTACCTTTAAAAGATGCTGCCATGCATCTGCAGGCATCTTGCTCATATTTCCAAGAAATTGCTTATGTGCTTGTCTATCAGTATCTGTTACTAAAGAAATCATTTTCTTTTTATTTTTAATATCTTCCACGATTTCAGCAATATGTTCATCTACCTTCTTATCAAGCAAAATCTGCTCATTCATATCAAAACTTGGAAGCCAGTTATCTACCATAATAATAATATTGATATAGCTTGCTATTATCCCACATTCTTTACAAAGATTATCAGCCAGTTTTGCTGCGCCACCATGACGATTCCCATAGGTCAGAATCATATAGAAATATTCTGTATCAAATGTGCTTTTTTTCAAAAACTCCTTTACCATAGCTGGAACTTCATGTCCATAGACAGGAGATACAATACCTATGCTCTCATCTCTAAAGCTTAATTTCTCCCTATTTATAATCTGTGGGATGCTAATTGGTTTATCATAGATATTTTTTGCTACATAAAGGCTATTACCTGTACCTGTAAAATAAAATAACATTTGAGACCTCCTTGCATAATTTTTTCTTTTTGATATGATTAGATTGTATCAATCGGTTGTAACAACCGGTCAAGTGTTTTTTAAAAAATTTTTGAAATCTTAATTTCAAAGCCAAAAGGAGAATGAAATATGTATACGATGAAACAAGTTTGCGAAGCTACCGGATTGACCTATGAAACATTAAAGTTCTATTGTAATGAAGGTCTCGTGCCAAACGTAAAACGTGATAAAAATAATCGTCGCATTTTTGATGAGAGAGATTTAGCATGGATCAAAAATCTGAGCTGTTTAAAAAAGTGTTCTATGAGCATTGCAGATATGAAAGAATATCTTTCACTTTGTCTTGAAGGGAAATCATCCATTCCATCTCGTCAGGAAATGTTGAAAATAAAAAAAGAATCATTACTCTCCCAAATTGAAGAGATAACTGCTTCTGTTAATTATATTGACTGGAAACAAAACTTTTACAAGGATGTACTTAGTGGAAAAACAGAATACATCAGCAATCTGATATAATATTTGTGTCTCATATCTTTAACGTGCTACTGATATAAAACACAGATTGACATTTCATCACAATTTCAGATACCGGACTCTGTCCTGGAAGTGATGGAATAAGGGCTATTCTTTCATAGTAACGTAGATTCTCTATTGATATGCCTGTTTTTTCTGATACTTCTTTAAGTATTATTTGCAATACCTCCTAAATTAAATAATACTATTGTTGATGTATATTTTACAGATCTATATAGTTCATGGCAAAGAGGAACCAACAAAAATACTACTGGGCTAATTAAAGAATTCTTTCCTAAGAAATTTTATTTTCTACTATAACACAAGAAGATGTTGATATTGTTGAAAATATTCTAAATAATAGACAAAGAAAATGTCTAGTTTTAAGGCGCCATTAGAATCTTTTAAAGAAAGCAAGCTAAGTGTTGCACTTAGCTTGACAATTCGTCATATTAACATCTACGCTTCTTTTATAATTTATAATAAAGCCATGAGTAAATCTATCTTTACAAATTACTCCAGTATAAACGACTTGAAGTCTAAATATCCTTCCCCTTTGAACTGAAAAATCAAAGCCGTAACACCATTATGTACTTTAAGCTCAGCATCAAACAATTTATATGAATTACTTGCTTCAATGGGAATATATGCCAATATATTTCCTCCAATCTCTGATAAAACCATCATTTCTCCCTTTGCATTTCCTCGAATCTGCACCGAAATTTTAGTAATATCCTGCAAATTGAAGTATTTAAATCCCGCAACTGATCCATCCTGCATGTTAGCAATATATTGATCACTGTTTTCTTCACGGTCAGTACCGCTTTGCGTAAAAAATGGGTGATTCTCGTATTTTTCTTTATTATTACTATTATAAAAACATGCTCCTTGTTTCGAGAATAAATTACATGCAATATACGCATCATATTTTCCTTTTCCTATAAGCGGACCATTATTTAATCCACAGCTTGTCATCTCAACTTGCTTAATATATCCATTTTTATCTATAACAATTTTATCAGCACAAGCTTGACGTGAAAATGAATGCCTATTGGTTTGCCTATGGTAGAAAATATACCACTGACCACTAATTTCTACTATGCTCCCATGGTTGTTGCCTGTATAGTTTAATCCTTCAGCTTCAGACCTATCATTATAGTAGATATCTCCGTTACTAATAATAGTTCCACCATAAACAAAACCATCATCAGGACGATCACTTGTTGCATAACACAATTCATGGCTATTGATAGAGGAGTAAATAAAGTAATAAGTATTGCCTACTTTTCGCATTGAGCTAGCTTCAAAAAACTCATGTCCAGTGAAGCTTGTATCATCTGCATGACCTGCCTTAGGAATAATCAACTTCGGACCTGCCTTAACTGTCAACATATCCTTTTCCAATTCAATGCAGTAAGCACCTTCATACTTACGACCTTTAATCATTTTATCCCAGAACTCGTTGCCTCTTGGAGCAAATCCAGTGTAAAGATAGATTCTTCCATCGTCATCCATAAATACACCTGGATCAAATTGGAATATGTCTTCGCTGCTTTCTCCAACTATTTTTCCATCTTGATACCTAACTGAACCATAGTATTCGAATGAGCCTACTGGCGTATCACAAACTGCCACAGACATTATTCCAATCGTATCAAGTGCATAGTAAAGGTAATAGCGACCATCTGGCCCTTGTTGGATGTCTGGGGCATACAAACACTTGGTACCATCAATGTTAAATGGATCTTGATTTTTACGATATATAATTCCTTCATAACGCCAGTCGTACAATCTTTCTACTGGAGCAGACCAGCAAACATAGTCATTTTCGCAAAATTTCTCTCCATTAAACTTATCATGAGAACCATAAATATATACTCTATCTCCAAAAACATAGGGTTCACCATCTGGCAAATACTCGTAGCTTGGAAGGAAAGGATTAAATACTTGATTATTCATAATAGCCTCCTTATATAATCTAGGATTTTGTTAAGTTAATATTGTTATACAATTACTCCTGTCTGAGTTATATTATAATTTAAGAAAGAAAAATATATTTCCTGAAAGGAGTGATTGATATGTGTGAATCGCTCCAAAATTTCTAAAACCACTTTATCTATATCATTTGCATACTTAAATACTACTTGTCCATCCACTTGACTTATTAGCATACCCTTGATTTCTGCAACTTTTTCCGTTAATGCGCTTATAGCATTTTTAAATCCCCACAAATCACTTAACTAATAACTATTGGAAAAACCTCTGTATCTATCCTTGTTAAAAATTTAAATTAACAGTTTATAACAAGTCTATATCTTTCATAATAATTTTTCTTATCTTTAATGTAAATTACCACTATATTTCCACATAGAACTACTCAGATATATTTTTTTCACTTATTAACTCTTTCTTATCAAGTATCATAAAAAACGGTAAATAGATAAGAGTTCCTACTATAAAACATGTTAAAAGAATTATGAAGAATGGTAATCCTCCAATTAATAAACCCTGAACTATTGTCGCGTTGTCCATGGAAGACCTAATTGTACTGCAGAATTCATTGTAGTAATGAAGCCAGCTTTTACAAATAACCAAGCAATCACTCCACTTACAGCAGGGTTAGCAACCATAGGAACAAACATTAATGGATTCATCATAATAGGCATTCCGAATATTAAAGGTTCATTTATATTAAAAATATTAGGTACCAAACCTACTTTTGCCATCATTTTATATCTTTCAGACTTAGCAAATATGAACATTACAACAGCTAAGCCTAAAGTTCCTCCAGTTCCTCCTATACCTAAAGATGTATATACAACAATAGCATCTAAATATGGAAGTGGTTGACCATTCTGAAAAGCTGTAACATTTGCTGTAATCATTGCAATTAATATTGGATAAATAAGATTTGTAATTGGACTTGGATGAATACCAAAGAACCATAGAAAATTTACAATAGTAAATATAAAAATCAATGCTGGAATTGATGTTCCAATAGCCATTATTGGTTTTGCAACAACAACCGTAATAAAATTAAATATACTACCAAAGCTAGTGATTGCAAATCCATACCTAATAGCAAAAGCTACAACTGCTATAATAATTCCTATAATTACAGGTGTAAGAGATTTTGAAACCATGGATGGTACACTCTCAGGCATTTTAATTACAATACCTTTTTTTACACAAGTACAATAAATTTTTGCAATTAATAATGATAATATCATGGCAACAAATATGCCGGCCCCACCTAAATAATCTAATGGTAAAGCTGAAATAATCTTGTCCTGTTCCTTTACGCTTTGAGGAATAACAATAAAGAAAGTAGCTAAAGAAAAAATACCGGCTGGTAATGGATCTATTCCTTCATTTTCAGCAAAACGATATGCAATTAAAAATGCTACATAAACAGCTAGTAAACTTAGTGTTCCAGTTGAAACTGCATTTAATTGTTCACTTAAACCTATAGATTTAATAAAATCTATATATGGCTCATAAGGAAAGCTACCTAATAAGGAAAATATAGCAGCCCCTACAGTTATCGGTAACGAACTCATCATACCACCAGAAATAGCTTTAAGATATTTATTTTTTCCAAGTGCCCCCATTACAGGGATTATTACATCATTCATTTTTGTTTGAACATTTTTAATGAAACTCATTTATATCCTCTCCTTAAAATCTATGAAAATTAGACCTTATTATTTTCCCGAAAGTTTTAAAGCTTCCTCTAGAACTTTGGCTCCATTCATCATTCCATAATTCACAATATCTATTACCTCTACTGGAATTCATTTTGCTGAACAAAGTTTTTTAGCTGCTCCCATTTCAAATCTTATTTGTGGACCTAATAATGCAACATCTATCCCTTCATCTAATCTCTTTGATAATGTTGACTCATGGTATGCTTGAATATGGCAATCGATACCTTTTTTTCAGCGGCCTCCTGCATTTTTTTAACTAGTAAGCTCGTTGATATTCCTGCAGCACAAAATAGTGCAATTTTTTTCATAGCATATTCCTCCTCTTATTATAAAAATCTTTAATTATATAAATGTCAGATATTTTTACCTACAATTTTTTATTTGCTAAACTCTTCAATTAAAGTACTGCCATTTGTTTTTATTACATCTTGATAATAATAGTAACTATCTTTTTTATAGCGTTTCATTGACTTTTCATCAAAATCATCTCTATCTACATAAACTAATCCATATCTTTTTTCCATTCCATCACTTGAACTTAATATATCAATAAATGACCACGGATTAAAGGCAATAACGTTTACTCCATCCTCAATAGCTAAATACATTTGATAAATGTGTTCTTTTAAATACTTAATTCTTAATTCATCATGAACTTTCCCATCTTCTAATTGTTCTTTTTGTGACCATCCACATTCTGTAATCATAACAGGTACATTGGGATAGCGATCATTTAATCTTTGTAGTGCATAACGTAAACCTACTGGATCTAGATTCCATCCCCAATCAGTATAAAGTAAATCTTTATCTTTAATCATTTCAATTTGATCATAAATCCAAGATCTTTCCTCATAATGCTCTTTCTTTTTAACTATTGTTGTACAATACCAATTGACCCCTAAAAAGTCAGCAGTTCCTTCTTTTAATGTTTTAATATCTTCTTCGCTCTGCTCAATAAAAATACCCGCATTTTCGAGCATTACCTTATAATATTTTGGAATTTCCCCTCTAACCGCAATATCCATCAATGTAAATGAATGAACATCATCTAGTTGTTTAGCTGCAAACAAGTCACTTGACTTCATAGTTGCAGGGAGCGCTGTAAGATAAGAAATTGCTGGACCTATTTTTGAGTTAGGTAATTTATCATGACAAAGTTTAAACACCTTAGCTTGTGCAATAGACATATGATAATTCGCTATTTGAGCTTTCTTTAAAACCTCTTGTTTAGAATTATTCTCTATATCTATTCCAATCATATCTGGCATCGAAACAATCACACTTTGCTCATTAATAGTTAGCCAATATTTTACCTTATCACCATACTCCGTAAATAAAAAGTCTGCATAGTATACAAAATCATCGATTGATTTTCTTGAAACCCATCCACCATACTGATTAACAAGCCCCATTGGCAAATCAAAATGAAACATAGTTACAATAGGTTCAATATCGTTTTCTTTAAGCAGATCCAAAAGTGAATGATAGAATTCAATCCCTTTTTGATTAGGCTCTTTATCATTTCCATTTGGAAATATTCTTGCCCAACTAATTGAAAATCTATAGGACTTCATTCCTAGTTCCTTCATAAGAAGTACATCTTCTTCTAAATTATGATAATGATCGACTGATACTGTTGTATCCATTTGAAGATCCTTTTTTTTAGCTGAACGAACATCTGCTACCGTTAATCCTTTACCATCTTCAAAGGCAGCACCTTCTACTTGAAATGCACTAGTTGATACTCCCCATAAAAAACCCTGCGGAAATTCTTTTTTTTCTATCATAAATATTTATCAATCCTTTCTTGTTAGAAAATCGTTTACGTTTAGTACATTTTTAGTTTATCAGATGTTGCTTATAAATTGTTTTCATTATAGGACGAGTAACTTTCAGAATAAAGTGCCTATTTTCGCAATTACGAAAATAGGCACTTTATTTTGAAAATAATTTAGTTTTTTAAATTCATATACATAAAACGACGTAGGATATATTCTGAAAAAATACGTAGTGGATAATTTCCTATTCTTGAATATCTCTTTGATAGCAGATAAATTATTTCTTCGAAATTAAATTCCTTCATAGATGAATAATTTTGAGTGATAAGAATCATAGGTATTTTTTTTAAAACAAGTTGATCATATATATCATTATAATAATCAAAATAATTTCCATAACTCGAAATTATCACCACCAAACAAGATTCATCATAATTATTAACAATTTCAATCTGTTTCTCAAAATTTTCTGCAACTTCAATTACTTTTTTCCGTGCTAAAAAACCTGTTTGTAATTCTTTTGCAATATTTATAGAATCATCATATCCAAAAAAAGCAATCTTTTTAGTTTCATATAATCTCACTAAAAAACGGTCAATTTGTTTTATATCTAAAGTAGAAGAAATATCTGAAATAGAGTTAGAAACTTCTTGTGCATAACTCTCTATAAACAATTTAGGATTATCTTTAAGGTTGTTAATATCACTTTCTCTAAGCTTGAATTTTGATTTTAAATTTGGATTATTTCGTTCTTTAATTTCTTTACGGAATGAGGCATACTTATCGTAACCAAAATGATGAATAAACCGAGTAATTGTAGCCGGTGATGTGAACGTTTTTTCTGCAAGCTCGTTTATAGAGAGTTCTTCCATTTTATCTAGGTTATGTAATATATAATCAATAATTCTATAGTAAGTTTGGTTATTATCTTGATTATTATAGTAAGAAAGTAATTTTAAAAATAAATCCATAATAATTTTCTCCTTTCATTTATTATATATTTACTAGGCGTTTGCGAAATCGCACAACCCGCATAAATGCAGCATATTTTTTGTTAGAAAATAAGTTAAAAAATTCAAATTAGTCTTGACTTTATTTCGTGCGCCATTTTTTTAGCTAATCAAACATCTCGATTGTATAAAAGCAACTTTATAAATCAATTAGCAATATTTTTGCAAGCTCTAATCAATCTTTATTCAGTTTTACCAGTGAGTTTTGCAATTGCCTAATTATATATTTACATTATATAATAAATGAATAGGTAGTGCCGCAAAATGATTAAATTTTAATCAGGAGCGATGCAACCTTTCGGCTTAAAGATATAAATCTCCAAATAATTGAAATATCACATCAATTATTTGGAGATTTCTGAATTTTAAGCACCCTCAAATAAGCCTGCTTATTTTATTCCATAATTAGTCAATAAATTTTAATTCATGCAGATGATTTTTAGTTCTTTCATTTTGTATTTTGCAATGCAATTTGTTAATATTGTACCAAATCAAAGCAAAATAAATTCAGTTTTAACACTATTTTTCCCTCGTGTTAAAAATCTATTGAATTCGTAGTCACTTTTTAAAACCCCAAATCCTCCTTCGACCTGAATAAATCTGTTCATTCTTAATTTAGTTCCAAATTCAGTTATGATATTTCTATAAGATATTACATGTTTTAGGAGTGTAGATAGATTTGCGTAAAACAAATCTATCTACATTCCCATATCTTATTAAAAATATAATGATCACTTATCAACAAGCTAAAAATTTCGTCGGCAAATGGGCGGCAGGCGATAAATTATCGCCTTATAAAATCCTTTATAAATGGCTATTTATTTTAATGAACACATTCTTCAGACAAGCTTCAAAATGCGGACTTGAACCCTAAGTTCAGATGTCGACAAGCTCCACTTCACTAAGCGTTCAATGCCAGCTTCACAACTGTCTCAGCATGAGGTATTTGTAGATATAATATCTTCTGATATATTACACTAAATTAATTTATATCATTGTAACCCTCTAAAATGCGAGCTTTAAGAGAAATACAATCTTCTCTTAAAATTATATGTATTACTTTATAATTTCATAAAACTTGTGCATGGGTGGCAAAAGGGTGGCAGATTTATATTTGCCACCCTTTTAATTTATACTTCTTATATATTTCTAAACTCATTATAATTTCTGCATGAGGAGTATTCGTACAGTATACCCTCCAAATATATTACATTAAATCATTATACATCATCTCAACCCTTGAAAATAGGGGATTTGAATGATATGTGATAATACTACATATTAAAGTATATTTGTATTATATTTTAATCTAACTTCTGCATTGTCGGCAAATTGTCAGCAAATTTGTGTCTGCCTACATAATAATTTACTCAATAAAATTATTATTAAATACCTCTATTAATATTCTCAATGAATTTAAAATATCATCCTTATCATCAATGTTTATTTTTTCATAAACTTTCTCAAACTTATCATTCATTTTATTTTCAACTGAATTGAATAGTCGCTTCCCCTCATCTGTAAGTTTAACTATGAATATACGTTTATCTTTATCTGATTTCATCTTAATAGCATAATTCTTTGCAATTAAATTATCTACAGTTCTGCTCATTGTGCTTATATCTAAATTTAACAATTGTGATAAAGATTTTATTGATATACTATTAGCTCGTCCTATTTCTACCAAAGCATGACATTGTGCTAAAGATACATTATAATAGCATCCTCCACCTTCTTTATTAAGTAATCCTAGCTTTCTTTCTAAATTCCGTATTAATTCTCTAAATTCATTACTTCTATTCATAATAATGTTACCCTATAGTTAGCCAATACCAACTGTTTTACTTCTAAATTCCATTTATTTATTTATTTATTTATTTATTTATTTATAATTGAAATGATTTATTTTCAATTACAAAACTACTTTAACCAGTCTTATCATTTTGTTATGCCTCTTCATTAATTTCACTATATTTATTTTACAATGTCTACATACTTTCTTCTTACTTTAATTTCATATAGTAAATAAGAAAAAATACCTTTAAGAATACTTGAAAGTGAAATACTTAACCATATTCCATTTATACCAAAATGTTTAATTAATAATAATGCAAATGGAATTCTAAGTGCTGTAAATATAATGCTTATACTTGCCGAAATATTAGGTTTCCCTATTCCAGTAAATAAACCATTTGATATCATTTCTACTGCACTAAATATTTGTGAAAAAGCTACTACTTTTAAATATGATGCTGCAATTACAATGGTTGCTTCATCTCTTATAAATAAGTTAATCAATGGCCTGTTAAACAGTAAAAATACACATGCCATAACCATTGAGTAAATTATTCCTATGATTAATGTACTTTTATATTCTTCTTTTATTCTCTTAAACTTACTGGCTCCAAAATTCTGTCCGGTAAAGCTTGCAACTGCTCCATTAAGTCCTCCAATTATCATATAGGCAATAGATTCTATCTGAACACCTACTTTTTGTGCTGCTATTGCATCTGATCCAAAAACTGCAATTATTTTTGCTAATAGAATATTTATAATTGTAAATAGAATTCTTTGAAACGCCATTGGAAATCCCAATTTCACAATTTCTTTTATCTTTCTATAATCTATCGATCTTTTAAAATCATATGTAAGTATTCCATTAGAATTTATTTTAAATAAAATGAACATTATTATATTGGCAATCAGAGTAGCAAGTCCAGCTCCTATAACTCCAAGTTTAAAAAAATAGATGAATATAGGGTCAATTATTATATTTATAACTACTCCAACTGCATTAATCTTAAATGCCAGCTTATTATTCCCAAAACTCCCTAATATCCTTGTATACATCATATTAAAGAATGCAAAGAATAAAATAGGTGCATTTAATGCCAAATAGTGATATGCATTTCTTTCAACTTCATAATTATTAAGATTTAAAAATCCTATGAAGCCTTTTCCTAACAATATCAATATAATTCCAAAAATAATTCCAATAATCGCATTAATGAGTATCCCAGAATTTATATATTCTTTTACTTCTGTATCATCTTTTCTGCCAATTGCATGTGCTACAGTTATTCCAGTTCCAATAACAACTAAAGCATTTATAGAGTATCCTATATTTATATATAAACTTGATGATCCAATGCTTGCAACTGCACCACTACCAAGTCCACCTACCCACATCATATCAATTAAATTATAAGTAAATTGCAAAAAAGAGCTTCCCATTATTTGTAATGCTAATGCGGTTATAACTGAGATAACTCTTCCTTTTGTCAAATCTATTTCTTTCATTTTTTCTCTATTCATTCAGCAAATATTTATCTGGAGCTTATATAATTGAATTTTTTTACAAAGCACTCAAATAACATAAATATCATTTTCTATAGTTAGCGTTTATCTGATAACTTTAAATATTGATCTTTATTTATTTCACAAAAAAAATTAAGCACAAATTCTGTATAAGAGCTTGTTTCTTCCTCTTTTATTTTAATAAAACAATCAATTGGATCAATATCTATTACTTTGCTAAAATAAACTCTCTCCCCACTAAATCTAACTTGTGCACTATAAGTTATAATATGATACTTCATAATTTACACTCCTTTTAATTATTAAAGAACTACAAATCTGTAAAATGTTTTTCTTTAGTACATCAATTTTTATCTATCATAGTAAGTTTGATATTTTTAATTACTAATTATTCTTAAACCACCCTATAGTATTATTGGCTATTTTAACAAGTGCTAACATTACTGGCACTTCTACTAGAACACCTACAACAGTAGCTGTTGCAGCTCCACTTTGTAATCCAAACAATGATATTGCTACTGCAACAGATAATTCAAAAAAGTTACTTGCTCCAATCATTCCAGCTGGTGCTGCTATATTATGAGGTAATTTTAATAACTTAGCACCAAAATAAGCAATTGCAAATATAAAGAAGGTTTGAATTGTAAGTGGTACTGCTATTAATAAAATATGAATTGGATTCTTCAATATAATATCTCCTTGAAAAGAGAATAGTATTATTAATGTTAATAGCAATCCCACTATTGTTACATTGTCAAACTTTTTTAAGAAAACATTATTAAAATAATTCTCTCCTTTATTCTTAATTATTACTGTTCTTGTTACACATCCAAGTACTAACGGAATTACAACAAACAATATTGTTGCTAATACTAGTGTACCAATAGGTACTTTGACATCTCCAATTCCAAGTAAAAATGCTACTATTGGTGCAAATGCAATTAAAATAATTAAATCATTAACAGCCACTTGAACTAGTGTATATGCTGGATCTCCTTTAGTTAAATGGCTCCATACAAATACCATTGCAGTACATGGTGCTGCTCCAAGTAATACAGCTCCTGCTAAATATTCCTTTGCGAGTTCTGCAGGGATAAGACTTTTAAATACTACATATAAAAAGAACCATGCAATTGCATACATAGTAAAAGGTTTAATAAGCCAGTTTGTTACACATGTTAATATAAGTCCCTTCGGCTTTTTACTTGCATTTATTATACTTGTAAAATCAATCTTAAGCATCATTGGATATATCATAAGCCATATTAATATTGCAGTTGGAATTGATACATTATAATATTCAAATTTACTTAGAGTCCCAGGAATTATTGGCAAAAACTTTCCTATAGCAATTCCTATAATAATACATGCCGCCACCCAAACTGTTAAGTACTTTTCAAAAATACCTAGTCCACTATTATTTTTGTTTGACATAAAAATCACTCCTTTTTTTAAATTCATGGTCATAGCTTTCTATAACCATGAATTTGATTATGAATTAGAATAACAATTCTTTAGATTTCATTATTCTGTATTCTTACAACTAAATCTTTGATCTTTTCTTCTATTAATTTAGCTGTCTTTATAAATTCTTCATCACTTTTCCCAGTTGGATCATCTAGGCCCCAATCTTCTGTATGCTGTGCCGGCAAAAATGGGCATACTACATTACATCCCATTTTCACTACTATATCAACCTTTGGTATATCACTTAATAACTTAGATTTTTGTGTTTTGTTCATGTCTATACCATATAAATCTTTTATTATTCTAACTGCATCTTGATTTATTTGTGGTTTTGTTTCAGTTCCAGCTGAATAACTTTCAAAAACATTTTCTCCATAAAGTTTTCCTAATGCTTCTGCCATTTGTGACCTACATGAGTTATGAACACAAATAAATGCTACCTTTTTCTTCATGTTTCTTCTTCCTTCCATCATTTATAATCTATACTTAAATAATTTTCATTAAAAATTATCTTAATAAATCAATAAGATTTTTATCTTTTACTTCTTCTGCTTTCCATTCAACAACTGCAAAATTTCCTTCTGAAATTTCATTAACTTTATTTATCCATTGAATTTCATTGCTAGCTTTTGCTTTTAAGACATTATTTTTAGTATTTGTTGCATAAAGACTTGAATTTATTATCCACCACTTACTATAAATATTAGCTCTATCTAAATCAGTTTTAAGCCTCATTGCTTCATATACTGGTGTTGTTTCTGCTAATGTAACTACTATTACTTCTGTATCATTCTCATTTTTCAAAGTAGGTAATAATTTTATTACAGATTGTGGTATTTCTCCTTCTGACCTTGAAATTTCTTTATTATAACTTTCTGTTGATTCTAAAAGTAATAATGTATGTCCTGTTGGTGCTGTATCTATTACTACAACTTCATTTTCAGATTTATTAACTATTTCTGCAAAAGCTCTAAATACTGCAATTTCTTGAGTACATGGAGATCTTAAATCTTCTTCTATATAAGCAATATCTTCTTCACTAGCATTGCTTTCTCTTACTTTACTCAATACTTCTTCCTGATATTTTTTAAGTTCTTCCTTTTCATCAATATTGCTTAATGAAATTCCATAGCTTTCATCCAATACAAACTTTAAATGACCTGCTGGATCAGTAGTTGTTAAATGAACTTTTTTGCCTTTTTTAGATAGACCTAATGCTATTGTAGCTGCTATAGTTGTCTTACCAACTCCACCTTTTCCCATTGTAAATATGACTTTTTTATTATTGTTATATAAATCCTCAATAACATTTTTTAATTTAGGTATTGAAGTCATATTTAGAGTATCACTACTGACTTTAATATGATCTTCTTTTAGCAATGATCTTACATTTTCAAGTCCTGTTATATTGTAAGGTCTTAATGGAATTTGAAAAGTTTCAATATTCTTAAGTTTAGCTGGCATATCTTTTAAAGCTTTTTGCTGTTTTTCATAAATAGCAGTTGATAAATAATCATCATGATTTTGTAGCACACCATTTACAATCAATACTTGGTTATTAACTCCTATTTCTCGAAGTTCATGTGAAGCTCTTTCTGCTTCTTTTAATGGTGTATTTTCAGGGCGAGATACAAGTACAAGTGTTGTTTTATTTTTATCTGCTAAAGTCTCTACTGCATTTTTATAAATTTCTTTCTTATCTTCAAGACCAGAAAGCTCTCCTAAACATGATGCACCATGAGTGCTTTCGTTAATAAAATTGTTCCAAGCAGAAGGTAATTGTAACATTCTTAAAGTATGACCTGTTGGTGCTGTATCAAATATGATATAGTCAAACTCTTTAGACGCTTTTTCATCTGTTATCATTGATGAAAATTCATTAAATGCTGCAATTTCCACAGTACATGAACCTGATAATTGTTCCTCCATATTATCTATCACAGCTTGTGGTAGCTTTCCTCTATATGGTGAAATAACACTTTCTCTATATTCAGCAGCAGCCACTTCTGGTTCAAAATTTGCAACCACTAAATTAGGAACATCTTTTATTTGAACTCCCTTATTATTTAATTCAGTACCAAACACATCTTGAAGATTTGAAGCCGAATCAGTACTTACAAGCATAATTTTCTTTCCATCATCAGCTAAATTTACTGCTACTGCACATGCTGTTGATGTTTTGCCAACGCCTCCCTTACCCGTAAAAAATAGATACTTAGTTAGATTTAATTCTTTTATATCAAATGATTTAAACATAGCTCCCCTTCCTTTCTACTATATTTTCTACTAAAAAATACTCAGTTTTTTTCGTATCCCCTCCAAAATTATATTCTAGCAACATCTACCTTTGCATTTGCAACCACCATTAGATTTTTTTACGCTAGCTTTATTTATATTAGGTTTCTTTATATTAGTTGCTAAAAAGTCTGCCGGTATTTCTAATAAATTGCAAAATTCTTCATTCGTCGGATAACTCCCTATCTTAACTACATCTTCATCTACCATAGTTACAGGTAATACTTGTATACCTTTGCTGTCTAGCAATTGATTGATTTTTTTATTGTCTATAAATGCTTGAGGATTACTTGTGAGGTTGTATCTTTCAATTACAATCCCTTTGTTTTTAAGTGAATTTAGAATAGTTGCAACTCTCAAAAGTTCTGGATTTACAGATGGACCACAAACTCCTGTAGAGCAACACATTGCTGGATCAAAAATTATCATTTTTTTCATAATTAATACCTCCAAAGTAAAATATTTTTGATTCATATCTAAAATTTTCGATATGTAGTATATTTTTTAAACCATCAATAAAGATGGTCTTATTAAGTATGTCTTATTATTTTATGTACAGCATTTTATGTACAGCATTTTGTGTTATCAATGTCAATTTGATTGTTTACTTCTGTTAGTTGTTTTAATAATTCACCTGCATACTTACTACCTTCCGAACTAATTGAATAATAGGTCCATTTTCCTTCTTTACGACCAACTACAATTCCAGATTCACATAGTATTTTCATATGATGTGATAATGTTGATTGACCTATGTTCATCTGTTCTAATAAGTGGCAAGCACATTTTTCACCAGTTTGTAGCATTTCAAGAATCATTAAACGCTTTTTATCACAGAAAGCTTTAAATATGCGAGCATTAAGTACATATTTATTTTCCATGCTATCACCTCATATCTATTTTTTTCGATATGTATATTGTATTCCTAATATCGAAATTTATCAATATATATTTTCACTTACTTTTATACTATTAATTATCCTAGAAAATGTTACTAAGCTTTATTTTTTTATTTCATATAGTAATTCTCCTACCTTATTCTTTATTTCTTCAGATTTTCAATAGGCATACACTCAGTTTCAATCCACACTCCATTTCCATCCCCTCTAACATAGCATTTAACTCCATCAAAATATTTATCAAGAATTGCTCTTATATTCACCCCATCATATCCTTTAATAATTTACTTACATGAGTATAAAATTTCTGCATTTGATCATATGCATTTATCATACCTACTGCTCCTTGTACTTTCCTTGAATGTCCACCTCTTAATCCTATTTTCATCTCTGGTTCCTACTATAACTCTTTCTTATTTCCTTCTTTTAATTGAATTAATGTATCCTGTAATGTTTGTGGAATTGGCAAACCCAATCCCACACAATTTTCTAATAAACTAGTTCCTTCATTTGTTATATAAAAATAGGCTATTAAAGTACGAAATATCCATGTTTCCGCATCTAATAACCTATCTAATAATACTCCAACTATTAAAACTACTAATATCAATGACTTTCTTACTATTCCAATAAGCTAAATATAACAGTCCACACAAGGCTTGCTTTTACTTCTCTTCTGCTTGCACTCAGTTTTCTTACATCCCTTTCCCATGTACTATCTCCACACATTAGATAATGATTTCCCACCTTGCTAACATCTTATAAAAAATGAAATGCCCACTTGTCGACAAGATAAAAATTCCGTCGGCAAATGGGCGGCAGGCGGCAATTTGTCGCCTTAAAAAATCCTTATAAATGACTCTATTTCTTAACTAACTTAACCACAGTCTCAGCATGAGGCGTATTAGGGAACATATCCTTAACCTTAGTCTGCACAACTTCATATCCTCTTTCAATAAGAACTTTAAGATCATTAACTAAAGTCTTAGGATTACATGAAACATAAATTATTTCTGGTGCATTAAACTTAATTACATAATCAAGTGCCTTAGGATGAACCCCGCTTCTTGGTGGATCTAAAATAATTATATCTGGTTTATCTTTAACTGTTTTAATTATTTCTGCAACATCTCCAGCAAGGAAAGTACAGTTATCTAATCCATTTAGCTTAGCATTTTCCTTAGCTGCTTCAACAGCTTCTTCTATAAGTTCAATACCTATAACTTTCTTAGCTTTTGGTGCAACTATTTGACCAATTGTTCCAGTTCCACAATAAAGGTCAAATACAACTTTATTTTCACTATCTCCCATGAACTCCCTAACCATTGAGTAAAGTTGTTCTGCTCCCTTTGTATTAGTTTGGAAGAATGAAAATGGTGATATGTTAAATTCAAGACCTAAAAGTTCTTCTCTTATATAGTCTTTACCATAAAGTACATTAACCTTTTCTGGTATTACTGCATCTGATCTTGAGTCATTTTCTGTATGTATAATTGAAACTAATCTTCCTGAATATTTTTGATCCCTTAATAACTTTACATATTCACTTAAATCAAAATCTATTTGAGTTGTAGTTACTAAATTTACTAACAATTCTCCTGTATTTTTGGCTTTTCTTATTACTAAGTGTCTTAAATAACCCTCAGCCTTCATCAATCTATAATAAGGTAAATTTTGTTCTCTAAAATATTCTACTGTAAGCTTTATTATTTTTCTATAATCTTCATCTACAAGCTTACATTCATCAACTGTTATTATCCCAAAGGATTTACCTATCATGTGCATTCCAACACCAAGTGGAGCACCTTTTTCTGCATCTCCAAAAGTAAATTCCATTTTATTTCTGTATTCAAACTGTTCTGGACTGCCTTGAATCCCCAGATAATTTCCCATTGGAACATCTGCATTTTTAAATAAATCTTTTATTTCTTCACTTAAAAACTCTAATTGCTTTTCATATGATAAATTTTGTGATGAACATCCTCCACATACTCCAAAATGAGGACATACTGCATCAATTTCATATTCTGCTTTATCAATCACTTCAATAAGTTTTGCTTCTGCATAAGTATCTCTTTTCTTTTTAACTCTCGCTTTAACCGTCTGGCCTGGAAAAGCATTCTTTACATATATTTTTTTATCTTCTGCATAACCTATTCCTGTTGACGGAAATTCTGAATTCTCTATTTTAACAATAACATCGCTTCCTCTTCTCATTGCACGCTCCTAAATTTACATTAATATTTTTAATCTATATTCTTAAGCTGATAATCCAAATTTTATGTTTGCTGAATCACTTATACCTATGAATATACATATGAATAGGTATTTTCCTTATTACATATGTACCTATCCTATTATAATTTAAAAGTTATCTTTACGCCAATAAATTTTATTGGTTAAAATTGAAATTTTACAATAAAAAAGCACAAACTATTTAAATATATTTTTTAATCAGTTTGTACTCAAATTTTTATTTTATATAATTAATATTCTATATATTAAATATTTTTTCGCCTAGAGTCTTTTTAAATTTACTATTCTTAAGTATTGGCGAATAAAGTGAATTAACTATGAAGTATATTATTAATAGCACTCCTAAAGGCATAACAACCATATATCCTGCAAATTTTATTAAAAAGTCAAAGATGATTAACAAAATACTTGATAATGCTATCATAAGTGATTGATCTAATACATTGCTAAAAATCTTCTTTAATAATGAAGTTTCTTTTATTTCTTCGTTTGCACCATCTTCATTTTCACATTTTTCAGATTCTTCTACTGAAGTTTCACTTTCTACTGATTCTATATTAGTCTCATCAGTTTTATTTTCCACACTTGAAGTATTTTCTTCGCTTTCATTATTGATATCCTTCTTTATTTCTTCGTTTTCCAAAACATATCCTCCTAAACTTTTATTCCATGCTCATTTCTGCATTTGCAAATACATATTTTTTAGTTGATAATTTATAAACAATATAATCCTTATCAGCAAGATATTCTTCTTTTAACCCATCTTTTGTTGTATTACTAACTATTACTTCTTCTTGACCACTTTTCATTTGTTCAATTATAGTATTATTTATGTTAGAATAATCTTTATTCTCTTCTCCTGTAAAGGCTTCTATGTATTTAGCAAAAGCTGTTTCTCCTAAATCAAACTTTCCGCTTTCTATTGCATCCTTACTATCAAATTTCAAGCTTAATTTTAATTGAATTTCTCCACTTGATAAATCTTCTCCATATATTTTTAATCCAAAATACATGCTTTCCATTTTGTTCATTTCTGGATTTTCATTATCAAAATAAATTGCTTTTTCTGTCACTTGTTGGCCATCGATCTTCTTAATCTTCTCATCTAATGAATACTTCAATCCTGTATCTTTTGTTATTTTCTCTACGTTAGCAAGCTTTTCATCAAATACAGTTTTAAGCTCATCTAATGTACGATCTTCTGCCCATTCTCCTGTAAGGTATGCATCTGTCGCATCTGTCTTTTGCTGCTCTTGAGCTGTATTATTTTCTTTTGCTGCTTCATCTTCTGTTTTTCCATTTCCACAGCTAATTAAAGATACACATAATACTAAGCTCATCAATATGCTTGCTATCTTCTTTGACATATATTTTCCCCCTAAATTTTTGTTAATTTTATTATATATGTTTATTAATATATGTTGTTATAAAGGGATTTAATTAAATTGAATAGGCATATAATGCTTAGTGATGTGCAAGCCTGACAGTGTAGCCCATCTTCATATACTGTGAAGATGTTCCCTTGGCATATAATGCTTGGTGAGGCACGAACCTAGCAGTATAGCCCATCTTCATCGATAGATAAAGATGTTTCCTTTAACTACTAGCAATAAAAATCCACAACATATACTTTATGTTATCATTACAGTATTACAGTTATGTGTCATAGGCATATAATGCTTAGTGAGGTACGAGCTTAGCAGTATAGCCCATTTTAATGTGCATATAATGCGTGGCGAAATACGAGCCTAGCAGTATAGCTTATCTTCAGCGGCATATAATGCTTAGTGAGGTACTAACTTAGCAGTATAGCCCATCTTCATCTACTAATGAAGATGTTTCCTCTTTGAAGATGTTTCTTTGTTTATTATATAATCTTTCGCTTAATCTTGCAATTATCATAACATATAATCAAATATTTTAAACTTCTATCTTATCTTTAATTTTCTCAAACATTTTTTCACCAATTCCATCCACTTCTTTTATTTGATCAGTAGAAGCAAACCCACCACTTTTCTCTCTATACTCTATTATTCCATTGGCCTTAGCATCACCTATACCATTTAAAGTTTTTAATTCCTCTAATGTAGCAGAATTTATATTTACCATATTACTTGTATTAGTTGTAGTTTCTATATTATTTACAACTGTATTATCTTCAACCTTATTATTTATTTCATTCTTGTTTCTAATATATATTAACTCATGATTTTGTAATTTCTTTGCTCTATTTATATTACTTATATCAGCTTCTTCTGTTACACCACCTGCAAGATCTATTACATCTTTTACTATAGACTCATCTTCTAATGTATAAACATCAGGCTTTTTTACTTCCCCTTTAATTTCCACAACTATGTTTTTATCTTTTAAAGGAATGCTTTTCTCAGAAAATTCACTTTTAGAATTGCTCTCATTCTCAAAATAAGCTGAATTATCAGACTCATTATTTTGTTCAACAAATATATCTTCATCATTATTTTTTCTTAATTCCTTATCCCCATTCCTGTAATAATTAAAACCAAGAATAGTTAATAATATTAATATGATAATATATATGCCAAGCTTCTTTTTATCCTTAAAAAGTTCTTCTAACATATGTGTCCCCTCTCCATATTTATTATATTAAAATTATTGACATATATTATATAAAATACACTATAATTACAAGTGCATAGAAATTTTTATGGAATTAATTATAATTATTTGGTAAAATGTACTGAGTAAGCAAAATAATTTTTATGGAGAATAGAATAATGAAAAAGTATGTAAAGATATTGTTTTTACTGTTTTTAGTTTGCTTTTCATTCTCTAATGCAAAAGCAAATGCAGTGGAAGAACCTAATATTAATGCTGAAGGATCTATACTTATTGATGCTTCAACCGGCCAGGTTCTTTTCGGGAAAAATGAAAATAAATCTTTTGAACCAGCCTCTACAACAAAAGTAATGACAGCATTAATAGCACTAGAAAGTTGTAAATTAGATGAAACCGTTAAAGTCACACAAGACTTTACTTCTATTGATGGTACTGCCATTGGATTATTAACTGGTGATGAGCTAACAATGAAGGATTTACTTCTAGGTTTACTTATGGAGTCTGGAAATGATTGCGCTAATGCAATAGCAATCCATATTTCTGGTAGCATAGAAGATTTTTCAGTACTTATGAATAAAAGAGCCAAAGAAATAGGAGCTGTAAATACTACATTTAAAAATCCAAGTGGGCTTCCAGATAAAGGCCATGTCACCACACCTCATGATTTAGCTCTAATACTAAGAGAAGCAATAAAAAATAAGGATTTTATGGAGATTTCAGAAGTTCCTTACTATGAGATTGTAATGAAAAATAATCCTAAAAGAAAAATTATAGTAAACAATAAAAATCATATGATAAATAAAAATTCCAAATATTATTATCAATATGCTACATGCGGAAAAAATGGATATACAACTGTTGCTAATCATACATATGTAGCTGCTGCTGAGAAAGATGGACATGTTCTAGTTGCATCTTTTCTAAATGCATTAGATAAAAATCAAAATTTCCATGATATGCAGACTGTTTTTGATTATGGTTTCAATAACTATTCTTTAGTAAATTTATATAAAAAAAATCAAGAAGTATCAACATATAAGATAAAGGATAATTTAGAAATTCCCCTTCTTGCACCTGAAGATATAAATTATTATGTAAAAAAAGGTGAAGAAAACAATGTAAGTTCTGATATAACCGTTGAGAATAAAGATTTGAGTAAGAGTTCTTTTAATAAAAATGATCCTATTTTAAAAGGAACTATTTCGGTAAATGGAAAAGAGTTTATTACAACTGATTTACTTGCTGGTGAATCAGTTGATTATGTTCCACTAATGTCAAAAAAGAATTTTCCTGTATTAAGCATTGCAGCTGGTGCTATTGTTGGTTTAGGATTAATCTTTGTAGGCGTTAATTTTTCTAAGAAGAAGTTTAAAATAAGAAAAAGAAAACATTAAAAATGTGCCTTTGGCTAATTATTAAGCCAAAGGCACATTTCTATATATTAAACATCTATTTAGCAGTTAAATATCCTGTAGCTTTTAAATATTCAGCAGACAATACTGCTCCACCTGCAGCCCCTCTTAAAGTATTATGAGAAAGTCCTACAAATTTGTAATCAAAAATCACATCTTCTCTAAGTCTACCCATTGAAATTCCCATTCCGCCTTCATAATCTCTATCCAAATTAGTTTGAGGTCTGTCTGGTTCTTCCATATATCTTATAAATTGCTTTGGCGCGCTTGGAAGACTTAATACTAGATCATCAGCTTTATAACTATTCCATTTCTCTATTATTTGTTCTTTAGCTGGTTTGTTTTTAAACTTAACTGAAATTGTTGCCAAGTGTCCATTTGCAACTGCAACTCTTACACATTGTGCACTTATAACTGGTGATTTTGCATCAACAATCTTGTCTCCTTCAATTTTACCCCAGATTTTAAGTGGTTCAATTTCGCTCTTTTCTTCTTCTCCACCAATGTATGGAATAACATTATCAATCATTTCTGGCCAGTCATTAAATGTTTTACCAGCACCTGATATTGCTTGATAAGTGCTTACTACAACTTTTTCAAGTCCAAATTCTTTTAGTGCATTTAATGCTGGAACATAGCTTTGAATTGAACAGTTTGGCTTAACTGCAATAAATCCTCTCTTTGTTCCAAGTCTCTTTCTTTGAGCTTCTATTATTTTAACATGCTCTCCATTTATTTCTGGAATAATCATTGGAACATCGTCTGTATGCCTATGTGCTGAGTTGTTTGAAACAACTGGTATTTCATTCTTTGCATATTTTTCTTCTAATTTTTTTGTATCTTCTTTATTTAATGATACTGCACAGAATACAAAATCTACTTTTCCACCAATTGCATCAATATCATCTGAATCCATTACTACCATGTCCTCATATTTTTTAGGCATTGGCTCATCCATCTTCCACTTATCTCCTACAGCTTCTTTATAAGATTTTCCTGCTGATCTTTTACTTGCTGCAAGTACAGTTACTTCAAACCATGGATGATTTTCCAAAAGACATGCAAATCTTTGTCCAACCATACCAGTTGCCCCTACTATCCCTGCTCTTAACTTATTTGACATAAACTCACCTCTAGATAATTTTAATATAAAGTCTCTGTTATAACTTATGATGCTTATATTAAGCATTTACCTATAGTTAGAATTATTTATCTAACCTAAATCTTCAAGACCTTACTTATTTGTTAAATATATGATATCATGTATTTATCTATTAGTAAAATTGATAATTTCTATTATCATAATCAATTATTTTGATGGAGGTGAATTTATGGATTTTAAACAACTTAATGCCTTCTTAACTATAGGACGACTTCAAAGCTTTACAAAAGCAGCTCAGGAATTAGGATATGCTCAATCAAGCATTACTACTCAGATTAAATCACTTGAAAATGAACTTGAAGTTAAACTTTTCGAACGAATAGGAAAAAATGTAACTTTAACTCACGAAGGAAGAAAATTAATTCCTTATGCAAAACAAATGCTTAAATTATCTGATGATATAAAATCAAGTATAACAACCGCAGACAAACCAACTGGAACGTTAACTATTGGTGCAGCAGAATCACTATGTGTTTTAAGACTTCCTGAAATTTTAAAAAAATATCGAGAACTCTATCCGGATGTTGATGTTTCAATTAAATTTGGAAGTTGTGCTGATTTTAGGCACTTCTTAAGCAACAATATTGTAGATGTAGCTTTTTCTCTTGGCGTAAAAATAGATTCAACTGAGTTTATTTCAGAAATAGAACTTCCAGAAAAAATGCTTATTCTTGCATATCCTGGACATCCTCTATTAAAAAAAGAGAAGGTTTTTCCTAAAGATATTTCAAATGAATCTCTAATATTAACTGATACTGGATGCAGTTATCGTGCTGCTTTTGAAAATATTTTAAGAGATTCACATATAACTCCAAATGTAGCTTTAGAGACAGGCAGTGTGCAGGCTATTAAGCAATTCACAATGAGTGGTCTTGGCATTTCTCTTTTACCTAAGGTTGCTGTAACAGACGAAATTGAATCTGGAAGGTTAATTCCTATAAATTGGGCTGGACCAGATTTTAATATAATTTCACAAGTTATATATCATAAAGATAAATGGATTTCACCTGCTTTGAGGGAATTTCTAAATTTAGCTAAACAGTATTTAAGCAATTAATTATTTATTAGAAACAAATAAATGTATTGGCTGCTATTGGATAGTCCTATTTCATAGATAGTAATATCTATGAAATAGGACTATATTTAAAGGAAGAATTCTGGTGACAAGGTTTTTCAAAAGAAATATGCTCAGAAGTAATCAATAACTGCCCGTATATCAGAATAAATATACTATTCTTTAATAAATTAATTATATTCATTTAAGTAATTTGCAAGAGCTCCTATAAGATTAGAATCATTTTTATGAACGCATATGTCTAATTTAGGCTCTATAGTTTTTATATCTATACTTTCTCTTATTTCTTTGATTTCACTATTAATCCTTTCAACAAACCCTTCTCTACTGCTGATTCCACCTCCTATAAGAATTATCTCTGGATCATATATGTGTTGCAAATTAAATATTCCTTTAGCTAAATTTTTATAAAAAGTATTTATAGCATCTATACATATTTCATTTCCCTCACTAGCTTCCTTAAATATTCTCTCCCCATCATAAGAATCATCTTTATAATGTTTTCTAACCTTTCTTACAAAAGACATGGTAGATGCGCACTCACTAAAGTTTCTATACTTTCCGTCTTCTTCTTCCATAATCATGCATCCGAATTCTCCTCCATATAAATGTTTTCCTTTATGAATCTTGCCATCTTTAACTATAGCGCCTCCAATACCTGTTCCACAAACTAAGAACATCATATCTTTTGCCCCTCTAGCATTACCCGAAAAAACTTCAGCTAAAGCCGCACAGTTTGCATCATTTTCTATAGAGACATTTAACCCTGTTTTTTCTTTAAATATTTCTTTAAGATTAGGTCCGTGAATGCATTTGACAGCACTATCACCTCCTACTATTCCACTTTTTGAATCTACTGCACCTGGAGAACTTATTGCTAAACCTTCTATTTCATATTCTTTTTTCATATCTTTTATCCAGTTTGCTACATCATTTGAAAGCTCTTCAAAATTATCTTTTACTTTAAGTTTTGATTTTGATTTTAAATTGCCTAATTTATCAGATACGGCCACTTTTATAGCAGTTCCTCCTATATCTATACAAGCGTACATAATAAACTACCTCCTAAAATCCTTTATTTTCTGAAAGCTGTTTAAACCACTTTCCACTCTTTTTTATAGTTCTTTTTTGAGTGTCTAAATCTAATGATACTAATCCATATCTATTCTTATAAGCATTTAGCCAAGACCAATTATCTATAAATGTCCAAACGTGATACCCTACACAGTTTGCGCCTTCACTAATAGCTTTATGAAGCCAAGTTAAATGATCTTTATAAAATTCTATTCTATAATCATCTTGAATTTCTCCATCCACTTTAAACCTCTCTTCTCCTTCAACTCCCATTCCATTTTCAGTTATCATCCATTCTATATTTCCATAATTATCTCTTATGTTTATAGCTATATCATATATACCTTTTTCATAGATTTCCCAACCTCTATATGGATTCATCTTTTTTCCAGGCATTTCATAGTTGTCATAATAATATTCTGGCATAAACGGAGCTTCTGGATTTGGAAGATTTGCTTTTGCACAAACTCTTCTAGGCTGATAATAATTTACACCTAAAAAGTTTATAGTATTTTCTTTTATGTCCTTTAAATCTTCTAAATCTATTTCCGGCATCAAGTTATGTTTTTTAATTATATCTACTAAATCTTTAGTAAATTCTCCTTTTACAGCTGGGTCTAAGAAACTTTTATTGCAGAATAAATCAGCAATATAAGCTGCTTTTAAATCACTTTTATATTCACTTCTTGGGTAGCATGGAGAAAGGTTTATTATTATACCTATCTTTCCATCACCATTTAGATTTTTATATTCCTTTACAGCTAAGGCACTTGCAAGTGCTGTATGATATGCAACTAAAACAGCAGCTTTAGGATCTACTTTATATGGATACTGATATCCTAAATAATATCCACACTCTACGTGAACCATAGGCTCATTAAAAGTAAACCAGTGTTTAACTCTATCTCCAAATAACTCAAAACAAGTTTTAGCATATTTTGCATAATACTCAACTACTAACCTATTTTCCCATCCGCCTATTTTTTGCAATTCATAAGGCATATCAAAATGAAATAAGTTTACAAAGGGTTCTACTCCATTTTTAATCATTTCATCTATAACATTATTATAAAATTCAACTGCTTTTTCATTAACGTCTCCAAACCCATTTTTAAACATTCTTGACCAGCTTATAGATAATCTAAATGAATTATGACCTGTCTCTTTTAATAATTTTACATCATTCACATAATTTTTATAAAAAGTAGATGCGACATCTGGTCCTATGTTGTTATGAAATCTAAAACTTTCAGTCTCATACCAATAATCCCAAATATTTTTCCCTTTCCCATCTACATTACTAGCTCCTTCAGTTTGAGTTGCTGAAGCTGCACTTCCAAAATAAAAATTCTCTGGAAATTTAATCATGCCTATCTCCCCTTTTTTCTACAAAAACTTTTTCTGTTGAAATCCATTGGTCTAATACATCGCTATATCTTCTAACATAGTAATAATAAATCAAATCTATTTGTATAAGGATTGGAATCTGAGCAGACATCATACCTGTTGATTCTTCTCCTTCTAGATTTGCTGTAAGCAAATAAACATCAGATAATTTTACTAACTTAGAGTTTTTATTTCCTGTTATAGATATGATAGTTACACCTTTTTCTTTAAGACTTTCTGCATATCTTTCTAAAGTTTTATTTCCTCTAAGAGAAAAAATAAATACTAAATCACCTTCTTTTAAAAGTTCACAAGTCATTGCAATGGCGTCCTTATCATATATTACTTCTATAAGCTTACCTGTTCTTGAAAACCTAAATTTAAAGTCTTGAGCTGCTGTTGCACTAAGTCCAAGAGCAAATATATGCATAAATCTATTTTCATAAATATGCTTACATATCTCATCTATTTTTTCATTTTCAAAGTTATTATCTATATAGCTAAATATCTTAATATAAGATGAATGCAAATCTGTTGCTATATTTGATATGCTAAGTTTATCCAAATCTTTTAAATGCTCACTATATAAATAATTAAGCTCCTTAAAATTACTAAGTCCTATCTTCTTACAAAATCTAGTTATAGAAGCTGGGGATACACATAACTTCTTTGATAATTCATTTGTTGATAAAATAGGATTATTTCCTAAAAAATATTCTGCTATTTTTTCCTCAACATAAGTAAAATCCATTTTTGAATGTGTTATTCTTAAAATTATCTCTTTATTCACTTCTCACTCCAGCTCCTATCTAAATTAAAAATTAATCTTTAAAGTTTTTATTTCACCTTTTCTAAAGCTTCCAAGGTTTATATATCCTTCATTTTCAATTTTATTAAATTTACCTTTGTTATTCATGTTTATCCATTGATAATTTTTGCAATTACCTATAAAAATTTCACCTGAATCTGCAATTTCTTCACCATTATTTACGAATCTTATAAAATATGATCTCTTATCTATAGGTGCAATTGATGTAATTCTTATATTCTTCATATTACTTACATCTATTAAATTATCCATAAAATTTATTTCTTCTCTTAAAGGATGCATAACAAAATACTTTAAAGTATTAGTAAATCTATTTATTTCTTGAACTTGATAGTCTGAAACTTTTATAGCGTAATCTTTCCATCTTTCACTAACTTCATTTAAATCTATTATTTTGCCTAAGTATAAGGCAAATTTAAACTTCATCCTTTTGATTAACTGACTATCTGGTGTTTTTATATATTTAAATTCATTTCCAGATGCAACTCCAGGTCTTCTTATTAAATCTGGTTTTCCAAGATAACCCACACTTCTAAAAAGCGTTAAAGCTATTTGGGAATCATCTAAAACTTCATATTCCTTTATTCCTTTATTAAAAATATAAGCATTATACTTTTCATCTTTAAGTCCTACAAAATGTAGCATTGGATATATTGGTGAAGGTTCTTCTTTCCATAAAAGTTCTCTCCAATCATCTAAATGCTCTGGTTTATTATCTCTTTCTATAACTCCAAAAGCAGTATCAGCTATGCTATATTTGCTTCTTAGACCTGTATCTATAACTATTCTCATTCTATGGTCATTTGCTTTATTATCAATTTCTAAATGAAACTCTATATTTTTACTGTTATTTAAGGATATTTTTAATTCATAGTCTATAGATGTATCCGAAGTTTTATCTTCTCTACTATTTAAATCTTTTGGGATTTCTAATTTTCCTTCTATTTTTAATTCATTATATATATTTCCTTTTATTGCTGATACTTTAGAATTTTCAAATCTAAATTTAAGTAAAAAATCCTTTTCTGGTGGTGAATAATCGTAAGTATCCCCATCATCTCCTGAATCCTCTATATAAACGCAGTCCTCCAAAATAACATTTCTTTTTTTATCAAATATATTTATTTTTCCATCTATTAAAGATACTTTAAATAGATCATCTTCTATTTCATTAGAATTTAATATTTCAATTTCTTTAACTTCTAAATTTTCATCTTTAACTACCTTAAATCTTTTAATTCCAAGTCCTTCTATCTCTTCACTTATGGAAATTTTGGATATATAATAATAAAGATTTTCATCATAATATTTTTCATCTTTTTTTATACTTCCGCTATACTCTTTTTTAGTATCTAAAATTTGATTATCTACTAAATTGCCATTTTTATCTATTATCTTAAACTCTTTAAATTTTGTACTTAAAGTAATTTTTGAATTTACTTTTCTTTTTTTAGGTAATGTGTTTATTAAAATCAAATCATTTTCTTTTTTACCTTTTAAAGATTCACTGATTTTTCTTATTATATAATCATGAGCTGAATACGCTAATTCATCAGCCTCTATTAATCTATTTAATATATTTCTATTCGTTTTATCACTGTTGCATCCACAGGCACTATCATGTGCATGATTCATTAGAAGCCTCTTCCATATGGCTTCTATCATTTCTATCTTAGGGTCTAATCCTAAGTTTTCTGCTATTACCATAAGAGGTTCTAATTTGTAAATTAGCATTCTTTCAACTTTATCATTTAAATATTTATGATCATATCTAGATGAGTAGATAGATCTGTGAATTTTTGAATTTGAAGGGTTTACAAACTCTCCTAAAACTTCTTCAAAATTACCTTCTCTCTCTAATTCATCAAAAAACTTTTCGCATGAACTTTCAACATATTCTAAATCATTTTTACTTTTATTTTTATAGAAATCTATTCTTTCTTTTATATTGAAATCAACATATCTTTGGTCACCACCTACTGGAAGTAAAATATTTTCTTTTGAACTTCCATCCAATATAGTGTTTTCAACTGTTTCAACATCATCACTATAGATTAAATTCCCTCCATAAAAGTACCCATTTTTTATATTATAAACCAATAAAGAACTTCCATCTTCTCCTTTCCATAAAAATTCTCTATTTTTGCAATTATCTTTAGATACACCTCTCCAAAATATGCTTCTTTTTATATCAAAGCCATTCATTATTTTAGGTAAATCCTTAGTTTGTCCGAAGGAATCTGGAAGGTAAGCAACCTTCATATATTCTCCAAACTTTTCAGCTGCTTTTATTCCATAAAATAAGTTTCTAACTATTGATTCACCATCTATAATAAGCTCATCTGTTTGTGTATACCAAGGACCTAATATAAGTTTTTTTTCTTCTACTAATTTTTTAACCCTATCAAAATTACTAGGTGAAAACCTTAAATACTCTTCTAATAGGATCATTTGTCCATCTAGTAAATAATTATCAACTAATCCTTCTTCTAATGCATCCATTACTTCATCCATGTGATATATAAGTTGTATTATTGATTCATTGGCTGTGAAATACCACTCATAATCCCAATGTGTATGCGAGTATACGTGTACCTTTTTCATAACTACTTCTCCTTAAAAACTATTTTTAAAAATCCACCAAAAGTTATACTTTTAGTGGATTTTTATTAATTAAAGCTTTATTTGTGATACTAAATTGTATAATTTATCTTTATCAGTCTCATTTACAATATTATTTCTAAAGTCATCATCAATTAGCTCTGTTGCTATTGCACTTAATATTTTCAAGTGATTTTCTGCACCATCTTCTGGTATTGTAAGTGCAAATGCTGTTTTTATATCTTTTCCATCTAATGAATTCCACTCTATTCCGTTTTTGAATTTTATTAAAAACACTCCTGGTTTTATTACTGTACTATTTTTACTATGTGGAATTGCTATTCCATCATTAAAACCTGTTGTTGCTTCTTCTTCTCTTTTCCATAATCCTTTATAATATTCTTCTTCACTTTTAACATATCCATGTTTTTTAGCTATTTTAGCTATAAACTTATAAGCTTCATCTTGAGTTTTTGAATTTTCATCTACATATATGTGAGTTTGATCAAATACATCTTTATTTATAAAATTCTTTTCATCTATAACCTCTGTTATATTTACTTGAATATTTTTATCAGTTTCATATTGTAATTCATCATCCATTTTATTTTCTGGTACTGGTTTTCTCCAAAATCCGATTATTAATGCTGTAACTAAAATACCTGCAAGGGTACATAAAATCCATGTTACAAATGGAATAGGTTGTTCTATATATCCTATAAAAGTTCCAAGAGGAGAACCTATACCTCCGTAGAACTTACATCCAGTTAAACCTACAAGACCTCCAGCTATTGCTGAACCTGCAACTGATGCTGTAATCATTTGAACTGGATTAGATGCGGCAAAAGGTATTGCCCCTTCTGTAACTCCTACTATACCCATACCAAAAGCTGAACTTGCTGATATTTTTTCTTCTTTAGTAAACTTATTTTTAAATAATACTGATGCAAGCCATATTCCAAGTGGCGCTACTGATATTGCCGCTTGAGCTGCTGTTCCTGGTACGAAGTTAGCATTTTGGATTCCAAATTTAGCTACAGTATCTGTAAATACTGCTGTTCCAAATATAAGAGCTGTTTTATTAACAGGTCCTCCAAAGTCGAATCCTATCATAGCTCCAATAACTGCTCCAACTATAAATGTTGCACTTGAATAAGTATCATTTAAGTAAGTTAGGCTATTATATAACCAGTCCATAAGACCTGCTATAGGTCCACCTATCATATAAAGTACAATTACAGTTATTACAAAAGTAGCTATTAAAGGTATTATCATAATTGCTAATAAAGGTTGTAAAATTTTTGGCCACTTTATTTTCTTTAATCCCTTAACAAAATATCCAACTATAAATGCAACTAATATTGCTGATAAGAACCCTCCACCTGTTTGAGTTCCTAAAAACTCTGGGTCATTTGCTAAATAAGCACCTATCATAGCTGGTGCAATAGCTGGTTTGTCTGCTATTGAATTAGCAACAAATCCCGCAAAAAGTGGAATCATAAGTTTAAATCCAACTTGCCCAACTGCAAAAAGTTTTGACATAAAGTATCCTAATTGAGTAGATGTATCAAATCCCCAATTTATTATTTGTCCTAAATCATTTTTTTGGAATGCAAATATATTTGCTACTGCTAAAAGTAAACCTGCTGATATTACCATAGGTACCATATACGATATACCACTCATTATATGAGTTACAAACTTATTATCAGTTTTTCCTAAAGTAACTTTTCCAACTTTAGTTCCTTTTGCTCCAAATACTTGCCCCTCTTTAAGAGCTTTTTCTATTAAGCCTTCTGAATCTTTTATTGCATCGATTGATTTTGCAACAAATACTTTTTTACCTGTAAATCTCATTAAATCAATACTTATATCTGCTGCTACTATTACTACGTCTGCTTCTTCTATTTCTTTTTCCGTTAATACATTTTCTGCCCCTATAGAGCCTTGTGTTTCTACTTTTATTTTATAACCTTTTTCATTGCCAGCTTTAGTTAAACTTTCTGCTGCCATATACGTGTGTGCAATACCTGCTGCACATGCAGTAATTGCTACTATTTTTTTATTCATAAAAAAACACCTCCCGTTTACAGCTCTTAGTATATACTCATAACGTTTTCAAGTAAATATTTTTGAACTGTTTAGATTTAGCTTACTAAAATAATTTTTTATATGAAATTATTTTCACAAAATATGATTTTAATAATTCAAACTAAAATCTTTATTGAAATTATTTTCACCTTAAAGTAATAAAATGGCTTGTCACACTAAATAATTAGTTCTCAGTTTTTTGCAATAAAAATCCACCAGCTAAGCTGGTGGTATTTCCTCAGTCCTATAATGGCCATGCACCTACCTTATATCTTAAGGCTCTTGAAGTGGTCCGCAAGCCATACCTACTTCCTTTACTTGCTCCTCTTAAAAGTGTCCATATCTTATCACTAATAGTTACTTTAGGTACTTCATGAGCCCATACGTCAGACTATATAGCTGTATTTTTATAAAAAACATTAGTGCAACATACATATTATAAATAATTTATATCAAATGATCCCTTGAATAATCTGTAAGTTCTATTTGCAGCTTCTCTGACAGTTCTTGTACATCACTTCTCTTTTTATTTAATAGCATTTTAAGTTCTTTATCAGTCATTCCAACAAGCTGAACAACTCTACTTGTCCATTTGGTGTATCTATTACCCCAGCTTGCTTATCTGGTATAGTTATAAATCCTGTAATTTTAGATATACCTTTAGAATCCATTCCTGTTTCCTGACCAGTGTAAATATATTCATATGTCCTAAATATTTCTCCATTTTCAAAAGTCATTCTTGCTAATGTCTGCAAAATTCCTGCAACACATTTTAACTCATTATCATCAATACCAGGATTCTTTTTCAATTTTAATGTAAATTCAAACCCATATCCACTATATTCTTTATCTTCACACTCCTTTTCATATAACTCTGAAAGTCCATAAGTTACAAAATGATAATACTCTCCAGCATCATAAATACTTATCCCATCTAGAGGATCTGATCCCCCAAGCCTCCACTTTATCAATGTTCCAAAATGAAGCGGATCCTTTTGATCTGGATATATCCTTTCAAAAGTTTCTGTTATACTATCCCATCCACTTGCTTTTATTTCTTCTTCACTCATTTTATTCGATCCAATCATGACATTTCTAACTTATCGTTGTTTTTAATATTATCTTTAATTTTCCACATTTTCAAACTTCTATCTTTAAATTTCATAAACATAATTTAAGCAAAAACTTTATATAATCTATAACCAAAAAATCTGCTATCACTAAACCAAATTAAAATCTTAGTTTAATGAAAGCAGATTTTTTATTATTGTGATATTTATTTTAATTTATCTATAAGCTCCTTCATATCATCAGGAAGATCAGCTCTTAACGAAAGTTCTTTTTCTGTTCTTGGTGATTTAAAATCAAGTCCATAAGCATGAAGTGCCTGTCTTTCAATCAAATCTCCCTCATTATCTCCATCTCCATATAAAACATCACCATATATAGGATGCCCTAAATAACTTAAATGAACTCTTATCTGATGTGTTCTTCCTGTTTCAAGTTTACATTCAACTAAACTTGAATCACTAAATTCTTCAACAACTTTATAATGTGTTATGCTTCTTTGACCTCTTTCATCCACTACTCTTCTAGTACCATTTTCAATTCCTTCTGGTCTATATATTGGCTTATCTATAGTTCCTTGTTTTTCTTTGAAAATCCCATGTACTATAGCCAAATATCTCTTTTCAACTTTATTTTCGCTCATAGCTTTTGAGAGCATTCCATGAGAAAATTGATTTTTAGCTATTATAATAAGTCCAGATGTATTCATATCTAATCTTGAAACCAATCTTACAATGCAATTTTGATTGCTTTCCATAAAATAATTTATAACACCATTTGCTAAAGTTCCGCTTTGATATGTTTTAGTTGGGTGAACAACCATAAATGGTTTCTTATTTACTACTAAAATATCTTCATCTTCATAGACTATGTCAATGTCTATTTTTTCTGGTGCAATATTCTGACTTTCTTCCTTTTCTAAATCTATTTTAATGATTTCACCATTTTTTATTACACGGTTCATTTTAACTACTTCATTATTAATAAATATCCTTTTTTGTATTGAAGCGCTTCTTATTAATCTTGTTGAAATACCCATTTCACGTTTTAAGTATTCTCTAAGCTTAGTACCTTCAACCACATCTTCAACTTTTTTTTCTAAAATACTCATCCTAAAGTACTCCTTTAAAATTTATCATCATAATTATTACCTATAATTATAATAACATCATAATCACTATATTCAACCTTATCTTCTTTTTCATCAATCTTACTTACATCTACTACTTTTTTTATTTTCTTTGCAATTGAACTATCATTACTTAATATTACACTTTTTTCTGTTTCTATAGTGTTATCAACATCAATATTAGTATAACCATTAGCTACTAATTTCTCTTTTACTTTCCCTGCCAATCCATTAATATTTGTTCCATTTAAAACTTTTATTCTTGCATCATAATTTACTTCTGACTTTTCAGAGGGGATAGCATTTTCACCCAATGAATTTATTATATCTGAATTATAAGATTTATTAAAGACAACATAGGATTGACCACCAATCATTTTTAAATCACCGGTTATAGTTGACATATTCATATTTGAGCTATGAATTAAGAATTTCAATCCATATCCAACAACCTTGTATGCTGGTATATTAGTTTCAATATTATCTGCAAATGCATTTAATATGCTAGGTATCCTAAATATTATAAATGGATTTTTGCATTTTTTAACTACCTTTGCAATAAACTTTTGTTGATTTTCTATTCTTCCTAAATCACCAGTAGCAAGTCCTGTCCCATCATTATTTTTTCTCCATCTAAAAAATTCCTCAGCCTTTTTACCATCTAATTTTACAGTTTCACCAGCCTTGAAATTAATATGTAAATTTTGACCTTCATCGTCATAGTACATGTTATTTTCAATTGTCATTTCAACTCCGCCAATGGCATCTATAAATTCTCTAAATGCATTATAATCTATTCTTACTAGGTAATTTATATTTATATCTAGTAAGTTTTCTACTTCAGTCTCTAATCTTGAATATCCACCTAAGGCATAAGCTGCATTAATTTTATAATTAGATCCATTAATATTTATAAGAGTATCTCTTGGTATAGATACTAAATTAACATTTTTAGTTGTAGGATTATAATTTAAAATCATAAGAGTATCAGTTCTTTTTATTGATTCATTTTCAACCTGATTAACATCACCTATATCAACGCCCATTAACAATATATTTAATGATTCTCCAAAGCCTGGGCTCTCTCCATCTGGCATTGAGTTATTTGATATTTTAAACAATGCAATTACTGCTGATAATAGTGAAAATACAACTAATGCTAAAATTAAAGATATACATCTTAAACAAATCTTTTCTAATCTTGAAAAAGTGCTATCTTCTTTTTTTTGATTTTTCTTTCTCCCCATAACCAGAATTCACCTCTATCTAAGAAAGATCTATCTTAAATATTTTTCCCTTTCTTTTACTATTCAATAACTATCTCTTATTTACCATTATGAATTAATAAATAATTTCGTGCCTTAACTGTATTTTCATCCATCAATGAATTTTTACTTAAAAGAAATTTCATTGTGTGAGTAAGACCTGCTAAAACTCCATCATCTAAATTATTAAATGTTATATTTCTTAGTTCCTCTAATCCATCAAAATCTCTTGTTGGTTCAATCATATCTGCTATATATATTATTTTTTCTAGTGTTGTCATATCTTCTTTTCCTGTTGTATGCCATCTTAAAGAAGAAAGTATCTCCTCATCTTCAATACCTAGTTTTTCTTTAGCTACAATTGGTGCAATTATACTATGCCATAGGCTCTTATTTATCTCTTCAACTTCTGAAAGAATAATATTATTTTCATCCATTATCTTCTTCATTTCATCTATTTGCATATTTTTAGCAACATCATGTGCAAAACCTGCAAGCTCTGCTATATCTTCATCTACATTATTTAATCCTGCTAATTTCTTAGCAGTTTCTGCAACTCCTAGAACATGATTATATCTCTCTTCTTGTAAATTATTTTTTAAATACTCTTTTATTTCATCTCTTGATAACATAAAATATCCCTCCATCCTTTCTAACAATCAAAAAATTCACTATTACTTTTTTATTTTTTATATAATCCTTTTGCATATATATAATTTTTTACGCTCTCAGGCACAAAAAAATCTATTTTCTTTCCTTCATTAACCCTATTCCTTATATCTGTTGATGATATTTCTAGCTCTTTAAGTGCTAAAAATATTATAGAAGCATTATATTTCTCTTCAATATATTTCTTTTGAGTTAATAGCCTCTCCACATCTGTTCCGCCACGCATAAAAACGACCATATTGCTTAATGATAATATTTTTTCTACCTCTCTCCATTTTTCTATATTCATTAAACAGTCAGCACCTGTTATAAAAAATAATTCCTCATCCTTACTCTCTTTTAAATTATTATAATGTTCTAATGTTTCATAAGTAAAACTCAATCCCCCTTTATTTATTTCATAATCTGAAACTTCAAAGCTATCATAATTTCTTATAGCTTCTTTAACCATTTCATATCTATCTTTTGATTCCGTTATTTTTTTATCTGTTTTTAATGGTTGAATTCCTGCTGGCATAAAAATAACCTTATCTAAATTTAATTGTTCTTTTGCTTCATAAGCTATATATAAATGTGCATTATGAATTGGATCAAAAGTTCCGCCTATTATTCCTATCTTCATAGTTTCACTCCTAAGCGCCATAAGCTTTTTATAATTTCATACTATAATTATAGCTTCTCTAATTAGCTCAAATAATATAATAAAATTATTTCTATATTATTATATCATTAGTAAATAGATTCTTAATAACGTTAATCTTAATTTTTTATAAACTCATTTATAAATTAATAAAATAAATTGAGTAGAATCAAAGTTTAGTTGGAAATAACCGAAATTCAATATATGATAGGCTCGATTGTAGAAAAATTCGAACTAAAAATTCTAATGGCAGAGGCTGCACCAAAAAATGTTTGCTCCCAAAAAACAAGTTTTGGACAAACAATTTTTGAACATCCTCTGCCAAAGAATTTAAAAGTTCAAATTTTAATACAATACTAAGCCTATTCATATATTGAATTTCTTTGTTTTCTCTAAAATCATAGTTACTCAACTTTGTTAATTATATTTTATGCTTTTTAGAATATTCTATATATCAATATATTGTTGCTTTCTTAAAAATTATAAAATATTAGCTTGCTTAAACAACTATTCCTTAATTTAAAAATGTATTTATGTGCAACACCAATAATACTGAAACTTTGAGTTTAGATCAAACAAAGAAATAAAGCTCTCATATTGGTCGTAGACTGCATTCCAATTTGAGAGCTTTATTTCGGTTGTTATTCACTAAACTTTAGTTCTACATCCATTATTTCTTAGGTAATTCAATCTTTCTCTTTTTCACGTCACTAGATTGTTTATATAAAACCATTTTTCTTCCTGTCGCTTGAATTCCTTCGCAATTAACTAATCTGCAAATTTCATCTGAAGCTTCTCTTGTATCTAGTCCGCTATTTTCTAAAACTTTAATTTTTATTAATTCTCTTGCTTCTAAAGCCTCTTTAACTTGTTTTATAAAGTTTTCTTCTATACCATTTTTCCCAACTTGGAATATTGGCTGTATATCATTAGCTAAACTTCTTAAATAAGCTCTTTGCTTGCTTGTTATCATATTTTCATCTCCTCATTTTACACTTCATAATTCAAAATTCATACCATTTATGACATCAATGCAAACAATTCACAATTAAAAGCTATAATTGTGAACTGTGCATTGTGAATTCTGAATTGCCTAAAGTATATATTCAAATTCAAAGTCATTTAATCTTACAAAGTCACCATCTTTAATGCCCATTTCTCTTAATTCATCAAAGATACCTTTATTTCTAAGAACTTTATGGAAGTATCTTAATGAATCTGCATCATGTACATTAACAGCATGTAATAATCTATCCACAAATGTTCCTTCAACAACATATGTGTTAGTACCTTCATCATTTGGTTCAATAGATATTTCATATGTGAATTTCTTTTCTTCTGGAATATACATTTCATCTTCTGAAATTTCTAATTCCTTAATCGGAATATCCTTAAGCATTCTTGCTGCTTCCTTCATTACAGCATCAACACCGTCATTTGTAGCTGCTGACATTTTAAACACTTTAGTATATCCTAATTCTTCAACCTTCTTTTTAAAATCTTCATACACAGAGTCATCATATAACATATCAGTCTTATTAGCTACTACTATTTGTGGTCTATCCCATAGCTTAACTGAATATTTCTTTAACTCTTCATTAATCTTTACGAAATCTTCAAAAGCATCTCTGCCTTCAACACCTGATATATCAACTATGTGTATTAGAAGTCTAGTTCTTTCAATATGTCTTAAGAATTGTATTCCAAGACCGACACCTTCTGCAGCACCTTCAATAATTCCTGGAATATCAGCCATAACAAACGGTTCAATTCCTTCTACTGCAACAACACCTAGGTTTGGTTTTAATGTTGTAAAATGATAGTTAGCTATCTTTGGTTTAGCTTTAGTTGTCATTGATAACAATGTTGATTTACCTACATTAGGAAACCCTAACAATCCAACATCAGCAAGTAATTTCAATTCTAAAACTAAGTTTAATTCTGCGCCAGGCATTCCTGGCTCTGCATAATGTGGTGCTTGTTTAGTAGCTGTAGCAAATTTAGTATTTCCTTTACCACCTTTACCACCTTTAAGTAATACTAACTCTTCATCTTTATGTGAAAGGTCAGCTATTACTTTATTACTTTCAGCTTCTCTTATGATTGTTCCCATCGGAACATTTATCACAAGATCAGCCCCATCTTTACCATAGCACTTTGATCCGCTACCGTTACCACCGCATTCAGCAATAAATTTCTTTTTATACTTGAAATCTAATAATGTAGTAATTCCAGTATCTACTTTAAATATGATGCTTCCGCCTTTTCCGCCATCTCCACCATCAGGTCCTCCTAATGGAACATACTTTTCTCTTCTGAATGTAATAGCACCGTCTCCACCATTACCTGACTTTACGAAAATTTTCGCCTTATCTATAAACATATGTTTACCACCTTTCTTTTCTAATTGATTTTTTAATGAATACTCACAATTCATTAATATCCGAACGCCTATAAAATTAAAAGCTATTTAAAATAATAATCCAAATTCTTATTTCTTATTAAAATATGTATATTTGCTAAAACATAACTATATTTATTTCTTAGTCATAAAAAATATATTATAATAAATTATGTAACTTTTTT
>OCAO01000153.1_pt1 | contig 49361 bp, 50 predicted proteins | sample 1477151 | NCBI WGS metagenome assembly OCAO01 (sample SAMEA2580298, study PRJEB22360) | human gut metagenome | biome: human gut; feature: human-associated habitat; material: faeces | place: Denmark | collected 2008/2010 | reverse complement strand
AAATTAATAAGAATAATGAATAAATATATTAAAGTAATAGTGGTGAAAAATGATAGAACTTAAATTAATAACGGAAGAAGACTTAATAAATATAATTAAATGGAATGAAAACACAACATCAGATTTTCTATTGCAGTGGTCTGGAAATCTATATTCGTATCCATTAACTATCAATCAGCTGAAATATTATTTAAGAAAGGCAGAAGAAAGCCAGAATGTTTTTATATATAAAATTGTTTCAGAAGAAAATAAAATGATAGGGACAATTGAACTTAAGATTTCAGATGAAGGAAGAACAATAGGAAGAATATGTCGTGTATTAATTGGCGATGAAACATATAGAGGAAAGGGAATAGGCAAAGAGGCAATTTTTAAAATTTTAAAAATAGGGTTTGAAAACTTAAGGTTAAACAAAATAACGCTTGGAGTATTTGATTTTAATAAAAGTGCAATAAAATGTTACGAAAAAGCAGGCTTTAAAAAATATAAATTAATTAAAAATAAATTTAAAGCTTCAAGTGAAATGTGGAATTGTTATGAAATGTGCATTAATAGAAATGAGTTCACATAAAAGAAAATGGGAAAATACAATATTTAAAGTTTTTACTTATACTATATGGTTATATGGATTTAAAATTTTATAAAGAAACTAAGGAGAAATTTTTAATGAGCAATTTAAAAAGAGAAAACATAAATGTAAGTGAGATAGATGATTTATTAGGAAATATAGAATTAATTGACATAAGAGAACCTTATGAATGTAAATCTGGAATGTTAAAAACAGCAATAAACATACCAATGCAGGATTTATTAGATGCTCCAGATGAATTTCTAGATAAGAATAAAGAATATTATTTAATATGTAGGTCAGGAGCAAGAACTGCAAGTACTTGTTATATGCTTAGAGAAGAAGGTTACAATGTTATTAATGTAGCAGGTGGAATTATTTCCTATGAAGGAGATAATATAGAAAGATAACGATTGTCACATAATGCTAAAGTAAAAATTAACACTAGACTATAGTATTAATTCTTATATATAATCATTTATGACAATATGATTTAGACTTAAGGGAGGAAAAGATGATTTTATTAGAGCAGATGTTTATAGCTTTGCAAACTTGGATGTTTTCAAGTGGAGTAAAAATACTTATAGGACTACTTATTTTAAGTATAGGCTGGAAATTAGTCAAGAGAGCAGTAAATATATTTAACGCTATATTAGAAAAAAGAAACATTGATCCTACAATAAGCTCATTTTTAGATGGAGTAATAAGCATAAGTTTAAAAATACTTTTAATACTAATAGTTATGGATTATGTAGGATTAAAAACAAGTAGTTTAGTTGCACTTGTAGGTTCTGCAGGTCTTGCAATTGGTCTGGCACTTCAAGGGAGTCTTTCAAATTTTGCAGGTGGAGTTATAATACTTATAATTAGACCATTTAATGTTGGAGATTTAATTGACAGTGGAGATCATACAGGAACAGTAGAGAAAATAGGAATATTTTATACTCACTTAGTTACTTTTGATAACAAGCAGATTCTTATTCCAAATGGAGAATTGGCAAATAAGAGTATAGTGAATTATACAAGTAAAGATACTAGAAGAGTTGATTTGAATTTTACTGTTGGTTATGAGCAAGAAATAAGTAAAGTCAAGAGTGCATTATTTTCAGTAATTAATACAGAGGAACTTATTTTAAAAGATCCAAAACCTTTTGTTGCGTTATCTAAACATGGAGATAGTGCTATAACATTTGTTGTAAGGGTATGGACTAAAACAGAAGATTATTGGACTGTTCATTTTAATTTACTAGAAAGAGTGAAAATGAAGTTTGATGAAGAAGAAATAAGTATTCCTTATAACCAAATGGATGTACATATAAAAGGAAATGAAAATTAAATATGTATTAAATTATGAGAGGGTATTGTTATTTGGTAATAGCAATACCCTCTCATAATGATTTTGTGGAAATTTAAGGTAACTGGGAGATAAAAATGATTGAAAGATTATTTGATTATGCAAAAATTAATGAAAAAGATATTGAAAGAAAAAGAGTAAATAATATAATCGATAAAAATTTAAAATTTAATAAAGTACTATATGTTTATGGATCATTAGGTATTGGAAAAACTAAATCTGTTATGAGCTATTCAAAAAATTATCTGGAGCATTATGTTTGGTATGAATGCGAAGAACAGGATAATATAAATGGAATTGAAAAAGAATTAATATCAGTATTAAATACAGATATCAGAAGAAAAAAAGTAATTATTTTTGATGAATTTAACCGTATTTATGAAAGAAATATATTAGAAGAAATATCATATTACATTGAAAACTCAAGAGATAACTGTAAGTTTATATTCATAAGTTCAAAGAAGATACCAAAAGAATTTATTAATATAATGATAAAAAATCAAATTGGGATAGTATCAAAAAAAGATCTATTATTTAAAAAAGAAGAAATAGAGTTATTATTTAAAAAGAATAATATTAATACTTTTAAAGAAGAGCATATTAAAATAATTTTGGAATTAACTGGTGGGGTACCTATATTAGTGATTTTGGGGATGATGTACTTCAAATTAAATGATAATACCCTAGATTATAAAAAATTTGTAGAAAGTAAATATTATAAGGAAGCATTTGATAAGTACATTTGGGACAAATTAAGCAAAAAAAGAAAAGAACAGTTAATTATAATATCATTATTTCCAGAAGTAACATTAGAACAGGCTAAATTTATAACAAAAGATGAAAATATAGAAGAACTTTTGAAAGAAATTGTATTTTTAAAAAAAGATAAAAAATATATTTTTAAAGAGTTATTCAAAAGTAGCATAAAAGAAAAATATGATTATATTGATAGAGAAAAATTTACTTTAGCATATATAGAAATGGGTAAATGTTATGAAAAAAATAATCAATTTATAGAAGCGGCATATTCTTATTCAAAGGCCAAGTTAGAAAAAGATGAAGTACGTGCATTGGAAAAGTTTTGCGATCAAGCTAACTTTCTAGATAATTTTACCTTAATTAAAGAATATTTAATAAAAGTATCTAAAGAATTAATGGAAAAGAATTCATCTATATGTGGTTTTATAGCTATGTTTGAAATAATTCATTATAATTTTGAAGAAGGTAGACAATGGATAAAAAAATTAGAATATTTAAGAAAAGAAGTTCTCACAAAATATAATAGGTCAAAAAATAAAGAACAATATTTTAATAAGCTTAAAGTTATTGAAGATAGGTTAATATTACTATATGCTATGCTTCAAGAGAATAATAGCATTTATGTAAAAGAAATATGGGAAGATAAAATTAAAAGGGAAAATATTAATGATGATCATATTGTTAATGTAGTACCAACAGCAAATTTCCCAAGTATACTAAAAGGTATGAATGACACAAGTTCTTGGTGGATTAAATATGATAAAGATAATGTAAAATCTAATGCAATATTAAAATATATTTATCATAATAATTATTATTCAGCAGTAAATATTGCATTATCTGAAATTGATTATGAAAAGAATAATATAATTGAAGCAGCATTAAAGTTAAGTGATAATACTGCTTTTTATAAGGAATCATGCAATCTAGAGTTCATTTTTGTAAGCAAGATTTTAACATTAAAGATTCAAATAGCAAGTGGAAATATTAATGATGCCAATATGATACTTAATAGTCTTAAAGAAGAAGTAGAAAGATGTAAGGATTGTAATATATCAAATAATTTGAATGCTGCATATACAAGATATAATCTATTAATAGGAAATATAGAGGAAGCTAAGACCTGGTTAATAAATTATAATAAGCAAACAGAAAAGAAATTTTTATCTATAAATATGTATGAATATTTTACTAAAGCTAGAGTTCTTATTGCTATGCAAGATTATACACGGGTTATAGCGTTTTTAGAGATATTATATAAATTGAATAAAAAAGCAAAGCACAATATGAATATGGCAGAATGTTTAATATTACAGAGCATTGCATTAAATAGATTAGAAGAAGAATTAGCATTTAATAAAATAGAAGAAGCGCTAAAGATAACAGAGCCATATGATTTTATTAGAATTTATGCTGATGAAGGTGATGGAGTCTATGAAGTTATTAATAAATATATAAAATATGATAAAAGAGATGAAAGTATTGACTTAGAATATATAAAATTAATATTAACTGAAAGTAGAAAATTTGCACGAATGTATCCTAAATATTTAAGTAAAAAAATATATTCTGAAGATGAAAAAATAAAATTAACAAAATCTGAAAAAGAAATAATAAACTTAATATCTAATGGTATGTCTAATAGTGAAATAAGTGAATATTTAAATATAAAAATAGATACTGTTAAGTTTCATACAAAGAATATTTACAGTAAGCTTAATGTGAAAAATAGGACTATGGCCATTTCTGTCGCAAAGGAATTTAAAATTATATAATAAAATTATTAAAAATTAAATTTTTAATAAAAACTACCTTTTAGGGTAGTTACATTAAATTTATATGCTGATAGAATATTTTGTGTAAAGAAGGTCAAGCAAATTAAGTATTTTTCAACTATGGGAAACGGACATTTCTAACCTAATTATACAATACTATAGGCATGAAGAATGAGAAGAAAAACCAGGAATTAATTCTTGGTTTTTTGATTTTTAGAAAGCAATTTATTTATATATGTTGCAATATGATTTATTCAATACTTGAGTATACGTACTGTACATTTAATGTAGATTTCGATTTTCAACATATATATTATGAAAAGTAAACTTTATTATAAATATCAATATTATTATCATAAAGTGTGTATTTTATAATATACATAAACTAAAGTTACCTTTAAAACATTATGTGTAAGAAATAATATATTTATTATAAATATAACAAAATGAATATTGATAAATTATAGTAGTAATGATATTCTAATTTATGTGATAAATAATTTCATTTGGGGGAGTCATCATGAATTTATGCAACTTGAAACCTGGAGAAAAGGCTGTTATATTATCAATTGATGGGAATGCTAAACTTATGAAGAGATTACTTGCTTTAGGATGCATAGAAGGAACAACAATTGAATATAAAAGATGTGCGCCGCTTGGAGATCCTATAATAGTGAATTTTAGAGGATTTGATTTAGCTATAAGAAAAGAAGATGCTGAATATATATCGGTAGCAAAACAAAGGGGATTTAAGAAATGACAAATGTAGCTTTACTTGGTAATCCTAATGTTGGGAAAACAACTTTATATAATGCACTTACTGGATCCAATCAGTATGTAGGAAATTGGCCAGGTGTAACTGTTGATAAAAAAGAGGGTTTTTTTGAAGATGTTAAAGTAGTGGATCTTCCAGGAATATATGCTATGGACACATTTTCAAATGAAGAAAAGGTATCAAAGAAGTTTCTTGAAGAAGGTGATGTTGATGTAATACTAAATATTGTAGATGCATCAAATTTAAATAGAAATTTATATCTTACTACTCAGCTTAAAAAGTTTGATAAGCCAATTATATTGGCACTTAATATGATAGATATATGTGATAGCAAAGGAATCGTAATAGATTACGAAAAGCTTAAGAAAGAATTAAATGTAGAAGTTATACCAATAATTGCAGGAAAAAATATAGGTATAGATAAAATAAAAGATAGATTAAAAGATGGTAACTTTAAAAAAGATAATGAAATTAACAAATATGATTTTAAAAGTGAAAAAGAAGCGTATGAATTTATTGAAAAAATATTAAATAAATGTGTGACAGAAAACTTAAAAAACAAAGAAACATTTACAGAAAAATTAGATAAATATGTACTTCATCCAGTACTTGCGTATCCTATTTTTATTTTACTTATGGCACTAATGTTCCAATTAACTTTTTCATGGGTTGGACAGCCCATTTCTGATTTACTTTCAGATTTATTAGATAATAGTTTAATACCATTTATTTCAGAATTGCTTTCTAATAATTCACCTTGGTTTAGGTCACTTATTGTAGATGGAATAGTTGCAGGTGTTGGTGGAATACTAGTATTATTACCTATTATTTTAGTACTTTTTATATGTATTACATTACTTGAAGATAGCGGATATATGGCTAGAGTTGCTTTTATGATGGATAAGCTTATGAGAAAGATGGGACTGTCAGGAAAAGCATTTATTCCTATGATAATAGGATTTGGATGCTCAGTTCCAGCTATAATGACAGCAAGAACTTTAGAAAGTGAAAAAGATAGAAAATTAACAGCTCTTTTAGTACCATTCATGTCATGTAATGCAAGACTTCCAGTGTATACTGTGTTTGCGGCAGTATTTTTTACAAATCATAGAGGTCTTGTTGTAGCATCACTTTATTTACTTGGGATAGTTGTAGCTTTTTTACTTGGAATATTACTTAAAAATACATACTTTAAGAAGGATGAGGAACCATTTATAATAGAAATTCCAGAGTATAAAATGCCAAAGTTTTCTTCTGTGCTTAATGTAACTGCTGATAAAGCATTAGAATTTTTAAAGAAAGCAGGTACTTTGATATTTGCAATGAGCGTTGTTATATGGGTTCTATCTAACTTTAATTTAAGTGGAATGGTAGAAGAAGTTAATGATAGTATACTTGCAAGCATAGGAAATGTTATTGCACCTATATTTAAACCATTAGGATTTGGAAACTGGCAGTCAGCTGTAGCACTTTTATCAGGACTTTTAGCTAAGGAAACAGTTTTATCTTCTATGGAAGTTATTTTTTCAGGAAATCTTCAAACTGTTCTTACTGCACATTTTAATAGTTTAACTGCATATTCATTTTTAGCTTTTATACTATTATACACACCATGTATTTCAACAGTAGGAACAATGAAAAAAGAATACGGTGGTAAATTAACAGTATTCTCTGTGTTTTTTCAACTTACAGTTGCATGGATAGTATCATTTTTAATTTTTAATGTTGGAAGCTTAGTTATACAAACTTTATACTTAAGATGAGTATTTTAAGTTTAACTATTTAAGAGGTGTTTAATGTGTTTGAAATTATTGCTACGCTAATTATAATAGCCTTAGCCGTCTTTATAATTATTAAATCATTATTTAATTCTAAAGATGGAAAGTGCAATTGTGGATGTGATAAATGTAATTCGAGAAAGAAATGTGTAAAAAAAGATAATGATTAACTACTCTCTATATATAAACTACTTTTAAACGAAAAAATGTTTAAAAGTAGTTTTTCTTTTTTATATAAAATTTTCATAATAATTACTATATAAAGAGTTTTCTGGCATAATATATAATATATAAATTATATGTGGTGAATGAGATATAAGAATGGAAAGATTATTTGATGAAATAAAAGAAAAATTATAATTTATTGAAAATTTGTATGATAATATCAGAATTATTAATCCAATAAATAATAAAGTGTTTGATATAAAAAGTGAGAATTTAAATATTCTTGAAGGACAATGTTATGACATTTGGAAGCGAGGAAAAGTTTGTGATAATTGTATTTCTATGCAAGCATACAATGAAAAAGAAACATGTGTTAAAATAGAAAGTTACACTAATAAAGTGATATTAATAATTGCAAATCCTATATATATAAAAGGTCATTTATATGTAGTAGAAATATTAAAGGATATATCTAATGAAGCAATAGAAGATAATTATAATTTAGACATTGATAATAATTTAGAAAAATTTAATGAAAATGTAATGAAAGATAAATTAACTGGGTTTTATAATAGAAAATATATAAATCAAATATTACCTGTAGATATAAATAACAGTATAATTGAGGAATATCCGCTTTCCTTGATTATAATAGAAATAGAGAATCTGAATAGTATTGAAGAGAAGTTTGGGACAGATATAAAAAAAGATATATTTAAAAATATATGCAATAAGATGAAACATATAAATATTGAAGGTCTATCATGGATTGCACTATATGACGAAAAGCAAATTTTTATTGAGCTTAAATATATAGATAAAAATAAAGCAATAAAAATATGTGAAAAAATAATATATATTTTAAAATCTAACTTACGTACATATGATAGTTTAGAAATAGGAGTTAATTTTAATTTTGGTGTATATTGTACTATAGATCAAAAAATACAAAGTAATAATTTTATAGAAGAAATAAATAAGAAACTTTTTAGAGCTAAAGAGAAAAGAAAAGTTGATAGATTAATAGAATTTCATGAGTTTGAAAAAGACGATTTATCTAAGATAACAGCGAAGATGGAAGAGCTTAGGGAAACATTAAACAGTATGTATGTGGATCCTAATTATGAAGGTGATTATGAATGGATTGTATATGTAAGTCAATGCTTAGATAAATTAATAGTCGAGTACATAAGATGTGCCGAGAAAAATAGTGTAAAGAGCTGAGTTTGTGTAAAATTACATAAATTTAGCTCTTTAAATTTTTGTATATATTTTATAAAAAAATACTTCGACGAATGTATATTTTTTTCTACAAAATATTGAAATGGGTGAGAAAAACTATAATTAAAGGAGAATAACGAAGTATTGGGGGAGAAAATGATATGAGCAATAAATTATAAAAAATATCAATATCAAAAATAAGACATAATGTACATAGATTGCTCAAAAACCTTCAAAAAATGCGGACTTGCACTTGAAAAAGAATATTTATATAATCAATATATCATGGAAATTTATGGGGGAGTAAGGATGTTTAATATTACAATTTGTTATAAGGATAACTACTTAAAAAATATTAATGAAGAAATAAAGAACATATTAAATAAGAGCCCTTTAAGCGAAAAATTTAAAATTAACACAGTTCATAGTGGTATTGATTTATTGAAGAGTTTTTCAGAAGAAGATGAATGTAATATTTTATTTTTGGAGGAAGAACTAGTAGATTTAAAAGGGGTAAGCATAATAGATCTAATAAGAAAATATAATGAGGATATTAAAATTGTAATTATAACTAAAGATGATGAAATAAAAAAAATATATAGCAATTATACAGTAATAAATAAATATGATATTTTTAATAAATTAGAGTATATAATCATGCAATTTGTAGGGAAAAACATTAATGATAAAAATGAATTTTATCTTTTGAAAAACAAATATAGGTAAAATAAATATCAATATAGATGATATTCTTTATATAGTAATGTATAAACAAAGTCTATATAATATTCCATTATTAAATAATATTCTATTAAAATATCAGAAATGTAAGGTATGAAAAATAAATAATATTCCATTATGTATAAGTTTACTAAGTTGAATGCTGATTTATTTTTCATATTAATAGTATATTGAACTCATAATGAGTCTGTGAAAAAAATCTGTAAAACTATAAAAATAGCTGTATATGATATTTTTTTATTTTACCATATATATCTATTTGTGTGTTAACTAATAATTAATTCCAGCAGGTTTTATATTTTCCTTATCACCTTGAGAACATGGAGTAACTCCATATGTCATTTTACAATTTGGACATGTATCTACAAATATATTCATTTTAAATTCTTTTCCACATGAACAAGTAATTATATGAGGAGTAGATAAATTCATATCTGCTTTTCCTTTTTCTCTTACTCTATCTACAATCGCTTTTCCATCTTTTTTATCTGTTCCACAACCACAACTCATAGTTGAGCCTCCTTTAAGTTAGAATATATTATGTATTATACATTAAGTTACTGCTAAAAGTCTGTATCATTTGTTACAAAATAATAATATAATAATTATGTGTAGTATATGGTTAAAATATTCAATATATAAACTATATTTGTATAGAATATAACATTTAAATATATGAAAGGATATGAATATGGATAAAAAAATCGTTAAAAGAGGATATGTAACCACTGATGCTAATGAATTCAATGAAGAATCACTTATAAAATTAAAAGAAGCACAAAAAGATATTTATATGCTTTTAAATAGAGGATATCACTTGAAAAAAGTTTCAACCTTTGTTGGAAATCACTATTTACTTTCTGAAAGGCAAAGGTTAAGTTTGGTAAGAACAACATGTTCAAAAGAGGAATTAAAGCTTAGAAAAGAAAAAGAAATAACAAATTTAGAGGAAAACCAAACTGTATATGTTGATGGATTTAATTTAATAATTACATTAGAAGTTGTGCTATCAAATTCAACATTAATAAAATGTATGGATGGTACAATAAGAGATTTAGCTGGACTTCGAGGTACATATAAGTTAATTGATAAAACAGATAGAGCAATTAATTTAATAGGAGAATACTTACAGAAGCTTAAAATTAAGAAAGTTGTGTTTTATCTTGATTCACCTGTATCAAATTCAGGCAGATTAAAAATCAGAATATTAGAATTGTTAGATAAATATGAATATGATGTAGAAGTTGAACTTGTAAATAATGCAGATGTGGTTTTAGAAAAGCTGAAAAATGTTATTAGCAGTGATTCTATAATTATGGAAAAATGTAATGGATGGATTAATGTTGCTGCAAAGATTATTGAAGAGAACATCGAAAAATGCACATGTTTAGATTTTAGCAAAGTAGATTAATATGTATTTTAATACAGCGATACTTGATTATAATGATAATATATGAAAAAGATGATACTACTTTTTTATAATTTAGAGTTACAATGAAATAGAATTAAAGCTGATGTTTTAATGAACTGAACATTAGCTTTGTTTTATATGGTATAATAAAGTAGATTCATAGAAAAATAATGAAGTATAAAACTAAATTTAGAATGATTTAGTTACAGCCATGAAAGGAAATATAATATGGGAAAATCGTTGATACTTGCAGAAAAACCTTCAGTAGGAAGAGAAATAGCAAAGGTATTGAAAGTAAATAACAATAAAGGAAGTTATATAGAAAACAATAAATACATTGTAACATGGGCGCTTGGCCATTTAGTTGAACTACAATCACCAGAAGGTTACGATGTAAAATATAAAAATTGGAGCATGGACACTTTACCAATGCTTCCAAAGTATATGAAACTAAGTGTAATAAAGAAATCATCAAAGCAATTTTATGAAGTTAAAAAGCAAATGCTTAGAGATGATGTAAGTGAAATCATAATAGCAACAGATTCAGGACGTGAGGGGGAGCTAGTTGCTAGATGGATAATTGAAAAAGCAGGAGTTAAAAAGCCACTTAAAAGATTATGGATTTCTTCGCAAACAAGCAAAGCAATAATAGAAGGATTCAATAATTTAAAACCAGGGGATGCTTATAGAAATCTTTATGAGGCAGCACAGTGTAGAGCTGAGGCGGACTGGGTTGTTGGTCTTAATGTAACAAGAGCACTTACATGTAAATATAATGCACAATTATCAGCAGGTCGTGTTCAATCACCAACATTAGCTATGATTGTACAAAGAGAAGAAGAAATTAAAAACTTTATACCAAAGGATTATTACACAATAGAAGGTAAGGGGAACAATGTTACTTTCAATTGGGTTAACAAAGATAATAATGGAAGAATTTTTGATGAAGAATTTGCAAAGAAAGTCATAGGGAAATGTAATAAAGCTAATGCTGAAGTAGTTAGTGTAGATTCAAAAGAAAAGAAACAATATTCTCCAGCGCTTTATGATTTAACGGAACTTCAAAGAGATTGTAACAGGCTTTTTGGTTTTTCTGCTAAGCAGACTTTATCAATTATGCAGAGATTATATGAAAATTACAAGATTTTAACTTATCCAAGAACTGATTCAAGATACGTAACTCGTGATATTGTAGCAACAATTCCTGAAAGATTGAATGCAGTTGCTACAGGTGAATATAGATTAGTAGCACAGGAATTACTTAAAACTAAAATAACTGGAAATAAAAGTTTTGTAGATGATTCAAAGGTAAGCGATCACCATGCAATAATTCCAACAGAAGAAAGACCTAATCTTTCGAGTTTAAGTTCAGAAGAAAGAAAGGTTTATGATTTAGTAGTAAAGAGATTTTTAAGTGTTATGCTTCCACCTTTTGAATATATTCAAACTACAATTGAATTAAATGCAAATGGTGAAAGATTTATCGCTAAAGGTAAAGTTATAAAAAGTAAAGGCTTTAAAAAAGTTTATGATAAAGAGCTTGTAGAAGAAGATTCTTCAGAAGATTTAAAGGATCAAATATTACCAGTAATGAATAAAGGTGATAAGATATCATTAAATTCAGTAAACTCAAAGAAATCTCAAACAAAGCCACCGGCAAGATTTAATGAAGGTACACTTTTATCTGCAATGGAAAATCCACAAAAGTATATAAGTGTAGGAAAAGATGCAGCAAAAACATTAAATGAGACAGGTGGACTTGGAACAGTTGCAACTCGTGCTGACATTATAGAAAAGCTATATAGTTCTTTTGTTATTGAAAAAAGAGGCAAAGAAATAGTACCTACATCAAAAGGGAAACAGCTTATTGAATTAGTTCCAAATGAGTTAAAATCACCACTTCTTACTGCAAAATGGGAAAAGAGACTTGATGAAATAAGCAAGGGAAAAGAAAAAGGCCATGAATTTGTTAGAGAAATGAGAAACTACACAATTGCTCTTGTTGAAGATGTAAAAGGTGATAGTCATAGATTTGTTCATGATAATAAGACAGGAAAGAAATGTCCTCAGTGTGGGAAATATTTATTAGAAGTTAAAGGTAAAAATGGAGTAATGAATGTTTGTCAAGACAGAGAATGTGGATATAGAGAAAGTGTATCAAGAACAACTAATGCAAGATGTCCTGAATGTAAGAAAAAACTTGAGCTTAGAGGACAGGGAGAAGGTGCAATTTACGTATGCCCAGGTTCAAATTGTAACTTTAGAGAAAAGGCATCTGTATTTAAAAAGAGATTTGATAAATCAGGAAAAGTAGATAAGAGAGATGTACAAAAGTACATGAAGAAGATGCAAAAGGAAGCAGAAAAAGAATCTATGAGTGATAATCCATTTGCAGCTTTACTCCAAAATATGAACTTTGATAAATAATAAACGTAAAAACTTTATCATTAATTTTAAATTAGTGATGAAGTTTTTTTCATAAAATTTGCCTTTTGCGAATTGACACCTATTTATATGAAATGTATTATAAGAATAACAAATTATTAATACAGACCTTAGGAGGTATTTATGTATAAGTTATTGTTAGTAGATGATGAGGTTTTAGTTAGAGAGGCAATTGCTGAGAATATTCACTGGAATGAACTTGGATATGAATTATTGTCAGTATGTGAAAATGGCAAAGAAGCAATAGAGTATATTAAAAAAATAAAGTTGATGTGGTTATTACAGATATTTGCATGCCATTTATAGATGGTATTGATTTAAGCAAATATATTTATGAAAATCATTTACCAATTAATGTTATTATTTTTAGTGGTTATAATGAATTTGAATATGCAAAAAAGGCAATTAAATATGGTGTATCAGAATATCTTTCAAAACCTGTTACTGCATATGAACTTTCTGAAATACTAGGTAACTTAAAGAAAAATCTAGATAAGAAAAGAGAAGTTGAAGCAGAATTTGATAAACTTAATAAAAGTTATTTTAAAAATAGAATTTTGATACAATCTAAAATCATAGAAAAGCTCATTATGGGAAATGAAATAGAAGAGGAAAGTCGTAAAGAAATTGAAGAATATGGGCTTCAAATGGATTATCTAGAATATAGAGTTGCAATTATTGAAATCGATATCTATTCTGATTTATATAATGCAAATGAAGATAAAATCAAAAAAGGTGAAATGAAATCTTTTGTAATATATAACATAAGTGATGAGATAATAAAAAAGTATAATGCTGGAGAAGTATGTAAAGGAGATAATAATAAAGGATTAATTTTACTATGGACAAACCATTCGAGAGAATTTGAGGATAAAATTAATCTTATATTTAAAGAAATTCAAGAAGAAGTTTTCAAAGTATTAAAGTTAACGATTACGATAAGTGTAGGAGAAATTGTTTATTCATTATCGGATTTACATAAGTCTTATAAAGATGCAGAACAGCTACTTTTATATAGGTATTTGTGGGATGAAAATCAAATTTTTGATAGAGAAAAATTAAAGAATAAATTAAATGGTTCAGTGAATTTAGATAACGTAATTGATAAGGTGATTTTGGGAATTAAATTAAATGAGAAAAAACAAATAGAAGAAAAAATTATAGAAATACAAGAGTTATTAAAAAATGCTTACATAAGAAAAAATAAAATATGCTTGTATTTATTTGAAATCGTTTCACAAGCTTGCGATTTATTAAGAACATATAATTTGACAGATGATTTTATATATAGAAAGAAAGAAGAAGTTATAACTAGAATAACAGAATCAAGATCATTAAGAGAAGCTATGTTAATATTAAAGGAATTTTGTTATATGTCATGTGATGAAATGTATAAGCAAAGAGACTCTGATGGAAATAAACAAGCTATGTTAGCACTTGATTATATTGAAAAACATTATGGTGATTTTGATTTGAATTTAAATGTGATATGTTCATATGTTTGCGTCAGTATTAGCCATTTTAGCACAATATTTAAAAATTATACAGGAGATACTTTTATGGAAGTGCTAATGAGGACTAGAATGCAAAAAGCAAAAGAGTTATTAGAAAACACAAGCCTAAAAAATTATGAAATTTCAGAAAAAGTAGGTTTTAGAGATCCTCATTACTTTAGTATAGCTTTTAAAAAAGCAACTGGAAAAAGCCCAAAAGAATATGTAAAGGAAGTGAGGAAAAAATAACATGAAAAGAAAAATGAAAACATTACAAGTTTTTCAGTATTTGAATATTAGAACATCTATATTATTACTATTTTCAACACTGATTATAAGTGCGTTATTATTAATCAGCTTTATATCTTTAAACTATACGGAAAAGATAGCAAGAAATAACTCAGTAGATTATACTACAAAAATTATTAAGCAAATAAATAATGATATAGATTCGTATATTGTATCCATGGATAACATTTCTACATTGGTTGCAAAAAATAGTGCAGTACAATCTTACTTGTTTGATGATGATTCAAGTGTAAATTATGAAATAAATAACAAAAGAATTTTAGAACTATTCGAAACTGTAAGAGAAACTAGAGAAGATATATGCAATATTGCAATTATTGATAAGAATGATAAATATATTATAAATGATGGTAAAGATAAGCTTTCAGAATTTGTATCTTTAGAAGATAATGGGTGGTATAAAAATGCTGTTTTAAGAAATGGAGATACTTTTGTTTCGTCTTCACATGTTCAAAATGTAATTAAGGATAATTATAAATGGGTTATTACATTATGTAGAACATTGATAAATCCTTATACTAATGAACAAGAAGGCGTTTTTTTTATTGATCTAAATTATAATGCAATAAGTGATTTATGTGAAAAAAATAGTTTGGGAAAAAAGGGATATGTATTTATTATAGATGAGAATGGAAATATTATATATCATCCTAAGCAGCAGCTTATATACAGTGGACTTATGAGTGAAAAGATAGAAAAAATCATGAGTAGTGAGGAAAATTATTTTGTTACAGATGTAAAAGGAGATAGCTGTGTATATACATTTAGCAAATCTCCCAAAACTGGATGGACAGTTGTTGGTGTTGCGTATATGGATGAACTAATAAAAAATGATAAAGAAATGAAGGCTGTGTATGGGATTATTACAAGTGTTATTTTAGGATTAGCTATGTTGATTTCGATAGTTATTTCTAAAGAAATAACTAAACCTTTACAAGTTTTAAGAGATTCTATGAAAGAAGTTGAAAAGGGGAATTTTGAAAATGTAAATATAGAAGTTTTTAATAAGAATGAGATATGGAGCTTAAGTAATTCTTTTAATATTATGATAGCCGAAATCAAAAAATTAATGGAACAAAATATACAGGAGCAGAAGCAAAAAAGAAAAAGTGAATTGAAGGCTTTGCAATCTCAAATCAATCCCCATTTTCTCTATAATACGTTAGATTCTATAATATGGATGGCTGAAGGGAATAAAACAAAAGAAGTTGTAGTTATGACATCATCTCTTGCAAAATTATTAAGGCAAAGTATAAGCAATGAAGAAGAAATTACTACTATAGAAAAAGAAATAGATTATGTAAAAAGTTATTTAACAATTGAAAAAATGAGGTATAAAGATAAGCTTGAATTTAAGATAGATGTTCAAAAAAGTATATATTATGTTGACATAATTAAGCTAGTATTACAACCAATAGTTGAAAACGCTATATATCATGGAATTAAATATAAAGAAGGTAAAGGGATGATATTAATTGAAGGATATGATTATGATAACGATGTTGAAATTTTAGTTAAAGACAATGGAATTGGTATGAATAAAGATCAGCTTGATAGTATATTTGATTCTAAAAAGAAAAATGATAAATCTAATGGTGTAGGAGTTAATAATGTACAAATGAGATTACAGTTAAGCTATGGAAAGGAATATGGACTAGTTTATGAAAGTGAACCTCTAAAGGGAACCACTGTAAAAATAAAAATTCCGAAAAAGGGGAAAAGTGTTTATGAAGAGTAAGAAAGAGATATTAGAAAGAGGAGTCATTGCATTAGTTATACTAGCAATTTTCATAATATTATTTTCTGTTAAAACCATTGATAATAGAAAACCATTAAATATGATATATATTTCTAAAAGTATTGATGAAAATAATGAATTTTGGATGGCGTTACTTTCAGGAGCAAAGATGGCAGCAAAAGAATATAACGTTAATTTAACTATATGGGCTCCAAAAGATGAATCTGATTATGAAGAGCAAAATCAACTAATAGAAAAAGCTATTGAAAAAAAACCACAGGCTATTTTGCTTTCGGCATCAAATTACACAGAAACAACACCTATGGCAGAGAAGATAAAGAGTAAAGGCATAAAACTAGTGTTAATTGATTCTGAAATTAATTCTGATATTGCAGATAGTGTTGTCTCAACAGGAAATTTTATTGCAGGGCAAAAAATGGGGAATTACATGAGAAACTTCATAAATAATGATACAAAAATAGCCATAGTTAGCCATGTTAAAGGGGCATCGACAGCACTTCAAAGAGAAAATGGATTTAGAGATGGACTTGGAATATATGAAGATAAAATCATAGAAGTGGTGTATTGCGAATCTAAATATGATAAGGCTTATGACTTGACTAAAGAAATTATAAAGGAACATCAGGATATTAATATGATTGCAGCTTTAAATGAATATTCATGCATGGGAGCAGCAAAAGCTGTTAAAGAACTTGGATTAGAAAAAAAGATTGGAATAATGGGATTTGATAATTCTTTAGAAGAAGTAAAACTATTGGAAGAAGGCGTTCTTAATGGAATTGTAATACAAAAGCCTTTTAATATGGGATATTTTGGAGTTGAACAAGCAGCTAAGATAATAAAAGGTGAAAATTATATTAAATATTTGGATTGTGGATCAAAACTAATTACAAAAGAGGATATGTATACTGAAGAAAATCAAAAGATTCTATTTCCCTTTATAGGGCGTCAATTTAGAGAGATACAAAATGATTGATTTGTTTTGTTTGTGTGATATTATACCTTGTTTAAAAGTGAATAAGAATAAAAACAAATAAAAAATAGTATTATTTTAACTGTTTTTTGTAATATATTCAATTAAATAAAGATAAAAATGGTGCTATACTTTAAACATACCAAACAGAAATGCAAATAAGAAATGGAAGGTGATACTGTGGGGGAGACTATATTAACAATGAAAGATATTGATAAATCTTTTATTGGAGTACATGCCCTTAAGGCAGCAAGTTTGGAGCTTAAAAAAGGCGAAGTACATGCACTTATGGGTGAAAACGGAGCAGGAAAATCAACATTAATGAAGGTTCTTACTGGTATTTATAGTAAGGATAGTGGAGAGATAATTTATAAAGGAAAAGAGGTTGAGTTCTCTAGTCCAAAAGAAGCACAAGAAGCTGGGATTATTATCGTACATCAAGAATTAAATATGATGAATCACTTAACAGTAGCTCAAAATATTTTTATAGGGCGAGAAATGATGAATGGTAAGTTTATCAATGATAACCAAATGAATCAGGAAGTTAAAAAGTTGTTTGATAAACTACATATTGATATCGATCCTAGTGAAACTATGGGTAATCTTACAGTTGGCAGGCAGCAAATGTGCGAGATTGCTAAGGCAATTTCGCAAGATGCTGAGGTAATCGTTTTCGATGAACCTACTGCTGCATTAACAGAATCTGAAATCGAAGAGTTATTTAAAATAATTAGAGATTTAAGATCTAGAGATATCGGAATTATTTATATTTCTCATAGGATGGATGAAATTAATGTAATTACTGATAGAGTTACTGTAATGCGTGATGGAGAATATGTAGGTACAATTATAACAAAAGATTCTACGAAAGAAGAAATAATAAGCATGATGGTTGGAAGAACAATTTATGAAGATCCTAAAGAAAAGAGTAATGTACCAAAAGATGCACCTGTAGTTTTAAAAGTAGAAAATTTAAATGTTGGCAAAAGTGTAAGGAATGTTAGCTTTGAATTAAAAAAGGGTGAAATCATAGGTTTTTCAGGATTAATGGGATCAGGAAGAACTGAGACAGCAAGAGCAATATTTGGAGCAGATAAGATAGATAGTGGAACTATTTATGTAAATGGTAAAAAAGTAGAAATCAAATGCCCGATGGATGCAGTTAATTCAGGAATAGGATATTTATCAGAAGATCGTAAGCGATATGGAATAGTTCTTGATAAAACAGTGACTGAGAATTCTACAATGTCATCATTAGATAAGTTTGTAAATGGGATATTTATAAATAAGAAAAAAGAAAAAGACGTAGCTAAAGATTATGCAGAAAAATTAAAAACTAAAACGGCATCAGTAGAAACTCCTGTTGTTACATTATCTGGTGGGAATCAACAAAAAGTTGTTATTGCAAAGTGGCTTATAAAAGACTGCGATATATTAATTTTTGATGAGCCGACAAGAGGTATTGATGTTGGTGCAAAGAGCGAAATATATACTTTAATGAATGAACTCGTAGCTCAAGGTAAATCAATTATTATGATTTCTTCTGAATTAACAGAAATTCTTAGAATGAGTGATAGAATAATTGTTATGAATGAAGGAAGAAAAACAGGAGAATTACCAATTGAAGAAGCTACACAAGAATCTATTATGAATGCAGCAACATTAAGAAATCAATTCTAGGAGGATAAAAACGTGGAAAAGAAAGAAAATTCACTAAAAAAATCAATATTAAATAATAAATTTGTAAAGGCAATTGGAACTCAAAGATTGATTGCAATTCTAGCACTGATAGCGCTATTTATATTCTTTTCTTTAATGAGTCCAGCATTTCGTCAGTTCACAACTTTAGTAAGTATATTTGATGCTTCATATTATATTGGATTTATGGCAATAGGTGTTACGTTTGTTATTATAACCGGAGGAATAGACCTTTCAATAGGTACTGTATTAGTATGTTCATCATTAATAGCTGGATCACTTGCTGTTAATAGTGGATTTCCAATTTGGTTATGTTTAATTATTGGTATTTTGATAGGCATGTTCTTTGGGTTATGTAATGGTTTAATGGTATCAATTATGGGACTTCCACCATTTATAGCATCATTAGGTACAATGATGATTTCAAAAGGTTTAGGCTCTATATTTACAAAGGCTCAAAGTGTAACATGGCCACAAGCAGCTTCAGCAGATGGATGGTATCGTAAGATATTTAAAATGACTATAGGAAGTGGACAAGACTCACTGATTATTCCAACAGGTTTCATTTTACTAGTTGTTTTAGCTATTGTAATGTCAATAATTTTAACTAAAACAAAACCAGGACGTTATATTTTATCACTTGGAAGTAACAAAGAAGCAACTAGACTTTCTGGTGTAAACGTCGTCAAATGGGAAACTTTAGCTTATGTAATTTCAGGTACTTTTGCAGGAATAGCTGGTGTTGCATATGCTGCTACTTATTCTGTAATGCTACCTGGCGGTGGTGCAGGATTTGAATTAGATGCTATAGCAGGTGTAGTAATCGGCGGTACTTCTATGAGTGGTGGATATGGAACAATAGCAGGTACTTTAATAGGTGTATTTATTATGTCAGTATTAAAGACAGGCCTACCTTTAATCGGATTGCAACCACATTACCAACAATTTATTACAGGTTTTGTTTTAATTGCAGCCGTATTTGCGGATGTTATTAATAGAAGAAAAAAAAATAAAAGATAAGAGAGGTAAGGTTTATGAAAAAAAAATTATTAGGATTAATGCTTTGTACAGCAATACTTGGGTCTATGATGATTGGATGTGGTTCAAAACCAGCGCAAGATTCATCAGCAGCACCTGAAAAAGCAACAGAGGAGTCAGCAGATGGTGAATTGTATGTATATTTAGTATCTAAAGGATTCCAACATCAATTCTGGCAAGCAGTTAAACAAGGTGCTGATGAGAAGGCGGCTGAACTTGGTGCAAAAATTGAATTTGTAGGACCAAATACAGAATCAGATATTGCAGATCAAGTACAAATGCTAAATAATGCTATTAATTTAAAACCGGATGCAATTGGACTTGCAGCTTTAAGTACTGAAGCATGTTTAGAAAGTATTCAATCTGCTAAAGATGCTGGAATTCCAATAATAGGATTTGATTCTGGTGTACCAGGTGCTCCAGAAGGTGCAGTTTTTGCAAATGCATCTACAGATAACTATAAAGCAGGTGAATTAGCAGCAGAAAATACTTATCCGCTAGTTAAAGAAAAGATTGCAAGTGCTACTTCAACAGTAAGAATAGGTGTAATGAACCAAGATGCAACATCTGAATCTATAGTAAATCGTGGATCTGGATTCATTGATAAGATAAAAACTTTAATAGAAGCAGATGGTAAGGTAGTTTCCATAGAAGGACATGATAAATGGATGAATAAAGTTTCTAATCCAGATGTGATAATTGACGTAGCAGTACCAGCAACAGTAAATGCTGAACAAGCTACAACTGATGGTATCAATTTATTAAATAAACCAGATACAATATGTATTTATGCTTCAAATCAATTTACTGGTGAAGCTTTAGTAAATGCAAATGCAAATTTAAATAAGCTTAATAAAGATGTTATTGGTGTTGCTTTTGATTCTGGTGCGTTAATAAAAGGTGCAGTAAAAGATGGTACATTAGCAGGTGCAGTAACACAAGATCCTATTTCTATAGGACGTAACACTGTTGAATTAGCTGTCAAAGCAGCAAAAGGTGAGTCAGTTTCCGATGTTGATACAGGATGTCAATGGTATACAGCTAAAAACATGGATGACAAAAATATTGCACCAAACTTATATGACTAATAAATTGTGTTTAATTTAATATGAATCAAACATAAAATAAATATATTATGTTTTGAGCTTGTCACTTCAAAAGTGACAAGCCTTTTTGAAAGGAGAAATAATAATGTTAAATAAAATTCCTAAAATATTATCACCAGAACTAGTAAAAACTCTTATGGAAATGGGACATGGAGATACTATAGTGATTGCTGATGGAAATTTCCCTTCAGAAACATGTGGCAAAAAAGTAGTAAGATCAGATGGTCATGGGGTTCCAGAATTATTAGATGCAATTTTAGAATTATTTCCACTTGATATTAAATATAGTGAAGCACCATTTGGATTAATGGAAGTGGTTAAAGGAGATACTATTGTTCCAGTTATTTGGGATGAATATAACTCTATTTTAGATAAACATCATGATAATAGACCAAATGTAGAATATATAGAAAGATTTGAATTTTATGAGCGTGCGAAAAAAGCTTACGCAGTTATTGCTACAGGTGAAAAGGCTGTTTATGCAAACATCTTATTAACAAAAGGTGTAGTTTAAACATGATTAAATTGGTGGTAAGTGATCTTGATAGAACATTATTGCCACATGGAGTACAAGAAGTTGATGAACAAACAATATATACAATTAAAAAATTAGTAGAGAAAAATATTTATTTTGCAATTGCAAGCGGACGTTCATACAAGGAATTAAGCAAATTTATGAAAAAAACAAAAGATTCTATATTTTTAATTTGCGAAAATGGTGCGCTAATTACTTACCGTGGAAGGATATTAAATAAAAAGTGCATAGAAAAAGATAAGACCGTAAATCTTGTAAATAAATTAGAACAAAATGGATATGATTGCTTAATATCCGGAGTTTATACATTGTATACCACATCAAAAAATCAATCATATTTAAGATATCTAAATCGAGTAAAAGGAAATGTTATGAAGATAAAATATGCTGATGATCTGCCAGAAGATCCATTAAGAATTTCTGTATACAAAAAGAATAGACAAATTATTGATAAGCCTTGGATAATAGAATATTTCAAAGATTTCAATATATCCTATTATGGAGAAGAATGGCTTGACTTTACAGGCAAAGGAGTAAATAAAGGAATGGCAGTGAAGCAGATTAAAAAGTCTTTTTTAAGTGAAGAAGATGAAATAATGGCATTTGGAGATCAGGATAATGATAAGGAGATGCTATTAATAGCGGATTATAGCTGTGCTATGATTCATGGAAGTAAGGAAATTATAAACATATCTAACGAAACAACAGAGAATCCAACAAAAACAATACAAAAATATATAAAGTTTTAGTTGATTTACTTGTTTTATAGTGATATAATCCAATTAAACAGAAATAAAACAAATAAAAACAACAAAATAAAAGATACAAGCTAGAAGTTTAAACATAAAATGTACAAGATTTAAGGAGGAAACAATATGATATCAGAGTATGAAATAAAAAAACAAATTTGTGAGATAGGGAAAAGGATCTATGATAAAGGAATGGTTGCAGCAAATGATGGAAACATTTCTGTGAAAATTAGTGACAATGAGTACTTATGTACTCCAACAGGTGTAAGCAAAGGATTTATGACACCAGATTATATATGTAAAGTTGATAAAGAGGGAAATCTAATTCAAGGAAATGGAAAATTTAAGCCATCATCTGAAATAAAGATGCATATGCGTGTTTATCAAGAAAGGCCAGATGTAAAATCAGTAGTACATGCACATCCAATGTATGCAACAGGATTTGCAATTGCAGGAATACCTCTTAATCAACCAATTATGCCAGAAGCAGTAATTGCATTAGGAGAAGTTCCAATAGCGGCATATGGAACTCCATCAACAATGGAAATACCAGATGCAGTATCTAAGTATCTACAAAATTATGATGCAGTATTATTAGAAAATCATGGTGCATTAACTTATGGAGATTCATTACTAGGAGCATATCATAAGATGGAATCGGTAGAATTTTATGCACAATTACTATATATATCAAGACAACTTGGAGGTCCTAATGAATTACCACAAGATGAAGTAAGAAAACTTTGCAACATGCGTGAATCTTATGGATTAACAGGAAGACATCCAGGTGAAGCAATATTAAATAAACATGTAGAAAGTGAAGAAGTTAATAAAGATATAATTGCAGAAATTACAAAGAAGGTGATGGAACAATTAAACCTAAAATAGGGAGGAGGAAAATATGGATAATTATAGTATTCCCAAAAGCCCGCGAATAGACAAGCTAGTAAATGCACTATTTGAAAAAATGCCTGAAATTGAATCTGATAGAGCAGTATTAATTACAGAATCTTATTTAAAAACTGAAGGAAAACCAATTATTACAAGACGTGCAGAAGCATTTGCAAATATATTAGAAAATATACCAATAGTAATTAGAGATAATGAGCTTATAGTAGGAAGTTCTACAAAATCACCAAGAGGATGTCAGGTGTTTCCAGAGTTTTCGTTTTCCTGGCTTGAAGATGAGTTTGATACAATCGAAAAAAGAGATGCTGACCCATTTTATATTTCAGAAGAAACTAAAGAAACTTTAAAAAATATCTACAGATATTGGGAAGGTAAAACTACAAGCGAACTTGCTACATCATATATGGCTCCAGAAGCAATAAAAGCAATTGAGCATAATATTTTTACACCAGGAAATTATTACTATAATGGTGTTGGACATGTAACGGTATGCTATGACAAAATTTTAGAAATAGGTTATGAAGGTATTATAAAAGAAGCGAAAGATGAACTAGAAAGATGTAATGTTTCAGATATGAATTATGCTAGTAAAAGTCATTTTTTGAATGCTGTTATTTTAAGTTGTAATGCAGTAATCAACTATGCAAAAAGATATGCGGTTCTTGCAAAAGAACTTGCACAAAAATGTAATGATCAAAAAAGAAAAAAAGAGCTTGAAAAAATAGCTAAAAATTGTGATAGAGTGCCTAAAAAAGGTGCAAGAAATTTTTATGAAGCATGTCAATCTTTTTGGTTTGTTCAGATGCTCCTTCAAATAGAATCAAGTGGACATTCTATATCACCAGGAAGATTTGATCAATATATGTATCCATATTATGAAGCGGATATAAAAAGTGGAGCAATAAATAAAGAAGAAGCACAAGAACTTATTGATTGCATTTGGGTGAAACTAAATGAACTTAATAAAGTTAGAGATGCAGGTTCAGCAGAGGGGTTTGCAGGATATGGTCTTTTTCAAAACTTGATTGCAGGAGGTCAAGATGGAGAAGGTGTAGATGTTACAAATGATCTGTCTTATATGTGCATAGAGGCATCATTACATATAATGTTACCTCAGCCTTCACTATCTGTTAGAGTCTGGAACAAAACACCACAGGATTTTCTTATTAAAGCAGCAACGTTAACTAGGACTGGAATAGGACTACCTGCTTACTATAATGATGAAGTTATTATACCATCGCTAGTTAATAGAGGATTAACTTTAAAAGATGCTAGGGAATATAACATTATTGGTTGTGTTGAACCTCAGAAAGCAGGAAAAACAGAAGGATGGCATGATGCAGCATTCTTTAATATGTGTAGACCTTTAGAATTAGTATTTGAAAATGGCATGGATAATGGTGAATTGGTAGGAGTACCTACAGGTGATATTAGTCAAATGAAAACTTTTGATGAATTTTACGATGCATATAAAAAACAAATGAATTATTGTATAGAATTATTAGTCAATGCAGATAATTCTATAGATATGGCGCATAGAGATCGTTGCCCGCTTCCATATCTTTCTTGTATGATAGAAGATTGCATAAAGAAAGGAAAATCTGTACAAGAAGGTGGTGCAGTATATAATTTTACTGGTCCACAAGGATTTGGAATAGCAAATATGGCTGATTCCTTATATGCAATAAAGGTACTTGTTTTTGATAAACATTTATTAACATTAGAAGAGTATAGAGAAGCTCTACGTAATAACTATGGTAAAGATGTTTCAATTAATAAAATAGAACATATTACAAAAGACATAGTAAGAGAATTATTAAATAAAAAAATTAAAGTTAATGAAGAACAAATATCTAAAATTGCAACTATAGTTGAACATAGTATAGGAATACCTCAAGATAAGAAGAATAAGTATGATAAACTGCTAGAAGAAATTGATAAGATACCTAAGTTTGGAAATGATATTCCTGAAGTTGATAGTTTTGCAAGAGATGTTGCATATACCTACACAAAACCTTTAGAAAAATATAAGAATCCAAGAGGAGGTCAATACCAAGCTGGATTGTATCCAGTATCAGCTAATGTTCCACTTGGTGGTCAAACAGGCGCAACTCCAGATGGAAGACTTGCACATAAACCTATAGCAGATGGAGTTTCACCATCAGCAGGAAAGGATGTCAAAGGTCCTACGGCAGCAGCAAACTCTGTATCAAAGTTAGATCATTCAATTGCATCAAATGGAACTTTATTTAATCAAAAGTTTCATCCATCAGCATTGAGTGGACGAGCTGGCTTGGAAAACTTTGTTTCATTTATTAGAGGATATTTTGACCAAAAGGGAAGTCATATTCAATTTAATGTAGTAAGCAAAGAAACATTACTAGATGCACAAAAAAATCCTGAAGAATATAAAACTCTTGTTGTAAGAGTAGCCGGCTATAGTGCTTTATTTACATCACTTTCAAGATCACTTCAAGACGATATTATTAATCGTACAGAGCAAATTGGTTTTTAAGGAAATAAATAATTATATGGAAAATGATTACTTGAAAACAAAAGGGAGAATATTTGATATACAGAAGTTTTCTGTACATGATGGACCGGGAATACGAACCATTATATTTTTGAAAGGATGTTTTTTTAGATGTAGATGGTGTTGTAATCCAGAGTCACAAGAATTCTCAATACAAGAAATGAAAGTGGATGGAAAATTAAAGTGCATAGGTGAAGATATTACAGTTGAAGAAGTAATAAAGCAAATAGAAAAAGATCGTCCATATTATAGAAGAAGCGGTGGTGGCGTTACTCTTTCAGGAGGAGAATGTTTATTTCAACCAGATTTTGCGTATGGATTGCTAAAAGGATGTAAAGACGTTGGAATAACAACGGCTATAGAGACAACAGCAGCAGCAGATTTCAGTATAATAGAAAGACTTTTGCCTGAAATAGATTATGTATTAATGGATATAAAACATATGAATCCAATAAAGCATAAAGAATATATAGGAAGAGATAATTCTAAAGTATTGGAAAATGCTGGAAAGATTTCAGAATATGGGTCCAATTTAACCATTAGAGTTCCTGTAGTTCCAGGCTTTAATGATTCAGAAAGAGATATTTTGGATATTGCGAAGTTTTCAAAAACATTAAATAACGTAAAAGAGTTACATTTACTGCCTTATCATAGACTTGGAAGGGACAAGTATACAGGATTAGATAGAAATTACTTACTTGATGATATAGAACCGCCTACACCAGAAAAGATGGAAGAGCTACTTGAAATAGTGAACAATGTAGGGCTAAATGGAAAAATTGGGGGTTAAGTCAAAATAACAAGGAGGCTTAATATGGATCAATTCTCCTTAGAAGATAGAATGCGAATAATTCAAGAAATTGTACCGGGTAAACAAATTACATTGGCACATGTAATTGCGAATCCAGATAAAGTATTATATAAAAAACTAGGACTAGATCCTAAAATTGATTATACAAAATCTGCAATTGGAATTGTTACAATGAGTCCAGCAGAGACATCAATTATTGCTGGAGATATTGCATTAAAAGCAGCAGGAATAGAGATAGGGTTTATAGATAGATTCAGTGGAACATTAATTATAACAGGTACAATTTCAGAAGTTGATGCAGGATTAAAAGCATTAACAGAATATTGCAAAGAAACATTAAATTTTACAATCTGCAATATTACAAGGACATAGGTATGAAAAAAGTAATTTTAATAGGACGAAGTGAATGTGGTAAGACAACATTAAAGCAAGTATTAAGTGGTGAAAAGCGTAGATATGAAAAGACTCAGGCTGTGAGCTATGCAGACTGGATTATAGATACTCCAGGAGAATATATACAGACAAAAATGCTTGGAGGAGCACTTGCTATATATTCATATGAAGCAGATATAATCGCGCTTATGGCATCGGCAATAGAACCTTTTACACTATTTGCACCTAATATTGTAAGCATGGCAAGTAGAGAAGTCATAGGAATTGTAACACAAATAGATAAAGAAAATGCCAAGATTAAACAAGCGGTTAGATGGCTTGAACTAGCTGGGTGCAAAAAGATATTTAAAGTAAGCTCCGTTACTGGAGAAGGAATTAATGAACTGGTTAGTTATTTAAAATAGCTGATTAAAAATAAGGAGGAAAAAAATGCAGAATGAATTTGAAATAAAAAAACAAATGTGCGAAATTGGAAAACGTATTTATAACCGCGGAATGGTAGCAGCAAATGATGGAAACATTTCTGTTAAGATTAGTGAAAATGAGTTTTTATGTACACCAACAGGAATAAGTAAAGGCTTTATGACCCCAGAATTTATTTGTAAGGTTGATATAGATGGAAACATATTATTTGCAAATAAGGGATTTAAGCCTTCATCAGAAATAAAAATGCATTTAAGAGTATATAAAGAAAGGCCAGATGTTAAATCAGTAGTGCATGCACATCCAATGTATGCAACAGGATTTGCAATTGCAGGAAGACCTTTAACACAACCTATTATGCCAGAAGCTGTAATTGCATTAGGATGTGTGCCAATAGCTAAATATGGAACACCTTCTACTGAGGAAATTCCTGATGCAGTATCTGAATATCTACAATATTTTGATGCAGTGCTTTTAGAAAATCATGGAGCATTAACTTACTCGGATTCATTAGAGGCAGCTTATATGAAGATGGAATCTTTAGAATTCTATGCTAATCTACTATATATTTCTGAGCACTTAGGAGGTCCACAGGAATTATCAGAGGAACAAGTTGAAAAATTATATGAAATAAGACGTCAATTTGGAATGACAGGAAAGCATCCTGCAAATCTATGTCCAAATACATTATCAGGAAAGCCAAGTTGTCATACTTGTGGTGGATCATGTAAATCTCATAATGAATCTGATAAAGGCTTAGTGACTGAAATTACAAAGAAAATAATGGATCAATTAAATCTTAGATAGAGTTTAGAAAAGAGGAAACAAGATGAATGAGGCCTATGTACAAAGCATGGTAGAAGAAACTATAAATAAATTTATAACTCCTAAGATGAATTTGTCAAAGGCAATTTTTCTAACAGAAAAGATAAAAGAAGAGGCAAAAAGAATAGGTGTATCAGTAGTTGTAGCTATATCAAATGAGGCTGGAAGGCCAATTGCGATTCAATGCATGGATGATTCATATATTGCTAGCTATGATGTTGCACTAAATAAATCATATACTGTAGTGGCACTTAAAATGTCCACATTAGAGCTAAAAAAATTAAGCCAGCCTGGATGTTCTTTATATGGAATTCAATTTACTAATGAAGGAAAAGTAGTTATTATTGGTGGCGGAGTTCCACTTTTTTATAAAGGAAAGTTAATAGGTGGATTAGGTGTTAGTGGAGGAACAGAAGAACAAGATAGTGCACTAGCAGAATATGGACAGAAATGCTTAGAGGAGGTTATGTTATGTCAGTAAATGAAGAGCAGATCAAGTCAATTATAGAAAATGTAATTGCAAATTTAGGTGTAAATAAAAATGAAAGTAAAGAGCCTGGATTATTTGATGATATGAATGATGCAATAAGAGCAGCAAAAGAAGCACAAAAAGTAATGCAAAAAATGCCATTGGATTTTCGTGAAAAGATTATAAATAATATTCGTAAGAAGACATTAGAAAATGCTGAAACTCTTGCAAAAATGGCTGTAGAAGAAACTGGAATGGGAAACGTTGGTGATAAAATATTAAAACATCAACTTCTTGCAGAAAAAACTCCAGGAACAGAAGATATTAAAACAGAAGCATGGTCTGGAGATAGAGGGCTTACATTAGTTGAAATGGGGCCATTTGGAGTAATAGGTGCAATAACACCTTGTACGAATCCTAGTGAAACTATTTTGTGCAATAGTATAGGAATGATTGCAGGTGGCAATACAGTTGTATTTTGTGCTCATCCAGCAGCAGTAAAAGTGTCAAACTTTGCAGTTAAACTTGTAAATGAAGCGTCAATTGAAGCTGGAGGTCCAGAAAATATAGTTGTTTCATTAAATAAACCAACACTAGAAACAAGTAATATAATGATGGAACATAAAGACATACCTTTAATTGCGGCAACTGGAGGCCCCGGGGTAGTAACAGCAGTACTTTCATCAGGAAAAAGAGGAATTGGTGCAGGCGCTGGAAATCCACCGGTATTAGTAGATGAAACAGCAGATATTCAACAGGCAGCTGCACATATAATAAATGGCTGTACTTTTGATAATAATCTTCCATGTATAGCTGAAAAAGAAGTTGTAGCTGTAGAAAAAATAATTGATGAATTAATTTATTATTTAAAAGAAAATGGTGGTTATATAATTTCTAAGGAGCAAGAAGAAAAGCTGATATCTACTGTATTAACATCTAATGGCCTTAATCGTAAATGTGTAGGCAGAGATGCTGCTACATTATTAAAAATGATAGGTGTTGATGCACCAGAAGGGACAAGATGTATCATTTTTGAAGGTGAAAAGGAACATCCATTAATTTCAGAAGAATTAATGATGCCTATACTTGGTATTGTTAGATCAAAAAATGTAGATGATGCAATTGAAAAATGTGTATGGCTTGAACATGGAAATAGGCATTCAGCACATATACATTCTAAAAACGTTAACACATTAACTAAATATGCTAAAGCAATGGATACTGCAATTTTAGTTAAAAATGCACCTTCATATGCAGCACTTGGCTTTGGAGGAGAAGGTTTCTGTACATTTACAATAGCAAGTAGAACAGGAGAAGGATTAACATCTGCAAACACTTTTACAAAGCGTAGAAGATGTGTTATGTCAGATAGCTTATGTATTAGATAAAAGGAGGGAAAAGAAATGACTAATATTGATATAGAGCAAATTGTAAAGCAAGTTTTAGAAGGAATGGCAACAGAAAGTACAGGATGCAAAAATGGAGCATGTAAATGTAATGAATCAGCTAATTCAATTCCTAAAACAAGTCGTGTTGCTATGCTTACAGAATTAGAGCATTATGAAATAAAAGAATATCCAATTCCTGAACTGGGGGATGATGACATTTTAGTAAAGGTAGAGGGATGCGGTATTTGTGGAACTGATGCTCATGAGTTTAAAAGAGATCCATTTGGATTGATACCAGTAGTATTAGGTCATGAAGGTACTGGTGAAATAGTTAAAATGGGAAAAAACGTAACAAAGGATAGTGCAGGGAAACCATTAAATGTTGGAGATAAAGTTGTATCTTGTATGATATTTAAGGATAATCCTGAAATCACAATGTTTGATTTAAATAAACAAAATGTTGGTGGCGCTGATGTTTATGGTTTACTTCCTGATGATGATGTTCATTTAAATGGATGGTTTGCAGATTATATTGTAATACGTGGAGGTTCAACAATATTTAATGTAAGCGATTTAGATTTATATTCAAGAATATTAATAGAACCATGTGCAGTATTAATTCATGCAGTTGAGAGAGCAAAAACAACAGGAATTTTAAGATTTAACAGCAGAGTAGTAGTACAAGGCTGTGGACCAATTGGATTAATTTGTATAGCTGTATTACGCACAATGGGAATAGAAAACATTGTTGCAGTAGATGGAGAAGAAAAAAGGCTTGAATTTGCTAAAGAATTAGGCGCTGGAAATGTTGTTAATTTCAAAGACTATAAAGGAAATGAAGCCCTATCAGAAGGCGTTAAAGAAGCATTTGGTGGATACTTATCTGACTTTGCATTCCAATGTACAGGTTCACCAATAGCTCATGCAAACATATATAAATTCATAAGAAATGGTGGAGGACTATGTGAATTAGGATTCTTCATAAATGGTGGTGATGCAACAATTAATCCACACTTTGATATTTGCTCTAAAGAAATAACAGTAGTTGGATCATGGGTATACACATTAAGAGATTATGCTACAACTTTTGATTTCTTAAAGAGAGCTAAAGGAATTGGACTTCCAATAGAAAAACTTATTACACATACGTATTCCCTAGATAAGATTAATGAAGGCCATGAGACTAATCTTGCCATGAAAGGTTTAAAGATTGCAATAATTAATCAATAAAACATAGGAGAGTAAACATATGGCAAATGCTGTAGGAATGATAGAAGTATTTGGGTTAACAGCAGCTTTTGTAGCAGCAGATGCTGGATGTAAAGCTGCAAATGTTAAAATTGAAACTTTTGATAGAAATAAACCTGCAAATGCAGATGAGCTTCCGGTTCCACTTATTATTATGGTGAAATTTAGAGGAAGTGTAGAGGATGTTAGAGCAGCCATTGAAGCAGCAGAAGAGGCAGCAAAGGGAGTAAGTGGTGTAATATCTAAGTACGTAATTGCAAGACCGGAAGATTCAACAGAAAAGATGTTAAGAATAAGTGGACTTGATAAAAATTAAGAAAAGTAAATATTAAAACTCATATAAAAATAAAATTAATAATAATTAGGAGGAATTTAAAATGGCACAAGAAGCATTAGGAATGATAGAAACAAGAGGATTGGTAGCAGCAATAGAAGCAGCAGATGCAATGGCAAAAGCAGCAGAAGTTGTATTAATAGGAACAGAAAAAATAGGATCAGGATTAGTATCTGTTATGGTACGTGGAGATGTTGGAGCTGTTAAAGCTGCAACAGAAGTAGGAAGTCAAGCAGCTGCAAGACTAGGAGAATTAGTTGCAGTTCATGTAATACCAAGACCACATGCAGATGTAGAAAAAATACTTCCAAGTATAAAATAAACAAACTTCTTTGAAGAAAAGGAGAATGCTATGAAATCATTAGGCTTTATCGAAATACAAAGTGTAACAGCTGCAATAACTGCCTTAGATACCATGTGTAAGACAGCAGATGTTGAATTTGTTACCTGGGAAAGAAAATTAGGAGGAAGACTTGTAACAATAATTATACAAGGCGAAGTAGCGGCAGTTAAACAAGCAGTAGAAACAGCAGCAAAGAATGCGCTAAAGCCATGTATTCATGCGGTGATACCTAATCCACATGAAGAGATAAGAAGAATAGTAGCACTAAGTGCACAAAAAATAAAATAATACCAAAGAGGTGTATTATATTATGGCAGATAGTAAGAAACCAGATAAAACAGAAGAAGTTAATACTGATGTAGTAAATAATAAAGAGCAAGTAAAAGAAAAGGCTCAGGATAAAGAAGTCAAAAAAGAAAAGTCAAATAATAAGGAGGAAAAAAGAATGACACAACAAGCATTAGGAATGATAGAAACAAGAGGATTGGTAGCAGCAATAGAGGCTACAGATGCAATGTTAAAGGCTGCTAATGTAGAATTAGTTGGAACAGAAAAGATAGGATCAGGATTAGTATCTGTTATGGTACGCGGAGATGTAGGAGCAGTTAAAGCAGCAGTAGAAGCAGGTGCAGATTCGGCTTCAAGATTAGGAGAATTAGTTGCTACTCATGTAATACCAAGACCACATACTGATGTAGAAAAAATACTTCCTTCTATTAAATAGTACTTAGAAAGCGCAGGTGGAAAAGGTGGACGAAAAAATCCTTGGATTGATTACAAAAATAGTTAAAGAGACATTAGAAAAAGAAGAAGCAGTTTCAAAGGATTATATGGTTCCAATAGGGGTGTCAGCAAGACATATTCATTTAGCACAAGAGCATATTGAAATATTATTTGGACCTGGCTATCAATTAACAAAAAAGAAGGATTTAATGGGTGGACAATTTGCAGCAAATGAACAAGTTACTATTGTAGGAACAAAACTTAGAGCAATAGAAAATATTAGAGTTTTAGGCCCTGCAAGAAGTAAGTCCCAAGTAGAGGTGTCTCAAACTGACACCTTTAAGCTGGGAATTAAAGCACCAATCCGTGAATCAGGCAATATAAAAGGATCAGCACCTATAGCAGTAGTTGGACCTAAAGGAACAATTTATTTGGATGAAGGTTGTATTGTAGCAAAACGCCATATACACATGTCTCCTAAAGATGCTATTTCAGCAGGAGTAGAAGATGGAGATATTGTTGCAGTAAGAGTAAATAATGATAGAGAAACAGAATTTCATAATGTACTAATTCGCGTTGATGAAAGTTTTACATTAGAGATGCATATTGATGCAGATGAAGCAAATGCAGCAAATGTTTCTAAAGATGCTTATGGAATACTTGTTAAAGTATAAAGAAGGTGCAAAATGATAGTGGGAAAGATTGTCGGTAGTGTAGTAGCGACAAGAAAAAATGATAAATTAGTAGGATCAAAATTTATGATTGTTGAGCCTATAGACAATATGCCAACTAAATATCGTATGGTTGCTATTGATAATGTAGGAGCTGGAATAGGTGAAATAGTGCTTATAGCTACTGGAAGTGCTGCTCGTATAGGATGTAATATGGAAGATGCACCAGTTGATGCAGCAATTGTTGGAATCATAGATGATGGAATAGGATTGGAGTAGATGTACAATGGATATATTGGAATTGAAAGAAATTATGCAAAATAATGGTATTGTGGGTGCGGGTGGTGCTGGATTCCCTTCTTACGCAAAGTTAAATGATGGCATTGATATTATTATATTAAATTGTGCAGAATGTGAGCCGTTACTTAAACTTCATCAGCAACTATTAGCTTTAAAGGCAAGTGATATAGTAAATGCATTAAATCTAATTGCTGAAATTGTAGGAGCAAAAGAAGTTGTCATTGCAACAAAAGAATGCTATGCAAAGACAGTAGAAGCTGTACAAGAGGTTATAGAAGCAAGAAAATTCTATGCCAAAACTCGAATTTCTTTCCTTCCTGAAATATATCCAGCGGGAGATGAAATCATCACTATTTATGAATCTACTGGAAGGATTGTTGAGCCTGGTAAATTGCCATTATCTGTAGGGGTTATCGTATATAATGTAGAAACTGTCTATAATATATATCAAGCATTATTTGAAAATAAGCCAGTTACACATAAGTATATAACAATTGCTGGAGAAGTAAATGAACCTAAAACAATAAAGGTTCCAATTGGAATTACTTTTGATGAAGTAGTAAATCTTGCAGGAGGATCAACAATAGAGAATCCGGCATATGTTCATGGTGGACCTATGACTGGAAAGTTAGCTAAAGGAATTGATGTCATTACAAAGACATCTAATGGAATATTGGTTTTACCACAAGATCAGTATATAGTTAGAAAAAAGAATCAAAATATAGCAATTAGTGTTAAACAAGCAAAATCTGTATGTTGCCAATGCAATCGATGTACAGAAATGTGCCCAAGAAATATGATTGGATATCCAATTGAACCACATGCAGTAATGAAAAATCTTATGTTTGTTAATAAAGCAGATGTAAAATCATCTTTAAATACATTTTTCTGCTCTCAATGTGGAATTTGTGAAATGTATGCTTGTGAGCAGAGTTTATCCCCTCAAACATTAATAAGTGAATGTAAAACACAATTAAGAAATAATGGTATTGCAGCTCCTAAAGATATTAAGCTTTCTAAAATGAATGAATTAAGAAAAGCAAGAATGATATCAGTAGAGCGTTTAACAGCAAGACTAGGTCTTTCGAAATATGATAGAGCAGCACCTTTAAGCATAGAAGAAATTAGCACAAAGCAAGTAAAAATAAAATTAAGTCAACATATTGGAGTACCTTCTATACCAGTAGTAAAAAAAGGAGCTTTTGTAGAAGAAGGTCAGCTAATTGCAAAGGTTAAAGAAAATAGTCTGTCAGTGCCTTGTCATTCATCTATGGCTGGAATAGTATTGGATGTAAATGAAAAATATATTATAATAGGTAGAAGATAATTAGAGTTATAGTATGAAAAGGGACAGATTGAAAATATAAATATAATAAATATTTAACTGCAGTAACAATGCGGGCAGGAGGTAAAGATGGGAAAAGCAATTGGAATGGTTGAATACTTAACAGTATCAACAGGAGTTCAAGCTGCTGATATGATTCTGAAAACTGCTAAAGTATCTATAATAGAAGCTAAAACAGTCTGTCCAGGAAAATATATTATCATATTCAGTGGAGAATTAAGTGCAGTAAATGCTTCAATAGAAGCATCAAAAAATGTTCATGGTGAAAAACTTATAGACAGCTTTCTTTTAGGAAATCCACATGAATCTATATTTCCAGCAATTTATGGAGCAGTAGAAATTAAGAATAAGAGAGCCCTTGGGGTCTTAGAAACTTTTTCGGCATCATCAATTATAGTTGCAGCCGATGAGGCAGCTAAAACATCTGATGTAGAGCTTATAGAAGTAAGAATAGCCAGAGGAATGAGCGGGAAATCTTATCTTATGTTAACAGGAGATATAGGAGCTGTAGAAGCTGCAATTAAAAAAGCTTCAGCTGTAGTTGGAAAAAATGGAATGCTTTTAGATAGCTCTATAATGGCAAACCCAGACGAAGGACTCTGGAATACTATTTTATAAGGTGTAGGAGAAATCAATATGTTGGCGATAGAAAGAAGAAATGAAATTTTATCTAAATTAAGAGAAGAAAAGAAAGTATTAGTTGGTGACTTGAGTAAGTATTATAAAGTGACAGAGGAAACAATAAGAAGAGATCTTGATTTATTAGAACAAAAAGGTCTTGCAAAGAAAACTTATGGTGGAGCAGTTTTAGTAGATGATTTAAAGGAAGATTTACCATATAACGTTAGAAAACAAACTAATATTAAGCAAAAAAAGATAATTGCTGAGCTGGTTTCAGATATGATTCAAGATGGAGAACATATTATGTTAGATGCCAGCAGTACAGCAATATATATTGCAAAAAGTATACGCGATAAAGAAAATATAACTATTATCACTAATTCTTTAGAGGTTATGATAGAACTAGCTGATAAAAAAGGATGGAGAGTATTATCAACAGGAGGTCTTATGAAAGAAGGCGCCTTAGCACTTATTGGACCACAAACTGAGAAGATGATTGATAACTTTCATGTTGATAAAGCCATTATCTCATGTAAGGGAATAGATAAAAATATAGGAATTACAGATTCCAATGAAGCTGATGTTGAAATTAAAAAGCATATGATAAATGCTGCAAAAGAAGTGATATTAGTTGTAGACAGCGCTAAATTTGATAAAATATCATTTATTAAAATGGAGAATTTCTCAAATATTGATTATATAGCAACAGATACAAATCCATCTGAGGAATGGCATGATACATTTGAGAGAAATGGTGTAAAGCTTAAAACAAAGTAAATATATATTTTAAAAAGTAAATTATTATACTTTCTAAGTAAGATATTAAATGGTAAACATAAAATATTGTTAGTAAAATAATCTTATAATAAATTGAGAAGGTGGTGAGTTTGTGGAAAAGAGGATATTGGCATTTGATTTTGGAGCTTCAAGTGGACGCGCAATGATAGGAATTTATGATGGCGATACTATTAAATTAGAAGAAATTCATCGTTTTTCTAATGATCCTGTTACAGTAAATGATGTTATGTATTGGGATACACTTCGTTTATTTCATGAAATTAAGCAGGGAATTATAAAAGCAAAGAATTCAGGGGGATTTGATAGTATTGGTATTGATACCTGGGGGGTTGATTTTGGTCTTTTAGATAAGAATGGAAACCTCTTAGAAAATCCTATTCATTATCGTGATAAAAGAACACAGGGCATGCTTGAAGAAAGTTTTAAAAGAATATCTAAAGAAGAATTCTATAGGATTACAGGAAATCAGTTTATGGAGATAAACACAGCCTTTCAATTATTGTCAATTGTAAAAGAAAGACCAGACATAATTGAGAGAGCAGAAACACTTTTAATGACGCCAGATTTATTTATTTATATGCTGACTGGCGAAAAGTGTACAGAGTATTCTATTGCATCTACAAGTCAACTATTAGATGCAGGTAAAAAAACTTGGTCAGATAAGATAATAGAAGCTTTAGATATACCTAGAGATATATTTACGGAAATAGTCCCAAGTGGAACAATTGTTGGACAACTAAGTGATTCTATAAGCAAAGAGCTTGGAGTTGATAAAGTAAATGTAGTAGCTGTTGCATCACATGATACCCAGAGTGCATTACTTTCAGTTCCAACGGAAGAAAAAGATTTTATTTTTTTAAGTTGTGGGACATGGTCTTTAATTGGAACAGAACTAGATTATCCAATTATAAATGAAAAGTCAGAAAAATATAACATAACAAATGAAGGCGGATATGAAGGAAAGACCACATTCTTAAAGAATATTATAGGTCTTTGGCTCATTCAAGAGTCTAGAAGACAATGGATAAGAGAAGGAAAAGAATATGGCTTTGGAGATTTAGAAGTGTTAGCATCTAAATCACAGGAGCTAAAATGTTTTATAGATTCTGATGCACCTGAATTTGTGCCTCAAGGAGATGTTCCTAAACGTATTCAAGAATATTGTTCTAGAACTAATCAGTTTATACCAGAAACAATTGGAGAAATTGTTCGCTGTATAGATGAGAGTTTGGCTTTAAAATATAGAAAAGCATTAGAAGAAATAGAAGATTGTACAGGAAAGCATTATGATACGATTTATATGGTGGGAGGAGGAACTCAAAGCAGACTATTATGCCAGTTAACAGCAAATTCTTGTGGCAGAAAAGTAGTAGCGGGGCCAATAGAAGCTACAGTTTTAGGAAATTTAGTTTTACAGCTTATGGCTACAAAAGAAATTGATGGGCTTCAAAGGGCGAGAGATATAATTGCTAAATCTCAAAATATTGAAGTATATGAACCACAAAATGTTGAAGAGTGGAATAATGCTTATAAAAAATTTTTAGATATCATTTAGATATTAAAATAATACAGCACTGTATAATAGAATTTCTGAAAACGAATTCAAAAAAATAAAAAAAGCTTTACTCATATATACCATAAAAAATATACCCAAATAAGATTAAACAAATCTATTTACCATAATTAAATTGAAAAATGATAATTAAATAAATAATTTAAATTTATATGAAAAGGAAGGTAATATTTATGATGTATCCAAAAATAGGAATTAGACCTACAATAGACGGAAGATGGGGAGGAGTTAGAGAAAGTTTAGAAGTACAAACTATGGGAATGGCAAAAGCAGCAGCTGAATTAATTTCTTCTCAATTGAAGTATCCAGATGGAACACCTGTACAATGCATTATATCAGAAACAACAATAGGTAGTGGTGCTGAAGCTGCAAGATGTGCTGAACAATTCTCGACAGAAAACATTTGTGCTACTTTAACAGTTACACCTTGCTGGTGCTACGGATCAGAAACATTTGATATGAATCCTAACACTATAAAAGCTGTATGGGGATTTAATGGAACAGAAAGACCAGGAGCTGTATATTTAGCAGCTGTTTTAGCAGCACACGCTCAAAGAGGAATTCCTGCTTTCTCAATTTATGGTCATGATGTTCAAGATATGGACGATAAAACTGTTCCGAAAGATGTGGCTGAAAAAATATTAAAATTTGCAAAATGTGCAGTTGCTGTTGGAATGATGAAAAATAAAGCTTACGTTAACATTGGTAGTGTATCTATGGGGATAGCTGGATCTTTCTGTGACCCAGTATTATTCCAAAAATACTTAGGAATGAGACCAGAGTGGGTAGATATGACAGAAATAATTCGTCGTATTACATTAGGTATTTATGATGAAGAAGAATATGAAAAAGCGTTAGCATGGACTAAAGAACATTGTAAAGAAGGATTCGACTGTAATGAAGGAAAGGATCTTCCAGAAATAATTAAAAAATCTAAAGTTGTTCCAGCTGATAAAGATTGGGAATTTGTCACTAAAATGACTATGGTTGTTAGAGATATCATGTATGGAAATCCAAAATTAGATGAAATGGGATGGCATGAAGAAGCATTAGGACGCAATGCTATTGCAGGAGGATTCCAAGGTCAAAGAATGTGGACAGACTGGTTACCAAATGGAGATTTCATGGAAGCTATTATGGCATCAACTTTTGACTGGAATGGACCAAAGAGACCAACACCATTTGCAACTGAAAATGATACTTTAAATGGAGTGGCAATGCTATTAGGTACATTAGTTTCAGATAAAGCACCTTGCTTCCATGATGTAAGAACTTACTGGAGTGCAGATGCATGTGAAAGAGTAACTGGTAAGAGACCACAAGGAACAGCAGCAGAAGGATTTATACATCTAATAAATTCAGGAGCTACTGCATTAGACTGTACAGGAGCAGCTAAGAATGAATCTGGTGAAGGTTGTATGAAGTCATGGTGGGATATGACTGAAAGTGATATTGATGCTTGTACAGATGCAACAGATTGGTGTCGTGCAAATTATGAATATTTTAGAGGCGGCGGATTCTCTTCTCACTTTAAAACACAAGCTGAAATGCCTGTAACAATGCTTCGTGTAAATATTGTAGAGGGAGTAGGACCTGTAATTCAAATAGCAGAAGGAAAAACCGCTGTATTAGAAGATGAGGTTCATAATACATTAGATGTAAGAACAGATCGTACATGGCCTACAACATGGTTTGTACCAGACTTAACAGGTGAAGGCGCATTCAAGGATGTATATAGTGTTATGGCTAACTGGGGAGCAAATCATGGAGTAACAGTGTATGGACATGTTGGTGCTGAATTAATTACATTAGCTTCTATGCTTAGAATACCAGTATCTATGCATAATGTATCAAATGATAGAATATTCAGACCACATAGCTGGGCAGCGTTTGGAACAGAGACACCAGAAGCTTCAGACTATAAAGCATGTGCAACTTACGGACCATTATATAAGTAATACTAAAGCCACAAGCCATTTTTTCTTAGGTTTGTGGCCTTTCTAAATTATTACAAAATAGGAGTAATTCTGTATGAAAAGAAAGATACACTTCAAAAATCATGAAGAAAAGTTTAAAATGGGTTCATTAACTTGTCGCATAAGGAGCATTAGAGTAAAATTAATAATTGCGTATTCTCTACCAATAATATTATTTATTAGTTTTGGAATATTTTCATATAAAAAAGCTTCAGAAATAATAGTTGAAAATTATAAGCAGGCAAATATGAACATGATTGAAAAAACAGGGGATTTTTATAAAATACTATTCCAAACAGCAGATAGTAAGTCTCAGCAATTTTCAAGTTACTCTGATGTACGCAATTATTATAGTGGATTGTATAAAAATGATCCTAAAATAGAAAAAGAGATATTCTTAGAGATTAATGGAAAAGCAATCAGTGAAACCATATCAGATAAAAATATTAATACAATATCAGTTTTATCGCCATATGGACAATTAATAACATCAAATGGTCAGATAAAAAAAGAAGCGTATGAAAAATATATAAGTACAGAAGATGGAAGTCTAGTGAGTGGTATGAAAGGTAACGCAATATGGAGAGGTGATAATTATCTTTTAGATGAAGAGCTAAATATACCTAAAAAACAATATGGTATTACAATTAGCAGGCAAATTATGAATAATCAGATGAAGTCTGTTGGTATTCTTATAGTTAGCATAAAAAGTGAATCCTTAATAGCGCCATTGGAAAGTATAGATCTTCCTAAAGGCAGTAAGTGTGCATTTGTTACACCTGATGGACGAGAATTTACATCAGAAGGAGAAAATGGAACTAATGATTTTTTTGGACAAAAATATTATAAGGATTCTTTAGAAAGTGAAGAATATAAAGGAATACGCCAGCTAAATTACAATGGTGAAGAGTATCTTTACATGCATTATAAAGTTGAAGACACTGGATGTATGTTAGTTACTTTAATCCCAAAGGCTGAAATCATAAAGCAAGCAGATGAAATAAAAAATATGACAATTATAATTGTTATAATTGCTACTTTAATTGCAGTTATTGTTAGTTTCATTTTAGCTAATGGGATTGGACGTGAAATACATAAAGTGACTAATACAGTAAAGAAAGTATCAGAAGGTGATTTAACTGTTAATTGTAGTACAAAGAGAAAAGATGAATTTAGTTTATTATCTAAAAATATTATGGAAATGCTAAAAAGTATAAAGAAATTAATTCATCAAACTAGAGATGTATCAAATTTAGTTATAGGATCGTCAAAATCATTGACAAATGCATCAGTTAAATTGGTTGAATCATCTAAAGATATTACAGGAATAATTGAAGAGATGGATAATGGAATAGGACGACAGGTAGAAGATGCAAAAGTATGTTTAAATAAAATGGAGAACCTTGGAGAGAAGATTACAAATGTAAATGAAGGCACTATAAAAATATCTGAGTTTGCAGCAACGACTAAAGAAATCGTAAGTGAAGGAATATTAACAATTAAAGAACTTGTAAATAAATCTGATGAAACTTCAAAAATAACAAATAGTGTTATTGAGAATATTGAAAACCTAGAAAAAGAATCATTTTTCATTAGAAGTATTATAGATACTATTAATTCAATTGCAGAGCAAACTAATTTATTAGCATTAAATGCATCTATAGAAGCAGCAAGGGCGGGAAGTGCTGGAGATGGATTTGCAGTTGTAGCAGAAGAGGTTAGAAAACTGGCAGAGGAATCATTAAATGCATCTAATAGGATTAGTGAAATTATAAATGGAATTAATTCTCTTACACAAAACACTGTAGATACTGCAAAAAGAGCGGAAAAGATCATGATTTCTCAAGATGAGGCATTACAAAAAACAATAGAATCTTTTAAAGATATTACAAATCATGTAGAAGATTTAACAAGTGATATAGAAAAAATTTCATTGCGTATTAAAGATATTGAAAAAACAAAAAATGAGACTGAATATGCTATTGGAAATATCTCAAATGTAATAAGAGAAACCGCAGAAGCTTCTTCAAAAGTTCAAGAATCAGCTGACTCTCAATTAAGTGAAGCAGAATTTTTAAATATTTCTGCAGAAGAATTAAGAAAGTATTCTGAAGAGTTACAAGATGCCATTAATAGCTTTAAAATTAATTAAATACTATGTTTAATGCATATGAGAAAAAGTAGACCTTAAATATTTAATTAATATATATGTTTCAATAATAAAATTGCATTTAAGATGTTTACAGCCTAAGTAAATACCAGAATACAAAATGTAGAAAACTAATTGAAACATATATAATAAAAATAGATTTTTGATTTAAGAGAGTACTAAGAATAATTAATTATAAATTTTAATTAATCCCTATGAAAATCAAACTAGAGGTTCATAGGGATTTTTCCTATTCTGATTTAGTTAATTTTAATATAGTTTCTTTGTGTTCAGGATAACGTGATAATAATTCTTTTTGATTAACTATTTTAAAATGATCATATATAAATCCTGGAGCAACCATGTTTCCTACAAGACAAAATCCTTCTTCTTCCATAATAGATCCAAATATATAACCTTTTGGAACTAAAACTTGTGGAGTCTCACCATTATCAATATTAAGACCAAGCTTTGATACTGTAAGTTTACCTTCTGGAGAAATCATATATATATTAAGCGAATTTCCAGCATGATAATACCAAAGCTCATCTTCCTCAAGGATATGTAACCTTGAAACATCACCTTGTTCAAGCAAGAAATAAATACTTGTCCAAAGCTGTTGATTATCATTATAGTTATCTTCAGATGATAAGCATTCATTAAAGTATCCACCTTCAATATGTGGTTTAAGATTTAATTTATCTATAAAGTATTTAGCATCTATTTTATTTTTACACATAATTTTCACTCCTTAAAATATAACTTATGTGAACTATTATATATTAATATATTGACATATACCAATAATTTTATTATTATTAACTTTATGATAAGGGAGTAGTTGGCACGAATGTGTAATAAGACCAACATACTGATAGATGTATTCTATCTGGTTTTATTTTAAATAATGAGACTTATCTATAGCTTTTTATGTTTATATGGCTATAGATAGGTCTCTTTTTATGTGGAATTATAATATTTTAAGAATTATATAAAGTGTGCAACTTATCTATAATATAAAAATATATTTATAGATAAGTATATAGAATCATAATAATAATTTAAGTTAAAGTCGCTTACGAAACTTTATTATAAAATAATACATAAAAGGAGCATTATAAAAATGAGTGTGGTAGAATTATTTATTTTAGCGGTAGGTCTTTCGATGGATGCATTTGCAGTAGCAATATGTAAAGGTCTGTGTATGAGGAAAGTTACAATCAAAAAAGCAGGAATAGTTGGATTATATTTTGGATTATTTCAGGCTGGTATGCCAATGATAGGTTATATATTAGGAAGTCAATTTAGTGATAAAATTTCAAGTATTGATCATTGGATAGTTTTTATACTTCTTAGTTTAATAGGAATTAGCATGATTAAAGAATCTTTAGAAAAGGAAGAAAAAAGTGAATGCAAAACAGAAGAGGAAGAATTAAGCTTCAAAAATATGAGTATATTAGCTGTAGCAACAAGCATAGATGCATTAGCAGTTGGGGTAACATTTGCTTTTCTTAAAGTAAACATAATCCCTGCAGTATCATTCATAGGAATTACAACTTTAGTTTTATCAATGATAGGTGTAAAAATAGGAAATATTTTTGGAGTTAAATATAAATCTAAAGCAGAACTTGTAGGTGGAATAATTTTAATTCTAATGGGAATAAAGATTCTTTTAGAACATTTAGGAATACTAGGATAAAATTTAGAATGGGATGCTATTGCACATAGAATATTCCTAGAATAATTTAATAGATACTAGATAGGGAAGTAATCATATGAGTGATAGAGACAGTGTTTCAAAAATAAGCAATATAAAAGGTTAAAGTAACATTTATGATAAAAGTAATTTGTGTAAAAAGAATATTATATACAGAATGGAATTTCTATAATCAAAAAGGCTCATCAAAAATAGTAATTTAATGAAAAATAAAAAATATGAAAAAAACTTATTAGATGATGATAAACATAGAAATTGATTTTTTTAGTGATATACAGAAAAATATAGAAAGAATAAATCAGAATTATTTTAGAGTTGAAATAAATGCTAGCAAATCAAAAGGTTGTTAATGCAATACAAAGGGTTATGGAAAGTTAGTAATTTATTAAGGTGAGAATTTAGAAATACTGCAGATATCAAGTTGTAAAATATTCAATTATATGTTGAAGCTACAATAATATCTGCAGTTTTTTTATGTAAAAAAAAATTTTCAAAATATCCTAAGTATTATTTTACTTAGGATATTTTGAAAATACAAAAAGGACACAGAAAATACAGATTATGCTATTATTATATTTATATGAAGGGGGAAGGCATAATATGGGCTATAAAATTTTACTGGTAGAAGATGAAATTAGAATGCAAGAAATTATAAAAGACTACTTTAATGCAAAAGGTTGTGAAGTTATATGTTCATATGATGGTGAAGAAGCATTAGACATGTTTGAAGAAAATAGTTTTGATTTAATTCTTTTAGATGTTATGATGCCAAAATTAAATGGATTTTCTGTATGCAAAAAAATCAGAACAAACATTGATAATATCTACAATAAAAAAGATATTCCTATTATTTTTATCACAGCTAAAAGTGAGGAAGATGATAATTTGTATGGATATGAAATTGGGGCAGATGATTATGTTACAAAACCATTTTCACTTAATATTTTATATGCTAAATGCATTACACTTATTAAAAGATATAAAGGCATAAATAATGAAGAAAAGCTATATGCAAATGAAATATGCGTTGATATAGCTAAAAATAAGGTATTTATAAATAATGAAGAAGTAAAGCTTCCAAAGATGGAATATGACCTGCTTTACTACTTTATTTTAAATAAGAACAGAATTATAAAAAGAGAACAACTTCTTATAAAGTTTTGGGGATATGATTTTGATGGAAATGATAGAGTATTAGATACACATATTAAAAAGCTAAGAAATTCTTTAGGACATGCTTCAAAATATCTCCATACTATTATAAAAGTTGGATACAGATTTGAGGTGAATAGTGATGAAAGCTGATAAAACATTTAAAAGTATATTTATTAGAACAGGCTGCATGTTTTTGTTATTTTACGTTGTTATGATGAGCATAGTGACTGTTGCTTATTATAAAATTAAAGTAAACAAAAATAACTCACAAATTTCTCTAATGGTAAATAATTTGAATTCAAGTATCATAGAAAATATAAATGATTATGAATATTCAAATGCCATAGAAAATGCAGAAGAATATGATAAAGATAAGATAAATTTGATGACAGAGTTAAGACGAAGTATGACATATAGTCTATTTTGGGCTAGTCAAAAAAATTATTCAAAGGCATATTTGTATGATAATAAAGGGAATTTACTTGCAAAAAGTGGTGAATACTTATTTATAAGTGAAGATGTACCTACAAATAGCTCTAGAGTGTGGAATAGATATCGATATATTGATTTAGAAAAGAATTTTTCTAAAAATGAATTAATAGAATTGTACAAGATGCAGGAAGAGGAGTCTCAAGACCAAACGCAGACAATGAAAAAGACAGAAAGTGATGAGTTTATTGATTATTGGCTTGGTGCAAAGACAGGTAATATGTATGTTAATGAAAGCGAATTAATTCCAAAAAATATATATATCTATGCAATGAAATGGAAAGAAGAATCAAAAGATATGTATGGACCTATATCTAGGTGGGGAGTCAAAAACTATAGTTTTGATATAGATAATGCTGAAAAACTAAAAATATACGATAAGGAAGTTGATTATCCTCTTAATATAAGTTCAAATATGGCATCAAAATTTAGAAATAGCGACGAAAAATTTGTAAAAGTAGAATCAAATGCTTTTTATGATAAGTTATTTAAAAGATATTCACAAGTAAAAGAACCAAGTGGGCATGAACTAGTTAAACAGGCTGATAAAAATGGTAATTTATTTTTGTACAATAAAAATAAAAAGTTTTTTGAAATAAAAGATGAAACAGTAAACACATTAAGATTAAATGGAAAAACATATTATACAGCTGTGGAGTCATTATATTATCCATTAGAAGATATATTTCCACAACTATTATTCTTATATATATCTATATTTATCATAATAGGGATTTTAACAATTATATTATCAAAGGGCTTATACAAAATATATGAAAAACAAATTCAACTAGAGAAAAATAGAAGAGAACTTACAAGTTCAATAGCTCATGAATTAAAAACACCACTTGGAATAATAAAAGCATATAGTGAAAGCATTAAAGAAAATATTTCTGAAAGGAAAAGAGATTATTATTTAGATGTTATAATTGATGAAACGGATAAAATGGACAAACTTGTATTAGAAATGCTTGATTTATCAAAGCTTGAGTCCAGAGCATATGAATTAAAAAAAGAAGCTTTTTGCATAAATGAGTTATTTTCTAAGATTTTAAAGAAAAACGAAAAATTATTAAATGATAAAAATATAAAAATAAATTACAAAAGTGATGAAATATATGAAATAGAAGGTGACTATTTTAGACTTGAACAAGTAATAGATAATTTACTTTCTAATGCAATGAATCATGCAAAAGAAAAGATAAATATTACTATTGAAAACAGAGTTGTGATTATTGAAAATGATGGTGAGCATATAAGTGAAGATAAAATAAATTTAATTTGGGATATGTTTTATAAAGAAGATGAATCAAGAGAACGCAGTGAAAGACGAAGTGGAATTGGACTAGCTATAGTAAAAAATATTTTAGAACTTCATAATATGGAATTTAGTGCTCTTAATACTGAATTTGGGGTGAAGTTTTGGTTTAAAATATAATAGGTCACTGGTAGTTATTGAATTAAAGGGAAATATTAAGGAAGTAATTATGTAAGCGTCAAAGAATCGACACGTAGCGGTAGTATAATTTAAGTGATAAAATAAACCCAACAGAAAAACTTATAGGGAATGTAGATAGATTTGTGTAAAACAAATCTACTACATTCTCACATTCTCAACTTATATTCTCTGTTCTTTAAAAAAATAACTCTAATTTATATATTTAAACTGCTTAAGTTGACGACATTGAACGCGCAGTTCATATGGAATGTTTTCAGACCATGGCATACATTTTTCTAGTATGTCCCTTTCCTTAATTTTTGAATTTGCAAACATTCCAAATAAATATACTAGATACTTTTCCACTGATAAGCCATTGGCTTTAGCCGTTTCAGTAATGCTATAAAGTACTACACTTGATTTTGCACCTTTTGCTGTCTTGGAAAACATCCAGTTTTTTCTGCCAATTACAAATGGCTTTATAGCTCTTTCAACTGCATTATTATCAATTTCAAGATATCCATTTGTCAAAAAAGTTTTCATATATGGCAACAACTTTTGAGCATATGCAAGAGCTTTGCCTAATTGACTTTTAGGAAGGGCATTAACAGCTTTTGCTGCTCCTATTTCAATTATTATGTTAGATCTATCGGCTGGAACTACAGTGATTTCACTTCTTACTCTTTCTTCTCTCATTTAAATAAACCTCCATTGTTAAAATCTATGTCAATTTTAGCAATAGAGGTTTACATTTATCTATCCGTTAATTTTTTACGCTTACGGATGAAGAAAAATTTAATGTAAGTAAATAATGTGGAAGAGGATACATCAAAACACTTAATTCTGATGTATCCTCTTTCACATTATTTATGTTGCGCAATCCCAACAGAGAGAACATTATTTAAAGAATTAGAAATAAGTTTTGAGGAAAAAATCATAACAACCAATAATGTAATTAGGATCATTGCAATTATTATATTAAAGTTTGTATGAAAAATACCAAAATTAAAATATTTTTGTAAGAACTTTATCACAAAACCGTGTAATAAGAATATTGACATTGAGTTCGTCCCAGCTTTTGTGATGAACTTAATGTTCTTATTTGGTAAAATTATTAAAATAAAAACAGAAAGGATTATGGCTACTATATATGAAGCACATCTTATTATGAAATTGTAATTGAAAGCTTCATAAGGATTTGAGCCAAAGATCCAATTTTTATCAATTGAATTACAGAATAAATAAAGTAATATAGTAAATATAAATGTTAAAAAAACAGAAATATAAACTATGTTATTATTTTTTTTGAGTTTATTAAAATCAAATCGGCTGATTCGGAAGTAGTAACCTAAAAGAAAAAAAGGGAAAAGAGATATTGTTCTAGATAAACTCAAATAATGTCCAATAGAGTTATCATATCCAACTGCTAAACCAATTATAAAAGATATAAAAATTACCTTAATATTAATTTTCTCAAAAAACTGAATGATTATATTAAAGCTTGATACTGAAAGGAGATACCATAAGATCCAATAAGGAGTTGTAAAAGTAAAAGTAACATCATTATGTAATATATATCTTTCAAATAATATATACAGACATTGAAATAAAATGTATGGAAAAATTAAATTATGTAGAATTTTTTTATTATTTTTGCATGCAAAGTATCCAGAACAAAAAATAAATAAAGGCATATGAAAGGAATAAATTAATATATAAATAAAATCCAAACTATGAATATATAAGAAAGGCTCAATTATATGACCTAGAACGACTAAGGTTATTAATAGACCTTTTACATTATCAAAATAAGGAATTCTTTTTGTATTTTCTTTAGACATAGTACATTTCTCCAATTAAAATTTAATATATTTTACGCATTAGTATTTAACCGCCTTAAATAGTTTAGTACTAATGCAGTATGATTGCAAATGAAAAAATAAGATTAAAGCTTTACAATTTGTTAAGAATTTATGAAATTTTTAACAAATTGTAATAATAAAAAAATCGCCAAGGCGACTACGATATAGTCTTCTATAAAAATGCAAATCAAATAGAATACAATAGCTTTTATAAAA
>OCAO01000130.1_pt1 | contig 57660 bp, 55 predicted proteins | sample 1477151 | NCBI WGS metagenome assembly OCAO01 (sample SAMEA2580298, study PRJEB22360) | human gut metagenome | biome: human gut; feature: human-associated habitat; material: faeces | place: Denmark | collected 2008/2010 | reverse complement strand
TTCAGACCCCTAAATTGACCCCTAAAGTTTAGCCCCCCAAATATTTTGGATACCCTTTAGATTTCATGGATGAAAAAGCTTTTTGTTTTATTGCTGCGTTAGGAAAAATATGCGAGCTGATAAGTATCAGCGATTCTGGTTTGGCGTCTGCCGGGAAGTGCCCTCATCCGAGGAGGAAGTGGTATTGTCAGCTTCTCCAAGTGTGACTGTAAAGGTCTTAGTGGAACGATCCCGCAGGACGGTAATTTTCATAGTTTCTCCAGCCTTGTGGGAATTTACCACGGTTTTAACATCGGAAATACTTTCTACGTCCTTGTCATCTACTTTTAAAATCTGATCGCCGGCCTGCAGTCCTGCTTTATCAGCTGCCTTACCTTCCACGACACTTGCGATATAGACCTGTGTGCTGGTATCGGAGCTGAATGGATTGTTGCTGGTACCCAGGGTCAGTGTAACTCCCAGAGATGCGCGTCCCTTTACATAACCGTTTTCAATCAGATTTGTGATAACATCCTTTGCACGGTCGATAGGAATTGCAAAACCAAGACCTTCGATATTGGAACCACTGGATTTGGCATTAACAATACCGATCAGTTCACCCTGATCATTGAACAAACCGCCACCGGAATTTCCCGGATTGATAGCAGCATTTGTCTGTAGAAGATGCATTGTCTGATTATCTATCGTCACTTCCCGGTCCAGTGCGGAAATGATGCCGCTTGTCACGGTGCCGCCAAGTTCACCAAGTGGGTTTCCAATCGCAACTGCGGTATCCCCGACTTCCAGCTTGGAGCTGTTGCCCAGTACAGCAGGCTTTAGGTTGCTTGCCTCGACCTTTATAACAGCCAGATCGGTGGAGGAATCATTGCCTATCAGTTTGGCATCGTAAGACTTTCCATCCTTGGTTGTTACCTTGATTTTGCTTGCACCGTCAATTACATGATTGTTTGTCACGATGTATCCATCCTTGCTAAGAATGACACCGCTGCCGGCACCTGACTGAACTGCCTGTTGGAAAAACTCATTCGTGGAAACGGATTCTGTTTTTATCTCCACAACGCTTTCCATGGCCTCATTCGCGATATCCTTGACTGACATACTGGTCGCGTTTGCTGTATTGCTTTTGGAAGAATTCGTTTTCTCAACTGCCTGATAAAGCACGGTTCCGTTTCCATTCGATTTGCTCAGCTGATATGCCAGTGTTGCTCCTCCAAATCCGCCTCCGATGGAAATCAGCAGACATCCGCTGATGATGCAGGCATTTTTGTGACGCTTCATAAACGATGGCTTTTTTTCCTTCTGCAAAGGTGCCCCTGCAGCTGCATCATCCATGTTCATTTCCGTGTTTTCTGATTTTTCATTGAACGAATTTTGTTTAACATCTTCCTCATTATGTTCTTCATATACTTCAAAGTCTTCCATATGTGTGTCCTCCTTTTATGCATAAGACTACAAGTGACATAGTCATTTTACGAGTCTTATTTTACAAAAACATTATCTCAGAAAAATATAGTAAATGTGTGAATTTCTTATGAATTCTGGATGGAATGTGTGAAAACATGCCGGAAAAAATCGAAAATAAAAGATTTTACAAAGAAAAACACGGAAACTTCCTTAACCATACAGACATGTTGTGCTATAATGAAAAGGGATTTTCTGAAAAGAAATGAATGTCGTCTGTATTATGCGATTAACATAAGATAAGAAAAGTGAAAATGTCGGAGGGTAAAAACACATGGCTAAAACTACAAAAAAGAAAACATTAACAAAGAAAACAGCCAAGGCTGCAGCTAAGACAGAATCAAAGACAGCACAGGAACAGCTGAAGCTGACAGCGGAACCGGAAGCGAAGAAAATAACAGCAGAGAAGGAACCGGAAAAACTAACAACGAAAAAGATTGAAAAAATCACGACTGCGAAGGAAGCAGAAAAGCTGACTACAGCACCTGCACCAGAGAAAATCGAAACAAAGGAAACTGTGAAGCTGGAAACAAGTGCAGCAAAAACTACAGAAAAGGCTGAGGAAAAGAAGCCGACAGAAGCAAAAGCGGAGACTAAGAAAAAGCCGGCAGCGAAAAAAACTGCGGCAAAGAAAACAACGAAAAAAGAAGAAAGCAAAGAGGAAGCAGTAAAGGCAGAGGATAAACTGGTAAAGAAAGTTGCAAAGAAAACAGCAGCAGCGAAAAAAGCAGAGCCGACAGCGAAAAAGGCTGTGAAGAAGACTGAGGAAAAGAAGGCAGCAGCGAAAAAAGCAGCACCGAAAAAGGTAGATAAGGAAAAGCTGGAGGCTTATGCAGCACTGTCCCTGGATGAAGCAATTCAAAAGGCACAGGCAATGGGTGTGCAGCATGTATACGAGGACTATACAAGATTCCTGCTTGATGAGGCAGACAGTAAACAAATTGCGAAAAACATCATCGATGGAAATGCTCTTTCGGAAAAGGGCTTCACATTTGATAAGGACGGCTTTGATACGGATTTGATTTCTGTCGTTCTGGAAAAGGTAGCGGATACCATGGATGTAAAGGCTATGGATTATAAAGAACTGAAAAAGGATATCACGGCATGTCTGAAGGCTGAAATGACAGCAGATGCGGAAGCAAATGCTGCGGAATACCTGAAGGAGTTCAAGGTGTGTGAGAAGCTGCTGATGATCGGGCAGCGCAAAAACATTACAGATGCAGCGATCGTCAGTGATTTGATCGGTGCGGATGTGGATGCGTTTGTAGCACACTTCTTCCAGTTTGCATATGCAATTCTACCAGGCTGGCAGTATGATGATGTAAAATTCTATGAGGACTTTGCATTTGCCGTGCTTTCCCAGTACAGTGATCTGTATGAGAAATATCAGTTGAATATCCTGCTGGATGTTGCAGACCTTTACATCAAGCATGGTGATTTCGGTCATGGTGATGAATGCTATGGCTATATCCTGCGTGACAACCAGATTAAGGACTATATTTATTACCGTTTTGCTTCTGTGTATGAAGACATCGACTTCAACAAGGCGAAGGCACTTGCCTATGAGTCCTTGCAGTATGTTGACGGACGTTATACGTACTACCAGAACATCATGGATATCATTAACAAATAAATGAAAGCTAAGACCGGGAATCGTATGATCTACCGGTCTTTCTTTATGCTGCTTTGCTGAAATCCGATGCAGATAGTGATTGCAGGATTTACGTTACGATATGGAGCTTACAAAACATGATAACATAATAGGTCATTTATAAATTTGGTGGGTGTTTCTCATGAGAGACGTTATACATGGATTTTCTGAGAGAATCCTGATGGGGAATATTTTTTTTTCTAAAAAATGAAGAAAATGCTTGACGTAAGGGAATATTATTTGTTATACTATACAGGCAGTTAGAAGTATGGCGCGTTGGAGAAACGGTTAACTCACTTGCCTTTCACGCAAGCATTCACGGGTTCGAATCCCGTACGCGTCACCATGTGCAAATTTAACGAACTATGACAAATAGTTCGTTTTTTTATAAATCTGTGGTATCTGACTATAATCTTTCCTTAAAGTTTATAGTCAGGTACCACTTTTTTGTTATTCGGAGGTAAGGATATGGCTGACAAAACGGAGATTATACGCAATAAAAGAATCGTTTCTAACTTCACTCCACAAGAAATGGAGCAAGTTGAAGAACTTAGAACACGGTTAAATATCAACACCTATGGAAAATTAGTTCGTGTTATCATACTTGCCGTTGCCAGAAATCCTGAGTTTGTGTTCCTTGCTTCTAAAGATAACACTTGGGATGACTTACCTGAGGATGTCAGAGAAAATATTGCATTGATCAGTAAGGTTGACGACACATTGGATATTCTGAATGATCAGGGGTTGTTCGATGAGGATGGAGAGGAGGTAAAGAATGATCCCGGGACTTGAGTTGATAAAAAAGATCCATGCCGGTGCTGATGATACCTGTTATTCCTCCATCCTTACCACTTGGGAAGAAAAATCGAGATATGAACGATTGGAAGAGCTGATGTCTCTTTTATGTAAAGGTATGGATATGCAAACGGCTGTAAATCAGCTACATATCACTCCGGCCGGCGCAAAAGCCTTGCTGAAAGATTGCGAACATATCCGGATGGATAAAGGAAAACGATGTATGTATGATCATATGCTGCAGACCTCTATCTTTCTGGACCAATGTGAAGAAATGATGTTCACTCAAGCGGAAGATGTCTATTATTCACTCAATAGCTTTTATAAGCCTGAGAAAGCAGGCAGTAATGTCAGACATATCAATGCTATGGTATTGGATTTTGACTATTACAAGGATGACAGGTTTATGGACTGGGAAGCTGAAAGATTTTACAAAAAGAAGATAAAGGACAAGCTTCCCTTCCCTCCGACTGCTGTTATGGATTCCGGTCGTGGTCTTTATGTCATCTATGCATTCCAGCACTGTTCCTACCATATGGAAGGTCTCTACAGAGCAATCATGAAGGCATTCTATATCCGTTTTAAAGAATTATGTATCGATGCCGGTGCGATGCTCATCACGCAGGTGATACGACTACCCGGTACGATCAACAGTAAATCCGGAAGGCAAGTAAGGATCCTGCGGTATGAGGATACGGATTACCGTATTCAGGATTTCGCCGATATGCTTCCTTGGACACAGGAGGAGGTCGAGCAACATCGACTGAAGAAAAAGGAAAAGAAGAAGCCGGAGAAGGAAGTGAAAAAGGACATATCGGCGAGGAAACCTTATTTTAAAGATTTCTACGAAGACATGCGAAAGCTGATCATCCTAAGGAATCATAACGGCCAGTATGAAGGATACCGAGAGATGCTGCTGTACCTGGTCCGAGAAAGGGCTGTGTGGTCGGGATATACCGTGGAGGAATCTGTCGAACTGGCTAAGAAGCTGAATAAAGAAATGCATGATCCAATGACTACAAAAGAAGTCGAGGATGTATGTCGACCATCACCGGGACGGAGAACAACCTCGATAACAAAGATCATTGAAAAGTTGGACATCACGATATCCGAACAAAAAAAGCTAAAGATACTGAAACGAAAATGGCTGAAGAAATCCATATACGCCAAAAGGAAACGCAAAGATACATTGACGAATCTAACGCCCAAACAGCAGGAGCTCCTGGAAAGGAGAACGAGAGTATGCGAGCTGAAGAACGTACTTCATCTCAGGAACAAGGATATCGGCGATATCCTTGAGATCGACAGATCCACAGTTACAAGAGACCTGCAGCATATCAAGCAGCACCCCTCCAGATTCAAGATCCTGTTAAAAGACTACATGGATAGATTACAGGGAAGAAAAGAAACCGATGATTATCGACTACGCCTCACCTATCAAAGACAGGAACATCTTAACAAATGGATCGGCTATGCATATAGCGCACTTGATTATTTAGTCCGTGAACTGGATGTCTCGGTGAGCTGAGAATCGGTAGTGAAAGCCTGTGATACAGGCGTTAAAAAAGCAGGTATGCGAGTAAGGAAATAGAGAAAAAACTCCGGAAACGGCCTGAAAATGAGCCGTGGCGCATGTTCTCGGATGCGCATAGATGAAGGAGTTGCAAAAAAATAGGCAGCATTGAAGGATATGTGCAAGGGTGTTTTCGCAGAGATAGAACAACCATAAGTTTCCCCATTGATAGCCTTTCGAGGGGCATCCCCTTGCTAACGAAAACGAAAGAAGGACAAGAACATGAAAGAATACAGTATAAAACTAAGACTTACAGCCACAGAGGCAGAACAACTCGTAAAAGCTGCAGCACATCATGATCAGAAGGTTTCCGAACTGCTGGAATCCTTCGTGTATGATCTAGTGGCATCTGATGAGCATCGCGGAGGTGATGATGAGACGGAAGCAGCACATCAGTGGTATCAGAGACGCAATGAGGCGTTATACCCGCATCATACGACCCCATTGACAGAAACTGAAGGACTCCAACAGGCGGAAACAGATGCGCAGAAGCGCTGTATACAGGAGGCATTCCGCTATACTCCCCTTTACTTCGAATGGATAAAAGCAACAATGGTAGAGAATGGCGTGATCATGGAAGACCAGGATCATGAGTGCGTATACTTTTCTATCGATGAGGATGGTGGTATCGAATTTGATGGTGGATACGGAAACAGCTGTAATGACCTGCAGCGCGTTTGTACATATGAAAAGATTTCGTGGAAGGAAGTGGAAACTCGCCTACGCAGCTATACGAAAGAACATCAACAGGAATTACAGTATCACCTGCGAGAATGTTTCAAACAACTGCCAAAACAAGACGACAGTATCGACTATGTGCAGATAAAGATGACGAGGGATATATATCGTCTGGAAGCTATGCTGCGTGAGATCCTTGGAAATTTCTGTTATGAGTGAGTCACTGTTCGAACTGGACGAAACAGGAGAAGGAGGTAGTGTGACATGAAGAAATCAAAAACAGGAAGGGTCCCTGCATGGGTACTATCACATCTGAAAAGATACGGTAATTGTGCCATCGGAAGGAAGATCGCAAAAGAACTCGGAGATGAATTATTGCCCCTCCTACGAGAAGAGGGTTACGATTGTGAGTTCCTCACGATCGATCATAGCGGGGAAGGAAAAAGCGGAACGACCTATCTCGTCAGATGCCTATGCGGAAACATAAGATAACAGCCGTACTTCATATGTTGGGCTACTTACATCAAGGCTGTGTCGGATATGCACAGCATATCGAAATGCAGAAATGGATCCGACAAAAAGGATTGCATAATGTCTATCACTTCATGTGGGAAACCTTCCAAGATGCTTGGAAGAGGTGAAAGCGTCATGAATAGAACGGAACGGAAACATATGTCATGAAGCTCATTGATAAAGGATAAGACGAAAACGGAAGAAAGGAAAAACAGAAATGAAGAAACATATCAGACGTATCATCATCGCATCGGCAATCATACTATCAGCCGCATTACCTGGATTGAAGAAACTGCAGCCGTTGGAACAGGAAGGCGTGAAGCTGACAAAATGCATAGATGGCGATACCGCCCATTTCATGATCGATGGGCAAGATACGACGGTGCGGTTCCTAGCCATCGACACACCGGAGACGAAAAAGCCAAACACGCCGGTACAACCCTATGGCAAAGAAGCAAGCCGATATACATGTGATGCCCTCAGCAGAGCAAAAGAGATCCGTTTGGAATATGAAAAAGAAAAGGACGATAAGTATGGAAGGTGTCTGGCGTGGGTGTTCGTAGATGATGAATTACTGCAGGAACAGCTGATACAAAAAGGTTATGCAAAGGTCGCATACCTATATGGTGACTATAAATATACCGTAGATTGCAAGAAGCAGAAAAGAAAGCTAAGGCTGAGAGACTTGGCATCTGGAGTCTGAAATAAGGAAGGAATATTATGATCTTACGTATTGAATACATACATGAAAAAGAAAGATTGGATCTTATAAAAAACATCAAAGAGAATTATCTCATCGTGGAGGAAAGCAAGATATCTCCTTCAAAAAAGCAAAACAGCAAAAAGAAGATCCAATTCATAGAAATAGAAAAACGGAACTAATTGTACCACTCACTGGTACAAAGAAAACGAAAACAGAAACGTAAAGGAGAAACTGACATGAATAAAATCATCGCTATAACAAACAGAAAAGGTGGCAGTGGAAAGACGACGACCGCCAAGAATCTAGCATACGATCTCACACTGAACGGGAAACATGTGCTGCTCATCGATCTGGATCCACAATGCAATGCGACCGAAGGGCTGACGAGTAGAAAGTATAGCCGGACTGTCATCGGGATGCTGGAATGGATGCCGGTACGAAAGTGTATCTACAAAACAAGGTTCAAAGATCTGGATATCCTGCCGGGTAATGATTATCTTGCCAGTACAGAGGTACAGGACGATATCTTGATAAAACAGGTATTACCAATCCGAGAGGATTATGATCACATCGTCATCGACACATCGCCCTATTTCAATAAGCTCACCGCAGAAATACTTAAGATCAGTGACCTGGTCATCATCCCAACCCTGCTGGAAGACGATTCTATGAGAGGCGTCATGACGACAATCCAGGAACTGATGGCATTGTTTGGGGAAAGCATCCGCTGCAGGGTTTTGGCAACGATGGTGGACAGAAGCAAATATGCAGAGAATCTATTCACAGCTTTGAAAGAGGATATCGGAACATTATGCTTCGACACCTATATCCGGGAGAATCGGATACCAGTCCGAAGAGCAAGGCAGCATCATGCGCCGCTCTCTTATCGCTACCGGTATACATCGAAGGCTGCCAGAGACTACGAAAGGCTCACAAAAGAAATACTGGAGGTGATATGATATGGCGAAGAAAAGCATCCTCGGGGAGTTCATGCAAAGCTCTGCAGGAAAGAAGCTGGGCTTTGACAATCACATCAAGAACATCCATTATGCAAAAATCAAGCGACCGCAACGAAATCGCGAATTAAGAAGAATCGATGAATTGGCTGAAGATATCCGGGAGGACGGCCTGGAAAACAACCTTCTGGTACGAACGATAGAAGATGACAGATACGAAGTAGAACTGATCGGAGGGGAACGCCGATATTCTGCGATCCTGCGAAATATCGAACATGGAGATAGGACCTATGAATATATCCCCTGTAAGGTCTTGACGATGAGTGATATAGACGCGCGGAAACGTTTGATCTTGAACAATATGGAAAATGATCCGTTGACGAATGCCGAAAAACTGGAAGCTGTCGAGGAACTGAAAGAGATATACAAAGCAAAGAAGGAGGCCGGTGAAAACATCCCGGGGCGTATCCAGACGATCATCGCAAGTGAGATGGGGCTGAAGAAATCCCAGGTAGCCAATTATGAAAAGATTCTGAATCATGCATCAGAGGAAGTCAGAGAGAGCATCCGGAAAGAAGAACTGCCTCTTGATGCAGCTGTGACACTGGTCGATCTGGATGAAGAAGAACAACGCCGGTTTCTGAACGAACATGATACCTACAGTAAGAAAGCGGTGGAATCCTACAAAGAAGCAAAGCATGTGCAAGAGCATCCGATCGAAAAGCAGCTGTATTATGATGAATACGATGAGATCCAAGAAATCGATATAGAGGATGTAGATCAAAGGAAGGATACAGAGGGTGATGAAGCCTTAGAAAGTGAAGCATGGGACAGCAGAACAGATACGATCCCTGTTGAAACGATCGAGGATATCATGACGGATATCGTCAATAGCATGGATAAACTGGAGCCGAAACTCCATGGCGTCGAATTCCGTAATGAATATGCACAGTATCTCAAGGTCAGCGATGAAATCAATACATTGATGGAATTACTTGGACTTGAATGCGAGGAAAATCAGATCAAAGATGATCATTAAGAAATGGCAATGATGCGAATATATAAATCGATATTTGAGGTTAAAAAAATCATATATGGCTTTTTATTCCTTTTATCCATTGTCGTATTTATGATTTCTGCCTGTAAGCTGATCAGTATTTACTTTCTGAATTATCAGGAGCGAAAGGAAAAGGATGCGGTACAGGAGGTTGCCAAGGTTCCGAAGAATCTGGAAAAGGAAAATTTTACAATCGACTGGAAGGCGTTGAAGAAGAAAAACCCGGATGTTGTCGGCTGGATTTTGATTCCCGATACAGATATATCTTATCCAATCGTACAGGGGAGCGATAATTCCTATTATCTGAATCACACTTTTGAAAAAAAGGAAAATTATGCCGGTTCTATTTTTATGGATGCCGGCGTAGATGCTTCCTTTCAGGATAGAAATACCACCATCTACGGACACAATGTAAAGCATGGGACCATGTTTGCCGAGCTGGAGAATTTTAAGGAGCAGACATTTTTTGAAAAGCATCCGTATCTTTATATTTTTACGGAGAAGCAGAATTACCGCTGTGAAATCTTCAGTATGTATACAACGGCCGCAACAAGTGCTTCCTATCGGCTGCAGTATGCGGATGATGCAGACTTCAAAGGCTATGTGGATATGGTAAAGGAGCTTTCGGATTTCAAGCGAAAGGTCTCCGTTAAGAGGCGTGATCGTATCGTCTCTTTGAGTACCTGCTCCTATGAACGGAATGGGCAGCCGGACGAGCTGCGATATCTGTTGCATGCAAAACTGGTTCCCAAACTTCAAAGTTCTCAGGCAAGTGTTCTGACATTAAAGACCACATCCCGCCGGAGTCCTCTAAATCCAGGAAATAAAAGGTAGATTTGGTAGTGTACCAGTCACTGGTACAAGGTCGTGCACAACATGGAAACACATAAGGAGGAAAAATGAAAAATCGCAGAACGGATATATCCTGCAGGATAAAAAAAGCAATCGTAAGTGTAGCGATCAATGTGGCCACTATCGTACGAGAGCTATACGCAGAGGACCGAAAAGAGCTGATCACTCAGATATCTGAAAGGAAAAGAAGAAAATATAAAGTTGCTTTGCATATGGTCAATATAAGCAAAACGATCACACACCTTGCGATGAATTATCTGCTCATGAAGATCATGTGGCAGATCGTCATGGACCCACCATTCGGCAAAGAAAAATACATGTTCTCATTCGAAGGCTGTCGTGCGTTGTTTGCTTGCTTCACTGTGATCATCGTCGATATTGAATGCACGAGGTGGATGTGTAAAAAGAAATCTATCAATATAGATAAATACCTTCGTATGCTCCCCTACCTGCCGATCAGTGGTGTCCTATATCTATTCATAGCAGATATTGGAAACATAGATATCCTTTATCATATATTCCTTATCTTCATTCTATTTTCTATATGTAAATCTCTGTCGAAAGATATGGAACCAATCGTTTATCCATATCCCTCTATATCTCAGTAAACAACGGAAGATTAAGTGTACCAGTGAGTGGTACAGCAAAGAAAGGAGTACGTGCATATGATATTCTGGAAAAGATTCTATATCGTAAGGGAAACAAAAAGGCTCATGTCTACTCTGCCGATCACGAAAACACCTGTTTCTTACTTGTATTTTCAAATAGAGAGGATCGATTTCTATCGAATGAAGTATCGCTTCATTCTGGAGAAATGCAGCCCACGGTCATCGAATCACAACATCCTAGAGAAAAGCAAGCCATCGATATTTGTACTATGATATGCCGGATAGATTGCAGTATACGAGGACAGAAATTTGGAAATTGAGAATGCAAAAAAACAGTCAGCAAACGGTGAGGATCCCTTTCTACACCGATGCGATGCATTTGTTTGAAAATGAAGATATATGCTTTTTCAGTTGGTGTGATAATGGCATCACACCAACGAAGCCGGGATTGTATATATTGGGATGAATCTGTAGTAACAGGAATGCAAATCAAGGAGTCTTATACATGAAGATAAAAGAGAATCTTGCATACTGTAGAAGAAAAAGGAAATTGAGTTATCGTGAGCTTGGAGAGTTGACGAATATCAACTATGTTACTCTTTACTATATAGAATGTGGTAAAACTCCAAATCCTCAGATATTGGTCATCGTTACATTAGCTCAGTTTTTCAATATCAGTCTTGATGAATTTGTAAATGTTGATTTGAAATGTAAAAACAATATAGAGGATAAAGCAAACGATACATAAAATGGAATACATATAGAGCGTCATTATAAATGTACCAGTGAGTGGTACAAAAAAATCTGCTGTTGCAGTCGGCAGAGAATCACCATAGCCTCATCTTCTGTAAAATAAGTGCTATGGAAATGGACAGAGCCTCAACGAGAATCATTACTACCGAGATTATAAATCTTTATAAGATTTATAAATCGCGAGAATACTAGAAACTATTGTTAAGATCTTAATTATGTAATCAAAATATTCCATAATCATCGGCTCCTTTCTACAGGAGACGATATCTGTCCAGATTCCCTGTCGACTGTAACAGCAGAAATGAACAATTACTTGTTCATTATAGAAAGTATATCATGGAAAGTGAGGATTTTAAATGTATTTACAAAAAAACTTCAATTATTTAAAAAAGAAAAATAATCTTACTTATCGAGATATCAGATCATTCCTCAAATGTGGTACAGAAACGATAAATATAGTAAGTAATGGTGATCAAAATAATGTGCGTATCGAGATAGTAGTAAAACTTGCTGAATTGTTAAATGTAAGTCTAGATGAATTGGTTAAAATAGATCTTGAAAATCTAGAGAAAAATACATAATTCAAAATATGTACCAGTGAGTGGTACAAAAAATCTGTTGTAGAAGTCGACAGAGTAGCGATTACAGTCTATACATCTCAAGGATTTTTGAGATAAGAACTGTAATTTGAACTGATACTTATGAAAACCAAAAAACTAATATGAATCATATCTTACTTCTTAGAAGTTTTATATAACTCAATAAGAGTCCTGATAATCAATAAGATTATATTTACAAAATTAAAAATTCCATTAACATCATCTCCTTTCTACCAGGAGATGACATCAGTTCCGTTTCTCTGCCGACTTCTACAACAGATCATGATCGAGTAATTCGCTACAGCTTTCAAAACAGAAAGGATGAGTATGATGTATCTACAAAAAAATTTTAATTATCTAAAATTTAGAGAAGATCTATCCTTTAGAAAAATTGCAAAAGAAACAGGTATCAATACAAATACGCTTCAGATATTATCTAAGAAAAATGATGAAAATATGAGGATAGAAGTAGTTTTGAAGCTTGCCGATTTCTTTCAGGTATCGTTAGATGAATTCGTAAAAAAGGATCTAACGACTCATTTCTAAGAGGATGTACCAGTCACTGGTACATATTCAAAAAATAAGAAAGGATCATGTCCCGTCTGTGAAGGCACATGGATGACATGCCCATGTACCACTCACTGGTACATGAACAAGTAGTTACTGAAGGTGGTATCTCTACACTCAAAAAATAAAATAACAGCGACAGAGACTACTGAACGATTACGCATAGGAAATCTACCTATTATAAGCTACAGAATAAATATTGTAAGGAAATAGAGCAATGGAAGAAGCAAGAAGTCTGATCATATTTCTGATCATCAATCTATCTGCCTTCCTCTGTTATCTGCTAGGAAAAGCAGATACGGAGAAGCGAAAACATCATGAAGAAGAATAAGCAAAAAAAACTCATATAGACTTTGTTATGAAAATGTACCAGTCACTGGTACAAAGGAAGGAGGCTATCGATGGTATGGATCCTTATCATTGGAATCGTATGCATTCCATTCAGCATATTGTCATATGCCCTTTGCAAGGTAAGTGATGAAGCTGATAGACGAGCAGGATATGATGAATAAAAAATGTACCAGTGACTGGTACATTCGAGCATTCCTACCAAACATCTTATGAAAAAGATCCGATAAGATGGATATTCATATGAAAAGGTGTCATGAGCCATATCTCGGCATAAACATAGGAGCTTACATACGGAGCGGAGAAAATCATGCTAATGTTCCCGGAATACATCATCGTTCCCGGAAACAGATGAAATCGTGGAAATCAGACAGTAATCAAAAAAATGGAAATGCTTTTCCGTAACATCGAAGGATATATCCTAACTTCTGGTCGACCGTAGAGACATGTAAGAAAAATGTAATAAAGAAGTTCTTCTGTATGCATGGATCAGGCCTCTACGATCGGCTACAAGCTAGGATATGGTCCGTTTATAATTATAACAGATAGAAAAGAAATTGCCAGAATGATGCAAGGTATTTGTACCAGTCACTGGTACAATACAGACGCAAGTGAAACGAGCTAGTCGTCAAATACATAAGAATTTAATTCAAAAAGAGATATCGAAGGGGATATGTAATTGTTATCACCTTACGATAGTGATATACTAAAAATAGATAGAAAGTGGAGGGAAACTATTATGAAGAAATTACTAAGTATTGCTGCAGTGGCAGCTCTCGTATTGACAGGATGCAACAAGGATTTAAAAGTCACACCGGCAGATAAGCTGACTATAGAATATGGAGATAAACTTGACAACAACAAACTCTTTGATGCGAAAAAATCTGATAAAAATATCAAAGTAGATAAAGTACAGGATTTTAATGCAAAGAAAGTTGGAGATCAGACCTTGAAGGTCACATTTACGGATGGGGACAAGACTATCCAGAAAGATGTGAAGATCACGGTAAAAGATACCAAGAAACCGGAAATCACTCTGAAAAAGGATAAAGTCACAATCACAGCTGGTGATAAGCTCGATCTGAAGGATAATGTGAAAGCAGTGAAGGATCCAGTGGATGGTGACTTAAAGTACAGTGACAAGGAACTCAAGAAATCTGGATACTATATCAGCAAAGGAAAATTAAATACAAAGAAAGTCGGAACTTATGAAGTCATTGTAAAAGCATTCGACACAAACGGAAACAAGACGGAGAAGAATTTCAAAGTTATCGTAAAGAAAAAAGAAGAGGCAAAAGCAACTACAGAAGAACAGAAATCTGAAACAGCCCAGAATAACAATGATGCTGGACAACGATCAGAGACATTCTCTCCATCTACAGGTAATCAAAATGCAGGAACGAACGGAGGACAAGGAAGCAGCACTGTGAATACGGAAAACTCTTCTAGTTCCAACGGAGCACAGAGTTCCACCCCTTCCCAGCCAAAGCCATCATCCCCAGCTCCGGCACCTTCAGCTCCGCATATCACATATGATGGTAGAAAACAAGGTTTACCTATTTCTATGCAATCACCTATATTTGATGATCCAAGGGCTGCTGAAGCATGGGCCGATCAATTCTTTGGTACTCTGGATGAAAGTAGTCCATATTATAATTTAGGATATAGCTCTTGTTATATAGGTTACAGTGATGGAACTGAAAAATATTCAATATATTGGTATTAAAATCATTTAACAATAAGGAAGCGAAAATATCGCTTCCTTATTGTTAATAGAAAATCAAGACGGACAGTTGTTCGTCTTTTTTATTGGAGGTGACTATATGAATTATTTCAAGGTGAGGTATGACTCGCAGCTGCGCGCAGCGTAAGGTGAATACAGGAAAAGGTTTCATGTATATCATTGTATGAGTAATGCCTATATAAAAAATAAGTGTAAATTTATGGAGGAAAACAAGATGCGGAAGAAATTAAAAAGTATCATTATGATATTCGCTTCGATCTTACTATGTGGATCTAATATGTTGTCCACGGTAACGATCAAAGCCAATGTCACAAAGCTGGAAGATACCGGATACTGGCATAGTGGACAAGCGCACAATCCAGATAATCCTGCGCAAACTGCATGGTTCGATCATCAAAAGATTGAAAAGATCCATGTCGAACAAGGTGTCGGTGTATGCAGTGAGCCTTGGGAAGTAATCAATGGTTGGAGTGGATATTCAACATCTTATTCTGATAAAGAACATATCGCTAAAATTTGGTACTATGCTTATGTCAACACCAATCAATCGAAATGGAATTATGCTGTTGGCCAGCTGATGGTGTGGGAATATCTAGGATATAAACCTACGGATCATAATATCCCTAATTATGAAAAGCGAAAAGCTGAAGTCAATACAATGATTAAGAATATGAAAAAGCGTCCTAGCTTCAATGGGGAAACTGTTACCTTGAATGCTGGGGAAAGCATTACACTGACAGACACCAATAACGTCCTGCAGGATTTCAAAGGTAAAGAAAGTATTCCGAAAGGACTTAGTGTAAAACGAAGTGGAAATAAGTTAACGATTACCGCCAGCTCCAAAGCTAATGATAACAGTACATATAGTTTGGATAAGGTCAAGCCGGAAATGATTGGACAATCCATCGTCCATCGAAAACCAGGCGGACAAGATATTATCAAACCCATGCTCTTAGACCCAGGAACATTCAAACTAAAAATTCAGGTCAACAAGTATGGGGCACTAAAGATCACAAAACAAGACGAAGATGGAAATCTAGTCCCGAACACTTCCTTCAAGGTATCTAAAAATGCCGATATGTCTTCCCCGATCGGAACCTACCAAACAGGCTCTGATGGTACTGTCACGGTAAATGACCTTGCCCCTGCGACTTACTATGTGCAGGAGAGCGCTGTACCGAATCATCTGATCCTGGACAAGACGATCCATAAGGTAAGTGTATCTGCCAACAAGACGGCCTCTTTCACTGCTCGTAATGGTTGGAAGAAAGGGCGTGTCCAGATCCGTAAGGTCGATACGGATTCCAAGAAACAAGTCGCAGGTGCGACGTATGCGATCTTCAACCAACAAGGTCAGGAGCTCCAGCGCCTCGTTACGAAGGCATCCGGGTATTCCATGTCCGGGTATCTGCGTGTCGGAGCGTATTATGTGCAGGAGGTCATTGCGCCGAAAGGATATACGCTCAATAAGACGAAATATCCTGTCACGATCTCCAAGAATAACCAGACAATTACCGTGACAGGCACAGATAAGCGCCAGTCCGGTACATTGAAACTATCCAAGGCAGATAGTAAGACGAATAAAAAACCACAGGGAGACGCAACGCTACAGGGTGCTGTCTATGAGTTGCGGGCGAAGGAGAATATCCTGGATCCTGCTGACAAATCCGTAAAATACAAAAAAGGTGCGCTGGTCGCAACGCTGACCACGGATAAGAATGGTAATGCCACGAAAACAGGTCTCTATCTGGGAAAATATACCCTGAAAGAGACGAAGGCCAGTCCGGGATACCGCCTGGATCCTAAGTCATATGATGTGACGATCAGTCCTGCAGCACAAACGACCAGCGTTATCACAGTTTCCAAAAATGTCCTTGAGGATATCATCAAGTTGCGGATCCATAAGGTCCAGGAAGAACCGAAGCTGAATATCCCGAATACGATCTTCACCTTCACAAAACCGAATGGAACTATTTCAGAAGTAAAAACAGATAAGAACGGACTCATTCAGTTCGTCGGTCTTCGCCCGGGTGTCTATACATTGAAGGAAAAAGCTGTCATGGATGGCTATGATATCAATCGTACCGAAGTACGTTTTGAAGTGTTATCCGGTGGTGGCGTCAAGGTACTAACAGACCTGACGAATACAGGCATTACCTTCCGGAAAACAGATGCATTCGATGGCATCATAACCGTGCGTGATAAGGTATCTCCGTTTACGTTGAAGATCACGAAGCTCAACGACCACAAGCTGCTGCTGGACGGTGCGGAATTTACGCTATACAGCGATAAAGCCTGTACGAAGGTAGTCGCAAAGAGGACCTCATATAACGGTGTATTGAGCTTTGCCGGACTGAAGGATCGAACGAAGTATTACCTCAAAGAAACGAAAGCACCGGATGGATACCGTATCCCATTAGATCCGGATACGAAACAGCCTTATATCTATGAAATCGAGACCGTCTCTTCCCCGGTCAATGACCTGTTCGAGTTATGGGTAGACGGTAAGAAATATACACCGAAAGATACGGTCACGACAGGTGCTATCCGCATCGAGGGTACGAAGAAAGCAAGAGTCGTGCATATGGAGATCGTGAATATGGTAGGTATCAAATTGCCGGAAACAGGCAGTGATCTCATGTTCCCGATGTTTATCATAGGCATGGGATTGATGTTCTTAGGGAGAAAAAGCTTACGAGGAGGAGTTAGAGAATGAATAAAAAGAACGTAATGAAATATCTGGGGATCCCTGCTTTAGCGACAGGGATGCTGTTATCCGGTGCACTTCCGGCATTGACCATCACTAGTCTAGTGATCCATGCAGCCCAGGAGATCACGACGCCGGGCGGTATCGTAGACCTGAAGAAAGGCGGTGCCGCCATCACCATCGAAGCGAATGAAGGACAATCGCTCATAGGAAAGAAGTTCCGGCTGTATCAGCTGTTTTCTGTAAAGAATGCAGCGCATCTGGAAAGTGTGAACTATACCTGGACACCTGCCTATAAGGATGTCTTGCAGAAGGTCATCGGGAAACGCCTGAACAAACCGGCAAAGGATGTGACAGAATATGAAGCAGTGGATTACATCCAGTCCTTGAATCACCACAAGGTAGAAGGCGCTGCGACAGAACAGAAGTTGGAAGGAAGATACAGCGAATTCCGCTATTTCATCGAAGAGATCACTACAGAGTTGCGTACACAGAAGAAACAAGGGACCGATATCCATGTCACGCAAACGATGGATAACGGCAATATCCGTTTCGACGGTCTGGATTTCGGATACTATATCACCGATGAGATCTCCGATAATGCAGGGACGCACTCCGCAAGCTCTCTGTGTATGGTAAACACGGCTAATCCAAATGCTGCTGTAAAGATCAAATCCGACTATCCTTCGATTACGAAGAAGATCCTGGAAGATGACCACAAAAAAGAGATCGGTGCAGATGGATGGAACGATATCGCAGATTATGAGATTGGTCAGACTGTTCCGTATCGTTATGATACAGCTGTACCGGATATGAATGGATATCACAGCTATTACTTCGCTTTCCATGACAAGATGGATAAAGCACTGACCTTCGACCCGGATACCGTAAAGATCCAGATCATGGATGGAAAGAAGACCTATGATGTCGATCCAAGCGAATACAACATATTGGAAAATGTAGGAGGAACGACGTTCAAGATAGAGATCGAAGACCTGAAGAAGATCGTAGACCGCGAGTTTCCGGAAGGCATGAACAAAGACAAGGAGAACATCTATGGACAGAAGATCGTCCTTCGCTATGATGCCAAGCTGAACGATGAGGCTGCCAAGGATACCGGAAGACCGGGCTTCGAGAACAGTGTGAAGCTGGAGTTCTCCAATGACCCGGATGCGGATGGTGTCGGAAAGACCGGAGAGACACCGTGGGATACGGTCGTGTGCTTCACCTATAAGCTGAACGTATCGAAGGTCAATGACCACGCACCGTTGAAGGACGCAAGATTCCGTCTGTACAGCGATGCGGACTGTACGAAGGAAGTATATCTGAAACGTACTCCTGACGGTTATAACGTGATCAACCGTGATGCGGCAGGCGGTAATGATCATGACGGCGGGACACAGCCGAATGAAGCCGTCGAGATCGTCACACCTTTGGATGGTAACTTTACGATCTTTGGGTTAGATCAAGGGACATATTGGCTGAAGGAAGCGCAAGCACCCGATGGATACCGTAAATTATTGGATCCGATCGTATTGACGGTAAGACCGACCTATACCGACGATAGAAACAGCTACGCAGCCGGCGAAGGCACAACGGATAAGATCTTGCAGAAGCTGGAGGCAACTGCTCATTTCAAAGAATTCTATGATGGTGCAACTTCTGAAAAAGATAATAAGCTGGAGACAGATGCGACGCAAGGTTCCATGAATCTAACGGTAGTAAACAAAGTCGGAAGTAAGCTGCCGGTCACAGGATCACAGCTGACGATCGTCATGGTCGCTCTTGGGGCAGGGTTGATGATCGCCGGTTATGGTATCCACAGAAAGAGAAACCATGTGGATGATGGGAAATGAAGCGTGAAAAAAGATCCGGAAGACGATGGTGGAGCATAGCGATCATCCTCGTCGGCTTTCTGATCTGCAGCTATCCGATATTGAGTGGTCTGTATCAGCGCAGTGTTCAGTCCGGTTCCCTGAAGACATATACCAAAGCGCTACGACGCAATGAAGATCAGGTGGAAGGTCTGTTGAAGGCGGCAGATACCTATAACGATATGTTGTTTCAAACTCAAGGTAATTATATCCAAGGTATCAGTGACAAGTATCTGACAGAGAAGGCTTATGAAAAACAGCTGCGATTGAAGGACAGCGATGTCATGGCACGCATCGAGATACCGAAGATCAGTGTCGATCTTCCTATCTATCACGGTGTGAGTGAGAGCGTCCTATCAAAAGGTGTGGGACATCTTCGATCCAGCAGTCTTCCTGTCGGTGGTGAGAGTACGCATGCGGCATTGAGCGGACATCGTGGTCTTCCATCATCAAAGCTATTTACCAGATTAGATGAATTGGAAAAAGGCGATCTCTTCTACATCGATGTACTCGGCAGGACGCTGGCCTATCGGATCTGCGATATCCAAACGACAGATCCGGAGGATACCGATCTGTTGGAGATACAAGAAGGAAGAGACCTCGTGACGCTTATCACCTGTACGCCATACGGGATCAATACGAAAAGGCTGCTCATAACAGGAGAACGGGCAGCTTATGAGAAACAGGAAAAGGAATCGATCCAGGGATCGATGATGTCGATACGAGAACTTATCTTTATGGCAGCACCCTTTGTGATCGTCACGCTCCTGTTGGGAAAAGAAATCTATCATCATAGAAAAAGGAGGTCAAAAGAACATGAAGAAGCGTAATAAGATAGTTCGCATCATGACATTATTGCTGTTGTCATTATGTTATATCAAGCCGATACAAGCACAAGAAATCGAACTTAAACCCGATCCCTCTGTTCAGGAGAAGGGCAGCATACACGTGGAACTTGAAGAAACGAAAGATCGACTATCCAGAGAAGGGGTGGAACTCTCATTGGCACGTGTCGCAGATATAAAGGACGGAAGTTATGTACTTGATGATCTGTATCGTTCTGCAGGTGTGGATATGAACGACATAAAAACAGCGCAAGGGTTACAGGAGGCCGCAGATACATTGCGTCCATTGGTCAAGAGCCCATTACAGGCAAAGCGGACAGATGCACAGGGGATCGTCGATTTCACAGATCTAAAGGTAGGTGTATATCTGTTGTATGTGAGTGATCAGGCGGGCTATGAAACGATACAGCCGACACTGATCAGCGTACCGATGTGGGATGAGACCGCCAAACAGATGAACTACCATATCGAAGTATTCCCAAAACATGCGCCTTTACCGGCATTGCATGTGCGGAAAGTCGATTATTATGATCATAAGAGCATTTTAAAAGAAGCTGAGTTTACTCTGTATTCCGATGCAGCTTGCACGAAGATCATCAAAGCGGAGAAGACAGATCCAAAGAGTGGTATAGCAGTGTTCGATGGTCTGATCTATGGGACAGTGTATGTAAAAGAGACGAAAGCTCCTGCCGGATATCAGTTATCTAAGGAAGTCATCAAGGTAACGATCAATGATAATTGGGTCAACGGTGACGATAAGCTGCGTACGATCATCTTCCCTGACAGACCGCTCCCTACGTCTGGCGGTCCAAATACCGGCGACCATACAAATATAGTCGGATGGATCTTCCTGATCGGCATATCCGCATGTGCCACTGTCTTCTTCCTTCATAGAAAGCATGAGGCACAGTGAGAAAAAGTCAGTATATAACATTCGTACTCTGTGTCTTACTGATCTGCCTGGGATGTTGGTATTTCTCATTTCCGAAACCGGCAGATAAAGATGACCTGTCGATCACATTCAAGGATACGGAAAAGGTGAAACTGAACGAGAAGATCGAACCTGTCGATCTGATCCGTTCCACGACATCTGTGAAGATCCTATATCCGACGATCGACACCTCATCCCCGGGGGTAAAGAAGCTCTTATATATCGCTGTAGGAGAGGATGGAGAACAAAAAGAGTTCATGAAGGAGATCCGGGTGGTGGCACCGAAACCACCTGTCCTTCAACTCAAGAAGGATAAGGTCGAGATCTATGTGAAGGAAGCATTCGATGCAAGAGCATATGTAAAGAAAGCCTATAGTGATTATGACGGTGATCTGGACGTATCGATTCGTGGGAGCTTTGATGTGAAGAAAGCCGGTACGTATACGATCACGTATCAGGTCAAAGATTCCAGCGGCCATACTGCCACGAAGGAGCTGCGGCTCATCGTCAAAGAAAAAGAAGAAGCGCCGAAGGAAAAGAAGCCACAGCATCCACAGAATGCAGAACGGCCATCCACTGCACAGCCGCCGAAAGAACAAGATACGATGACAGGCTCTGCATCGTCTCCGAAAGCAGAGAAGCCACAGGAACCGGCCCCATCGATCGGCGTACAGACATGGCTGTTTGCCAATGGAGAGAGTTTCTCCTCCGCACTGGAGAAATGTAATGCCGCAGGAGCGGCAAGTGGAAGGAGGTATCAGTGTGATGTGTTACAGGATGATGCCGGTATCTATACAGGTTATCGGCTCGACCTACGATGATGTACCAGTGACTGGTACATCTGCCAATAGAAACGATGTAGGGATGATAGAAAGGAGTGAGGAGGATGCTATTCAAACGGCTACATAAACAACCGGATAAGGATATACAAGAGCACCCGGAAGGAAGTGAGGGTCCACAGGTAGAACATACAGAGGAGGAACTGGAAGCACATCTACAGAAGCTGATGAAGCGACAACGGCGTATCGTGCGATTGAAGAAAGCAGTTCTGTATCTGATCGTAGGCATCGGTCTGCTGGGAGGATTCCGTTCCCTTGCTCAGGAACGACCGGACATAACGCCTGCAGTAGCGGTGAACGACTATAGTTTCCTGGAGGATTATATAAAAAACTATTATAAATATCCGCAGGATGAAGAAAGTCAGCAGTTCTTACAGGAATTCACGACCAAAGGAAGCTGGAACGTATCCTATGATCAAAAGATCAAGAGTGCCGAGGTAGGAACCGTAGAAGTATATCAGGTGGAGCCATCCGATACAGAGGAAGGCCGGCTCACATCCTATGCCAGCGTATCCCTCGATCTGAAAGACGACGAAGGCAAGAGGAAACGACAAACAACATATATCGCGATACGTTCTATTCAAAAAGATGGTCACTATATCGTGGATCGTCCGATCTCGATGATATCAACTGCGCCAGCTGCTATGAAGGAAGATATGAAAAAAGGACTGGAGACAGAAAAAGAAGATATCAAGGGAACGGACTGTACGGAACAGGAGAAGCAGGAGATCACGAATACGATCCAGTTGTTCTTTACGACCTATGCCGCTGATCTGGAACAGGCACGGCTCCTGATGCAGGATCCGGAAACGCTGAAACCATTGGATCCGGATACGAAACCGGTATTCGTCAGTCTACAATCCGCCATACAGAATGAGGATGAGATACAGGCAGATGTGATCGTCCGCTATGAAACGAAGGAACTATTCCAACAGGAACGTACGGTGCGTTTCCTGTTCGATAGAAAAACGAACAAGATCATTTCAAAGGAGGAGTATTAGGTATGGATTTTACAAAATTAGAAGGATTCAAGGTCATTTATTATTTGGTATTGCTCATCGTATTCGTGGCGCTCATGGTGTTCCTGTTGCGCAGCGCAAAGGAATCTCTGCGCCGCACCGGTGGGAAATGGCAGTCCGTCATCGATGAGATCGTCATCGGGTTCATCGTGTTGATCGCATTCACCATCATCGCGCAGATAGAGCCGTCATCGATCATCTCCTTCCTGACGAAACCTCTCAAGTGGATATGGGACCTCGTCCTGAAAGCATTGCGGTTCGTAGGCGTCAAGATCTAGAGGGCCATCATGAAGAGCGCCTATAATTATACGGCTGTCGAGACACACAAGCAGAAACTGTATATCCCCTATATCGGGATCGAACTGAATGGCTGGGGGATGGTACTCGTGATGCTGGGGGGTCTGTTGTTTGCACTGATCCCCATCGGTATCCCTGCGTATCATCTGTTCGGATCATTGGGGATCCTGTTGTCGATCGCGATCGCTGCGGTACTGGAGATCGGCGCTGTGATGTTCCTGACAGAGATCGACCGGGAGAGCCGCAAGAACAAGCTGATCACGTTCTACTATCGGGATGTGAAGAACTATCGCATCCTGTATGATTCCCAAGGACATACACATAGATTATCGAAGGAAAGAGAAGGGAGAGTGCATCGGTGTGTACGTTGAACCTTATTACAGCTATGGAGAAGGAAACATCGTCTACTGTAAGGAATGTATCTGTTATCACTATGAGATCCGTCCGATGAATAGCCTGTATGCATCCGATCATCAGCTACAGACATTGATCGATAACCTGCATCGGAAGATCCTTTCCGTCAATATGCCGGGAACGATCTATATCCTGCCACAGCGCATCGATGAACAGGGTATCCTAAAGCATTATAAGACGTTATATGAGACGAATGGTGATCCACAGACAGAGAAGCTGTATCGCTCCTTCATGAAGGATATCAAAGCGCAGCTGACAAGTGGTATCAAGTATCGCTATCGGATACATATATGCTTTACAGACAACCGTGATCCATTGAAGAAAAAGTGGTTGAGTGGTTGGCTGAGTAAGAACAACGATCCGTTGGAAAAGCGGATGGTCGATCTGAGTGAGGTCATCGATGAACAGATATACAAGAAATTAAGTATGGATCTGAGTGTGGAACGACCGGACAAGAAAGAGATACAGCATCTATATGATTATCTGGCGATCCCGATCGAGATGCCGATATCCGATTATTACACGATCCCGCAGGCGACAGAGCTGGAATATCATTATCAGACGCTGAAGAACAAAGGTGGATTCCGTGAGTTGTATTCCCGTGTGCTCATCGCAGATAAACTCATCCAGGATCGATTGGAGGATGGGTATCGTGCGAATGTGGCGGTCAATGAGATCCAGCTCTATACCTTCCCTGTCGACACGATCATCAAGTTCGATCTGGAGCATACGCAGACCTTCAAGAGCAATATGACCGGAAAACGTGAGGAGATCCATAAGAATGCACGCCGTTACTGGCAGAGCAGCGGACGAAAGGACAAGGAAGCACAGAAAGCCTTCGAGCTTGCGAAGATCGGAGAAGATGTGGATCCATCCATCGAAGATTCCAAGATCCGCTGGCAGATGATGCTGCGCATCCGTGCCAATACGCAGGACATGCTGATGAAGCGCAGCGACAAGCTGCAGAAGAGATTCGAAGGGAAACGGATCCAGTTGACGTATGCGATCGGGGAACAGGAACAGCTTGCGGAACACCTGTTTCCATACAAGAACAGCTGTTACCGGTATGTGAATCTAACAGACGTTTTGTACTTTGCGCATTTTAATTTTTTCGGTGGCTTATACATAGGAGAAGCAGACAAAGGAGTCGTGCTCACCTATACGAGACCTGCAGACCTGCCGGTACGGATCGACATCGAGGCTCCGATCAAGGGATTGACGCAGACAGGGTCCTCTACGGTGGCCTTTGTCGGAGAGACCGGTTCCGGAAAATCACAGATAGCCAACTATTTTGCACTCCTCTCCATGATCTTCTATGGGCACCGGCTGCTATTGGTCGATCCAAAAGGTGACCGTCACAAGCTCGTGAAGCTGTTGGATCGCTTCGGTGATCTGACCTCTCACCTCATCATCGGAGATCCATCTTGTCCAAACGGTATGTTCGATGCCTTCCTATTACATCCGGATTCTCCCTTAGATGCATTGGCAGCGGCCAAGAATGATATCATCGCCCTGGTGCGTGCCATCAATCCACAGCAGGAGGTCGATCTGATGCAGGTCGATGAAGCATATATGGAGCTGAGCGAAGCAATCAACAGTGGAAAGATCACACGGATCACGATGCGAAGGTTGGTCGATGTCATGATGAACAAGGATCCCAAACTAGCACGCAGCCTGTATTCCCTGCGCAATGATCCGATGGCCCGCCTGTTCTTCGGGGACGATGATACCGATATCTCGAAGGTGTTCCGTCTCGATCGCCCCTTCAATCTGATCACGTTCGCGAAGATGCCGGTGTATTCCAAAGATTCGCTCACCTATAACTATGATTCCGGGAATCTGGAACATCGGATCTTCTCCCTCATCCTGGGAAAGGTCAATGAGATCACGAACATGTTCTTGCGTATGTACAAAGGACAAGCGAAGACGATGCTGTTCGATGAGGCAAAACTGTATTCGACAGTCCCGGGTGGTATGTCCGTATTGGTGAACAACAATCTGATCGCAAGATCGGAGCTGTGTGATATGCTGATCATCCTGCAGAACTGGAGCGATCTTCCGGATTCCATCATCAACAATACCGGACAGTTCTTCATCGGCAATATGAAGAGCAAGGACGAGATCCAACATATCCTGTGTCATTTCGATCTGGATGGCAATTCCACGCTGTCCGCTATCCTGCAGGATCGAACGAAGGAGGAAGGTGTCGACCAGGCAAAGCAGCACAATTTCTTATACTGTGATTACAACAACCGCAAATGCCTGACGAAGATGGCGATCTTGCCGATGTTCTCGGATGCCTTCCGCACCTTCAAGGATATCGATGAACAGGGGGCGAAGTCATGAGATGGCGTAGATGCCTCACCATCCTGAGCTTGCTGTTCCTGCTGCTGGTCCCGACAGGTATCCATGCGGAATCTATGGATGGAGCGATCGGCAACGGTAATTCTCCGGGAGAGATGACAGCACAGAAGAACGATGAAGAAAAGGCAGATACCAATACTTCGGATTTTCTCTCGGATGCGATCATCAGTTTAGATAAAGATACGAGAAAAAAAGAAATGGACCAGGATTATATCAAGAATCTCTATAATTCCAGTATGACAGCGAAGACCAAAGGGTTCAACCTGCTTGATGGGGATTCCATCGTCACATGTTTCATGAATTTGATCACGCTGCTTCTGGAAATGATCGGGTTCGTGATCTCCTTCTTCGTGTTGACGATCTATAACTTGGTATCCTCCAGCTTTTTGGGGACCGTCATACAGGGGATCTTTGATATGATCGACAAGGTCATTTTCGATTGGAGCGATCCCAATTCCTGGATCAATAAAGTGCTCCTGATAGCTGCATTGTCCTCTATCCTGTATAAGCTCATCAAAGACTTTACCAGGATCGTACGATGGCAACAGATCGTACAGATCGTGCTTACCGCCTTCCTATCGATGACCTTCATCACCTTCATCGGTCAGAATGGACGCAAGATTGCGAATGGGTTCGAGAACGTGACGTCACAGATGTTGACGGAAACGTTCGTATTCGGAGAAAAGAAGGAAGATCCGGAGATCATGAACAAGCAGAACATCTTCGATATCTTGCAGAAACAGCCGTTCATGGTACGACATTTCGGTACGACAGATCTTGCGAAGATCGCCGGTTCGGACGATAAGGATGCGATCGAAAAGGTAGGAAAGCGAGTACAGCGCCTCCTGAACGATCCATCACAAGACAATGCGGAGGATGAATATGACAAGTTCGGAAATCATGCGATCACGCATGATGGTGGTTCCGCAATGCGGGTCTTGGGACTCTCCTTCGTCTTGTTAGTACATCGTGGTGCGATCAGTATCGTCATCGCAGCGATCTGTATCGGCTTAGGGGCTGTAAAGGCCTCAAAATATATCGTTCTGGGATTGAGTGTATATCAACTCATCTGGTGGCTGCTCAAGCATGGACGCAAAGCTCGCCAATGGTTCACAGACAGGCTCATGTGGTGCATGGTCACGATCTTTGCGGATATCCTGTTCAGTATGGCACTGTTCTTCCTGGTAGAATTATGCACGAAGATATCCGCTTACAGTGTCCTGCTCATGCTGGCAGTCGATGTGATCCTCATCGTCCTGCTCAGATTCGTGATCAAGAATCTACCGACGATCATGTCGAAGCTGATGGAAGATGGAAAGATCGTGGCAGAAGGAATGCTGTTGGGTACCTCTCCGATGTCGACGTACCGACAGCTGAAAGGCTCTGCTTCACAAAGTGATGCGTTTGATGGGGACGGTGAAGGAAACGGCAGTGGCACAGGTGGCTATGGAGAAAGTGATGATAGTGATCTTCGTGATCATGATGATCCATATGATAGCAGCTATGATGACGACGCCTTGCGAGATGAAAAAGATCCTGATATGTATTCGGACGATATACAGGATGATGTGGACTCTGCGGATCATGAGGAAGCACCTGCAGATGGTGACAGTGAATCGGCAGGACAGGCTGGTCCGGCCACAAGTAGTGAGGGTGCGCCTACAGAAGCAGAGAGTAAAACAGAAGGATCTGATGAAATGACATCTGAGAAACAGGAAGACATCGATGGTGGGGCACAGGAAACGGATCCGGGAGATGATGGTGAATCATTCAATGAAGAACATACAGCTGACATACAGAACATGAGCGCAGAAACGCAGGAAGAGGAAGACCTGAGCGATGAAGCGGATATAGCGGAAGAAGATATCTCAGATGTGGAAGGAGTTCCGGAAACAGTGGATCCTGAAACAGAAGATGATCTGGAAGATCGCTTTGATGATGATCCTATCCCTACAGAAGCTGCGGACCATACGGATCCTGAAGTAACAGTGGAAGAGACATCATCAGCCTCCACAGAAGACAGTCCAGATGTAGAAATGAACACAGAACCTACACAAGCTACGCAGCAGCCGGATGATCCAAACAGTGTGCCTGCAGGAATGGAGATCGATGAAAGAGGGCAAGAGAGCGGACCGATGAACGAACAGAATGTGCCATCCGACCATAAGACTTCGATCAAGCCGGAAGAGGATACACTGCAGCAGGAAGAGGAGAACCTCCTGAATGAAGGCTATTAAGAAGCTCCTTCTCCTTTTCCTTCCCTTTATCATTATCATGATGATGTTTCTGATGTTCCTTGGCGGTGGTGTGAGAGATGGGAATGAGACGCCCAAAAACAATCTCAGTTCCTCTGTCGAATATTATCGTCCCTATGTGTCCAAGATCGCCAAGCTGGAAGGCATGGAAGATTATGTGGATCTGATCCTGGCAGTGATGCAGGTAGAATCCGGTGGGACTGGCAGTGATCCTATGCAGGCATCAGAAGGGCCGTTCAACAAAAAATATCCGCAGATACCCAATGGGATCAAGGATCCGCATTACTCGATCCGCTGCGGTATCAAAGAGCTGCAGGATTGCCTGAAAAGGGCGAAGGTCAAGGATGCATCCGATGAAGGTCGCATCCGGGTGGCATTAGGCGGATATAATTTCGGAAATGGATTCATCGAATGGATCGATCGCGAAAAAGGTGGAAGATGGACACTGGAAGCAGCTCAGGAATTTTCCGATATCATGAAGGGAAAGACCGGATGGAGCGTCTATGGAGATCCTCCTTATGCCGATAAGGTGATGTCCTACTATGACGCCTTGGATTTTATCAGTGGGGATGGGACATTGATCCCGCCATTGAAGGGCTATACGCTCACCAGTGGGTATGGGAATCGGCAATCGATCGGTGACTTTCATTATGGTGTCGATCTGGATGGCTCCTATGGTGCATCGATCTACGCTCCCGGTGATGCGAAGGTATATCAGGCATCCTCGAGCTGTCCTGCAGATGGAGGATACCTTGGGAATATGTGTCCGGGTGGTGCTTATGCAGGTGCCGGAAACTTTATCCAGCTGAAGATGAAGTATAAAGGAAAAGAACTCTATATCCTGTTTTGCCATATGAAGGATGTGGACGTCAAGACAGGACAGACCGTAAAGAAAGGACAGCGGATCGGCAGCCAGGGACATTCGGGTAATTTGACAGCATCCCATGTACATATGGAGATGCATTTCTCAACCCCTGTGATCGCAACGACAGAAGGCAGTGTGGATCCGGAAAAATACATCAAATTCAAATAATGGACAGAGGTGAAATATGGAAAAGAAAACGATCGTGTCTATGGGTATCCTCATAGCTGTGACGGCAGCATTCCTATGGATGAATCAGCCATCGGAAACGAAGGTGAACTCGCAGCAGAGCAGTACCACGATACAGAAAAAGCCAACAACGGAGCCATCTCCTCAGTCGGATGTTCCCAATGATGTGGAAGAGGCCTGTAAGAGCGCAGCAGAACGCTTCGTGAGAGTGAAGACCGAAGGCCGCAGCAGTGATATCTTCCTGGATCGTATCGAACCGGTCAAGGAACTTCTCAGCGATGACTTGTACCAGTCACTGGTACCGGATCTGCGTAAGGAAGAGCTTGCGGCCATGCGAAGAGAGAGCAAACGTATCAAAAAAGAAGAAACGACAGAAACACAGATCACATCGATGGACAGCGCTATCGACAGGATAACGGATGATGACTTTGAAGTATATGTCATCTACACTGCACAGATGCAGCATGCGGACAGGAACGATGCGAGCCGGTATCTGGTCCGGATGCGTGTGCAGTGGAGCGATGGGAAAGCGAAGATCTATAAGATGATCGAAGAGAGCAGCCTGGGAAACGGCTTCTATGAAAAGTAAGAGGAGGATCCGATATGACAGGAAGAAAAGCGGATATCATCCATCGTTTATATGAACTACAGGAAAAGATGGAAGAGGTAGACGGATATTGGGAAGATGCCCTGGAAAGAGATGCCCTTATGGAAAGTGAGGGATACGAGGAACTACATCAGGCCCTATATCAGGAATATTGGGACATCATGATGAAGGAAGTAGAAGAAAGGTGGCGCAAGTATGTAGAGGGGATCCTTGGTGATGGCCATTTTACAGAAAAGATATATGTGGAAGAATTGGAGATGATCATGGAGGCAGACGGTAAGTTCGTGGATGAATATCAGGGATACATCCTGCGCTCCGGCATGGATCCATTCGGTACACTGACCTATTGGATCAAATCTCCGGATGGTGAGCCACTGGAAGAAAGTTTCGACTTCGTAAGCGACGCGGATGCGATCTTATCGTTTCGTGACATGGTCGATCGAAACGAGTTTTATTGAGATGAGGTGAAGATATGGTACTAGAAGAAATATTGAAACATGATGAGACGTTCCGCTATCAGCTCCTCTCCCGGATGGTGGAGGACTGTAACTATTATCTGGGATATGGCAACCGAAATGCCAAGGACCTTTGGGCCAATGATGAATGGGAGCAGATTGAGATCATGCAGGCCTTGTATGAGAGTTTTCCTCCCGAAAAGAAACCGGAATGGCTCACACCGGACGATATCCTGGGATATGGAGAACGGATGCTTACTCCTCTTAAAGAGATATAGGTGTTAGGAGGAAGGCGGAATGTTATATCAGATATTACCAAGATATGATCATCAGTTCCAGGCAGATACGATGCGGATGTTTTTAAAGACATTGTCCGGAACGAAAAGGCGTCGATCGTTGCGAGATCGTCTATCGAAGCTCTTCGATCCAAACTGTATCCTGGATTATCGTTTCATCATCGATTGCGACGGTAAGGATCAAACGGACGGGATGATCTCTTTCTACCTGCAGGTGAGTGACGAACGGGAAAACAATCTCGTCCTGAACAGCCTGCAGAACATGTTCCAGGATAAAGCGAACGTATTCGAAGCGGTGAGACCGCTCACGCCGTATACGACAGTACATACCTTGTTTACGGATGATGTGCTGGATCATGCGAAGAAAGATACGAAAAAGAGCCTTGCGACCTTCCGGGATGATCAGATCTTCCTGTTCCTCCTGGGGACGATGCGCAACAAGACGAGGATCACGATCGATTTCAGTGTTGAAAAAAATTACAGTGCAACGAAGAGTATGTTACGAGGTGTGAGTACGGATGTCGATGTGCAGGTGATGATCAAGGTATCCGGAAAGACGAGATACCAGAGAAACCAGATCCTGGAGATCACGAATACGATCATCAATCTGACAGCAGGAGAAAAGGAGCTTCGGGCGATCTATCGGGATACCTATAAATTTTCCAAACTGACAGGAAACGAACTGATGAACCTGTTTCAGATCCCGACCTTCTACAATAAGAAGGATCTTGAGATACTGAAACGGATACACAAACTTGAGATCGGTCAGCGGACATTGAAGGAGGAAGAATTTGCGTCCGGGATCAAATGCGGACATGTCTACCATCCGATGCAGGATCGTGTGGTCTTCCTGAAGCAGCTACAGCTGCGGAAACATATGGTCATCTCCGGACAGACCGGTTCCGGAAAATCGAGCTTTGCGGAGGAGATGATGCGCGATATCCTGACATCTATCGTACAGGGGAAGAAGAACATACCGGGATTCACGTTCTTCGATCCTGCAGAGACCAGTGTGCTGGGGGTCATCGATATGATGCTGAAGCTGCAGGCGGATGGTCATGATATCACGAAGCTGCGTGAAAAGATCCATTATATCGATTTTGGGTATGAGGATTGTATCTTTCCTATCTCCTTATTGAATAAGGATGTCCCCTCTACCGAGATACTGGACTATTTCCGGATGTTATTCGGTTCCGCAGTCACTGTACAGGTAGACCGTATGATCACCAGTGCGATCAATACGATCCTGCTGGATGAAGAGGAGCATACGATCATGGATATCCCAAAGATGTTTCAGGATGAAACGATGCGTGAGCGACTGTATGAGCGACTGAAGGATAATGTATATGCGGATGATGCATGTGCCTTCCTAAAAGGGCGCTTCGATAAACAGCAGGTAGATCCCATCCTGAACCGTACCGATCCATTCATCAATACGCCCAAGAAGAAGCTCATGTTCGGTATGCATAGTAAGTATGATGGCTTGCGGAAGGTTTCAGAGTGGATCGAAAAAGGTGATATCATCTTATTCAATCTGAAAGGTCTCAATGACAATGACCTGCGGATCATTGTCGGATATATCTCTTTGAAATATTATCTGATCGGTCTGAAGCGTCCGGATAATTCACGGCTACATCTGACCTTCATCGATGAATGTCACAAGGTGCAGTTCGATATCTACGAGCGCTGGTTGGCGGAGCTGAGGAAAGGCGGTATGGCACTGATCCCGATGACACAATACCTGGAACAGTTCCAGCAAGGCTTCCTGAAGGCCATCCTTGGGAATGCCGGTACGAAGGTGACCTTCCGACAGGGGCGTGATGGAGCCGTACGTATGTCCGCAAACCTTCCCGGCCATCCGGATATCGATGGTCTGCAGGGACTTCCCGACCGGATCGGATATGTATCAACAGAAGACAACCGTATCGCAAAAACGGTACTCGTAGAAGTGGATCCACCATATCGGTATAATGCCGGAAAAGTAGTACCACACAAGGAAGGAGAGAATGTGCAGGCGGAAATGAATATCGAAAAGAATCGCAATGAAGCACGCAGCTTGATGCGGCGTGACTTCCTGTCGAAGGAAGAGGCAGAAAAGATCGTATTCCGTAAAATAAAAAGACGAAAGAAAGGTGATGGAGAATGGGACGGATAAGATTTCTACTGTATAAGCTATCGCAGCTCCTCCCAAAGGGACAACGTCGTCCGGTGATTCTGATCTCATCGATCCTCGGATTGTTCATCTTCTTTCAGTTCATGACGAGGATCAGTGATTCCTACCTGCTGTTGAGCGTGCAGCAGGTATTCCGGGATACATGGAAAGGATTGCAGGATGAGCAAGTCGGAGGACTTACGATCGTCTTCATCTGTGCTATCCTGGGATATGGTGGATATCGATACTACGGTAAGATACAGACGGCCATTACCGTCTGTTATTTAATCATCTTCATCCTTGGGATCTTGCCGTTCATCATGTCGATGTAGGATGAAAAACTATGGTATTTATTATGGTATCTGCTATGGTAAATACTATGGTAAATACTATAACACATACACCATTGATTTTTGTCTTGAAACCCTTTATTTAAAGGCTTATTTAGACTTCAAAATTCTGGACAATTACCTTATTTTACCTTATAAAATAATATAAACTATAACAACCTTATGGGACGCGACTTTATGCCTTAAATCAGAGTCTATATTGGCCTGATTTCATATGCTTATATCTAATGATATAACTATTTATAATATATGATACTACTGTATAGATATAGTAACTATTACTTTAATATAAACTATTTATTATGATAACTAAAGGAGGTGTCTTTTATGGGAAACAAAAACAAACCAAGGATCTTAGATGATGATATCGACCTGATGATTCGCATAGCAAGGCATGGATTTGTGGATATGGACTATATACAGTTATTTGTTTATAAAGGTAGAAAAACACGGACGATCAAAGAAAGATTAAAACAGTTAGCGCTGCATGATTATTTAATTGTAGAACGGACATTCATACCTGCGAACCATACAGCAAGTTTCCGGACCGGATACAAGATCGTTACTTTAGGGAAACGAGGTCTCCAGTACATGGAAGATATGGGATATGAGGCCAAGGACAATACAAAAGCATTTTTAAACTACAGTCCTTATTACATGTATCATCAAGTGCAAGTGGCCACTGTTTGTGACATCTTACAACAGGCATACGAACAAGGTGTATCGAACTGGTATGTGGATGAAATACTTAATGAAAGAGAAGCATATCTGGAAAAGGCTTCCAATCGGCCGGATGCTGTCTTGATATTCAAACACAAGGATAGGACAAAGACATCTGCGGTATTGGTGTATTTAGAGATGGAAAGATCGTATCCAAAGCAGGAACGACTGGAAAGAAAAATCAGAGCGTACAATCGCTTGGTCAACGAGGAGTTATACGCAAACACATTATCTCTGACTGTCATAGATCATCGTGTCTTATTTGTCAGCAAGGTAAGGAATGACCGACAGCTCCTGATCCGTAAGATACAGGAATATAAAGGTAAGATCGATTTTAATCTGTTGGTGGCAGGATATGAAGATGTCACAAAAGAACCTTTGAACGATATATACGAGATGCCTTTACATGTAGAGGAAACATATAAACTCATGGGGCAGCTGCCGTGATGAAGGAACTATATGAATGCCGTTGATAAGTATTATAAAACGAAGCAGGAACTGCTTCAGGAAGGTTCTTATGCAGTAAAGATATTCTGTGATGCCAGCTTAAAGGATGGTGTCCTCGTCAGTGCGATCTATATCGATGATCATATCCGCATACATACCAAAACTAAATACCAAAGAATGAAAAGAATATTCAGAAAGGAGAAGCCTATGCGATCAAGATGGCATTGGATCATATAGCCAAACATTTTTATAAAGAAGCCGTCATATATACAGAGATCGATTCTATCATACATACACATCTATTCAGTGTCGTATTAGGAAAGACAAAGATTCAAGAGATCCCTAAGCAGCTCCGCCCTACTGCCCGGATGCATCAAAAACTCTGGTCGCAGTTTCGCTATGTGTACCAGATGAATAAAAGGATCGTACTGCAGAAAATAGATAGCAACAAAAATCCTGCACATGCGATTGCTTGTCAAAAACGTGAAGAATTCTTGCATCCGCAGGTACGACCTGCATGGAAACGTTGGATGATATTCTTATGTAACCGATTGATAGCGCAGCTCAGTAAATAAGTAGATATGAGTAACAAAAGTCACAGTTGAGATAAACATTACATTATATGTATTTCAACTGTGAAATATATGCTATAATTTTGTACGAAGATAGATTATTCCACTTCGACTGTGAACCCTTTCAGTGAATAGTTCGGAGGTGGTCATTTTGAATATTGACTTATATATCAGCTTTCTGATCATACTAGTTATATTAGAAACTGTGAAGCTAATAAAAAAGTGATCGCCCTCTAAACTTTACCACGGTTTAGGGCGATCACTCCGACAATAAATAATCTATCTTCACTATTGTGGAGAAGATCATCTTCATCTATATTATACACAATATTTAAGGTGATTCAACACAAAAGACTTAAAAATAAAAAAAACTTAGTCACACCTATCCAATGCCAATAGGTTAAGGAAGTTGACAAATAGGAAAAGAGAAAACTAGGAGAAATTTTAAAAATTCTCTAGATACCTTCTTTTTTGCTATTGACAAATGAATCAAAAAGCAGCCGCTATCGCGGCTGTGTTTATAAGTGAAAAGGGCGAGGAGGACACAACTTATGGTATTCATTTATAGACAACAGATTTCTCTATGTTTTTACATTCATTCTCTTATAGTTTTATTCAACCATTATTCAGATTTTTACACTTTGATTGATTTTTTTTGTTTATAATGGTTGTGACGCCTATGTGTGCTAATGTCATTCGTACTTTTTATGATTACATTCAGCAGGCTTCCGTTTTTCATCTAGATCTTATCCGAGGTGATAATCCCCATTCTTTCACCAGAAATCGCCATAACTCTGTTATTGATCTTGTTTATCAAATGCTGAATTGAAAAGGCGGTTCTCAATGGAGTGATATCATGGACTATTATCAAGATTAGGAAAAAAACCGGTTACAGAAACTGCTTTCTATCTCGCCAGGAAGAAGTTCAATCCACAGGCTATATGTGTCATGAGTAATGAGTTCATTGCAAATTATTACGATAATGAAGCAGATAGTTTAAAAAATGGAAAGGAAATCTTGTATTGGCTGTCGATGGATCAAAAATCATTCTTCCCAACACAAAGGAAAATACAGCTGCATTCGGAAGATTCTCTGCATCTGCAAATCCAACAAAAAATCAATCAAAACCTGTAGGTGGACTTTTATCTACCTTACATGACTGTCTAAACAATACGTTTTTAGATATGCAATTCGGTTCATGTACATTAAGTGAAATGGCACTGGCAGCACAGCATATCAAAACTTATTGTGAAAATTATGTTGCAAAAGCAATCTTTACCTTTGATTGCGGGTATCCGTCTATGCGACTCATAGATCAACTGTTACAACAAAAACAATACTTTCTATTTCGTGTATCTTCTGTTTTTTTAAAAGCTTATATGGATCAGGTACAGGATGGTGAAGACAGATTATTTGAAGTAACATTCGATAGAAAAACGACAAATCACTATCGAGAGGATATTCGGTTTCGCCAGCATCTGATGAATACCACATATCAGCTTTGGTTCATTAAGATCATTATAGGAAAAGACATTGTGGAATATCTGATATCTAACCTGCCAATGAATGAATACAGCATAGATGACTTAAAGGAATTGTATCATCTGCGCTGGACGATAGAAACATCCTATAATCGTTTGAAGAACAGGATAAAATTGGAGGAATTCAGAGGATTCAAAGAGATACTCATCTCTTCTATCAGGGTATTTATGCAGATATATGGTTGTATAACTTGATATCATTAAAATGATAGAAATTAATGAAAAAGCAGCGATTGAACAAAAGGAAGATGGAGAATACGTAATCAAGCGAAATTTTAACAAGGCAGTGGGTATCATGAAAAAATGTTTATCAAATCATTGGTAATGATGGAAGAAGATATCTATAATACTGCAATGCAAGTGATTGAGGAAAATATTATGAACAACGTCGTGTGGGTAAAAAAAGATTGATCCTATAGTCGAAAAAGGACAACAACACCATCGGCAATATCCTATAAAAAAGCATATTGATTTATATATAGCATAGTGGCTCTCATATTTTTTTTCATAATGCCTTTTTTACTATGTTTTATGGATTAAATATGTTTATAAAAAGATTAGACATCTACATTTCATCTTGTGCAGACATCTAATCTATTTTTTTATTTTGTCAACTTCCTTAACTGATTGGCATTGGTAGGTAGATACCCTGTTTTTTTAATACAACCATTTTCTAGATGGAGATAATTTTCCTAAACTTTACATTCCTCTATTAATTGTATTAAAAGGGCTGTGCTTTTTGGCTTAATTAGTAAATTAGTGTGATTTAAATATTATTACATAAATACTGTAACGATAGCGTAGGTTTATCCTATAGATGAAGTGAGTACATCTATAGGATAAACCTACGCTATCGTTACAACAGGGATTCGGCTCTTTATTTATCCAAACTTGTGGATTTATGCGCCAATTTGTGATAATTATTCCACATTAGTGTAGTGAACCGATTACTTTTAGCGATATCAATATCCCTATGATGTACTGAATTTCCTAGCATTATCGGTAGTGAATCGCCATCGGATGCGGACATATGTCCATTGCGGTCACTCTCCCATGCTTCTAGTTTCTGCCGGAGCAGGTCTATATTGTTAATCATTCGGGATAGGCACTGACATGTCATTACATAAAGCTCTATTTCGGCAATAAAAAGCCAGCTCACATGCTTGGAAGTGTAATGGATTTACAGCTTTTTAGCAATCATGTGGTCTTCCGCAGCAGGAAATGCTTTGTACAGGGATGAAAGGGCTTGGGTATTCTGATTGTCCATGACAAGTATGATTTTATCACGGCCAGGGTAGCTGACATCCACCAAGTACTTGATCACCTCTGCCCAGTTAACCGCAGTAAGGTGTTCCTGGACACTTACATGCCGCACGCCTCCTAGAGGTTACACGAATACAAATATACTGCATGTACCGTTTCGGATATATTCTGAATCAAATTTCTGGGTATCACCTGGGCGCATAAGCAGCGGCCCCCTGTATTCTCCAAGCAGCTGGGTATGGCTTTTCATCCATACATACCAACGGAACAGTAGGGTCATATGGCTTTTTATAAATGTCCAGAATCTCCTCCATGCGGGCTACGAATTCTGCGTTATCTTTGGGAGGGATGCATTAGTAGGTGTTTTGTGGGGCCGAAGTGTCCGGCGTGAATGCCCCTCCGGGGTAGGACTGCAGACCATCTGGATAATGAGTGCTTCAGCGCTTCCATCCACCTTGAGCAATGCAGCACTGGAATTAGGGATGATTTTGTAGACGACAATATCGGTAATGCCATTCTTAACATAAGACTGAATGATATTTGTTATGGTAGCAGGTCAAACAGCATAGCTGTGAGCAACCAAGGGATGGGTGAGCCCTGTTTCATGCTCTTCATCCGACTCATGCAGTATCAGGCACTGCTTTAAAACGGTTTTGCAGTTTTTTTTTGTTGCGAAATGTTTTTTTGAAGTGTAGCCCTTTCATCATCACTAAGCTTAAAAATGTATATTTTTGATCTTGCCATAGAAAATCACCACCGTTTCTTTGTTTCTTTTATTGTGCCAGAAAACGGCAATAATAGCCAAGACTATTCAACTAAATATCATCATGTCAATACACTAGATGTATGCCATGCACGGCACAATAATAAAAGCAGGAAGAAAAACAACCTGCTTACTAAAGAATTGAATCGTCCTAATGAAATCCCGTCTTTTGACACCTAAAGAACAAAAAAACAGCTATAAGTCCTTTAAATGTCGCAGCACATTATCTACAAGGATATTTAGCTCTGTTCCAATATCGGAGAAAACATCCTATGTATTTAAATAATGAAATAGGACGCAGTCTGTTTTGTCAGTTGAATTGTATTAAAATGCACTTAGAAATAAAGATATCTGTAGTGGCGTCAATATTTATAGGACTTTATTTATAGGACTTTTTAATGCAGCATATAAAACAACTAAAAGAAAAGCGTGAGGAATACGGTGTATCACAATTACGATTTGCTGTTGCCTGTGGTATTAGTCGTGAGTATTACGATCGTATTGAATTGGAAAACAGCCATTGACAGACGAATTAAAGGAAACAATGACAAAACAGATTGAGCATTTCAATCCTCTAGAACCATTGTTCTTATTGGTAGATTACTTTCGTGTTCGCTTTCCAATTACGGACGCACTAGCAGTTATTCTTGATGTCTTACAACTTAAACCTGATTATATGTTTTTTTTCTAGTGTGGAATAATTATCACAAAATAATCAATATAGGCATCAAAGGGTGTATAATGAGAATAATGGAGATGATAAATTATGAAAAGCATCTATACTGTGGAAGCAGAGGAAAAACTCGTATATAAACTAGAAATCACAAGATGTCCAATATGTATATCGTCATTGTGTATCAAACAAATTGTAATGACACTAAGCGGAACATATCAGATTATAAATTTAGGTTATGGATGTCCAGATAAAAACTGTAAAGGAAATGATGTCGTATATTCATCAGAAGAAGCATTTCATCAAAGCTTATGGTATACAAGATATGGTATGGATGTTTTTGCCTTTATTGGAGAGCAACGTTTCTGTAATCATAAAACCAGAATGGAAATAGCGGAAGAATTGAAACAGTATCATGTTCAGATAACTGACCGTGAGGTTGAGAAATGTATGAGAAATACAAGCACCTTCTTAAAACAGATAGCACAGAAAGACAAAACGAGACTTATCAGACTTGCAAAGCAAGATATGGTGGTATCGTACTGTCGTTAGATGGTATACAACCAGCGAAAGGGAATGAACCACTATATGTTTTAAGAGAAGTTTTGTGTGGTAAAGTGATTGCATCAATCAGTATGAAAAATGGGTCTTCGAAAGAGTTGAAGGAAGCCTTAGAGCCATATGTAAATACAGATGTTCCCATACTTGGTTTCGTCAGAGATAGACAAAGATCAATATGGAAAGCTCTAAAAGAATTACGTTCGGATGTTCCTTATCAGTTCTGCCAGTTTCATTACTTAAAAGATATTTCAAAGCCAATGATAGCATCAGATAGAAAGTTAAAAACTACAATCAAGAAAAACCTGCGAGGTTTGCAGGCAATCGAAGTAAGTTTTAAGCAGAATGAGCAATTAGAGGAGAAGGAAAAAGAAATCATAAACGGATATTGTGAGGCTATAAGATCTATTCTGTTAGAAGATGGAAAACCGTCACTAGAACTACCTGGGATGAAAATTTATGAGAGACTGGAAGAGTTAAAAAAATCGTTTGAGCATTCATTGCGAATGGTAGAGCAAAAAAAGAGACTTTCAGTATATCTTAAAACGTTTCCCACAATGATCAATAGGAGAAATCACAAAAGAAGCTATCACAAGGTGCAAGAGATGTATGAAATCATAAGAGATATAGTCAAAAGCCTAGAAAAAACAAGCTTTTCCACCAGTCAATCGCACGAGGAGGCTCTTAAAAGTCTATTGATAAAAGCCTTTCAAGAAAAGGGTCAAAAGCATGGCATGAAAGGGTTTATGGAAAATCTAAAATGATACAGCAAGGGATTTTGGGAAGGATTATTCACGTATTATGATAATCCAGAGATACCAAAAACAAATAATGATCTCGAACGTTCATTCCATTTAGCTAAACAAGATTATCGTAGGATTGCAGGAAATGATGATTGGGGTAGATATATACAATATCAAGGAGAAAAGGTGATGTTTATCTATAATTATACAAATAGGAGAGACGATATGATTAAAAAGTTTACAGAAATAGGAAAACTTACTTACAGATCAATATCACAAGATTACCTAAACAAGAATAGTGATCAAACATCGCGATATCGTTATAATAGGAATTCTGCTCTCTATTTATCTATGCTCGAAGATATGTGCGCTGATATGTGATAATTATTCCACACTAGTTTTTTTAAAATTATGGATAATGTGGATATGATTCAAATATATTCTTGGAAACACAAATTTGCTGGCACATAGTATGACTTTATGCTCTATTGTATGTCGGTTGGTGGTGTAATGAAAAGGCTTTGTTTGGCTATCAATGACAGAGCAGGTATTTTAGATATTCCACATTAAGGAAAAAATAAGGCAGGTGAATGTATTTCTTATTTTCGTAAGCAGAAAGATTAGGACAGTACAGAAAAATGTGGAGATGATATACCTAAAAACACTGTAGAAATCTTATATCTGGGTACTTTATGTAGTGAACCATATATGTGTGTATCAGAAGTATTATGAGCTGTATGTCAAGAATGGCACAGTTGAAGATACAGAAATTAAAAACAAATTTTAATACGTATGAAGAATGAGCTTGCTTATTATGCGGTTGTTGATTTACTGACTTATCGAGACGCTGAACGCATCGCTTTTTCTTTTTTCAATCATTATATCCGCTTTTTTAGACAGAGAGGACGATAAATCGAAAAATCAATGAAAGATAAATGCGGATTGGGCATGGTTTATAGGAGAAGACAGAGAGCAGATACAATAAACAACGAAATCAGAGACTTATACATTACAAAAGGCATTGCATCGGTTAAAAGGCAAGTAGCACCTACGAAAAAATGTTACAGGAATTAGATAAAGAAAACCCCACAACCATACTGAAAGATATGATTGAGCTGGCAGAACTGGAAAATAAGCTTTATTGTAGTTAGAAAATCAAAGATTGTAGAATGAATTGATACAACTGTTCCACAAGAGAATGACGGTATTTTTTAATTTTTTCTATCGATGTTCGCCATTTTATCAAATTCATTTGTATTAATGATGAGGAAGAAAAAAGCAGATTGTATCTAAATGATTGCCGTGCAGATAGTAAATGAAAGAAGAAAAAGATTTCTAAAAGTGTCGGAATCAATCTTTCATGAACAGTGTTATGTGAAAGGAAGAAAATATTTAAAATTGGTAGTGTTATTATCAAAAAAGCAAGAGGCTGAAAATGCTTTACACTGAGAATATATGCCTTAGTAGTAAAGTAATTTATGAAACATCAAAAGTGGTAAAATATTCGAGCAAAAGAGTTGCAATTCCATTATTTTTCATGATATATTTTTTTACGATTGGTAAATATTGGATTTAAATTTTTCTCATGAAAGGAGGGGGTATCAGTAAGAATGGACATTTGCTATTTTGTCAAATGAGAGTGCTTAACAAAGGATCATCCCATGAACAAATAACGATATCCGAAAAGAAACAGAAGCAAATCTTTCAGCGGAAGTATGGGGGTAAGACAAAATACCAAGTGCTGTTTTTAGAATAGTGATTTAAAAGACAAAAGAGTACATCTACAAAGGCACATAAATTGGGAATTAATGGTACACTTACCCATTTGTTTTTTGAATCAAGAATTACAAGATCTATTTGAAAGGAGATGTCTATGAAAGGTAACAAAGTCTTTACACTGGTATGTTTAAGTTCGCTTATTATGGGAAACATCCCATATCAACCTATCCATGCCACAACTTCTACGACGGATGTAAAAGAGGAACAGAGTACTTCTGTTGCAAGAAAAGAAGTGCTTAGCTTATTCAAAGACCAGACATGTACTAGATTAGCTGATGGAATCACACAGGAAAACATCGATCAAGCGCGAGCAAAGGTTGAGACCGTCAATCAGGCTGAAAAAGAAAGATTGACAGCTTTGATAACAAAAGCCAATGCTATGCTTCAACAATTCAATCTGAATGGATTGTATGGCACTTTCACTCAGCTGTATTTCTATAGTGATGGTAGCTATTCTGCTCGATTGGTGACAAAAGGAGGTGTGCCTCATTCTTATATCAAGGATAGTTATGCATCAATCAAGATTGATGATGCAAATAAGGAGAATGTCTATACAAAAGATTATGTTGGTAATGTATCACAACAAGCGACAACAGAAACTCTTGATCTAAAAGAAGGGTATTATCTAACGATAACAATAAAAGAGCCATGGCGTTTTTCAACAAACCACAACGATGAATTGAAGCAGAATGATACCAATCCATATAAATATGTTGTTAGAAATGGAAAATTAGAGCGTATTGATGACAAGAACAGCGTATTACACTTGTTAGGGTTAGGAAACAATGAATATGCCTCTTTACGAGTCGATTACAATTCCATGAAGATGCGCTTGACAACAAGAAATGTTACGCCACATTCATATTTTTCAGGTTCTTATGAAAAAATCGAAGTTCTTGATACAACAAATGTAGTTGTATACACCAAAGATTTTAATGGTAAACAGAGGCTTGAAGCAGGGATAGAAGACATTCCTTTTGCAGTCGGCTATAAGATTCGCCTCAGCGGTTCTGAGCAGGATTTCAGAGTAAAAGCCTACCAAGATGACAATACCCCTCAGTCTTTACAGCTGTCCAAGAACAAAGCAACTCTGAAAATAGGAGCTAGCGGACTTGAACTGATGAAGTCACAAAATGGATCTGATTTGGAATCCGAAGTCATCAGTCTTTTTACAGATGGCTCTCTTACAAGATTGGTCCCAGATATGACACAGGAAAAAATCAATACAGTAAAGAAAAAAGTTGAAGCATCCAATGAAGCTGATAAAGAGCAGATGTTGTCTACAGTATCTAAAGCAAGTAATCTGTTACAGCAGTTCAATCTGAATGGATTGTATGGCACTTTCTCTCAGCTATATTTTAATTGCGATGGTAGCTATTCAGCTCGTCTGGTTACGGGAGCAGGACAGCCTCACAGTTATATCGCAAAAGACTATGCAACGATCACGGTAAAGGATACGACAGGAAAATCTGTATTCGAAAAGAAATATGTAGGAAATGTTTCTGAAAAAGCTGCAACACAAAGCATTGAATTGAAGGAAGGATACACCTTGACGATTGTTATGCAGGAACCATCTCGTTTTTCAACGAATCATAACGATGAATTGAAACAGAACAACAGCAATCCATATACATATGTCGTTAGAAATGGTAAACTGGAAAGAATCGACAATAAGAACCGTATATTCCACTTTACCGGATTAGGTGATAGAGAATATGCCACACTGAAAGTTGATTACAATTCCATGACCCTGGCTTTGAATGCAAAGAAAGTGATACCACACTCATATTTTAAGGGTTCTTATGAAAAGCTGGAAGTTCTCAATGAAGTAAATGAAGTAGTCTATACGAAAGATTTCGAAGGTAGCAAGACATTGATTCCAGAAACGAAAAAAGTGGCTTTCAAGACAGGATATAAAATTCGTTTAACGGGTGCAGAACAGAATGTAAGAATAAAAGTATATGATGAAGGTAATAAACCAGTCTCTTTGAGCCTTGCCAAGAACAAGACTTCTATTAAACTGGGAGCTAATGGACTAGAAGTGATGAAATCACAGAACGGTTCAGATCTAGAATCCGAAGTTATCGACTTGTTCACAGATACCACATGTACGAAGTTGGCAGAAAACGTAACACAGGAAAAAATCGACGCTCTGGTAAAGAAAGTGAATGAATCTAAGGAAACAAACAATAAATATATGTCATCTCTATTGTCAGAAGCAAGTAACCTGCTTCAGCAATTTACTTTGCAGGGGTTAAGCGATACGACGTTTGCTCAATTATTCTTCTATAATGATGGAAGCAATTCTGCGCGTCTAGTTACAAAAAATAGAATGCCACATTCCTATATCAAGAACGAGTATGCAAAGATTACAGTTCAGGATACAAAAGGAAAGACCACATACGCAAAAAGTTATATTGGAAATGTTTCACAGAAAGCAGAAACTGAAACATTCGATTTAAAAGAAGGCTATCGTCTCATTATTGAAAAGCAGGAACCTTCACGTTTCACGACGAATCACAATGACGAGTTGAAACAAAACAATACCAATCCTTTCACATATATCGTACGTAATAGCAAACTGGAACGAGTGGATGCTAAAAACAGAACAATGCGTTTTTCAGGCTTGGGGAATGGAGAATATGCGTCATTGAAAGTCGATTATAATTCTATGGATATAAAATTGACAACTAAGAATACAGCGCCACACGTGTATTTTAGCGGTTCATACGAGAAAGTGGAAATTCTTGATCTAAAAGGCAATGTCGTATACTCGAAAGATTTTATTGGAAATAAAAAACTGGATGTGAAGACAGATGAGACCCCATTTAAGATTGGATATAAGATTCGATTAACCGGCGCAGAACATTTTAGAGTCAAGACATATGATGATGAGAAAAAGTTGGTAGATTTGAATTTGAGCAACAAAAAGATGGAAGTCCGTATTACTTCAGATGGATTGGATATCGTCTTTGCTACTACAGATTCCATGACCGCTATATTGAAAGCTAACGTTGAAAAACGTCTAACGAATACGGAGCTTGATGTATTTGCAAAAAAAGATGCAGATCACAAGAAGTTCCTAGATTGGCTGTATAAGAATCCGGAAGCTATGAGACTATACCTAGATGGCGGAAATGCAGCATCCTCTAAACAGACAGGAATGTCATCTTATCAATTCAAAGATACTACGTTTAACGTGAAAAATGAGATGGAATCACTGGAAATTTGGTATCAAATCTGGAAGAAGCACGAATCATCACACCAAGGAACAAATCTGAAAATTGCAATTGCTACATCTTTGGAATTCAATAAAGGTGTGTACGCATGGTATAACGTAAAATCCCAAATAGATCCAATGAAGAGATATGAAAATCTTGCGAGGGCTGAAGCAGAAGGAATTCTATTCGAAGACTTTGCCGGATTGACAATCCGTGAAATGAGAAACGTGGTCAATGCGAAAATCTCCGATGAGGATATGATTTGGTTGAGAAATTATATGAAAGAGAATAAGCAAGACATGATCAACAGAAATGATATTACAAAAGGCTATTCTCTGATCAAATATGTCGCTACCAATCCGGATACAGGTGCCAGCGTTCAAGGTCCTAATTTTTATGGTCCTAATCCAACGATAAAAGAGGTTATCAAATACGGTGGTGTGTGTGGAGCTATGTCTAAACTAAGCAGCGTTCTTGCTCAATCATATGGTATTCCAACATTCCCTATTGGGCAGCCAGGGCACTGTGCATATATCTATCTAGATGCAAAGCACAATTATCAGTTAGGATATGATGTCTTTGGATGGAAAGGCTGCGGTAATGCTAACTCAACATTGCCATATATCATGATCAACAACTACTTCAGTGGTCATATCGATGCTTATAATGCTTCAGAATATGATAGGCATCAGGCAAGTGTTACGTCAAGTGATGAGCTCAAGCTAAAATATCTGAATTCTTCTTTAGAAAAGGAACCATTGAATTATAAGTCATGGGAAGATAAGTTGATATTATTATCCAGCATGGATAAAGATGCACATTCTAAAGCAGTAAAAGAGATGCAGGAAGTATTCAAGGATTACCCCGTGATTGTAAAAAATCTAGAAAACAAATAATTATCAAAATATGAGTCAAAAGAAAAAGGATCAAAATCATCCAAAAATCTATATGATGTGAGTACACTGTGGGGGACTTTCACCATAATCGTCAACCACTTCTCTTTATAAAGTGGTTTATTCCAGTCATTCCACTCTGACTGTGAATGTTTTTACTGCAACTTTTCCGCTGAGATTGGTGTTCATCTGGCATTCCGTATAACAGACAACATCAAGATCATTTAGGACTAGATCAACCGATTTATCCTGGAAAAGCAGCAAACTCCTGTCATCACTATAGATGAAGTGAATTTTATCGGGATGCCGTTCTCAATAATCTGGAGATGCTGCTCAACATTGAAATGGATTCCAGAGACTAGGCTGTTGCCCTTCTTTCCGGTCTACCTCTCTCTGCGTCCGAGTATCTATGAACCCTTACATCATATGATTGGTTATGAATCAACATAAAGGAAATGACAAAGGCGGAATCCTATATCAATGTCAAACTGAATGGTGCCGGCTGCCCACAAACCGTATTAGAGGAGTTTGAGGCGATTCTCAATTCTGTCCATGGCACTCTCCGTAAATCAACAAACTCTATAACGAAAGCCATTTGGTTGGAAACAGTTCTAATTTAAACATTATAAACAGCGACGCTGTCATGCAGGCAATCAATGACTAAGAAATCGTATAACTTTTGGACTATCATATAATGGGGCTCTAAATTAACATAGGGTTTTAAAAAGGCAGTAGAAATGTTAGAAAATGAACATTCTGCTGCTTTTTATATTGGTCAAACAACATTATTATTATTTTTTATTTTTACTGCGTTTATGTCTCTTCATTCTTAATGATACATCATAACCTGCCATATTAGGTTTAGCATTTTTATTCATACAGTATATAAAGCGATTTCTAAATCTGGCGAAGTTAACGTAGCCATTACCTGTTATCTTAATGAGCTTAACAATAGAATTTCGAGATTTTATGATACCATTCTATAAATGCTTGCCATCAACTACAATAAACGAATTTATGATTTCAACATGCCAATTATTCAACATATTGATCATCTCAATCATTACAGGGACTTATAATTTTTCACTTCCTTCATAAAATCAGAAAAGTCATGGTCTGCATTTTCATAATCACTTACCATATTAAAACATAAGCATAGATTTTTAAATCTATACGCTGCTTTGAGTTCAGGTGATATGTTTAATAACAAATCAAGGAGTTGTGGATAATTGATAAATCTGCGTAGTTGTCGATCTTTGTATTGAAGCAACTAGTGTAATGACTCAATGATTTTTAATAATAATACCACCTCGTTAAGAGGCAGTAGTAAATGTGGGATACAGTGAACTGAGTTTTATTCTGGCTTCACTGGTTCTAAAATGCCAGTTGACCTTTGCTGCCAGTGTATTCCGTTCTGTTTCCCATGCAGACAGTTCGCTGCGTAACAGTCCTATTTCAGCGATGCGGCGGCTGAGGCATTTCTAGTCATTACATGAAGCTCTATTTCAGCAATATCCAGCAACTCCCATACTTTGGGGTATAATGGATCTCCAGCCTTATCAGGATGCGTCTTGCTTCTTACGGTGGATAGCGCTTATACAATGAGAAAGTTTTGTGGTTATCCATCACAAGGACGATTTTTTCAGCATCCGGATACATGTCGTCTGTAATGTATCTGATTTCTTCTGCCCAGTCAAGCGCTGTGCGGTGTTCTCTTACACTTACATGATGCATCCTTCCAGGCGGTTCTATAAAAGCAAATATGCTGACAGTGCCGTTACGGACATATTCGGAATCTGTTTTTCGGTCACTTCTCGGAATCATCGGCAGTAGTTCCCTTGCCTCACCAAGAAGCTGGTATGGTTTTTCATCCATGCATACCACCGGATGTTTCTTATCATAGGGAAGTTCGTAAACGTCAAGAATATCTTCCATACAGCTATGAATTCCGGATCTTTTTTTGCTGGGATGCACCAGTAGTCGTTTTTGTGAGGTTGAAGTTTGTTTTTTTAGGGCCTTGCGGATTGCCTCCCTGCCCACGGGAGTTTCCAAGATCACTTTGGATTCTTTTTCAAGCAGACAGATTGTCCAACGGGAATGCCCCTCCGGAACGGCTCCGCAGGCAAGTTCGATCAGCCGAGCTTCTGTACGTCCGTCATCCTTGCGCCTTGCATTATCTGAATTTATGTTCCTCTTAATTTCAGTAACGGCGTCAATGCCGCCATTCATATATTTCGTCACAGTATTGGTAACCGTTGCCATGCAGACACCATTCGATCTTGCACTTTGTTCATGGGTTAAATCTTTTCCGTGGGATTCGTCCAGATTGAGAATGATCTGGCATCTGCTGCGGATCGTTTTTGATGTTCCTTTCTTACGGATAGAAGATTTCAACGTTTTCAATTCTTTTTCTGTAAGATGGATATTATATTTTTTTTGGTCTTGCCATAGGGATCACTGCCGTTTCTTTTTATCATACATCAGGGCAGCTGTGATTACCAGAAAATTTAATTAAATATCACAAGGTCATAACACTAGTCTGCATACTTATTTTACACTCCCCAACCAGACCAAAAATCTATATTCACAGCTTACTTTATCTGTGACATCAGAGTAACAAGCATTTACGCTCTTATTTATACTTTCAAACAGCATATCTCATCCAGAAATCGAAAATTGCTCTCTATCATAAAATCAGACAGATCATCACCTGCTCCAGTATATATGCTCTTCTCATTGCTGAACAGATCAGTTATCAGAAACACCGAATCATTTACATGTTTCCAACATTTTATGACAATAATTTTCTTGTTATTCATGATAATCTTTTGATTCATCGCATTCTCATACATCATCAAGGCAACTGAGTTTTCTTAGTAATTCCATTGATTAGAATCGGTAATCCTCTGGATAAGATACAACGCTTTGTAAAACTCTAAAAGCGTTATTCCAACTAATCGGTTGTTCAACCTTTTCGAATGAGTTAAAGATATTTTTTTACTGTCCATATAAAAATGCAAAAAAGTGGTTTGCATTTTTATAAATAGTGTGTAGAATGTAGATACAACGAAAGCAAAAAAAGTGAAGGAAACGATGTTACGTGATGATATTCGCTCTCCCCATTATGACATCGATACAAAAAATACATCTTGTATGAAGAATGATATCGGAAAGTTATCGTTCAGTGATAAGGGAGTTATCTGCGGATGATCTTACTTCTGGCATAGAGCTTTCGATATTGGACTACTTTCTTAGTGTGCTGAAAATAGTCAAAATCTATACATGGTGTAACCGTCAACTGATCATCCCCTATCTTGATTTTTTTTGTGGAAGAACACGTCTGTAATTATGATATCCTGGTATGGATTAAAACTAATCCTATACCGGCATGTGGAAAGTACTATCTAAACGATAAAGAATATTGCTTGTATTTTCGGAAATGCACACAATTACATACTACATATCAAAGAGGTCACACATACTGGATCACGCCTACAAATAAATAAACAAGATGTTATATGGTCATCCAACAGTGAAACCACAAGCTATCATAGAGGATCTAGTGCTCAACTCTTCTGAAGAAAGAGATGTGATCCTTGACCCTTTGAGTTGTTCCGGTACGACCGGGGCAGCTACAGTAAGGTATAATCGGTCATTTATAGAAATTGAAAAAGAAAAAAGTATCTTGATATTTCACAAAACAGGATAAATAAAATGAGGCTTTTGTGTTAAACGAATTTACTTTACTTATCATATCTTGTTATAAAAAGCAGAAAAAAGATACTATTTGAAAAAAATGATGAAGTGAAAAGCTAAATTTCACTTCCAAAAGGCGGAAAAAAGTGGAATTATCTTCTACAAAAGTTTATTCAAACCATAAATATAGGGTTCGAAAGAGATTCAACTGAGTAGAAGTAAATAAAAACATGAAGAGAGCTGCTATTGTGCAAATGGTAAAAAAATAAATGGGAATATAGCAAAAGATGTGTAAATATCAAAAAGTGGGTAAGAATGTAGATACGAAACATACTTACAGGAGGAAAAATACTATGAACACATCTTTTGCTATATTCCCATTAATTGGGATAAAAATTTTATTTTATGTGTCTACTTGACAGGGATCAGATCAAGGACGCGGCTCTTTTCATTATCAAACAAAGTGCAAAAAGTCTTGAACTGAATATGACAAAACAGCTGATGGGAAATCAGCTCATTTTATCTTTTTCAAACATTGTATCATAACATTCAGGCATATCATTTAATATGTTTTATCATCACTAAAATCATTTAATTCAGCCAGAACCCATTGTGGAACTTCTTCTTCGCACCCGCATTTCTTGCATTTCATAGATACACTTTTTCTTTATAGTCGCTCATCCTGGTGGATATTGTGTGCAGAAGGATGATATGGAGAAGGCGGATATCATCGTCTTTGGAACATTGGTGTACTTTTATAATATGAGTGCACACTGAAAACACTGATTGATTGCACCTGTCCTCGCTATATGTCATTAGGCAATGAAGATTATATCATCATGACGGCACCAGATGAGGTTTGTACACAGATGCAGCATGTGCTGGAAAGTTTCCGTGGATTATTTGACTGTCATGATGGTATGCGCTGCAGGTGTTATTTATGGCCTGGGGGACATATGAGATGGGGAATATCGATACATGCGTAGCTATGAAGAAAGCCTTTGAAGCAGGAAAACATTATAGAGGTTGTAGAAGTGATATATGAAATCATAACATGTATCACTTTTCTTAATACCAATATTTACCTCATTTGTGAACACGTTATAACGTATTGACGGATTTTTCTATTCATTTTGTATTTTTGGGGTTCATATGCTCATTTCAGACTGTATATAAATAAATTTTAAAATATTTTATATCATCTGTTGACAGCTATGGTTATAACGTGGTATATTTAGGTTATAACAAGTGGGGTGTTAACCATGGGAAAAAAGTTCAGTCTGGACAGAGATTCAAAAGCGCCGATCCATCAGCAGCTCTATCGCTTCATCAAAGAGTGTATTGACGATGGAACATTCAAAGAAAGGGAGGCGATTCCATCCGAAAAAGATATGCAGGAACTCTTCGATATCAGCCGGATTACGGTAAGAAGAGCCATATCAGACCTGGAACATGATGGGTATCTGCGTAAAATACGCGGTAAAGGTACCTTTGTAGAACGTATCAAGAAGGAGAAACCCTTGTCTTCTTTCACGAGTTTCAGTGGAGATGCAAAGGTGAAAGGTGACAAACCGGGTTCTATTATTCTTGCGTGTCGTAAAATGGAAGCAAGTGTTAAAGCAGCGGACAGGCTGCAGATTGAGCCAGGTGAGAGTATCACCTATCTTAAACGTCTGCGTCTGTTGAATGGTAAGATTATCGCTCTGCATGAATCCCATATCAGTTCAAGAATTGGTATTGAGATATGCGAGGATGATTTTGATACAACGACGTCTTTGTATGAATATTTGGAAGAGAATGGCATATCTCTGGGAAGTGCTGATGAGACATTGGAAGTGAAGATGGCCAGTTTTGAACTGCGCAGGGATTTGTTTTTGGAAGAAACACAGCCGCTGGTATACAAAGAGCGCGTCACCTACGACAGTGAAGGACATCCGGTTGAGTTCTCACAAAACTCGTATATAGCGGAAACTTACAAATATTACGTACATATCGTCAATGTGAAAGATGGAGGTAATCGTTCGTGAAACGATATGATTTTCACTCCCATTTGGGAAAGACAAGATCAGGGGATGCCAACAGTGCTGCACAGCTCGTAGAGGATTTGAAGGCATTCGGAATCAGCAAGGTCGGTATCTGTTCCTTATCTGGCAATGGAATGCGCGCACAGAATGATTTGGTCTATGAGGCCATGTGTGAATTTCCCGAAGTGATTGAAGGATATGCAGATATTGATCCCAAAGCACCTGATGCAATAGATGAAGTACATCGGACATTAGGTGAATGCCATATGAATGGTGTCAAATTCATGCCATGGAAACATGGTTATGCAGCCGAAAACTGCCCAAGCCTTGGTGGTGTGCTGGATGCCATTGGTGAATATGGTGTTCATGTACAAATACATGGAGGGGCAAGCCCGCTGTGTACGCCGTTTGTATGGATTGAACATGCGAAGAAACGCCCGCATATGAAATTTGTGTTCACTCATATTTGTGGCCGTGAATTTGGACACGCATGTATTGAAGCAATCAAGAACCTGGATAATTTCTGGGTGGAAACAAGCGCCAATATGGAAGCAGATATCCTGCAGGAAGCCGTAGATGTATTAGGTTCAAAGCGGATACTGTTCGGTACGGACTGGCCATATAAACCAACAAATATCGAAATACAGAAGCTGTATCATCTGGGACTTGATGAGGATGAGCTTGAAGATGTCTTCTGGCGTAATGCGCAGTTTCTATGGGAGCGATAACGAAACAGGAGGAAGTATGTTATGTCAGTTACAACTATGAGAATTGATGATCGTCTGATTCATGGACAGATCGTAACACGATGGATTGCGGATGCACAGGCAGACACGATTCTGATTGCCGATGATATGGCAGCAGGTGATGCAACACAGCAGATGCTTCTGAAACTTGTGGCACCTGCCAATATCAATCTGCTAATCAAAACGATAAATGAAGCAGCACAGCTGCTGGCATCGAGTGAACTGGATGATAAAAAAGTTCTGCTGATGCTGCGTAACCCTGCAACAGCGTTGGCACTATGCAATTTGGGATTTCATATTGATACCATCAATGTGGGAAATATCAGCAATGCACGTTCAGAAACAGGAAGAAAGAAGCTGTTGAGTTTCATCTTTGTGGAAGCACAGGATGTGGAATGTCTGAAAGCACTGGCAGCCAAAGGTATCCATCTGGATATTCGTGCCGTACCAAATGACAAGAGCATTGATGCAATGGAACTGCTGAAAAAGTATTAACAACATACACAGAACATAACAGTGAAGAAAGGGATAAAAAAATGGAAAATCTATTATTGAAAGCAATTATGGTCAGTATCTTCATGTGGATAACATTCTTTGATAAATATGTCACACAGTTTTTCACATACCGTCCTATCGTGGTAGGACCGATTGTCGGGGCAATCATGGGAGATATCAATATCGGGCTGCAGGTCGGCTGTACAATTGAGCTGATGTTTCTGGGGCAGGTATTTGTTGGTACGGCGCTGCCTCCAGAAGAGACCTTCTCAACTGGTATTGCTGCCGCATTCGCATGTATATCCGGTAATTAGCAGCTTGCACTTGCGACGGCATTACCATTAGCGATACTTGGTCAGATGGGTATGTATTTCCGTAACATGGCATTGTGTGTATGGACACAGCATCGCATGGAAGCTGCTGTTGAGCGTGGAAGTAAAATTGGTATCATCATGAATACACAGGTGTGGCCGAATATCTTCAATCTAATTTTGTTTGTCATTCCGACTTTCATGGCAATCTACTTTGGGGCTGATGCTGTACAGGCAATCATTGATGCTGTACCAAAGGTGATTATTGATGGTCTTGCTGTTGGTGGTGGTATGATCGGTGCTGTTGGACTGGCATTATTGTTACAATCCATCAATGTAAAAGGAATTTGGTATTATTTCATCATAGGATTCTTTTTCTCAAGTTTTTTGAAAATTGGAAACATCGGAATCACACTGGTTGCAGTTGTCTGTGTCGCTATGGCGTACTACAATGACAATAAGCAGGAAGCATAAGGAAAGGGGTATATGGACATGGCTGAAATTAATACAAAACTTACAAAAAAAGATTTATGGAAACTGTTCTTCTATTCTGAAGGATTTGTTACCGGCTTCAACTATGAAAAACAGGAAGCCCCTGGATTCGTCTTCTCCATGATTCCGGTGCTGGAAAAAGTATACAGCGATCCAGAAGAGAAAAAAGACGCGTATCGTAGACATACAGAACTGTTCCTTACAGAAGCGCGTCTTTCTCACTTCGTCATTGGTTTAACAGCCGCAATGGAAGAACGCAATGCCAATGAACATGACTTTGATCCTGTCAGTATCGGTGCCATTAAATCAGCACTTATGGGACCTCTCGCTGGCATTGGTGATTCCCTGTATCATGGAACACTGCGTCCGATCATGGCAGGTTTGGCTATCTCCATGGTTATCGCCAGCAATTATACAAGTGTTCTAGGGCCTGTTATCTTTGTTGCTGTTATGGCAATCGTAGGTCAGGTAATACGTTACATCGGTATTTTCAAAGGCTATGAAAAAGGAGTCGCATTTGTAGGTGCCATGCAGAGCAGTGGTATGATTTCCAAGATGACACGTTATGCAGGTATTGCTGCTTATGTTGTCATTGGTGGCTTCGTAAGTAACTTTGTTTCTATGTCAATTCCATGGTCTTATATGGCTGGTGAGACAGAGGTAAGTATTCAGACGACACTGGATAGAATGGTTCCAGGTCTTCTGCCTGTATTATATACATTGCTGATGCTATGGCTGATGAAGAAAAAGAAAGCCAATCCAATTCTGCTGATGCTGTTGACCATGGCAGTTGGTGTCATCGGTTATGCATGCGGTATCCTGGCTTCATAAGGTATTCGATATGATAATCGATTATCACGCACATCTGAAATGGAACCGTGACAGCGATACTTATGATGTCGAAAGCTGTCTCCATGATATGGATGAAAATAAAATTGATATGAGAATGATATCTGCCCTTGAAGGGTATGATATCGTTCATCAGAATAATGTGGTTGCTGAAGCAATAAAACAGCATCCTGATAAACTGATCGGCTGTGCAGTTTTGAATCCGAAGGAACGTGATGTGATGAAAGAACTGCATCGGGTGATTGATATGGGTGTGTTTTCCGCGATAGAGCTAGACTCTAATGAACACTGTTACTTTCCGGAAATTGCACCTCATATGGAAGAAATTATGACAGTCTGTGAAGAAAAAGGTATCATTGTCAACGTGTTTACGGGATGGGGTTGTCGCACCATGCCGGCACAGTGGGCATTCTATGCGGATCGTCATCCAGATCTTGTTATGGTTCTTCTGCATATGGGGACCACGGACTTTGGATATGGATGTGTGGAACTGGTAAAGAATCGCAAAAATCTGTTTGTTGAGACATCCTGCATGTATGAATTTCCTATTCTGCGCAAAGCATTTGCCAACATACCACAGGACAAGTTTTTGTTCGGCACCCATTATCCACATAAATTCAGCGATTGTTCCATTCACACATTTGATCTTCTGAAAATGGAATCATCGCTTTCAGAAGCGTTATATAACAAAAACGCACAGCGTCTTCTTCACTTATAGGACGTGTAAGCAAGGAGGATATATATGTATAGCAAAGAAGAAATGAGGGAACTGCTGCCTTCTGCTGCGGTATCAAAATTTGATGATATCGTATACAGTCGTGTGCTCGGCGCTAATGCCCATACCCGCCTGATTCAGAAGATCCTTCTGGATATTGCGGATCAGGATCTGGACAGTGAGGAAATGCTGACTCTTTTAGGGAAGTGTGCACAGTTCTTTAAGGATACCAGAGGGCAGAACAGTCGTGCCATTTACAATGCCATTATGATATTTACACGAGGATATGAACATCTTCATGGTCATGATGTAGAAGAAATACGACAGATTGTCAAAGAACAGATTACAGCGTATGATAAACAGGCAAAAAAGGATACAGAAACATTAGTATCTTATGGTGTACATCTTTGTGAAAATATGGAATCTATTATGATATTCGATTATTCAAGTACTGTAGATGCTTTTGTATCCGCACTGCCTTCTGGGCGTCACATTTATATCTGTGAAAGCAGGGCACTTGATGGCGGACGTCCGTTTGTGAAAAATGCACTTGCAAGTGGTCACCATGTCCACTTCATTCCAGATACAACAATGCTGTCTGCCATGAAAAAATGTCAGGCTGTCTTCATAGGAGCAGAAACGATCTATCCGGATGGTACGGTATTCAACACGATCGGTTCTGATATCGTTGCGATGCTTTGCGTCACCATACATAAACCACTCTATGTGTTGACTCCGCTGATCAAGCTTGATATGCGTCCGCTGGAAGGTTATGTACGCTGCTCTGCCATGCCATTTGACTATGGTGAACGACTTGCATCTCATTGGGATGAGGATGTCCGCTCAAATGTAGATTTCAGCGGATTCAAACTTTTGGAAATTGAAGCTGAAATGATTCGTGGCTATATAACTGAAAAAGGCATATTGCCTCCTTCTGGACTGTATGTGGAAGCCAGGGCGTATGCAAAAGAACTGGAGGAACGTCAATGAGTATAAAAAAAACAGATTTTCCATTAGCCCTTTGTATGATTCAGCCGGAACCATGCCCTGGAAGTTATCGCAATACTGGTATGTCTTTTCAGGAAGTTATGGATATTAGTATCAAGGAAGTGGAAATGATACAGAACACCGGTTTTGACGGCTATATCATACAGAATCGTAATGATGCACCTGTAAAGCAGATAGCATCCCCCGAAACGATTGCCTATATGAGTGTGCTTTCTTATGAACTAAAACGCCGCTTTCCCAACATGATTCAGGGAATTCTGATTGATTGGGATGGTGTAGCATCACTTGCTGTTGCAGATGCGGTACAGGCAGATTTCATACGGATAGAACATACTTATACTGGTATGGAAGTAGGATATGCAGGATTGATGCATGCACAGTGTGTGGATGTATGCATGATGCGCAAACGTCTTGGATCTCGTATTCCTGTATATGCAGATGTACAGGAAATACATTATGAACAGATTGGTGGAAAGAAGATTGTCGATGCTGCATGGGACAGTGTACAGAATGCCTTTGCGGATGGACTGTTCATCGGTGGGCGCACGACAGAGGAGAGCATGCAGATCTATCATGATGTGCGCAAACGTCTTGGTGATGATGTACCGCTGTTTCTCAGTGCTGGATCCAATGGTGATAACATCAGAGAAATACTGACCTGTTATGATGGTGTGAGCGTAGGGACATGGGTCAAGAATGGAAATATGAAAAATCCGATTGATCCTGAAAAAGCACGCATCTTCATGGACGGCGTAAAAGAAGCACGCAGACTGCGTAATAACAGGGGCTGTGACAGATAAGTCACAGCCCAGACATAAAAAATACACCCAATTCTAT
>OCAO01000126.1_pt1 | contig 58291 bp, 51 predicted proteins | sample 1477151 | NCBI WGS metagenome assembly OCAO01 (sample SAMEA2580298, study PRJEB22360) | human gut metagenome | biome: human gut; feature: human-associated habitat; material: faeces | place: Denmark | collected 2008/2010 | reverse complement strand
ACACCACAAGAAGTATTCATTGAAGAAGTTAATAAGTTACTGGGTTTTTAAAAGTGTTCAATTTCATATTGCAATTTACTTATAAATTTTAGTTTATTAAAACAATAAAATAAAATTGCACTAAAAAACTCCCTGATAAATCGGCATTAACGCTAATCTATCAGGGAGTATTTATTAATTTAGTTTGTTAATAGTAGAATTATCATATTTCACAGAATGTTAAAAGTATAGATATTACTCCTACATCAACCATTTAACGGCATAAATAATAGGCACAGATATTAAAATAGACAACACAACACGTTCAAACCAGATGATGAAGTAATCTTTGAGTTTAATTGGGATTTCGGTAGCCATCATACATGGAATCGAGGCGGAGAAGAAAAGTACTTCGGATACGCAAGTAATGGCAACCAGCATGCGAACTTCAAAGCTTAATTTCGTTACCAAAACGGCCGGCAAGAACATTTCCGCAATACCCAAGGATAAGGCTTTTGCTACTAAGAACGGTTCTTCAAAGCCCGTGATCCAAGTAAACGGATATAAGGTGTAGGCCAAAATGTTAAATACCGGGGTATTATTGGCAATAACAATCCCCAACACACCAATCGACATAAGGGACGGCGCAATTTTTAACGCCAATACAAGATCGTCGCGCAAATGATGATATGTTCCGGTTACGATACCGTCTGCTTTTGAACTGGCTTCCATGGCTTCTTCGAAAGCAACTTTAAATTTATCATGGACAACGACACGTTCAACTTCACCTTGTACATCGTTATAATAGGTGTCCAGCTTTTTACTGATAGAATAAATACGAGCGGTTACAGCCGTAACAAGGAAAGTAACAACAACGGTGGCCCAGAAATACAAGTTCCAGACGTCCAACAAATTAAGTGTTTTGGCAACAATAATCATAAATGTAGCCGATACGGTGGAGAAACCGGTGGTAATAACAAAGGCTTCTTTAATGGTATAACGACCTTCTTTGAACACACGGTTCGTAATTAAAAGAGCTACCGAATAACTGCCTACGAACGAAGCTACGGCGTCAATGGCGGAACGCCCCGGCGTTTTCCAAAGAGGTCTCATAACAGGACGCATGAACACACCGACGAATTCCATCAAACCATAGTTAATAAGTAAAGCCAGGAATACGGCCCCAATCGGTACAATCGTATTAACCGGCACTACGATTTTGGAATAAATAAATGGAATCGTGCCCTTATTCATCAAAAATTCCGGGCCGTAGCCGGTCAACGCCATGATAATAAACGGAATCCCCAAGATATTTAACAGTGAAAACACCGTAGTCGTTGTATTCTTATTCCACGTTTTTTAATAAACGGCAGCACAGCCCCCAGAATAACGAATAAGGCACCGTATACCGGTTGGAAATACGGAGTATGCAAAGGCACCGCGATTTTCAGTGGTACGTTAACGGTTGCCCATCATATCATCCAGCACGATACGATAGTCATCCAAAGAAATGTAAGTGAACTGTAATTTGCCCACAACGTCACCGGCAGCCCAGATATTAGGTACATTGGTGCGTAAGTGTTCATCCGTTTCAATCGCACCGCGACTAGTCATTTTAATGCCTGCTTTTTCAGCTTGGAGCTCATCCGTATTCGGACGACGACCGGTGGCAATAAGAACAGCATCGCCGGCCAATTCTTTAGAAGCACTGTCAGCAGTATAGCTTACCACTCCGTCCTTAACAGCCGTAATAGCCGCACCGGTGATTACTTCAACGCCTTTAGCGCTGATTACTTCGCGAATTGCTTCTACGATATCTTCGTCTTCACGTGGTAAGAATTCAGGAGCAGCTTGAATAATCGTGACTTTGCTGCCGAATTCTGCAAACATGGAGGCAAATTCCAAACCGATATAACCGCCGCCTACGATAGTAAGGCGTTCAGGCAATACGTCTAAATCCATGAGCGTCTGAGAAGTATATAATTTATTGCCCGCTTGAAATTCGCCGGTCTGAGGATCACGAACGCCTTCAATATTCGGAATAACCGGAGTTGAACCGGTGTTAATTAAGAACTGTTCAGCGGTCAAAGTTAAGTCGCCATTGGCAGTTTTAACATTAATTGTTTTAGCATCAACAAACGAGGCTACGCCGTCGATTACTTCAGCACCGGCCTGAACTACTTTATTATAATTGGCTTGATTCAACGCAGCAGTTAACCGACGTTTGCCTTCGATGGATTTTTTAAAGTAAGCAGCTTTTTCAGCAAAACCGGCGTCAGACGCCAAAGCTGCATCGGTAACCAAACGTTTGGAAGGGATACAGCCTACATTAATACAAGTACCGCCATACATAAAAGCGTCTTTTTTCAATTAAAGCCACTTTTTTACCGGATTTTGCTAATTTACCGGCCAATGTTTTGCCGGCCTTACCGAAGCCGATTACAATTACATCATACGTTTTCATCTTATGCCTCCTTAATAACTGAGTTTAACATTCAATTAATGGTATACATTATAAAATTCTTAAATATCTATCTTATTCTATTTAATTATATCACACTGCACGCAAAAGACGGCAATATCATATCGGCTTTTTTTCAAAAAAATTGTAATTACTTTTGCTGTAATGACTCTCCCTATTATTCTTTCATAGCCGTTATTATCAATATTCTTGTCAATCTTTCAATGCATATAAAAGAACCCCGTCCAATCAAGTAAAGTAGCGTTCTTATCGATAAGCTCTCTCATGAATGGGAACAGGGGTTCTCATCTTATTTATCTAATTTTTTATGCCTCAGCCGAGCAATCGTTGTTAGCAACCTCTGCATCACGAGCGATTTGTGCTTCCGCATCTTCGATAATCGACGCCAAACTGATACTCTTCAACTCTTTTTCAAGGGCATTTTGAATCTGATCTAAACGCCCGTCGAGGACGCTATGAATATGACTGCCTACCGGACAGTCTTGAGCCGGGTTTTCATGAAAACTGAAAAGACGACCATTATCCAAAGATTCAACGGCGTAGAAAATGTCTAACAGAGTAATCTCAGATGGGCACTTGGCAATTTTAATGCCCGATGTTCCCTGACGGGAATCGATTAGACCGTGGGCTTTCAACATGAGAACAATATTCCGAATAATTACGGGATTAACATTGATGCTGCTTGCTAAAAACTTACTGGTCACTTTATATTTCTTTTCTGCAATAGCGATACAAGTAAAAATATGGACCGCTATAGTAAAACGACTGGATACTTGCATGTACATGCCTCCTATAAATTGTAATGTGTACTATTACAATTTAAATTATATCACGAATACGCCGAATTTACTATAACAATGCAAAAAATAAAAATGTATAATTATTTACCTACTACGCTGATACGCTGCCGGATGTGGTTACCTTTTTCGATTTCATCAACCATTGCGAGCGCATAATCAGCATAACTTACAACACTTTCACCACGATTGTTAACAGTAAATTCTTCACCGGCTAAGATATATTCACCAGTACGAGCACCATCTGCTTGGAAATCAGCAGCAGGGCTTACAAAAGTCCATTTAACATCATTGCGTTTGCGAAGTTCTACCAATTCATCTGTCTGAGCTTTTGCTGACGGATAATATTCTTTTGGAAATTCCGGAGTATCCAACAATTGAAGGCTATGTTCTTTATTCATGAACAAGCTGCCCGCACCGCCGACTACCAACAAACGCGTATCCGTATTGGCTACCGCATCAGACAAATGCATCAAAGATTTAGTGTGTAGTGGCAATGTGTCCGGCGTAAAAGCACCAAAAGCATCAACTACCGCATCAAAGCCTTTTAAATCTTCTTTAGTAATATCAAAAATATCTTTCTGAACAAAATTCTGAGCTTCCGATTTGTTTTCGCTACGAGCAAAGCCTGTTACGTCAAAACCACGACGAACAGCTTACGCTACTACCAAACGACCTACTTTACCATTCGAACTTACAACTGCGATTTTCATAATGAACCTCTCTTTTCTGCCTCTATGGGCCCTAACAGTATTAAAACTACTAAAAAAACTCTTTTAATGTGTAAAATTCATTTTAATGTTTAACTTTTCTAATTAATGTTTAGTTGCTTGTTAAAGATTTTCATTTCTTGTAACCACTCAACTTACATGTTTATTATATTATCTTTAAGTTGTAACGTCAAGTGTTACATTTTAACTTTTACAAAAATTTTTCCCATCCTACATAATCCCTCTATCAACACTGTTCAAAACCCCCGTAATTACACAAACTCAACCTAATTGGCATAAAGAATGAGCTTGGCATCTACACCAAGCTCATTCTACAAATCCGTTAATCGGACTTTTCACTATTCAATTTAGCTTACGCTTCTTCATCAGGCGAAGCTGCTTTACGACGACGTTTCCAAATAAGTGCCGCAGCCACAACCAAAATAACACCGGCAATTTCAATTAACCGTTCATAACCTGTGATGTACGGCTGTAATAAAGGTTCCGCCGTAACCATTTCAGCGGCTACCCACGCGAGCAAGCTACCGCCCGCCCACAAGATAATCGGATATTTATTGATGATGCGTGCCAATAAACGGGAACCGTAAATTAAGAGCGGTACGGTAATCAACATACCTACAATAACGAGTTCCAAGTGACCTTTCGCCGCGCCGACAACGCCGATAACATTGTCGATACTCATCATAGCATCAGCTACGATAATAGTAATAATTGCACCGCGCAAGGAGTCCTTACTTTCGATATTCGCATCATCGTCATCGCCAACGAGCAGATGGAAGGCAATCCATAAGAGCACGAGACCGCCTACAAAGTGGAGCCCCGGAATGTATTCCAAAGCTTCAACTAAAATAGTGGCAAAAATAAGTCGCATTGCGATGGCCCCGAAGGTCCCCCACATAATAGCTTTTTCACGATACTTATCTTCCAATTTACTTACGGCCATGCCGATAACCACGGCATTATCGCCGGCCAGCAAAATATCGACCACGATAATTTTACCAATCATAATCCATGTAGCTAACTCTAAAAATTCCATATATTTTTTCCTTTAACTTTATTTTACGTAATATACCCGATTTTCTCTGCGGGGTGCTGCCTTAGGCATTTCGCCGTCAATATAACCGAGGACACAATGGCCGATGCCTTCGTAATCCCCTTCAATCCCTAATGACGCCAAAAGTTCTTTGCCTTCCGGTGATTCAAACTCTTCTTTGGCACGATGAATCCAGCAACTACCAAGTCCCAACGCATGAGCGGCGAGCATGAGATTTTGCATAACCAGCGAACCGTCACATACATAAGGTGGCCGTTCTTTTGACGCCAATACCACCAGCACTACCGGTGCATTATAAAACGGATCACTTTCGGTACCGAAAATCTTGGCATTCATCGCCGATAAGCGGTCCCGAACTTCTTTATTCGTTACGGCCACAATAATGGCCGATTGTTTCCCCATACTGCTAGGCGCATACAGACCTGCATCAATAATCTGATCTATTAATTCCGCAGGCACCGCATCCGACTTAAAACTACGAACACTCCGTCTAGTTTTTAACAGTTGTATCAAATGTTCTGCATCATGCATAATAATCCCTCGCTTTACATGATTATACTAGAATTAATTCCTATCGCTTACAACTTCCATATACAAACAGGAAGTAAATTCTATCTCATAGATATATTATAATAAGAATTTAGCCTGACAGCAAACAAAAATTGACAAAATTTGTCCACTCAAGTAAAGGTTTTTTCTTCTCACAGGAAATTACAGGACATTGTCTTCTCAATATCCGTTTTTAAAGTACAAATCGTATAGTAACGGAACAACTAATCAGCTACAAAGAAAACGAGGCAATACATTACATATCGCCTCGTTCAGTATTCATAGTTAAGCCTTGAGCTACGAGTATTCTATTTTAACCACCCTTGGGCCCAATCAATAATCTGCAATTATCCCTGATAATCTTTGATATTGTCTGCTACCATGGCGGCCTTGAATTCATGCACTTCATAAGTGGCTCCGCCAAATGGCTGATATACATCTTCAGACAAAATAGCATCCAACTCCGCTCGAGTTTCAATGCGTAATATTTCGGCTTTACCATCATCGATGGGATCATACATACAGCTTTTTTTCGTAAACATAAGCGCCCTCCTCAATTAAATAATCTCGTATACCGGCCGATAGCTCATTAGAAAAAGCTCGACTAGATGTGTAAAAAAGGGGAACCAGCCAAAGCGGCGGATTCCCCCGACATTAATATTACGTTAATACACATATCGCAGTAATCCCTTTAGCAATACGCCAGTCAATATTTTTGAAGTGATTTCCTTCATTCGTTTCAAAAGTCACATCTATTTTTCGCGTCTTTAGATAATCAACAATAGCTTCCGTATTTTCCTGCACTGTTTTAAGAATTGCGTGCTTGGTTTTAGCTTCTTTATCGCCTAATGAGAAATATAATTTTTCCGGTGCACGTTTCATCTCATGCGTGGCCACATATTCTTTAAAATCCGGATACCAGAATGAACTAGACATGCTAGCGGCTCGATCAAACGCATCACATGCATAAAGCGCATATAAAGCAAATAACCCGGCCATGGAATAGCCTGCAATATATATTTTTGTTGCCGTTCCTTCAATCAAACTTTTTGCTTTAGGCAACGCTTCATTCAGTAGCCATTCCAAATACTGAGGAGCACCACCGGTAAAAGGCGGTTCGTATTTTGAAATAGACGGGATTTCCCAAGGCGACAACTCCGCATTCCACTCAAGTTTGCTGATAACAAGAAGGTTTATATCAAAATCACCCATTTTCTGCAGTTCAGCCACTACACCGGTACTGTCATCTTCAAACATATTCAGTACAACTAACGGTTGATTGGGCTGCTTTGCTTTATATAAAATTATGCTTTTACCTGATATTGTAAAACTCTCTTTCACGGTTTCACGCCTTCCCCAAAAACACCCCATTTTTATTAATAGTAATACGAACCGTCAATATAGTAGGACCAACCTATTTGATTCATACCATATTCAAATACAGGATTACGAGGAATAGTTACAGTATCATGACCGCCTGACATAGTATTAGTACGATAACGCCACATACCGTTTCTAAATTTTCCAAAATGCCAAGTAACTACTTTTTGCAACTGACCATAGCAAACAAATTTAGTAGCTATAGAAAAACCGCGTCCGTTTGAATCGGAACTATAGGTAATAGTATCATTCATAGCATACACATCAACATTGTCATTATTATAATGCGCCACCCACACATCAGTGGCACTTGCCGAATTCGTACCGGCAAACATAAACATAATACCCATACACATAATAATTAGTCCTTGCCATAGCCGTTTCATACAACTCACCCTTCCAATCAAAAACGTGCTACTTGATAATATACTTTAAGTATAGCATAAGTTGATTGTCCGGTATACAGCAACATATATCTCATAAAGAGAGCCCTCGACTTCATTCGTAGTCGAGGGCATTCTTAATTTATAATATCATTTATTATATTTCTTTTAGCTATTCAACTTACCTAAAATAATGTTGCCGCATACGCCCCCATGGCGTCACCATCATGGCCCACTCCGGGAACTTCCTGTAGCTTCCAATTGAAAGGAACACCCATCTGCTTCGCGGTTTCTTGTGTTTTTTCATAAAAAGCATGACCACGTTCCAGACGGTTTAAACCTTGAGCATCAGCTTCCGGTGTTTTTCTAAGTACCTTAGATCGCTGTGTATCCTTATCTCCCAATAAAACAATTACCGGTTTTGCGAACGCATTTTTAAGTTGCTTATCGGATACAGGCACATTCTTAATGCCGTAAGGGAAAAGAATAGATCGATCAGGCATTGTATACCAACCTGCATTGGCGATTACAATTTTATCGGCAGTACTGTTTTGATCAAACAATACATAACGATGAATTAACTGAGCACCGGCGGAATGAGCAAACAGTATAACAGGACTCTTTTGAATCTGCATACGGGCACGTACGTCAGCCATTACATTATCAATAACAGGGAAAATCCATTCTGATTCAGGATTTAGCATTTCATCTCCTTCCTGATTCACCACATAACCAAGGTTATAGTAGGAAACTCCCGGAAATTTTTCTTCTGAAAATTCAGGACAAATTACTAAGAAACCTTTCTCTTCCGCAGCTTTTATCCAGCCATCACGGTACGCATCAGCATTACGCTGCAAGCCATGAAATACAATAATAACCGGTTTACCGTCCTGCCACGAAGAGGCTCGATAGGTAAAGATATGCATCGGCTCCGCGGTTGCTCCGCGAGTTTCTGTCATAAGATAACTACCGGCTCCCACCGAAATTGCGCTAGGTGAATCAGTTGACTTTGCCTGAATCAGCTGCAACGGCAACAAGAACGACAGCAACACAAAAAGAAGAATTTTAAATATTTTAAACATCTTGAATTGCTCCTTTCCCCAAAACATCTATCAAATTTAGCTATCTTTAGCTCATTAGAAAATTACAGCCATTAAGAAAGATACCACTAAAGCAATACCCATCGGAATTGCTGTACGTTTTACAAGATCAACCGGAGATACATCAGCAACACCGGCTACAGCAACAACAGCAGCCGTAATTGGCGACGCACTACGTGCAATACTGGATGCCATCTGCATTGGTGTAATCATAGCCGCCGGCATCATCGAAAGGCCTTTGGCAATATCCGGAACCAAAGCACCAAAGGAATAGAACGGAGCATTACCGGAGCCCATAATAACTGCCGCAATAGCTACAATTAAAGTCATTATCAAGGTTACCCCGATAGCACCAAAGCCGGAACCCTGTGCTCCTTTTATAATCATGTCAATGGCACCGATTTTTGTCAACCCATAAGCGAAGGTTTCACCGGCTACAATCAACGTAACAACGGTTGCAAATAGATGCCCCATACCATCAAAGAAAACTTGGATATTTTTACACACTTCCATCGGCCTACGCGTACGAATCACTTCAAGAATCATAGCAATAAAAATACTGATAATCATGGCCGTCACGACAGACATCTTAATACTTGAAATACCAAGCTTACTGAAAACTAATACAAAAATAATTGGAATCATCGGTAACAGAGCGTAGATTTTCGGCGGTAAATTTTCAGTTTCGCTTTCATGTGCCGAAACCGCCTGAAGTTTCTGTGGCTCAAGCCCTTCTTTGCGGTCAAAATAACGTTGCACGAAATAATGTGAAACAGCGATAGTTACCATCGTTACTACGGCAATCGGAATCTGTTCGGCCACAAAATAATCGGCTACATCAAGGCCGGCAGTTTTAGCAGCAAATACGGCTGACCCTGAAGCAGGGCCTAAATCCAAGCAAGGTGTCGTAGCTACTACAGCAGCCGCCGACAAACGACTAACACCCAAATTAACAAGAACCGGATACATAGTTGCCATCAATAAAACACACAGTCCGGCCGCACTTGGAATAACAATATTGAGCAATTGACCGATAATATAGCTGATGCCCAACAAAACATATGGTGATTTCACCATACTCAGCGGTTTCGACGCAATATAAACAAGACTGCGACTGGCTCCGATATAATCCATATATTTAGCAAAACCGCCAACTGTCATAATCATAAGTCCGATACCCGCAGCACGATTGCTGAATACATCTTCAATAAACTTAAAAATATCAAACCAAGATAAGCCGGTAGATTTTTTCGCATCAAGCACCGGATATCCCATAAGAATGGCTACCGCCAAGAGGAATATACCTCCGGCAAACAGTACAGCTTGCGGCTTCATCCGTTTGATGATTAGCCACGCAACAACAATCGTTGTCAGTAGTGCAACTACTAAAGACAACATAAACCTCGCCTCCTAACACCTATACACTAAATAATCACTTCCCGTGCAAAATCTCTTCAAGCACAGCGTTCAATAATTTGGCTCTTGGTATTACCGAATCCCACTCCATATATTCACCGTCTGTATGAGCACCCCCGCCAATAGGTCCCATGCCATCAATGGTCGGTGCTCCCGCATCTGCGGAAAAACTGCCGTCTGAACCGCCACCGCTTGCCGTCCAGCCGAACGTTACACCGACACGTTTACCTTGTGTCTCTATGAGCTTCATCAATTGACCTGTTTTTTCAGAAGGTAACATAGGCGGTCTTGTAATGCCGCCTTCAATCTTAACCTGCGTATCCGGTACATGAGGATGTGCTTTCAATTCCTCCATTAACTCTTCAATGCGAGTAATTTCTGTTTTATCGTAATAACGCACATCTACAGCTGCCTTGGCCAATCCCGGAACGGCATTGATTACCGTACCGCCTTCTACTAAACCTACATTAACGGTGGTTTCTTTCGATAAATCAGTGGCCCCCTGCAAAGCAATAATCCAGTGAGCCAATTCTTCAATGGCATTACGGCCGTTTTCATAATCCACACCGGCATGGGCACTGCGTCCTTTAACGGTCAAATGATAACGTGCAATCCCTTTGCGCTGATATACCAAATTACCGTTAGCTCGCGCACATTCAAGAACCAACACACAATCAGATACCTTCGAGAGTTCCTGATTAACTGTCTTTGAATAACAGGACCCGATACCTTCATGGTCCGTATTTAAAAACACGCAAATATGCTTGTCTTTTAATTGACCTTGCTTATGCATGGCCCGCAATACATGAAGTGCCGACAATGCACCGCCTTTGCAATCAATAACACCGGGTCCCATCGCCCGATTGCCTTCTAAACTAAATGGCCGCTTGGCTGCTGTTCCCAATGGAAATACCGTATCTAAATGTGCCAATAGTAACACATCATAATGTGATGCCGGTCCATTCGTGATTTTCAGACAATGTCCGATAGAAGGTGCCAAGTTTAAAGACTCAACCTGCCATCCTAATTGTTCATACTGTTTTTTGAAAAAATCGGCAACCTTATCTGAACCGACCGGTTCAGACGATGAGCTGTCAATATTGACCAAATAAGCCAGCTCTTGTTGATATAGATCAATATCAAATTTTAATTTCGAACTGCTACTCATGTCATATCTTCTCCTTCCGCAATTATGTATGCCTTTAGTGTATACGTAATATGCACAAAAGTACAATTCGCAGTTCTACTGTTATCATTAGCAAAACGAATTGCAATAATACAATGAGAATGATAAGATGGATAATATAATAGATAATTTATGCCTTATTTTACCTTATCTGCATAAAGAGGTAAGTACCTATGCTGTTAAAACAAATCCAGTACTTTTTGGCTGTAGCCGAATGCCGTCACTTTACACGCGCAGCTGAACGTCTTTTCGTCTCACAATCGGCATTGTCACAACAGATTACAAAATTAGAAAATGACCTGAATATAAAACTTATTAATCGAGATACTCACCCCATTGAATTAACTCCGGCCGGCGAAGATTTTCTACGCGATGCAGAGCGTATTATGGCGGATGTCAATCGACTCCACGAAAGTATGGAACGGTGGCAACAGCCACAAAAACATACTATCCATATCGGCATGATTACAGGACTCGGCGGCATGCCATTATCCGATTATTTGGCAGAGTTCAACACCACTTATCCGGAGGCTCGTTTCACCTTGGAGCATCATTTGAGTAAAGAATTATGCAAAATGCTACTGGATGAACAATTGGATTTTGCTATTTTCGCGGCACCGCAAAATATAGATAGCTACCCATTTGAAATTATTGAAATTCAACAAGAATCGTTTCTGGCTCTTTTACCTAAAAATCATCCTCTAGCTGACGATAAGTACTTAGACCTTGCAATAGCCAAGGATGAACCCTTTATTTTCCCTACACCGGAAAATGTGTCCTATGATATTTTCTGCACCGCCTGTAAAATCGCAGGATTTACGCCTGACATTGTCAGTTATTGCAGTGGTGCTGCCAATCGCATTGATTTAGTAAAATCAGGCTTAGGCATCACACTCATTTCAGAAAGTGCCTTGCAATACCATAAAGCCGAAGGGCTTCCTGTTTTGCCTCTAAAAGATCCTATTTATAAGCATACGGTAATGGCCCGACTAACAGATGCACCACCAAGTGTCTATAAGGATGCTTTTTGGAAACACTTAAAAGAGAAAATATAAAAAAACGCCATCGACTCCCAACTGTCGATGGCGTTCTTACTTTATATCTTAATTAGTGTGTTTCTTTTAAATATTGTAAATCACCAAACCAGTACGATGCTGTAGTACCACCGTCGATAAGGATGTCGCTACCGGAGATGAAACGGCCTTTATGGCTCAAAAGGAATTCGCCCAAATCACCGATTTCATCCGGTGTACCGGCACGACCGGCCGGGCTGAGGGATAGCATCTTGCGGTAACCTTCTTTACGCGGTCCGTTGAGTTCGTCATTGGCAAGTGGCGTAATAACAATCCCAGGGCTGATAGCGTTAACCGTTGCACCACGTTTGCCCCACTTAGTGGCTTCCGCCATAACGCGAAGACCATTACAACGTTTGGAATACTGATATGCTTTCAACGTATCATCAATTGCTTTCAAGAATGGTAATTCCAACAATTCTTCGGTTGGCGTCATAGCCAATTTATCTGTTTCGTCCTATGGTAAGGCACCCAAGCGATGACTGGACTGGGAAGAAATAATAATACCAGAACCGCCGTTGGCAATAACTTTGCCAAATTCTTCCAATAAAACGGCTGTACCGTAAAGGTCTACTTTTAAAATAGTTTCAACCGATGCTTGGGATGGGGAAACGCCGGCCGCATTAATGAGGTATTTAATTTCACCAAACTGCTTAGCATGATCGATAAGCGCTAAAATAGATTCACGGGACGAAATATCAACGGCAATCGTGCTTGTTTTAAAACCCGTATTTTCGAGGACTTCAGCTACTTGTGCTGCATTTTCTTCTCTCAAATCTGCCAACACAACATGACCACAGTCATCCTCATACTCATGAACACGCTCATGATCACAGTCACCCTCATGTACACGGTGATGTTAACGACTACATGAAAGCTGTTGCCGAATATCGCAAAACATTTGCCTCCAAACAGGATGTTTTGGACAAAACTCCGGATCCGGCCGTACGAGAAATGATTCTTCGCATGGAACAAATTGGTTGCGATACTACCTTCGATCGTTTTGACAAACAAAAACCACAATGTACCTTCGGTATTCCTGACGACACAGATGATGTTAAAGCCTTGGCTCCGGCTGAACGTCAAAAAGTTTGGCAAGATTTGGACATCATCCCAATCAGTGCTTATAACGAAGTATTTGATGCTTACCATCGCACCGGTTGCGGTACTGATGGTGATTAGGAAAGCATTATGAAACAATTCTTACGTTGCGGTCTCGCTTTCTGTTATACCGGTGTAGTAGCTGCCGATATTGCCACTGATGTTCTCTTTGGCATCGGTCACCGTGCTACTTCTAAAGTAAATGTTGGAGCTTTGAAAAAAGGCTATGTTAATATCGCCGTTCACGGTCATTTGCCAACATTAGTCAGCGAAATCGTTCGTATCGGTCGTACTCAGGAATTTATCGACATGGCTAAAGCCCATGGTGCCGAAGGGATTCAATTCTACGGCGTATGCTGTTCTTGCTTGTCCGCTATGTACCGCTATGAAGGCGTTATTCCATTGTCCAATGCCGTTGGTGCCGAACTAGTTTTAGGTACCGGTGCGCTTGATTTATGGGTAGCCGATGTGCAGGACATATTCCCTGCCATCATGGATGTAGCCCGTTGCTTCAAAACAACCGTTGTTACTACTAATGATGCAGCTCGTTTACCTGGCGCCGAACATTATGCGTACGACCATCATCATTCCAACATTGAAGATACTGAAAAATTGGCTCGCAAAATCGTAACTCGTGCTATCGAAAGCTTCGCTAATCGTCGCGATGTACCTGTTTTCATTCCACCATACGAAGTAACAGCCGATGTAGGTTTCAATGCCGAAAACATTGCCGAAGAATTTAATGGCTTCGATGCTTTTGTAGACGCCCTAAAGAGCGGTCAAATCAAAGGTATGGTTAACATCGTTGGTTGTAACAACCCTCGCGTTATTTATGAACGCGCCGTTGTAGACATTGCCGATGAGTTAATTAAAAACAACATTTTATTATTCACTAACGGTTGTGCATCCTTCCCTCTCTTAAAATTAGGGTATTGCAGTAAAGACAGTGCTTCCAAAGCCGGTAAATCCTTACAGGAATTCTTATGCGGTAAATTACCACCGGTATGGCATGTTGGTGAATGTGTAGATAACACGCGTGTATCTACTGTTTTAGCCGGTATCGCTCAGGCCGCCGGCAAAGACATTAAGGATATGCCGTATGCCTTCACAAGTCCTGAATGGTCCAACGAAAAAGGTCTCGACGCCTCCCTTGCGTTCCGCATGTTCGGTATCGACTCCTACCACTGCGTAGATCCACCGGTACAAGGCTCCACTAATGTGGAAAACTTCTTAAAACATGACACGAAAGATATGCTCAGCTCCGTTATGACGGTTAATACAGATCCGAAAGCCTTGGCAAAACAGATTATTGCCGACATCGAAGAAAAACGTTGTAAGTTGGGCTGGGACTAGTAGCATTCTAATCAGTATAAACTAAATTAGAGTTGCTAATTATACGCCAACCGGTATACAAAGAGTTTAGCTTAAACTTTTATAAAAACGGAAAAAGGTAATATACAACCAAAGCCTTCCTTTAACATTAGGTATGAAATCCTAAATTAAAGGAAGGCTTTTTTATCACTCCACATTTTCTCCATATTATCGCCCAATTATATAATATTGACCGTCCAACCATCAGCCGACAATTAGAAAATATTTAACGAACCCCAGAACCTCGGAACGAGGCGAAATCAAGGGCATCAACGGTTCTAAAACGCTGCATATCGGTTCATGTGCCCTTCTGTTTTGTTACCTAGGGAACAGAACAAAAAATGGGGGGGGGTATGTTATGCTACCCAAAGAAAGTCATTTCTACGTTTTCTGCGTTTCCTGTGAACAATAAGCAGCTAATGTATCGAAATCTAAGATGTTGATACAACCGCGTTTTACCTTGATAATATTTTCCTGCCGCAGACGAGAAAGGCACTTTGTAACATGATTACGCCCTACCCCCAGTAGGTTAGCTATAGTTTCCTGCGTAATCACGACAGAATGATCACCGTCCCGGTTATTTTCGGCCATAAGAAACAGAAAATTACATAGTTTTAGGAAGGTATAATTATAGTGCTGATGGGCAACGTCATAAATGAGCATATTGATATAGGCTGATTGATGTTCTTGCTGAGCGGCTCATGCACCAAAGGATGCTAACGGATTTTTTTCGATGCCACTACCGAAAAACGCCGTCTTGGTGCCGTTCTCCGCATAGGCTATCACCGTAAACTGATTCGGATAACACTTGCGAACTTCTCCCTTAACGTCATTGGCATTCCCTATACGGTTCGTCTTGCCCGCATAGAGAAAGCGTCCAAAAAAGCCGCCACCGAAACGGATATTCATAGGAACCACCTGTTTGTGAAAGAAATTTCTATCCTTCCCGCGCCACCGGTATAGAAAAACGTATTTTTGCCCGGTACGGCAGAAAGGAACTGTCCGCTGAAAGTATTGATGCTGTTCGCTTCATCCCGCCAGACCGTTCCCTCTTTCGTATTGACCATTGCCATACGCGGTGCAATAAGCAGGGCATCGGAAAGCTTCATGTGCTTCTTCATTTCTTCATGCCATATTGTGACCGCAGGCATTTCCTTTTTCGGGATGAGGCGGAACGTCATCGGGGTATCCACACTCCCCAGGTTATGCACCACCATGGGCGCTTTGGTCCCTTCCACAGGGAAATCATAAACAACCTTCGATTCCTGCCCCTGGTAGCGGAACGGATCTGCAAGAAGCAGACTGACGGTGATATTGCTCCGGCGCTACTTAAAACCTTTTAAAAACTTTGAATTCTTTCTTCCTCAACGTCATATATGAATTATTTTGCTTTCTTTCATGCAGCATGAAAAAACCCCGGGGAGTTATTTCCCTCGGGGTTTTCTTTTTTACTTCGGTTGTGCCGTTTTTATGAAGTTTTATTTTGCTTTTCTCTTCTCGTTGACACGGACTCTTTCGATGACCGGGTTTCCGTTTTTGTCTTTGGAAATGACATCGATACGGAAACGTTCCAATTCCGGTTCGAATTCCTGAATCAGCTTTTCGTTCACATTGAGGCCTTTTTGCATGGCTCTGTAAACGATTTCTGCAAATTCATAGCGTGTCATCATACGGTCTCCGCCGAAAGTTCCGTCCGGGTAACCTTCGAGCAGTCCCTGTTTCGTGAGTTCTTCTACTGCTTCATAGGCCCAGTGGTTCTTTGCGATATCCGGGAAAAGTTTCATCTTGACCGGATCGGGAGTCTGTCCCTGTCCGATACCTGTGACGGCTTGTCTCAGGACTTCCACTTCTGCACGGAGATCTTTGATTTCTTTCGCCATAGCGACTCTGGAGGTCGTTACATGGTTGCCTTGTCCAAGTTTTACAGAAACGCCTGCGTTCACCATGTTTTCTCCGCCGCCGAAGGATCCGCCGACACTGAACATGGTGTCTTCATTCGGACGGTAGTACGCGCCGATAGCGACAGCATTCGCGCCGCTGTAATTGCCGTAGCCTGCGGCAAAGTCCCATTTGTCATCAGGGTCGAAATCGAGCGGGTGGAGTGCGGCAAGTGCGGCAGCGCCTGCGCCGACTCTGTTCACACGGGTATTCAGTTCGCTCACTCTACCTCCGAGAATGGAAATATTCTGATTACTCTGGTTCTCGATCGCTTTGAGCTGTTTCACGTTCACCGCATCACTATCCTCTTTGCCGTCTGCCACATTGGCGATTGTCTTGCCACCGGCGTTAATGCCGTCTTTTTTGACGGACGGGCCGTCTTTGATGGTAAGACCTTCGTTGTTAATGGTGACGGTATCTCCTTCTCCTACAGTGATTTTGTCACTTACCTTGACCGTCTTTGTATCAACCGTATCAGCCTTAACCGTTCCGGCATTAACTGTCGTAGCGGAAACCGAGTTCAAACCCTTGAGGTTTTTAGCAAGAGTAACAGTATATTCTTCTTTATCATCAGCTTTTGTAACGGAAATATTTTCATCTCCTGCTTTAACCACGGTCTTTTTCTTTGCAATCTCATCTTTCAGTTCATTAACGGTTTTATTTTCGGAAATATCAATCTTGCTTCCTTCAATACCGTATTTGATAGTCGAACCGTCTCTTGTTACGGTAAGCCCCTGATTTTTTGCTGCTACATCAAAGGTAACTGCATTATTGGTATTGTCAATCTTTTGTCCGGCTGCCTCTTCTCCCGCTTTTACGGTCCACGAGGTCATCTTAGCGGCAATATCTTTCGCGTTCTGCTCGATTTTTTCGGTGTTCTTTCCGATAGTTTTCGTGTTTTCACCGATAGCTTTCGTGTTTTCGCCGATGGCTTTCGCATTTTCACCGATAGCTTTCGCGTTTTCACCGATAGCTTTCGTGTTTTCACCGATAGCTTTCGCGTTTTCGCCGATGGCTTTCGTGTTTTCACCGATGGTCTTTTCTGCGGTATCTACACGACCTGTCAACGTTGTGATATCTCCAGCGTTCTTTTCAATAGCTTTCGTGTTCTTTTCAATAGTTTTCGTGTTTTCGCCGATGGCTTTCGTGTTTTCACCGATAGCTTTCGCGTTTTCACCGATAGTCTTTTCTGCGGTATCTACACGACCTGTCAACGTTGTGATATCTCCAGCGTTCTTTTCAATAGCTTTCGTGTTCTTTTCAATAGTTTTCGTGTTTTCGCCGATGGCTTTCGTGTTTTCACCGATAGCTTTCGCGTTTTCACCGATAGTCTTTTCTGCGGTATCTACACGACCTGTCAACGTTGTGATATCTCCAGCGTTCTTTTCAATAGCTTTCGTGTTCTTTTCAATAGTTTTCGTGTTTTCGCCGATGGCTTTCGTGTTTTCACCGATAGCTTTCGCGTTTTCGCCGATGGCTTTCGTGTTGTTCTCGATAGCCGTATCGTGTCCGTCTACACGGGTTGTCAAGTTCGTAATATTCGTCTTGTTTTCAGCAATATTGCTTGTGTTATCCGTTACCTGTTTCTTGAACTTTGCATCCAAGCCTACGGTAACGGTCGGTGCATCATCGTTTCCGCCTACAGTCACGGTGGTTTCACCGTCCGTGCCAAGGAATTTGACGTTGTTGTTTTTGTCTTTTCCGAGGTTGACGGCTTTCGTGTTGGTTCCGTCAGTGACGCTGAATTTTGCGGAAATATTGGTAACTGCCGTATTGCCGCTATTGATATTCCCTACCAGTTGCTTGTTATTCACACCGTACTTGATGGTCGCGCCGTCTCTCGCTACGGTAAGTCCCTGATTTTCTTCTACGTCAAATGTCGCCACATTATTGGTTTTGTCAATGGTCTGACCCTTTGCAGCCGGGTCTTTATCCGTTGTCGCCGCTTTGAGTACCCAGGATTTCATCTTCTCTTTGACGGTATCGCTGTTGTCGATCTGATCATTGATTTGCGTATTCAGCTTGGTTACGTTCATGCCGAGCTTCAGGCCGTCATTATTCACGGTCGCCGTGATGTAGTCATCACTCGTGACTTTAACGGTATCTTCGGCTTTCACGATTTTTGTTCCTTTTGTCGCATTGCCGTCTTCTAAGGTCCAGCCTTTTTTGAGGGTCGTGATATCTCCCGTATTGGTCGTTACTTTACTGTCAATATCTTTCAACTGTTTGAAGTTGACCGCATCGCCGTCTTTTGTACCGGGTGCCACGTTGGTGATTTTATTGTTATTCGCATTGATACCATTGCTATTGATATATGTCTTATCGCCAACTTTGAATGCTTCACTTGAAACGCTGGTCAGGCCTGTGAGCGTTTTGCTCAGTTCGAGTTTGTAGCCAACTTTCTTGTCGTTCGCGTCCTTGTCGTCAGTAACAGTCAAGTTCTTATCCACGGAAGTGAGGTTCGGACCTTTGACGGTGTAGGTCGTTCCCTTTCCGTCTTCCGTTTTTTTCGTAACGGTCACATAGTCGCCCGCTTCGACAGTGGTCTTAGCGTTTTTGAGCTGCGCGACGTTGACCGCATCGGTGTCGTTCGTACCTGCGGCGAGGTTGGTGATCTGTCTTGTTTTATCTGCCGTGCCGACAGAGACAGCGCCCTTCACGGATTTCCATGTCGACGTAGTTTCTGTGGATGCTTCTCCCGTGAGAGGATCATAACCGGCCACTTCCGCAGCGGTATCCGCCACCGCGCCTTCACCTAAGGCAACACCTGCGTTAGCCTTGGCTTGCGCTCCTGCGCCAAGCGCCGTTCCCTTTTCTTCCGACACAGCCGCATATCCTAACGCTACGCCGAGGTCGCCATTAATCCTTGTACCCGCACCGATACCAATCGCTTCTTTTGCTTCCACGAAAGAAGTCGTGCCAATCGCTATCGAATTGTAAAGGTTTGCAGCTCTCCAGTCGTGCGCATCTATCACCTTGTAATATTTTCTATCTACAATCGGTTTCGACGGATCATCATAGTTGTGATAAACAGCCTCATAGAGTCTATATAATTTTTGATCCGCTTCCGGCAATGCTTTATATTCTTCCGGAGTTATGCCTTTTCCTGAAACCCTCGCCTGATTACCGATCGCCACGGAACCGTCGCCAAATGCTCTGGTTTTATTTCCCAAGGTAACAGCACCCATTGCATACGATCCCGTTTGGTCGCCAACCGCTACAGCGTACGGTGCTTCCGCATTGGCCAGTTCACCAACCGCAACGCTGCGGAAGTTACTGAAACTGTTAGTACCGACAGATACGGCGAACTCTTTGCTGTTGCTTTGGATACCGACGGATACGCCGCGCTCTTTACTCATGCTGTCCCTGCCGATGGCTACGGCTCCGAATCCGTCCGCATTGGCGTAGCCGCCGATCGCTACGGTTCGATGAATCACGCCCTTAGCCCCGGTGCCGATCGCTACTGTTTCCTGACCTTCCGCGCTGCTTTCGCGCCCGATCGCTACACCGCCGAAGCCTGTGACAGAAGCACTGCTACCGACAGCAACTCCGTCATTAGCCGCAACTCCGGATGACGCTTTCAAACCAATCACTACTGACGATTCTCTTTCGGCTTTGGCATCTTTGCCGATTGCGATCGCGTTTTTACCTGTCGCGCCATCGTTATTCCAGTTAGTGTCGGCAGGATTTTTGCTATCGTCCGATTTCACGGAGAAATAGTGAATGGAAGGCAAGTTGTCAATACGATCACCTAAGTTAATAATCGACTGATTTTTCGCGATATCGAGCTTGCTGCCGTCGATAGTGTATTTAATGGTCGAGTCTTTTCTTTCTACGGTGAGCCCGTTGCCGGATGCGTCAAAGGTAACCGTGTTGCCGTTTTTGATTTCCTGCGTTGTTGTTTCGTCCTTTGCTTTCAGTTTCCACGAGCTCATGACACCATCGGGACCGTCGGTAATGCCGAGGTCTTGTTTCAGCTGTTTCATGTTCAGCGAATAGGTGACGTTTCTGTCCTTATCGACAGATGAGGTCAGCGAGGACCCACCCGCCGTTGCATCCGTTGTTGTGTCTACCGCCGCTTTGAAGGTGACTTCCGGTTCTTTATCTCCGCCGAGTGTGACATTCGCCTTGCCCGTTCCACCGTCTTTTACGATGAAGCCTTTTTTGAGGCCGGTGATATCATTTTTGTTGGTCGTGATGTCACCCGTATTGGTCGTGACTTTTCCTTCCAACGCCTTTAGCTGCGCGACGTTGACCGCATCATTGTCGTTAATACCGCCCGCGACATTGACGATACGGCGATAGTTCGCGGCGACGTCCTTATCTCCTGCTTTGTACGCCGGATTGCCTACCGATACAATACCGGCTGCGGCTTTCACTTCTTCTTCGCTGAGGTACGCTTTCCCATCAATGGCTTCTTTCGCGAAAGAGTTGCTGCCGATCGCGATGCTGTTTTCGTCATAGGCACGCGCGCCGAATCCGAGCGCTACGCCGCCTTTTTTGTACACAATGGTATTGGAGCCGAGAGCCGTTGCGAATTCCGCGCGGGAGTCCGCCCAATGACCGACCGAGGTCGATTCTTTTTCAAATGTACGCGCCTGTTTGCCCAGTGCCGTGCTGTAATTCCCTTTGGCAACCGCCGCGGCACCGACCGCTGTCGTATTGGTGTCATGCGCTTCTGCGCCTGCACCCAATGCCGTCGTTTGGAATCCGAAAGCACTCGCTTTCATACCGATCGCCATCGAGTTTTCGCGTGCCAGTTTTCCCGGACCCGCTACTGTATCATCAGCGACCGGCAAATACGGCTCGCTCGGGTTCCATGCATCCCCCGGATTCGGCATACCCTCACCCGAATGATCCTGCGTTTTAGCGCCGACATAGGCGCCATCACCGATGGCAATGCCGCGGCCGCCCGTTTGATCTACCGTGCTGTTCGTTCCTACTGCAATTCCGCGGTTCGCCAACGATTTTGCCTGCGTACCGAAACTGATTCCGTTTTCCGCATCCGTTTTCGCAGTCGTGCCAATCGCAATGCCTTGATTCTTGGTTACAGCGGCCTCCTGCCCGATCGCGGTAGCGTACATTGCGGCTTGCGCCTTAGCTTCATTGCCGAGCGCTATATTGGCAAATCCCGCAGCGTCACTCTTCACGCCCAGAGCAAGTGAATAATGCGCGTTCGCGCCTGTGTGAGCGCTTGCACCCATGGCTACTGCAGCATAACCCTCACTTTTTGCTTTTTGGCCGATCGCAATGGCCTTATTTCCTGTCGCGCCGTCATTATTCCAGTTGGTGTCGGCAGGTTTTTTACTGTCATCTGCTTTGACGGAGAAATAATGAATGGAAGGCAAGTTGTCTACTTTGGTATTCAAGGCCTTCAGCTGCGCGACGTTCACCGCGTCAGTGTCTGCCAGACCTGCGGCGAGGTTGGTGATTTGTCTTGTTTTATCCGCCGCACCAACAGAAACAGCGCCGTTTCCGGATTTCCATGTCGCATTGTCCGTTGTCGATGCTTTATCCGTGGCGGGATCGTACCCGAAAACACCCGCAGCGGTAGCCGCTTGCGAACCGGTACCCAAAGCGACGCCGCCTTCGACGCTGACGTCGGCGTCATTGCCGAGAACGGTGACGTTCGATGCTGTGGTTTTCGCTTTTGTTTTCAACGAACCGATGATGATATTTCCGTTCACATTTTCCAACTCGTGGTTGTCGCCCATGATGATGTTATGACTCGAGTCGGCGACGGTGTTTCGGTTGCCCGTCACGATGTTGTAGGTTACTTTCGGCGTGCTCGTTCCGTCATCATGATCCGTATTGGAAATTTCGTTGCCTACGCCGGAAACTTGCGTATAGAGAGCTCCCATTACCATGTTACCGTCACCTTCGACGCTCACATGGCTTCTTCCCTTCTGGAAGAGACCTGTCGGGTCGCCACCGTCTATAGGATCAAGGAAGTCCTGTTCTTTTTGCTTATCTTCATCGGTCAGCGCTTCGGGATTATACGCATCATACACAAAGTTGCCCGTACCGCGGACAAATGTGCCGTGGGACTCCTCTACTCTGTTCATGTTCCCGATAACTTTATCTTCCCGACCACCATTTTCCGCACTTTGAGCAAAGATAGTGTTATCTGATCCGAGAATAATGCTTTGATCAAACTGTCCTTCTTTGGCCTTTAATCCACCGGTATAATTGTCCGAATTTTCACCGACAATGACGCTACCCTGTCCTCTGACAAATGAATAAGCACCTAAAGCAACGGCACCATCGCCATCTGATGATGTATGAGCACCGATAGCAATCGCACCCTGTTTGCTGGCGCCATCATTTTTGTAGTTGCCTTCATTCGGCGCCATGCCTTCACTTTTTACAGAAACGTAGTGCATGAAAGGCATATTATTATATAAGTATCTGATTCTTGAATCATTTGTACTTACATCCGTCTTAAGACGCCCGATGTCTCCCTCGTTTGTGCGTACCCTCCCGGAAAGATTGGTAATACTTGTGGTATTGGTAGCGATTCTCGCCCCCAGCTTATTTTCCGACGCAACAAGGTCTTTCCATGCTTTGCTCTGGAGAGCTTTCAGCTGCGCCACGTTGACCGCGTCGGTGTTGTCCGTACCGGCAGCGACATTGATAATCTGTCGGGTAATGTCCTTTTGCTAATTACCGACAGAAACGGCCGCTTTTGTGGCTTTCCACGTGGAAGTTTCGTCCGCACCGGCTCCCAACGGATCATAACCTACTTTACCGGCTTTGCCGTAACTCGAAGAGCTATAAGAGCCTACGTTGGATTCACTGCCCAACGCCACGGCGCCATCGATATCCGCTCTGGTGTTCGCGCCGAGGGTCACCGCATCCTTCGCATAGGCTATCGACTTATATCCGATAGCCGTGGCGTTTTCCAAGGCCGCATTGGCGCTGCTGCCAATCGCCGTACCGCCTTCAGCTAATTGTTTTTGCCAGACATCACCCACATTGGCAGTTCCGCCCAATGCGATCGAGTTTTTGCCGTACGCTCTGGCTTCCCGTCCGATAGCGACGGTATTATATGCCGTTGCCGTATCATTTTCATTGCCGGCCATTGCCCTGCGACCGATGGCAATCGTGTCACCGCTGTACGCCTGCGCTCCACCGCTCGAAGATTCGTAGTCACTGCCGATGGCAATCGCACCGAGTCCTTTGGCACTTGCATAATTACCGAAGGCGAAGGAGTCCATCGCCGACGCTTCCGCCGAGTTCCCAAAGCTCAAAGCATATTTTCCCGTGGCTTTGGCGCCCCCACCGATGGAGACGGATTGATGCCCCCACGCCTTGGCATCACGCCCGATGGCGATCGCCGAGTTCATTTTTGCGATATCGCTGACAACGTAGGGTAGTTTCGTTGTCGGGTCAAGTAGGATCGAGTTCGAATCTTTTTTGTTCGCGCCAGCTTCGGCTTGAATCCCGATGGCAATGCTCTTGTCGGCAGAGATTGCTTTATCTCCGATGGAGACCGCTTTATCCCCCAGCGCCCAAGCACTGTTACCGATGGCAACATCACCGTCACCGCCGTAACTGTTGTCCCGATGGTATCCCCCCGCCAAGGCCTCGCGGCCGATGGCGACACCGTGTTTGGCTTCCGAAAACGCACGGTAGCCGAGTGCCATGGAGTGCGCACCGAATGCCCCGTCGTTATCGACGTTGGTCCAGTCGGGATCAGCATAGCGATTCAGATAGTCGCGCTTCGGTTCAATGTAGTTCGGACGTACGCCAAAATACTGGAGCGCCAGTCCGTCATGCTTCAGTTTCTCGCCGATTTTATTCGAAACGTCATCATAGTAGAAAATACGATTCGCAATCGCCTCAGGAAAACTCGTAGGCCCATACTCCGCTTTCGCACCGGGGATTTCTCCGCCGTGGGCAATCTTGTCAAGCAAATATTTGGCAACTTCGTTCTTGACTTCGTCTTTTTCCTGTTGTGTCAAAGCCTGTACATCTGCCGTGCCTCCCGCCAAAAGCGCAGACATGACAAAGACGGCAAGCAGGCTGTTTTTGATGCGTGATTTATTCTTCCCGTGTCCTTTCGCCAGCTCGGACGCAACGACCCAGCAGTTTTTCGTCTTACTCCAAATCAACTTATAAATTTTATTCATATTTCCTCCTAAAAAGAGAATCGCAGCTAAAAGCTCCACCCCAAAAAAACATCGATGCTATTATTATATTATCATTTTAAGCCACAATAAGCCACATGTCAACATATATCAAATATTTTCTATATAACTATATATTATTCTTAATCATGCATGACAGATATCCGGTAAGAAGTATGAAAAAGCACAGGAAATGTAACATCGTTTTCTCAGTTAACACGGGGTTTTCGGAAGAGTGCCCTGGAGAAAGGAAATAAAAATTTCAAATTTCTTTTTTCTTATTTTTATTTTTACTTATATAATATAATGAATTCTTTCTCGGTTGTTTGTTGTATCCGAAAAGCAGTGTAGTTTTTTATGTGAGTCATTTCCATATTTTTCGGTTTTACTCACACTTGCCCCTGCCGTTCTGTAAAAAACGTTCTTTCGTTTTTGCTCCAACCTCCCCCTTTCGTCAACCTGTCGGTTGACACTTTAGCCAAGGCAAAACGTCTCACTCACTTTTACAGCGTCGCTCCGCTCCGTCACAAGTTTCCCTGCGCCGCTTCCGCCCATGTAAAAGGCGTATCTCGATCCGGCCGTGCTGTCGGCAGGCTTATACCTTGACCGAAATAACCCACTGAATATTCCCATATCTCATCACGCTCCTTCCTGTTTGACGCATGAAAAAAGCACCTGCCTGTGTAATCAGGCAGATGCTTTCTCTTATATCGATTTCCTCTCCCTTAAAATGTCCATAATATTAAGGGAAAGTTATTCTTCTTAAAGGAATGCTACTTTATTCTGTAGTAGCAGGTGCTTTTGCCGCTTTCCTTGCGTCTCAGTTCGCCGGAAGCCACCAGCTTGCGCAGCGCACCCTCTACGGAACTGACGCTGAGAGACGGACAAAGTTCCCGAATATCCTGTTTGGTAAAACGACCTATCTTGTTTTGCGCTGCAAGCCGCACTATATCCAGTGCGGATCGTTTGATTTCCACAAGGGAGAAACGTTCCTCATAATCCCTGTAGGCCGCAAGGATCGTTCCAAGAAGGTATTTGATAAACGGGACAGGATCATCTGCTCCCTCATGCCAACCATCCTGTGACGCAGACAGCGCATCATAATATAAATCCTTATTCTTAGCGATCTTCGCTTCCAAAGAAATATATTTTCCGACATAGAATCCGCTTCTGTATAAAAGGAGCGTTGTAAGCAATCTGCTCATACGCCCGTTTCCGTCATTAAACGGATGGATACAAAGAAAATCGTGTATAAAAACAGGAATCGCAATCAGCGGTTCAAGTTCCATATTCCCGATAACACGGTTGTATTCCTCGCACAGCTTGTCCAGCGCAGACGGCGTCTCGAAAGGCGCAACCGGATTAAAGAGCATTTCCCTATGCCCGTCCGGATAAGTCGCACTGATATAGTTCTGTACTGTTTTCGTCCTTCCTGCCACGGGATTATTCATGTGGCTATAGAGGATTTTGTGCAGTTGAAGAATGAGGTCATATGAATAAAATACCGCGGCTGTCGTAGACCGAGGCAGTATTGTCATTTCCGCAGCGTATTGCGCGGTCAAGAGCCATGATGGTCGCAATTGCCCCGTCAATCTTTTCCGTGGATTTTTCCTTATCGGCTTTAATATTCCCAGCCGGGTCGGTGCGGATGAAGATGTTGTCCATATTCCACCGAAGGACAGGGTGTCCGCCGGGGGCGATGCGTCCTTCCAATGTAAGCTTCATGAATTCTTTGGTTGGAGGACTCATATCCTTGAACCCTTGTCCAAATGGAACAACGGTAAAGCCCATTCCCTCGAGGTTCTGCACCATCTGCACCGCGCCCCAGCGGTCAAAGGCAATCTCCCGTATATTAAACCTTGTGCCAAGCTCTTCGATAAATTTCTCAATAAAGCCGTAATGAACAACATTTCCCTCCGTGGTCATAAGCAAGCCCTGACGCTCCCACAGGTCGTAGGGAACATGATCGCGCTTTACCCGAAGGTCAAGAGTATCCTCCGGCACCCAGAAGTACGGCAGGATACTGTATTTGTCCTCCTCATCCTGCGGAGGGAATACCAGCACAAACGCCGTGATGTCCGTGGTACTTGAAAGGTCAAGCCCGCCGTAACAAATTCGCCCTTCCAGATCGTCCTCGCTCACAGCGAAGGAACAGGCATCCCACCTGTCCATCGGCATCCATCTGACGGATTGTTTCACCCACTGGTTAAGACGCAGCTACCTGAAAGCGTTCTCCTCGCCGGGATTCTGCTTTGCGGAGTCGCAGGCGGCTTTTACCTTGTCAATGCCAACCGTGATACCGAGCGAGGGATTTGCCTTTTTCCACACGGCGGGATCAGTCCAGTCCTCCGACTCGTCCGCACCATAGATAACAGGATAGAAGGTCGAATCGATTTTCCTTCCGCTCATGATGTCGAGAGCCTTCTCATGCTGTTCATAGCAGATGAAATGCGTATCATTGCCTGCCGTAGTAATGAGGAAGAACAGCGGCTGCATCCTCGCATCGCCGGAGCCCTTGTTCATGACGTCAAACAGCTTTCTGTTCGGCTGAGTATGCAGTTCATCGAAGATAACGCCGTGGGTATTAAAGCCGTGCTTGTTCGCCACAGCCGCCGCAAGTTCCGACTTGCCTTGCTTTTTCGGAATCTCAATATATGCGGTACTGAACTGCCTGTAGCCGTTTTTCTTTATCACACCGAACAGGTCGCGGATTATCTGCTCCTGCCAGTCGATAAGCTCGAAGGGCTTTCCCGCCCATGTGCCTTTGGTATGGCACAGATGCTCGATGAACATCACGGCATAATCAGCGAGGTTCTTGTCATAGCAGGAGGTATCCGCCATGAACTTGGTAGGCTTATATTTCTTCAGTTTCCGTACTGCCAACGGCGTCTCCTCCTTCCGAAAATGGCATAAAAACAGCCGCATCTCTGCGACTTTCTAAAATCTGTCTGTACGAGAGACAGAGCCTTGCGGCCCGTCCCTTTTGCTGTTTTTTCTCTGTGTCTTACTGCTGCATCGCCCAGGCGATTGCGTGGCCTTCATCCTCAAACTCGACCTCGCTGACCGCCGCCAGTCCGATGGTGCTTTCGCAAGTCTTCCTGCCGTCTTCGAGGTACTCGTAAACCGCTCCGAAATAGGAAGGCTTGTTCTGCCCATTGTAGTAGTACCCGGCAAGCAGCACCTTATCTCCGAAGTTCAGCATCTTGCTTCGGCGGCATTCCATGTCCTCCGGCGTGGTGGGATTCGACAGCCTGTATTTTCTCATTCCTTCGTTGATTGTCATCATCGTATCCTCCGTTTCTTTCGGCATGTACATATATCACTACGGATATACCAGCAAGTCTTTTCTGTAGTTTTTCAAAGAAATATGCAGAATTATTCCTCGCCGTAAGCGATGGATAGCCCGCAGCCGTTATCCCAGCGAACCATAATAGAGCCGATATCATCCACGCCGATAACCGTGCCTTTGGTTCCAATCGGCGGAGCCTGCACATCCTCCATCCGTACCAGTTCCACCCGTGTTCCTGCAGGATACTCCCTGCGGATGCGGTCGACCGTTTCCTTATTCGGAAATCTCATGGTCAGCGCCTCCGTTCTTGAATGCCGAAGACCCTGTGAGGTTCTTCAGCAGGATTTTCCGCTCGGCCTTGTACTCCGCACCGATGAATCCCAGCCGCAGGAGGAAGCTGCGGAATGCGTACTTCTCGTTGTCCACATCCTTTTCCGTGGCGATCACTCGCTTGGCATTTCTGCTCATCTCGCAGAGCGCGGCAATGAAATGCGTGCAGACCTTCACCGAATCCGCGTCCGGCAGTTCCGCAAACCAGGGGAAGGAACCCCTGTCCTCCTTGACCAGTTTCTTGCGCCGTGCGCCTGTGACGTTGTACTTTACTTGCATTGCGTTTACCTCCGCTTTCGCTTGATTTTCTGTGCCTTGCGGCTGTTATATACATCACTCTAAAGCCCTAAAATAGCAAGCGAATAACGGGATTTTCTTTGTAGAATTATCGCCAGAATATCAGACTCGGAACTGTGAGTAGTACACAATGCCTGACAGCACGAAAACAGCGCACGGGAGTGCGATACCGTTGCCCCACATCTTATATTCGGCGGAGTCCGTATGCGGATCGGAGAGCCACTTGATTATCTGCTTGTCCGTTTTCGGTTTGGATGCGCCGGACACGACATTCCTGTGCGTTTCAAAAACATCCCTCCAGGAAGCCAGCTCCTCATCGGTCGGATCATCCGTTCCGAAGTCAGCGCACCACCAGTCCGGGAATCCCTGCAGCCTTGCACACTCGGTGGATAACAAGACGAGACATACACACAAATTCACCTGGAAGCCACACGGCAGCCAGTTTACGATTATTGAAGAAATTCCCGAGGATAGGTTGCATATAAAAATTCGTCTGCCGGAAAAGCTCGATAAAAGTGCTTTTCTAGCCACTTTAAAATACGATTCGTCTTGGGTGACCAAACTAGATTAAAGGAGTCTTATGGGATACATAGATAGAGATGGGTTTAAGGATTGGCTCCGAGAAAACTACTCAACAAATGACAGAGTGGTTCGCGATACGGTTTCAAGAGCGGATCGCGTCCGAAGAGCTTTTGAGGAAATGAATTCCGAGTTTTCCTACGAAAAAGAAATCAAACGGGATAATGGGCAAAGCCTATGGAACTTAATCTCCCGCAGAAGGGTAACAATCAAAGAAAGGATAAATTTGCCCGTGGGTTCCAACCAGATGGATTCTATTTTATCATCCGCAAAAAAATATATAGCCTATCTACGTGAGAAAAAACAGCAATAACTCTTATAAGCTCTTGTCTCTAACAGACAGGGGCTTTTTCATAACAACAGTTCCGTAGTCTCAATATCTCCAAAAACATCTCTAACAACATTTCCGTTGTCTCAATACGGCAAAAAGCAGTTCTGTAGTTACAACCCTCTATTTTCCAGTGGTCAGAACTGTTGTCAAACGACCTAAAAAAGGGATTCCGATTATCTGTCCAAACTGGGCAGTTTCTCGGAATCCCTTGATTTCAAGCCTTTTTATACAGTTTAGTCCTTCAATCTTGACATCAAACAAATAGTCTCAACATTATCTTTATTGTCCAAACTAAAGTCAAGGTCATGATCTATAAGCGGAATCTTGAAAACAACCGATTTTATCCAAGTTCCATTTTTAGGTTTTTCATCATAAATCTGAATTTCTTCTATCAATTCATTAAGCAGTCTCTTCTTGTCGATATCTGAAAGGACTGTATAAAGACTATTAAAATTAACAAGGATTTTATAAATATTATCTGAGGTTATTTTTTCTTCAAGAATTGCCTCTTTCCTTTTTCTGCTATCATTTAACTGCATTTCTGCATATTCTAACTGGTCATATATAGCATCAAGTCTAAGATTTAAATCGGTGTATTTTCTATCATAATGTTTATCTTCAAAATTTAAAGAATCTATTTGATTAATTAGTGATGCTTTTGTACCTGTTAATTGCCTAATCTTCGCTAAGTGCTTATTAATAACTTCGTCAATTTCTTTTGTGTCTATTTGAATATTGATTTTTTCTTCAATTTTTTTGGCAAAAGTAGGATTACTAACTATTTGAGTAATTATTGTTTCCACTTCTTTTTCAATTAATTCAGCTCTGATTTGTTTATTAAAAGTACATTTATGTCCATTCATCATTTTTCGATGTTTACAACCGTAATAGTAATAATCTTTGTAATGCTCTCCTTCTTTGTTTTTATTACGTTTACGGCTTTTATTTCCATATAAACCAGCACCACAATATGGGCATTTTATTAAATTTGATAAGATATGAACTCTCTCATCTTTTCCTCTATTTATCTTCTCATACTTTTTAGCTTGAGATTTTCTTTTTTCCTGAACTGCATTCCATAACTCATCATCAATTAAAGGTTCATGATTTCCTTGAGCTATAATATAATGATCAGATTTTTCTAATTTAATTTTACCAGTATTTTTATCTTTAATCGTTTTTCTTCTTCCATATGCAATTTTCCCATTATATACAGGATTGTCCAATATTTGTCTTATTAAACTAGCTGAAAAATATGGATTCTTACCATTTTGTCTTATAGGTTTATTAATACCCAAAGAGACTAAATATTTAGATACTCCATTTGCTCCCATATCTGAATTAGCATATAAATCAAAAATCATCCTTACTGCTTTAGCTTCATATTCATTAACAACTAATTCTCCATTATCTAAGGAATAGCCAATTGGAGCAAAACCGCCATTCCATTTACCTTCTCTAGCCTTTTGTTTTCGACCTTCCATAGTTTGAGAAAGTATATTTTCACGTTCCATTTCTGCTACTGCTGAAAGAATTGTTATAACAAGTTTTCCAGAATCTTTAGAACTATCTAAACTATCATCAACACAAATCAGATTTACATTATGATTTTCCATGACTTGCAATGACTGCAATACATCCGCTGCATTTCTTCCAAATCTAGATAATTTAAAAACCATTACATAATCAACTTTATCTTTTCCCGCTTCTATATCATTAAGCATAGCTATGAATTCATTTCTACCTGTGATAGATGTTCCTGATTTTCCAGCATCTTTATAGGTTTTTATTATTTCTATATCATAAGCTTTTGCATACTGCTTTATTCGTTCTTCCTGGGCATCAAGTGAGTAGCCGTCAATTTGCATAGATGTTGATACTCTTGTATATACATATGCTTTTTTCTTTTTCATTTTTCTACCTTTAGTTTGGACATATTTTCACGTTATAGTTATACCTATATTTTACATAAGTCTTAATATAAAAGTCAATGCAGTAGCCTAATCCGACGAATTAATATTATCCTCATTTTTATTTTTGTCTGAATGTCTTGGCGGCACTTCCAATTTTTCAAAGTCTATTTGATCTGCATACTTTTCTATTAATTCCTGAAGAAGCACAGCCAAAGAATCTAATGGATTATTTTTATTTGACATATTATCCAAGTTAAAATCCTCCGATATTTTAATTTCAACTTGTATATGTCAGAAAATTTTTTAGAACTTACTTAATGATCTAATTTACAAAAATACTATTAATTTATTTACTCACAAAAAATCTGTTTATACGCTCCATTTATGGACGTATAAACAGATTTGGGGTATTTACCAAGGATAAGTTTTTAAACTCTTTTGTTATTAAGGTCCCTTTCTGACAAATTATAGATAGAAGATTGATGGCATGGAGAAAACAAAAAAGGAAGTGATAAAAAATGAGGAAACAAAGAAAGGAAGTTGGAAATTATGGCGTGAGGAAAAACAAAAAAGATTAAAAGAGTGAAAGATTTAATATGGAAAAAATGTAAGAGTGTCACTATACTCTTATAAAATTAATAGCAAACCAAGCTATCAACTTAAAAATGTGTACTTTAGAGCAAGCCAAGCTCTTTAAAAAATGTGTTTTGTCTTAAATTAGACAGCTTAGAAGCTTCTACGGACTCGGTAGTATAAAAAGCTTAGTCTTAAAATTAGAGTAGCAAATAAGGCTCTAAAATCGCTTTTAAGAGTTTTAATTTTAAAAGGTAGTATTTTATTTGAAAGGAGTATTTTATGTCTTTTAATATCACAAACGAAGCTTTTAATAAAGTATTTGGAATAATAGATGAAAGAAAGAAAAAAACTAAAAAATGGGATAAAAGAAAGCAGAAATACATTTTAAAAAATCAGATTTATGATAGATTAACAAAAATGTTAAATGATGGTATGAGAACATCAAGAAATGACGACAAACAGGATTTAACAACTACAACAAAAGATAAAATTTATAGCGTTACAACTTATAAAACTTACAAACAGCAATGTTATAAATTTGCAGAATTTTTGAAAGAAAATTATCCTGAAATAAAGAAAATACAACGAGTTAAAACAGAACACGTAAATGAATATCTAAAAAACTTAACAAATCAAGGCTTATCTGCTTACTCAATTAGCACAGCCAAATCAGCTATAGCAAAGGTTTTAAGAATATCATCTACAAACTTCATAGCGACACCTCCTAGGACAAGAAAATCAATCAAAAGAAGTCGATATGAAGCTAAAAGAGATAAACACATATCAGAAGAGCTAGAAAGAAAATTTTCTAAAATAACAAGCTCTACAGGATTAAGAAAAAAAGAAATAGAATCTGTAAGAGGGGTTGATTTAAAAGAAATCAACGGAAAATATTATGTAAAAGTTAGACAAGGAAAGGGTGGGAAAAAACGCTTAGCTCTAATCATGGGCAAAGATAAAGAAGAAACGGAAGAAATAATAAATATTTTTAAAGAAGCTGGAGAGCTTAAAATAGCACCAAAATTACCTTCTCATTATGACAACCACTACTACAGAGCGGTATACGCCAAGAGAATTTATAATCATTATGCAAGACCAATAGATGAAATACCTGGTGGTTTAATTTCAGAAGGAGGAGAAAGATACATCATGAGAAATGATAGAGCTGGAGAAATATTAGATCGAAAAGCTATGTTAATAACCAGCAAATACTTAGGACATAATCGTATTGATGTAATAGCTCAATCTTATCTGTACTAAAATAAATGTATGTATATGTAAAATCTATGTCTATAAATAGTAGTTTAAAGTTAACTTACTATAACATAGTATGTATGTTGCTAAGGCATCAGTAAAGTACCCCTGTAATAGGGGATTTTTTTACCACTTATGTTTAATCAAAGATATGATATAAAAACGAAGTTCTAAAAAATTTTCTGACATATACCTTTTAAGAAATTAAAAGGAGCGTTTTATGTCAGATAATAAGATTAGAGATGAACTACTAAACCTTCTTTATCCAAAGAATGATGAGAAAAGAATTTTCTACATGAGGATAAAAAGCAGAAAGCATACAGTTAAATTTATAGAGCTTGAAAAACTTCAATATTATAACAGAAAAAATATTTATATTTCAGTTGCTGAAAGATTCCCTTCATTTAATAACACAACAAGCAAAGCAATTATTGATTTAGATACTATAAAACGTGTTTCTTACATTGTTGTTGACCTAGATTACTGCAGATCTTCTGAATGGAGCCATGAAAAAGCAGAGCAAGTTTATAACGCATTAAAAACATTTAATGTCTTTGATGATGTCCTTTGTCCTCATATAATACTTAATTCAGGTAGAGGGTTACATCTGTTTTATTTAATAGAACCCGTCTATTTTTATAAAGACAAAATAAAAAAAGAAAAACAGATAAGTTTGTACCAAGATTGTGCAGCATATCTAAAAGAAAGTTTGTATGAAAAAATCTCTGAATTAAAAGGTTCAGATATCTATGCATTAAAAAACATTGACTTAGATAAAAATGTTGGATCGAATGTATTACAAATTATAAGATTACCTTTATCCTATAATAGCTCAGCTAAAGCAAGGGGTACTCTAATAGATATTAACGACTTTCCTAGATATTATCTCGGATTGTGGATAAATGAGTTAAAGCCAGAAAAAAATGTAAATGAAAATAATTATATCTATAAAACAAGCATTGAAAAACTAAGTTTAAAAATAATTGCTGATGATAAAACACTAATTAAAATTAGAAAACAAAATGATACACTTGTAGGCAGTAGAGACAAAATAATGATTCAGGCTGCTTGGACAATTCTTAATGAAAATTTATCTAAAGATATTTTATATGAAATTGGCAGTTTAATAGGTGGAATCTTCGAAAAGGAAAGCTATATAGAATCAAAGTGGAATAGTGCTCAAAAAAATGTAGCTCCTAAATATAAGAAATTAACAAACAAAAAAATAATGGAATGGTTAGATATTTCAGAAGAAGAAAGTCAGTTTATGTCGTGCTTAAAACCTTATACTAAAAAAGAGATTATAGTTAATCAAAAAAGAGAAGAAAAAGAAAAACTTATTTTAAAAGTCAAAGAATATTACCGTGAAAATAGTAATATATCTGAAACTGCTATAAAATTTAAATTATCAAGGAATACTGTTATAAAATACATTAATTTTGATGTAAATAAAGATTAGATACTAGAAAAATGTTAGCCCATAGTCACATTGTTCTATGGGCTAAAGTAGCTTTACTATAATCTTACAACATTTTCTCTGAAATCTTTAATTATTTGATTTAACACACTGGAAATAGCATTAATTTCATACTTAGATAAGTTGTAATCATGCTTTTGAGATGCTTTATTTGTATACTTTTCATATATTACAAATAATCTCCCAATTTCATATAATTTTACTTCCAGCCTTCTGTTACTCAATTCAAGTTTGTAACAGTTTATTTGGAAATAAAGGTCCTCGTCTTTTTTCTTAAAGAATTTAAAACTTTTTGTTTTGTTGTTTTCCTCACATACCTCCAGTAATTCTAGCATCTTTTTTAGAATCAAAAAATTTCTTTTTTCAAATTCATTCATCTTTAATTCCTCCTAATTTATTAAATTTGAACATCTTTTTTGATGTCATTATTTATATGTCAGAAACTTTTTTAGATAATAAAAATAGAGGTATGAATTATAATAAAATATTCTAATTAAAATTATTTATCTTTTTAATGACTCTAGATAAGATAAATTATAAGCATTATATGATTTTTCTTTATTTGCTAACTGTTATCATTTTTAATATTCCTAAATCAAAAGAGATTTTTAAAAAACTTTATTTACTGCAAAAAAAAGAATACCCTTATGAAAGAGTATTCTCTTAATAAAGAGAAGTTTTCTGAACTTGTTTTATATCAAAAGAACTATAATAGCTATATGGATAAGGAAGTAGAGAGATAAAATCTACTTCTTTTATTCCTTAAATTTTAACTAAATCTGAATATTCTACAATATTTTCTTTTCCAAAAACATCCTGTAAATATTCAACAAAATCTTTTTCAACGGGGATGGTTATCATAATAGCCAATCTTTTCTTAGCTCGAGAGCATCCAACATAAAAAAGATTTCTATTTCTAATAAAAGATTCTAATTGTTTACCAGATAACTCATTTTCCTTCTTATACAAGATGTTTTCAAATCTATAATTGTTCCAACCTTTACCCATTACCATAAATACATTTTCGTATTCTGCACCCTTAACCCCATGGTTTGTTGCATATATTGAGTTTTCATTAAAAAAAGTTAATGCATTAATAACCTCACTGTACTTAACTTGGTACAATCTATTAATTTTGGGGTCCGCCTCTCCTTTCTCATATGAAATAAAATTAGATAGTATCTTGTCTGAAATAGGTATTAGTTTACTTTCATAAGCACATTTAAGTACATCATATATTTGTTTTTTTCTTGATACATCTAAACCTTTGTAAAGTTTTTTCCATTCAAGTTTTTTCCCTCTTGCTTCTAAAGGTTGACGATTAGTCCCTAATATTTCAAATAGTAAAGAAGCATTGTTCTCACTAAGTGAATAATAAATTGGTTCTAAGTAATTGTTAAAAAAATTAACATGAGGATCAGTTTGCTCTTTTAAACCATTTTCTAAAACTTCTAACAAATTGCTATACTCTTGTTGTTTAGATAACATCTTATGAGTCAACATAAATATTTTTGTTGTCTCTTCCTTAGCTCCCCACCCACGTTTTTTTAATTCTGCAAATACATTAAGAATATAATCATGTAGAATCAAATCTGGAAGTTCGTCTTTATAATATCCTTTTGGAATACGTGGTCCTAAGTAATTATTTGTCAGGATAACTAATACTTCTCCATCATTTTCATTAATAGCAGATATTTGTGGTAATTCTGGTCTGATATTATTAAGTACTTCTACTATTATCTCCTGAGAACGGAAGTTAGATTTTTTCTTTATCTCCACAATATTTTCACTTTTAATTTCACCACAGACCTTATCAAGTGAATATATGGTTTGCCAATAATCACCAAATAGACCAAACTGTGGTCCTTTATTTTGATTTATAAAGAATTCTAAAAATTTCTCCATAATTATTCTTGATGAATCCTGATATTCATCAATTAGAATTAGTGAGTATTTCTGGCTTAATAATTTTCTAAATTTAATTTTATTTAAAAATAATGCAAATATTTCTATAACATCATCATGGTGTAAATACATAATAGAATCTTCAATATGACGTGTTCCTAATGTATAATTTACTTTATTTATAGATTCTATTTCTTCTTGAGAGAAACAGTTAAATAACTCCAGTGAATTCAATGAAACTATCAAATCTTTCTGAAATCTTTTTATAGCTTCCCAAGCAAAGGCGTGAATTGTACAAGGGATTATTGCACTAGAAGTTGATATTCTTTCTTTTATTTCGTCTACAGCAACATTCGTATATGTTATACATGCTACTGCCTTGTCATATGAACTAGCATTTTCTTCTAACCAATTAATAACATTTAATAAAGAGTGTGTTTTACCTGAACCTGCCCCAGCTTCTACACAAAAACTTCTTTTTGATTTCAGAACTTCTATAATTTCCCTATCGATACTATCTGCTATTTTTTTTGCTTTTTCATAATTACTTATTTGTTTCATTTAGTCTTTTCCACCCCCAAATTATTAGCAGTGTTTTTTTGAGAGCTTAGCCATACTAGACCTTTTGAAATATATGAAGGTATAGTGTAATTAGAGAAGTCTTTATTAAAAAGCAGATTAAATGCAAAATCTGTTTTGCTCTCCTTATTAGAATCAAACTCAATTTCACTAACATTCTCTTCAATCCCATATAATTCTCGATTCACGTTCATAATTGCCTCTTCAAAACTTCGTGGGTGAATATCATTCTCACGTTCTTGACAAGCTAACCTTAAATTGCAATCTATTAATTCATCTTCATTTTCTAACATATCTGTTATTTTATTAATTAACACTTTGTCTTTCTTATTTAAATCAAATTTATTTCTATACCATCTGTTTATTGTTCCATTAGAACTTCTTTTGGCTTCTGCCCTTCTACAAGATTTGCCATTTTTATCAACAAAATCTATGTCTGTAATTATTAATGTGGGGATTTCAATAAAGTTTAAAAAGTCAAAAAACTTAAAAGCATACGCACCACCAACTTCAATAATTGTATAATACTGTGATTGTAAAGAAGGATTTTCATTTCCATACTTATCTAAATCAAAGCATTTAATTATCATGTCCTTAATAAGCAATCTCTCCGATGTACCTTCAACTAATATCGCTTTATCACAAAAATACAAATCACAATGATTTAACTTGATATATTGTTGCAGAAATTCAATAGTTGTTCTTCTTTCAGAAGGATCTTCATCTTTTAACTTAAAAGTATCTAAATTTTTACATACAACATTATGAGAACCTTTTTTAAAATATCTTATTTGTGAAAAAGGTACTGTATTTGCAATATGAGAAGAATGTGTTGTGATAATTATTTGTATCGGAACTTTACTATCTTCTACTTTAAGAAAGCTTTCTATATATTCTATAAAAGTTGCTTGTAATTGTGGATGCATATGTGCCTCTGGCTCCTCAATAAACAATAGATGAATCCTTAAATCCCCTTGTTTTAAAGAACGCAAATAATCTTGTAGAATCAAAGAAATTTTTATTAAATTTTTATATCCCAAACCGTTATATGTGTCTGGCAATTCTTCAATATTATCATGGCTCCTATAATTCAATTTTGTTCCAGATATGATACTATTTTCTATATCCAGATCAGTGTAAGCTTTTAACAACAAATCCTCGTCTGATGGGTATCCAAACTGTAACATTGAATCAACAATTGAATCCATATGGACACTAATATCATTCTGCAAATTATATTTAGTCAAATTAATAGTTTTCTTCAAGCTTAATATTGCAGGCTGTATAGAACTTTCTGCTTCTGAAATCTCTGTGTTAAACAGTGAATTTAAAACTCTTCCTAATGGATTTAATTGAGGTTCTTCATTTGATTCTCCTAAATTACGTTCAGCTGTTATTTTCCTTAAATTGAAAAGTCCCTTCAAATTTTCATAACTTTTTAACTGAAAATCATCTTCATTTGTTGGATTTATAGCATAAATTTTTAACTCAAATAGTCGATGAAATTCTCTCTTTATAATTTGTTGTAATATTTGCAAATTATCATCAGATCCAATATTTGTAATTAAATTCTCATACTGTTCCTTTAAATCTAATAATACTGTCTCTATATTAGAAACCGATTCATAAATACATTTAATTTTAGCTACAGTAATCGTCTCGTCTAAATCAATAATAAAATTTGAAAGTTCTCCCAGCGAATCATTTTCATTTCTATCACTATATTCAATCTCTAAAAGAAACTGAGTAAGTTCAACTTTTAATTTTAACTCCTCTACAGATATTTCTTTATTGAAATATCCTTTAATCTGACTATATAGGTTAGCTCTACAGCTCAATGGATAATCATCAAATCTCAATCTTTTAACGCAATTAGTAATGAGGTCAAACACATTCATCACAGTTGTTTTACCAGTATTATTCTTCCCTACAAAAATTGTTTTTGTTTGACTTAATGAAATCTTAGTGTGCTTCAATAGTCTAAAATTTTTTATAATAATATTCTTTATATACATTCAACTAGCCCTCAACTTTATATATTTCTTCTAGATTTGTGCATAGATAAAAACGAGTTCTTTATATCTGCATATATACTGGACAATCCATAGCAGTCTAATACATACTTATCAAAAGCAATTCTGTCTTCCTTATTTAATTCTTGTTCATAATCATAAATTTCTCTTTCAAGAATTGGAGAAAACAATTCTTTAATTTTTTGTTTTTGACATTCATTAAGATTATTTGGATTGAGTATATACATTGAAGCTATACTATCTTTATTAATATCTAAAACTCCCAATCCCCTTCCAAAACCTAAAGCCTCAATGTAATAAATAGATAATATTGAATTTAATAAAGCATGCAATAGCTCACGATCCATATTCAAATCCTGAACTCTTAATCCAATTAACCTCTGATTTATGAAGCTTTTTTCTTCAAATTTTCCAAAGAAGAGCCTTTTATCAGGATTCATCATAGTAAAGAAATCAGCCAGCTCACTTGCTTCAATCTCATACCAATGTAAATTTCTTCTACTCAAGACTTCTGGAAGTGGCTTCCCTACTCCATTTACTTCATTTTCAAACTTCTCAATCCAAGCTAAAGCACCGAAATTATTGTTTTCACGCAATTCTTCTTTGCTTCTAGAACAACAAAAAACATCATCCTGTGCTTCCGTTTGTAAGAAATTCACATTTCTTGCATTCTTCAATACCTTTTTAATATATATTTCTTCTATATCATGGTTACCTTGTGGATAAAATAATTGATCCCATCCACGTCGACTTCCTCTAAAGATATCAAAAAAATCAGTAATAGGTCTCAAATATTCCCTTGTATTAATCAACCATTTATTATCGTGAAAAAGAGAATTAAGAGATACATTCAAATCAAGAATACTATCAATTTCAGAAAGACTGTAAGTTGTTTTTTTAGCTAATTCGTCTTTGGGTTCAATTTTAAGTATAGAGCTTTGAATGATGTTATCTTTATATTCAACAGTAGTACTCAATTCTTTTAAATTTTTATTCCAAATAAAAAAACTAGTCTCATAATCTTCTTTTGATGATGCAATCTCTCTCTTCTCTAAAACTAATATTATGGTTATTACATCAGCGTTATTAAACCATTTTTTATTCCCGCTAATATGCAACTGGTCTATTTTGTAATATTCTTTTAGGGCACTATAAAATATTTTCCCACTTGCTGTTCCCAACCATGAATTGGATGTAATTAGTCCTAATCTTCCATTATCATCTAGCAAATCATGTACAGCAAAAGGAATATAGGTATAAATATCTCCTCTTTTACTTAAAACAATATTTGTTTCATATTTTACCTTTTCAATTATTTTTTCTATTAATCTCTTGTCTTCATCATCTAATCGCTCAAAAGCAATAAAAGGTAAATTAGAGCAGATAGTTCCCATTTTAGGAAGCTGATATTTAATAATTTCACCATTAGATGGATTAGTGATATTGATCTCATCATTTGCTTTTAAATCTAACGCATTTCTATTAAATACCATTAGTGGTCTGTTCATGGTTTCTACTGAAGATAAAGCTATTGTTGCTAATTGCAGAGGAAAATTATCTTTATCTGATGCCCAAGTAGAGCTCAAAGTATTTTCAATGCTCATCTTTTCTGATTTCAAATCATAGCCAGCTCTTGCAATTGTTCCTGTACCACAGCAACAATCAATAAAATCTTTTTCAGCATTCAACATAGTTATGCTACATAAAATATCAGCTAATATTTTCGGAGTAGTGAATTGACCTCTAATCAGTCGCTTTGATGATGCAACTGAATTCTCCAAAATATCTTGAATTTGATTTTGATCTATTTTGTCAATTTTTATTGATTTCAAAAGATTGTTGTATTCTATAATTTGATTCCAAGTATTTAAATCAATGAGCTCACTATACTCAATTTTGCAAAATATATTATAAAAGTCACACCTTTCAGTAATTTCTTCAAATACTTCAACAACTGAATTTATGTCTTCATTTCCTGAAATAGAATCAACTAGTCTGGCTGATGATTGGTAACCTTTAATAAGATGAGCAAACAAAAATTTGTTTAACCAATTTAAAATAAGCATTTTACCATACGCAATAAACGAGTCTTGTTCATCATTAACATATTCAAGACTTGCTTTTTCCCACCAGTGCATAATATATGCTTCTATAACTCTATTGCTATTAGATTCTTTTCTTAAAACATTTCCTAAGCTTTCCTTATTATTTTCTATAATATTTGCCATTAATGAATCCGTAACAACCTTATCTATTTTCTGTCCACAAATATGACCAGTCACTAAAAATTCATTTACCTGTAATATTACATCTTTTAAAGTTTGCTCCCAGTCATCTTGATATTCAATAACATCGGACCTCGATATTATATGACTATTTTCATTCCAAGCTTTTTTTATAAACCAATTCCCTGCTTCGTCATTAACATATAAAACTGCAGAAGTGAAATTCCAAATCAAAGTACTATTCAAACCTAGGTTACGAGCTTTTCTTTGTGCATCTTTTATAAATACTTCATCTGTAATCAAAGTATCAGGCATTTTTAATTCCCAGCCTTGTAAAAACATTGTTTGATTTGAATCACCATATAGTATCAAATCCGGAAACATACGTTCTGTACCAGTAGAAATTGTAGATTCACCACCTGCATTTTTTATTAAAAAGTCATGATTATCAACAAATTTATTAATCAAAGAGATTAAATTTATAGCCCAGCTTCTTTCATTTGCATTAATTTTTATTTGACTCAAGTTTTATAAACTCCTTTATTAGATTTTCTTCACATACATACTCTTTGTATTCATCAGATAAATTATCCCAAGACTCTTTTAATCGTTTAGTTGCTATTTCTATTAAATCGTATTTATATTTTTTAAACTGATGAGTTTCCTCATTCACTTCAATCCCTACAAAATTTCTACCTTCTTCTAAAGCAGACACTAAAAAACTGCCACTTCCAAAAGTATTATCTAAAACTAAATCACCTTTATTTGTATATGTTCTAACCAAATATTTTCCTAACTTTACTGGTTTTTGTGTTGGATGATAAACTTTACCTTCACTCTCAGCTGTTTTAAAATAAACTAAATCGACGGGATATCTTTCTCCATTACTTTTAACTCGAACTGGCTCAAAGTCTCCATAAGAACCACTTAACTGATCTTTTCTTAGCCCTTTATCGTATGATTCTCCATTCATCATTTGAGGATTATAGGCTGGTTGTTTTTTATAAAACACACAAACTTCTTCAAATTTTCTCAACGGTTGTTTTTTTGCATTTAAAAAATTTGTTGCCTTAGACTTTATCCAAATCCATTTGTATTTAAAATCGTCTATATTACTTAACATTAATTTTGACGTAAATAATCCATGGGAAGTTAACACAATTGCTCCATTTTCTTTAACAATACGTCTATACTCTTCCCATAACTTATCTAATGGAATTATTGAATCCCATTTATTTTGTGTTGTACCATATGGTAGATCACATAGAATCATATCAATAGAATTATCAGGGAAATGTTTCATTATTTCTATGCAGTCCCCTTCAAACAATCTATTTGTTATATCTTTCTTTGAAAATTCCATTTAAAATTAAACTCCCTTAATATACTTTATTTTTAACTCTCTCCACAATATCGGACAAATCCTTTCTAACACCGATAACTAATGCCCTAGTCCTTGAAGAATTTAAGCGATAATTTTTAAAACTAATTACTCGCTTAGAAATTAAATAATTATTTGAAAGTTTTCTTTCTATAATTTCACCTATTGGAAGAATAGTTCCATCTTTTAAAGTGCAGCCTGTTTTCCAAAATGCAGCAACATTTTCAAAAATAAAAAATCTGGGATTAATATTTTTAACAATCTCTACGCTTTCAACTATCAAACTATTTCTTTGTAAATCGCTCTTGTTTTTCTTGTGATTAGCTACACTCATTCCTTGGTAAGGAAGAGTTGCAATAATAACATCAATGTAATCATTACTAAGTTTTTCCCATTTTTTTATTTCATTTGAAATTTTATTTTTAGTTTCCTGTTTCTGAATATCTTCACTTATATATCCACTATCAAATTTACATTTTTTATTTATTCTCTGAATTTCTAAACGTCTATCAATAATTTCATTAGTTGCTACGCATTCAAAGCCCTCTTATTTAAATCCATAGCAACCAACTCCTACTGATGAAAATAATGAAATATAGGTAAGAGTATTACTAATCATTTATTTTAACTCCATTTTTATATTCAATAATATCTCCAATATCACATTGAAAATACTCACAGATCTTACCTAATGTTTCCAAACTTACATTTTCGTCTCTTCCCATTTTTGCTATTGTCTTCGGTGTTGTTGCAATTGCACATTGTAAGTCTGTTTTTTTCATATTTTTATCTATTAATAACTTCCATAATTTATTATATGAAAATCCCATATCATTCTCCAATTCTATATTTTACCTTTCTTAATGTATAGATTAACTACCTAATTATAACATATAAGGTGGATTCTCTTCAATAATATGATTTACTGCGTTAAAATAAGTAAAAAATAAAACCTCAGAATCTAATCTGAGGTTTTATTTTTCTTAAATCATTCCAAAATACTCTAAAGCATTTTCTATTGCTTTTTCTTTTTCTTCTGGGCAATTTGGCACCCTTTGATTTTCTTTCTTACTAAGATTATAATTTTCTCTTTCTATTAGACCATGTTTCCTTTTTATTTGTGCAATATATAGGCTTGAAACTTTTAATCCGTATTTATCTAACACATACTTTTTAATTTCTCCGTACGTTGCATCTTTTGAAAAGTCAATTTCTGATAATTCATCTTCCCCGATTTCAATATCTAAATGATGTTCTGTATTTAGTTTGGACAATAGAGCCACCGTCTCCACGTGCGCGGTCATCGGGAACATATCTACCGGCTGCACGGTTTCTACTTCATAGCCGAGCCCACGAAGCACAACAATATCGCGCGCCATAGACGCCGGATTACAAGACACATACACCATATGTTTTGGTTTCATTGAGGCCGCCGCTTTTAGCACTTCTTCTTTACAGCCTGCACGAATCGGATCGAAAACGACCACATCGGCTTTCACGCCGCGTTTCACAAGATTCGGCATTTCTTTAGCCGCATCAGCGGCGATAAATTCAACATTGGTAATGCCGTTTCGCTCAGCGTTAGCTTTGGCATCTACAATAGCCGGTTCCACAATTTCAATACCGATAACGTGCTTTGCCTGTTTTGCCAAAAACAATGAAATCGTACCGGTTCCACAATACGCATCGATAACCGTTTCTTCACCTGTTAAATTAGCAAATTCCAACGCTTTCTTATATAATACGAGGGTTTGTTCCGGATTAACTTGGAAGAACGAATGAGGCGATAGTCTGAATTTCAAATCATCAATCGTGTCTCTGATAGTTTCATCGCCCCAAAGCAAGGTGCAATCACGCCCCATAATTATATTCGTTTTACGCGGATTATGATTAAGCACAATGCTGGTTACTTGCGGCAAATTTTTACGGATTTCCGATACCCAATACTCCGCTTGTGGCAAGGTTTTAGCCGTGCTTACAATAATAACCATCCAGCCGTTTTCACCGATACGGCCGATAATGTGGCGAATCATCCCTTCACCGGTTACTTCATTATATGGCATAAGACCTGTTTCACGAATCAAGCGTTCACAAACGGCAACAATCTGATTGTTCCCATCATTTTGAATGGCACAATTGGTACAAGGTACAATATCATGCGACCCCATGGCATAGAAGCCAAGTACCGCCCCTTTAGCGGAATCGGCCCCCACCGGAATCTGCATTTTATTCCGATAATGCCATGGATTATCCGGTCCTAAGGCCGGCTGAACCAAATCAGGATTCGTTTTGCCGATACGCTCCATAATGTCTCGAACTTTTTGAGTTTTCAAACGTAATTGTTCTTCATAGGTCACATGTTGCAATTGACAGCCGCCGCAAGTACCATATACCGGACAAGACGGTTCAACTCGGTGTGGCGCTGGTTTCAAAATTTCAACCAACGCCCCCACGGCATAGTTCTTTTTCACAAGTGTAATGCGAGCACTGATACGTTCACCGGGGAGTGCAAACGGCACAAACACCGTAAAGCCTTCATAACGGCCCACGCCTTCGCCGCTGTTTCCCAAACTTTCAATTGCAATTTCATATACTTGGCCCTTTGCTACAGGCACATTCTGTTTCATGATGATTATCCTTTCTCACTGTAAGAAAACTTAACTAACTATTACCTTTTATTATACAACAAAACGGCCCTGATACCTACTTCAGGGCCGTTTCAATTAATTCAGATTACCGGCTTATATGAATCTAATAAACTTTAAGTCAATTTAAAATGAATTGAGTCTAGGAGTCCTAACTATTTTTATAAAAACAACTGCTCCAACAGTTTTTCATATTCTTTGTATACCGCCGGATTATATGGCGATAATGTTTCTAAAAACTTCTTATTCTTAGCCACCGTTTTTTCAAAATTAGAGTCATAGTTATTAATTACATCGAGTAATACATCAGCCCCTCTTTGAGCATCAAATTCCGGATAGTAAAAACCGACACCCGCATCAAGCAAAATCGGCGAATTATGAACCAACGGATAGTTGCCGTAAAGAGCTTCATAGTACGCATAGTTAAGACCTAACTCCCACTGGAACGCCAAAACAATATCCGTATAACGAGACAAGAAATATGGCATTAAATGACGTGTTTCCACCGTCATGATTTTATTTTTTACCAACGATGTATAGCCGATAAAATTATGGAACACATGCAAGTCCCGTATATCGTAGGTATTGCACAAATACACATGAGCAATTGCTTCCGGGTCTTTTTTATAAGCCGCTTCCGAAATTAATACCGGCGTATAGCAATTTTTTACAACCGATGCATTCGGTTCAAATACAGAAATGCGACGACCGCGACCGGATTTATCCGGATTGTAGCCAAAACTTAAACCTTTCTGCAAGTTAGCAACTTGACGGTCAAAGAAGAACGAATTCCAAATATGCGGTACTTCATGAACGTCTGTACCGGTCATGACTTCCAAGTAATCTTTATTGGTCTTATACACCTGAGGAATGAGCCATGCTTGATCATATTTTGTGCCGTTAAAAGCACGGCCACCTTCTTTTTTGCAAATAAACTTTTCCATATCCCAGATAAAATCGTTACCCATACGATAAGTGACTATCTTAGCACCATATTTGCGGAATTCCTTTTCGTACTTCGGTTCTAATGTAAGTGTGCCTTCAATTAAAACATCGGTCGTCTTTACAACGTCTTCATACGGATATATGTCGACCCCCATGGCTTCTATTTCAAGTTCTTTAGGCAATGTCTTTAAATCATTGCCCCAGAATACGAAATATACATCTCCTACCCCGTCAATTTGGGCCAGCATTTCTCGTAAAAAATACATATTCTGTCCGGCGCCATTGGACCATATGTGTTTATAAGACGATCCCCAAAAGAATGTAATACCGATGCGCAGACCTGTTTTGCCAGCTTTTTTTCTACTGTGTAACTTACTTAACTCCATTTGATTGTCCTTTTAACCTTTTTTTGATTAACACTATCCAAAATTAAAAATCATATATTTTTAATATATCATATTTTATAGATGCCCATATCATCTTAAATCTAAAAATATTAGAAATACACAAATCGTTTATCATCTAATTCTAAGACATTTCTATCTAATAAAACATTTTACCCAAAACATTACACATTAATTTTTGACATTAAAGCTTTTACTTGTGCTTGTAACTCTTCAATCTGACGTGATTGCTTTTCAATAATAGCTTGTTGATTCTGATTTCCCATTTGCGATTCTAATGTTTCAAGACGTTTTGCCTGTGCATCAATCGTCTTTTGTTGTTCACGCACTTTATCTTCCAACGCATTCATGACACTAATTGGCATCGTCTTGTACTGTTCTTTTTTAGCACTATCAACCGTACTACTTCCGAATTTAAAAGACGCCCCCATATTAAACATGGCATCACCGCTATCCATGGTACCGCCAACACTGAGCATGGTATTTTCATTAGCTCTGTAAAAAGCACCGAGCGCTAAGCTTTTTTCACTATGGTAAGTACCAAAACCTACGGCAAACATTAATTTATCATTAGGATCGGCATCCATTGGATGCAAAGCTGCCAAAGCGGCTGCATTGGCTCCGGATTTGTTAATACGATTGCCAATATTGGCAACTTGGGATGCCAAGCCATAAATTTGACTTCCGTTAACTGCATCAGTAGACGTAGGTGAAATTTCACCATCGGCTACATTAGTAATTTTTCGCTCATTGCCAACTGAACCCACCGAAACAGTATTATCCTGATCAGCCACGGAACCGGCCCCTAGAGCTACTGAATTTTTGCCGGTTGCACTGGCATTACTGCCAATAGCAGTCGCATTTTCAGCGGTCGCCGAAGCATTCACACCCATAGCCGATGTTCCATTTCCATTAGCTACAGAACCCCGACCGATTGCCATGGCGTTTTCACCGGTAGCCGTTGCGCTTGATGAAGCCTTCGTTGCACTATCATTTGCAGATTTAGCACTGGATTCGGCCTGACTTGCACTAGTTGAGGCGCTCGATGCACTTGTAGACGCTGAACTTGCACTTGTTGATGCACTCGACACACTCGTTGAAGCTGAACTTGCACTTGTCGATGCTAACGTTGCACTAGATGAAGCAGTCCCTGCACTTGTTGAGGCACTCGCTGCACTAGTAGATGCTAATTCGGCACTAGATACTGCACTACTAGCACTCGTTGAAGCTGAGCTAACACTAGCATTTATACTATCCATATACTCTTGATTGATTCCAATCGCAACTTTTAACTGTTTACTTGCACCCTGTCCAGATGATTCAACAATAGAAATATCAATCCCCGTACCATCTACAAAAGTTAATCTCCCATTGCCATTACTTCCAGCTTGCCAATCTGTACCGGGTTTATCTTTAGTTCCATCGCCCCCAACATTAATATAATTATAAGCATAAGTAGTCATCTGCGGTGCTAAAATCAACGCCACCATCAAAGCCACACTTATCCGTTTCACACGTCTCGTTCCACCTTGATGACTTTTAGCTAATTCCGATGCAACGACAAAACAACCTTTCGTCTTACTCCAGACCACTTTAAAAATTTTATTCATAACAACACCCCTAATTCACAAAAATATTTTACCAACCTAATACATCAAGCAGCATGCGATAACTTGATTATCAAAGTTTTTACTTTTAATCTATTTTTAACTTTAGCCGTTAAAGTTTTAATTAAATAATATACTTTTAAAACAGATCTACATTTCAAAAATATATTCCCCCATCATTAAAACCCTCAATACTTTAGCACATCAAAGTAAATAATTTTTAATCCCTACTAAATATATATTTATGAGTAAATAAGTATAGCTACTATGTTATTTTATAGCTGACTATACTTATCATAAATGAAATACTCATGAATCCACTTGATTGTTAACCTTAAAAATTACTATTTTTACAATTATTTTTATGACAAAATACAAATATAATTCAGTATTATCAATACTTCTACATCTTCATCTATATTCTTTAAAACTTCATAATTCAAAGACAAATTATATAGAATTGTGCACTAAAAGAGGACTTTCCTTAATCGAAGAGTCCTCTTTCTATCTTTTTCACTTTATTTGAATTTTAATTCTATTTTTACCATATGCCGTACTCATAGTTTTGCCTACGCTCTATCATTTGGCCCCAATCATTTTAACAATTGCTCCAACAAATCTTTGTGTACTTTAACCACCTTGGAATTATATGGCGATAGAGTTTCTAAAAAAGCGGTATTGTTCTTTTTATGAAGTTCAATTTGAGCATCATAGGTATTAATTACATCTAACAACACTGCTGCGCCTTTTTAGCATCAAATTCGGGATAGTAAAACCCAACGCCGGCATCACGCAAAAACGGCGAGTTATGCACCAACGGATAATTGCCGTATAGCGCTTCGTAATAGGCATAGTTAAGCCCCAACTCCCATTGATAGGATAAAACGATATCAATATAACGAGACAAAAAGTATGGTATTAAATGGCGTTTTTCAACACTCATAATCTTATTTTTAACAAGCGTAGTGTAACCGATAAAATTATGAAACGCCTTCAAATCTTTTACATCATAGGTATTACACAAATAGACGTGGGCAATGGCTTCCGGATTTTGTTTATAGGCTGCTTCCGAAATTAACACCGGTGTATAGCAATTCTTAACGACAGATGCATTCAGTTCGAATACAGAAATCCGTCGTCCCCGTTTGGTCGTATCCGGCTTATAGCCAAACGAAAGGCCGGCTTGCAGCTTAGCTACCTGACGATCAAAGAAAAATGGATTCCAAATGTGCGGGACTTCATACGCCTCAGTACCGGTCATAATTTCCACGTAGTCTTTGTTCGTCTTATATACTTGGGGAATGAGCCACGCCTGATCATAAGTTGTACCATTAAACGCACGACCGCCATCTTGTTTAGCAATAAACTTCTCCATATCCCAGATAAAATCATTCCCCATACGATATGTTACAATTTTCGCCCCGTATTTCCGGAATTCTTTTTCATATTTCGGCTCCAAGGTACGAGTACCTTCTATCAAAACATCCGTGGTTTTTACTACCTCTTCGTACGAATAAATATCAACACCCATGGCCTCCGTTTCGAGTGCCTTCGGCAACGTTTTTAAATCATTCCCCCAGAACACAAAATATACATCATCGACTCCGTCTATTTGTGATAGCACTTCTTTTAAAAAATACATATTTTGACCGGCACCATTAGACCAAATATTCTTATAGGTACGTCCCCAAAAGAATGTTATCCCGATGCGAATTCCTGTGTTACCTGATTTTTTTAAACTTTCCATGCCGCTTATCGCCATACTCTTATCCTTCTCTTATTATTCCTCAATATCGATAGGTCGATACATGGATTTATTATATATCAACCTATCTGAACCTATTATGACCGGAATCCTACCAACTCAAAACTTCATCACATTTTTACCAAGTTTTACATCTAATACTATTAAATGCCCGCTTTTTCCATCAAGGCTCTTACCTGGGCCTGCAATTCTTCAATCTGACTTGCTTCTGTACTTATAGTTTTCTGTTGCGACTGAACTTGATCTTCAAGGGCATTCATGGTGCTCATAGGCGCATTCTGGTATTGTGCCTTCTTAACACTATCAATTGTGCTGGAGCCAAACTTGAAGGAAGCACCAACGTTGATCATATTTTCACCATTCCCCATGGTGCCGCCAATACTAAACATTGTATTATCGTTAGGACGATAGAAAGCACCTAAGGCCATAGCGTTTTCACCACGATAGTTACCATAACCAACCGCAAAGCTTACTTTATCGGTTGGGTCAAAATCAAGCGGATGCAAAGCAGCCAAAGCGGCGGCATTAGCACCAACTTTATTAACCCGATTACTCAAATTCGAAACACTGGAAGCTACGCTATACAATTGACTGCCGTTAACTGCGTCTGTGGATGTGGCGGATACTTCACCGGCGGCCACATTGGTAATCTTACGTTCATTCCCCGGCGAACCAACGGATACCGTATTTTCTTCATCCGCTACAGAGCCGGCACCAATCGCAACTGAGTTAGCGGCAGTTGCACTAGAGGACGCACTGTCAGCACTTGTAGATGCTTCCGTTGCACTCGATTCAGCAGAAGATGCGCTTGTCGACGCTTCCGTTGCACTGGACTCAGCACTGGAGGCACTAGTCGATGCCGAACTTACACTACTCACCGCCGTACTAACAGCCTCTAAAGTATCGTCATCAAGACTAATCGTCAAAGTCATGCTCTTCGACGTACTCGTTCCCGTCGCATCACTCACGGTTAAGCTAATACCACTCCCTGCTTCAATCGTCAAAACACCCGATCCTGCCGATCCGGCAAACCATGTCTCATCATTTACCGAAATTGTTGTGGCTAAGGCTGTCATTTGTGGTGTCAAAACCAACACCGCCATTATTGCCGCCGAAAGTCGTTTAATGCGACAAGATCCCCCTTGATGATTCTTCGCCAATTCCGATGCCACCACATAGTAGCCTTTTGTCTTGCTCCACACGACCTTAAAAATTCTGTTCATACAAAACACATCTCTCATCGAATTAATTTTATAATAAAAAGACAAATTCAGATTATTTTTACCTTCAATATAATTTCACTCATTTTATATATTTATATTCTGAAGCTTGTCTTTTTTATTAAATTAGTAATTTTAAAAACTACAAGAAGATATCACAAAGAATTTATTTCCCACCTAAAAAATCAATAAAATAGCATTATACAGACATTTTTAAATCAGATGTTATCACTACACTTATAATTAAATAAGCAACACATCTATATATTTACTTTTACAAATATAAATAATTCAAATGAAACACTCATGACTAACTTTGACTTTTAACATTATTAAGCTCCTCATTTATCACTTTTAAAGATGATATTTAATTAAAAAAGTTAAATAAAATCTATATCGATAAATCTTCATATTTAATTTTAAAAACTTCATATTTCACGGACAATTCCGTCAATACAGTGCACTCTAAAAAGACTTATTTAAGTAAATGATCTATTTCACGACCAAAATTTATGTCATTTGAAAAATTTTTTTATTTCATCATCTTTAAACGGCTCTTTTTTTTGCAAAACAAAAAGCACCCTTTCTAACCGGTGCTGATAAACTCATATCATCAATCTGCATAAAAAGAACTGGCTATTTAACTAATATTTCATAATATTTTTGTTTTTTGGTTTTTAAAAACCTTTTGACATTACTATATAAAATAGCTACAATTAAATTAACAACACAAGGAGGTATCTTATGATTAACAAGATTGTTGCAGAATTAAAATATCAACAGCCGGAAGTAACCGTCGAATCCATCACTAAAATTCAAAAAATATATAAGGCTTCAGCAATTTCTGAATTCCAAGACACTATCCTGTTAACCACTTTATATTTAATCCAAAGAGCAAACACATTTAGTTTTGCCGAGGCTCAAGATTATTTAATCCGACAAATAAGGAATCCTTTGGTAACAGAATTCATCGAGTCAATCGAGGAAATTCCCTCAAAACTTACTCTCGAGTTGGAAACATGTACGGCACCACAATTATTGACCTATATACTATTCGCCGATCCGGATACTAAAAAAGGCCCCGACTTCAACAGCGGATCCAGCATTAATAAACTATTAGCCTTACTCCCTAACGAAGATGAATCCGTATTTGATTGGGGATTCGGTTACGGACAGACTCTGCTATATGCAGCGCTCTACGGGAATGCAAGAAAACTCAGAGGCATAGAAAATAACCTGCCTTGCTATCTGGTTACCAAGCTAAGATTATCCCTATTGCCTGACACAACGAATATAAAATTAGAATTTGACAATATGTTTCACAGAAAAGTTTATTCTAATCATTTTGTTGCGGATCACCTCGGATTCAAAAATACAGCAATTATTAAGCCGCTCCCCGGGAAAAACGCTGCCGACTTTACAGCCGATGAGTGGATCTTAGTTCCGGCCCAACTTAACGTCTTCAAAGAATTAATGAGCCCTGCCACCTTCAAAAGTGAATGGCCTTACATCATTACGGCCTTAGCGTCTCTAATCAGTAGCCAAAGATTATATGCTATTACTACCAACGGAGCAGCCTCAACAGAAACGTACAGTGATATCCGAAAACGGTTAATAAAATTCGGCTATGTAGAATGCGTTGTTCAATTACCCGAGAACTTAATACCCGGTACATCAATCCCTACGACACTTTGGATTTTTTCAAAAAACAATAAAACTGTACGCTTTATTGATGCATCTGAAATCAAAACTAAAGGGCGCCGTAAATTCAGTCTATCAGACAAAGATATCGAGGCGATTGTTGCCTTAATAACAAAACCGGAATTCACAGAATCCAATCACAGCCACAAGAGTCAAAAAGGTCGTATAAAGGTCGTACATAACGATGAGCTGGCAGCCTCCAATTATAATCTGGCCCCCTCACGATATATACAGGAAGATTTCCCCTCTGACTCAAGCGGCTTTATCTTGCTGGAAGAAGTTTGCCAAATTAATCGCGGCGTTCTCTTAAAAGCACAAGAATTAGATACTTTGGTGGCCGATAATAATTCCGTTAAATATATTACACCTAAAAATTTAAACAACAGCATTATTGACTTATCGGGTGTAACTTCATTAGCAGAGACTGACGAAATTTCACCTAAAAAAGCTATTAGCGACAATAATATTATTATGAGTAAACTGCTTCCGTTCAAAGCAGGCTATATTACGGACACCCAAAACAATATGATTTTTTCAAACGGTAACACCTACTACTTACAAGTCGATAAAAAGGCTATCAATCCGCTGTTTTTATTTATGTATTTAAATTCAAAAATGGCTCAAAAACAACTCGAACAGCTTTCTCGCGGCAGTTCTACGACCACGCTGAGTATCAGTGACTTAAAAAATTTAAAAATTCCGCTCGTAAAACGTTCTATCCAAAACGAATTATCCGAAAAATATCAGGAACTGTTGGCAAAAGAACAACGAATTTACGAAAGTTTAAAAGCCCTTGAACGAGATAAAGACAGGCTGATTGAGGATGCCTTGCAGTAGCCGTTCGACTTTATAACAACTTATTTCCCAGCATACTTTTTTAACAGTTTCATAAATACTGACAAACAGGAGGTAAACACTATGAAATTGTACGAACACTCATTCCGCGATTTATATCACCAATTTATCGTGTTACCCATAGACAAACATAATACTGAAACGCCGGTATTTTTTACCGAATTACCCCATTACAAAGAGGCCAACGCACTTCTTCTTTACGGTTATATCGACCACGATGCGGGACTCACATTTGAAGTATTAAGTGCAGCTATTCACGAAAATGAAACGACTACCCTATTTCCGGGAATCGATGACATTTCCATCAAACTGCGTTCCGAATCTATCAGCGAAGAAAATATCATTTATCATAACCAATTGGTACCAACTGATTATGATAAAAAAATCGACTTTATAAATACTAACTACAGAGCCGATAAAGGTGTGGAATTATGTCGTCGAATTAAGGAATTAGATCCTTATCGCCATGCCGACTATCCGGATGATGCAGCCGTGATTTTCTACGATCAAGAAAAAGAGCCTGAATATTGTTGGGTTCGCTGTGAAGATTGCCACGCACCGCGATTCATCGGTACGCTCTTAAACGAACCGCAAAATATGACCGGCATCCACCGCAACGACAAAGTCGCCTTTAATTTGCTCGAAATTCAAGACGGACTTTTTGCCGCCGTATTCCTTCGTTAATATAAAAAAGCCTCCCCTAAGGGAGGCTTTTTTATTTATTATCACACTAATAAGATACTACTATCCGACAAAGCAATAACTCCACGCTATTTATCTTTGCCCTGTATTTTTCTTCGTCTTCTGGGTTCCAATATATATTCATTGATTCCTTTAAAAATACCAATTGCTATCCAAAGAGGAATGGACCATGCCTTAAAAATTGTCGCCGTAATAAAAAACAATATCATGACTATAATGAATTGCATAGTAGTTTCCCTTTCTTGATAAAGCATAGAATCTGCACCTATATCCAACCTGTTATTCTTTCATTTTATATTCACCAATCAAATAAAGTCAACTTTTATTACTATATTATAAAAAATACAGTTAAATTACAACTTTTTCTCCATTTTTTTACACTCTGATATATAATTTTTCGTACTTACTTGCAAAAACGCCCAAAATCTTTTTTCAAAATTCATTTAATTTTTATTTTTCGCTTTTTTCAATTTTCTATGTGACAATGAATTGAAAAATAATTTAAAGGGAGGATATGTGTAAGCAATTATATAAAGAGCCAAAAATTAAACTGATTACCTTAAACAGCCTTTGTTGCAGCAGACTGAAAACAAGGCGCACAATTTAATTCTTAGTCAGAGGAGTTATAATGAAAAAATATGCATCAATTTTCCAACGTATCCTGTTATTATTTTTAATTATTTTCACATTTGGATCATCTCTAGTCATGGCCTACGGTAAATCCGAGTATGAATATCAACACATTTATCCCAGACAATATTTCCAATCTCTAGGCGATCCTTACACCTTCAAACTTAAAGAATTCGAACATCGATGGATCCATGTATCGAAAGGGTATGATAATGATTGGAAAGATGTTAAAGAAAATACCTCTTGGATTTCCAGAATACTGGGAGATAATTACCTACTTACTGACGATGGTGATATTTCCATGTATTCAAAAAAGAATGCCGCAATTATTGCCGCGTCTCGCCATATCACCTATGCATTTTACTTATATGATTACAACACCGAAAAATCAAATATGATGACCGCCATGCATTTTGACGGTATATCCAATACACTTTACAATGTATCATACTTAGTTTCCATCCCTGCAAAATTAATACATTTCTCGGCTGAAATGTTCCAACGAGGAACCTGTATCGGCAATGGTAACAAACAGGAATACGACGGAGAAACTATTAGCCAAATGGCAATCTGGATGGTAAAAGAAACCGCAATTAGGATTGTATTATCCGTCATAATGATTCCTGTAGGATTTATTATCGGTCTAACATTTCACCCATTTCAAACAGCTGCCAATTTACTATTTTCCGTTAGTGGTTTTCTAGATTTCTTCAACAATAACTTTATCATGACAATAGGTTATTTCATAAAAGCCTTCTTCCATTCAATATGGATTATATTCTCTTGGTACTAATCAACCATAAAAATAGAATAAATCTATTTTTTAATTAGGAGTGTTATTATGTCCTTTTCAGTTAACATAAGTTATAGATTATTATTTTCAGGGTAAGGCAACACGCTACTCATACCTTGATTTTAATATTAAGTCATCTTACATTAACAAAGGGGTGTATCCAAATGAAAAAATTAATCGTATTAGCATTCTTATTATTAGCAACTGTCGGGATAGCATCTGCTAAAGACGTATATGTAGGCACAGTCAAAAATCAGGAAAATGCAAATATCCAAATCTACATTGACGACCAATTTATTATGCAAAGCAATAATTACGTATTCTCTTTTGCATTAGTTGATACTTCTACCGGTGAATCAGAGCGCTATTCTGGAGGCATTGCATCATTTTTCGGTCCCCACGACGTATTTTATGTTAACGGAAATCCTATTTCTGTCAATGAACTTAATGCTCAGACCAGAGCTTTATTCAACGCACTCCTAATCTATGTCTCTTCACACCAACCATCATTAGCCTATTAATGAGCGATTACTGACATAGTCCAATAATCATTCATAATATAAAAAACTTAACTTAATAACAAACAAGGCCTCCTTAAGGTTAGATTTTAATTCTAACTTTAAGGAGGTCATTTTTATTCAATCTGCAGTTATGACGAACAATCTTTTGCAAATATATCCGCCAGTATATTTTTAGTGCAAAAAGCTACTAGCGCAAGTATATTAACAAACAAAAATCAAGTAATAAAAAGTAACCACAAGGGCTATAAACCCTTGTGGCTACTGCATTCTTCATGGTGATCCAGGAGAGATTCGAACTCCCGACCCACGGCTTAGAAGGCCGTTGCTCTATCCAACTGAGCTACTGGACCAAATTTAATTCTGAGCGATAAGTAGAATCTCTCTAAAAATCACTGTATACTATTATACACCAGACTATGTAAAAAAATCAATTCTCAACACGAAGTTCTTTACATAGTTTATATATCCCAAACTAATTTTAACCTGTTCCAACCTATTTTAAATTTTTTTATTTTTTAGTAAATTGCAATATGAAATTGAACACTTTTAAAAACCCAGTAACTTATTAACTTCTTCAATGAATACTTCTTGTGGTGTCCGGTAATTTAGAATTTTGCGTGGCAGTGCATTACACCAATCGGTAGCACGTCGAAGAGTTACTTCTGAAACATCACGAATGGCAGTTCCTTTGGGAATAATACGGCGTAATAAACCGTTGTGCCGTTCATTAGAACCACGTTCCCAAGCTGCATATGGATGAGCAAAAAAGACTTGTAAATACTCTGTTTCCAGCTCAGTAATAGATGCAAATTCTAGACCGTTATCGGCCGTAATTGTTTTGCAGAGTTGCTGTAGTGAGTCATGAGTACTGAAGCTTAGTAACCAGCTCTCTAGCGTATTTTTAATATCAGCAGCTTTAGCTGATGGAGAACGCAATGTTACATAAGCTCGTGTTTTACGTTCCAATAGGGAAATAATCACTTCATCATGTTTATCTTTAATACCACGGACAGTATCAAGTTCCCAATGACCAAATTCTTCACGAGTCAGAATAGACTCATCGCGTAGATCAATAGATTTACCAAGGTTTTTCTTGTGTTTACGCGTATTAGATTTACGCGTAGAACGACGTAATACTAACGGTAAATCCATGGGCTTAATACGGAGAAGACCTTCATGTAGATAGTTATATAAAGTTTTAGTAGACACCATTTCATTACGTACAAACAAGCACTTACGTAAGGCGTAGCCTACGGCAGCATCAAGTGACCATTTATGGACTAATACCTGCTCTTCTACCCACGTAAGAAACGGTGAAATAATACCGGCTTTACGAGTATTGAAAGAGCCTTGACGGGTTTTCTCATAGTTAAGTTGTCCATAATCTGCTAAGTACATTAAAACTCGTTTACCGGCTTTAATTTGCTCTACAGAACCGCGCTGTATCTCGCTTTGAATCGTTGTACGAGAACGGCCTAATGCATTAGCAATCGCTGTTTTTGAAACACCTGCCTGTAATTGCTTTTCAATAAAAAAGCGTTCTTCGTAAGATAAGTGTTTGTTTGTACGTAATGATGTGTTATGATTAATAGAGTCCATAGTGATATCGATACCTCGTGTATAAGATTTGGTTTAGCGACATTAATCATAACACAAATCGGTATT